>Ga0209726_10000196_pt1 | contig 123503 bp, 122 predicted proteins | sample Subgrocontami54m_FD_187453 | JGI IMG/M metagenome (GOLD analysis project Ga0209726, IMG submission 187453) | Subsurface groundwater microbial communities from S. Glens Falls, New York, USA - GMW46 contaminated, 5.4 m (SPAdes) (version 3) | ecosystem: Environmental > Aquatic > Deep subsurface...
AGAGGCAAATTTCCCTTTGTCGCAAGGACTCCAGCTTGCTGAAGGGCTTGCTGCTGTGCATGGGCCGAGTAAGGACCAAACGCGAAGTACAAGGCGTCCTTAAAAATGAGCTGATTCCATAAAAGCCAGAGCACAATACCAAAGCCTGCCAGTGTGCAGAAGAGAATGCCTGTGCCTTCGGCTGCTTTATAGCCCTTCTTTCTGAGCGTCTGCAGGACAATAATTCCTGTCGCAACGAGGAAAAGAAACCAGCCATCATACCGAATTAAGGTTGAGAGCATAATCCAAAAAGAGGATTTTACGAGATGAAGCAAGTTATTGTACTTATACCAAAGGATAAAATCATAAATGCCTGCCGTCATCGTCGCAAGTAATAATAGTTCAGTCATAGCTGTGGATTGAAGGTACAGAATATTTAAGTTTGTGGCGAAAACCAAAACGCCGATAATTCTACCAAAAAGTCCCACATTCAGATGCTTCAGAATCGAGTAGATGAGGTATGACGTAGCTATGTAGGCTACCATCGATTGCAGCGCGCCAGAAAGGCCTGTGTGCCACATGAAGTCATTCCAGACAGTCGGTACCATCAAGAGGTGGGTGAGGGGAAGCCACACTGATCCAAGCTGCGCAAACCCTGGTTTTAATCCTTCTACTACACGTCTTCCGATATCCAGATGTGATCGTGCATCGTTATAGGCAAGGCTTAAACCTTGATTATAAAAGTAATAGAATGCACCAACCGATGCCAAAAAAAGAAAGACTATAATAGCTTTGGATACAAAGCGTTCAGACAGTCCAAGCAGCGACTGTACTTTTTCACTGCTCAGCGAAAGATCGATAGTTTTTTCTTTCCAGTTAAAACCTATCATTGAAGACTCCTTTCCCGACGAAGAAGCAGTAATAAGACACCTGAAACACCACAGATACTTGCAAGTATGACCATATAATACTGAACTGGACTCAGTAGTTTATTAAAGTAGACATGGTAGGCATAAGATTTTGTCCCTGCGTCTTTCAGAAAGTCTATATTACGCTCATACGTATATTTTTCCACTCTGTGAGTAATTCTCCCAAGCCCAACAGCCTCAACCTTAGGCGGATTCTGGTTTGATGTCAAAGCTCCGAGCGTATTGACGCCTAATGAGTAGCAAAGAATGATAAAAAAGAGAACAAGGATAAGGAGATTTTTCCGATGCCTCGTAAGAAAAACACCAAGAAAAATAGAGAGAATGGCGTATGACGGAATCAGATATCGTGATCCAAATGCCCAACCGCCATATGGGTCTCCCCACATTGAGTAGAGAAGAATATTAAAGCCAATAATGGCAATAAGTACAGCAATGAGTGGCTTTTTCGATGTAAGGGAGTAGATTATACCGAAAATGCTAAAAAGCATAACGGGGGTGAAAACGATAAGTCCACGATCGACACTGGTAATGTGCTCGTAGAGTCCGTTTATCATCCTTCTGGAGCTAAAAAAGCCTACAGCAGACTTGTTGTATTCAAGATAATTAGTGTCATGAACCAATTTTTTCTCTTCTTTTGTCAGTGTATTTGTCCGTATGCGCTCTTCAAATTCTGCTTGCTTCACTGTCTTGAGTGTGCCGGTCAGCTGAAAAGCATTCCCCGACGAGTTGTAGTTAAACCAACAAAAGAAAAGTAGCGGAAGAAGAGCAGCGAGAAACGTTCCCAAGCCTAAAAACTTTATCTTTACGGATAGCTTTTTCTTATCATTTTTGACGACAAACAGCCTACCTAAGGCAAAAAAACCGATTGGGAGCATAAAAAAAAGATTAGGATAATCGATAGGAATGGCAGCTGCACAGAGAAACCAGATAGCCGCTAGAGATAAAAGGTTATTCCAACGAAGAAGAATATAGGCACTCATTAAGATCAGAAATGTTGAGATATGATGCTGGTAAAGTGTGACCGCGTAAGCAAAAGCAGGGGAGGCAAACACAAACGCGATAGCGCCAACGGAGGCTGCAATCGGATGAGCTCCCAGACGAATGGCGATAGCCCTCAGTAGCAAACCATTAATAACGGCAAAAAGAGCAGCCGTAAAGAATGCTCCAACCTGGGGAATGCCAAAGGCTCGCCCAATCATATATGTTGGCATCGCAAGAAACGAAACACCTGGGGCAAAAAGGGAAACATATTTTCCATTTGCATAGCCTATATCAGGCTCTGAAAAATCGGCAAGCTCTTTGGTAAAGAAGAATGATTTATTCTCAACGAGCGAGTAAATAAGGGCATATCTTCCTCTTTCTGGAGAAAGTTCCAGAGGTCCAGTATCATGCCATTTCGACTGGTTAAGCTCTTTAGGAGTCGGCGCTCCTGGTAGACCTCGAATGCTCAAAGACAGTATCAGCAAACAAAACAGGGCAAGTGCAGGCACGACGAGTCTGGCACGAACATTTGGAAGTTGGATACTTAGACGATTGCGCGAGGCTAATTGAGGACTTTTTTTACCCTTTTTGCGTGTAAACTGGCTAAGAGTACGTTTGATGTTCATAAGTAAACTGCTATAAGCCTTAGTCTTCATAAGCACACTCCGTATTTACATTTATTATAGGGTATTATATAATACTTTAGGCTAAAAAGAAAGAGGCTAATGAAAGACTTTCCTATATCGACAATTACCAGACGAAAGCTACCAGTATTTTTTATATCCCCTCATCTTGACGATGCTGTACTCTCTGCCGGCGGAATCATGGCAAGTTTATCTGCTTCCGTACCAGTAACCCTCATTACCGTTTTTACGAAAGCTGGACGTGAAAATACACTTTCTGCTAAACGCTTTCTTCAGCTTTGTAAAGAACTCAGTGGACCCTTGCTGTATAGAAAGCGTATTCGAGAAGATAGAGTAGTATCTCAGATCTTAGATGTCAAGATCAATCATTTAGGCTTCGTCGAGGCCCTCTGGCGTAAAAAAAAGAGCATCACCTATCTAGAACGCCTGTTCGCCTGGCTTCCTGAGATCAAACATACCTATGCAGCTTATTTCTTCATCACCCGAGGCCGAGTTGCAAAAGATGATAAAATCGTTCGTAAAGCAGTCGCTAATAAGCTGAGAAAGATTCTCCCCAAAAACAAGCCCTATGTTATCTTTTCTCCGATTGGCACGGGAAATCATGTCGACCATGTACTCACGCGTGGTGCTATTGAAGATGTAGCCTCACATCCGATCTACTGGATCGATCTTCCTTATGCAATCAGACTCGGCAGAGTGTCGCCGTCGCCACGAAGCTACAAATCATTCCGCTGGATTAAACAGCAGTCCAAAAAGAAACGTGCGATCGCGGCGTATGGTACGCAGGTAGGCGGGTTATTTGCTGGAAAAGAGATTCCCGATATGAATGAAATGTTTTACTGTAAAGAAATTGTGTCTACAAGCTTGTAAACATGCTTCGGCGTCTTCTTCTCTTTTACCACTTTATCAATAAATTCCTCATACTTATTGAGTACAGAACCCCACGTATACTCTTTTGCGAAAAGGCCTCCGGCTTTACCCATTGCGTTCCTTTTTGCCTTATTTGAGCCTAATTCCTGGAGTGCATTGGTAAGAGATACCACACTAAAACTCTTCGCCTTTAGTGAACAGTCTTTTGGAATCCACTGAAGCATAGGAAGAGCAAAGGTAATGACGGGTTTTTCATAGCTAAAAGCTTCTAAAGCGACGATACCAAATGACTCAAACCGTGAAGGCATAACGACATAGGCTGCTTCAGCCAGAAACCGGGCTTTTTCTTTCCCCTCAACTCTTCCGACAAATGAAACAGAAGTTGATAACCCTTTATCCCGTATGAGTTTCTGCATTCTTGCAGTTTCCTTTGCCGTTCCATGCCCCGCGATAACAAGTGGGAAGGGAAGAGTCTTATGCGCTTTTTTGAACGCATCAAGCAGAAGATCTAAGCCTTTTTGATTTATTTCTATTCTCCCTAAATACAGAATGTGTTTTTCTTTTCTCTGTACCGTTCTTTTTACGCTTGCTACAGCATTCGGAATAGTCTCGATAACAGAATGAGGATTAATATGCTGAATTTTTTCTTTCAGGTGGTCTGTTACGGCGATAAAGTACCGATACGTGCGTAACCCTATGTTTTCAACAATCGGAAAAGGAAGTTTATACTTTCGTTGCATATCCTGGGCACTTAACATGTGAGCCGTTCCAATAACAGGTTTTTTTGTAAAGAGCTGCAAAAACCCTGTTGAAAAAGGTGGCGTAAAACTTTCTATCCAGAGATCAAATTGTCGTAATAGCACGTGAAAGGGAAGCAGAAGATGAAACGCGAGATGTCCCAGTTTCGGACCCAAGAATGAAGCTCCAATCCGAACATAGGCAATGCGATCAACAACCTCATTCCGTGCCGATGGATAGGTACCAGTAATGACTGTTACCCGGTACTCTCGAGCGAGGCGTTTGGCTATTTCATGAATCGTTTGCGCTCCACCACCACGGTAGTAGGGGTTATGTATATCATCATACGATGAAAAAATAATGCGTTTTTTCTGTTTCATATTATTTAATAAGATTATATCGATACAGAATTTTAAACATGGTATTGCGCTCAGCACCATGCATCGTAAAGAGCAGTCGATAAAGACGTCTCTTATTATATTTCTGGTCCAGTTTGGCTATCGACTCGGAAAACTTCTTTTTAAAAGGTTTTCTTCTACTTCGTTTTAGACTCAGCAAGATTGCTTGCTGGAGTTCTGGCTCTCTTTTCTGTTCTTGCAACTTTCGTAAGACAGACTCAGCCTGCATATGGTAATTAAGCGCATAGTTGTAGTACATCTTAGAAACGAGCTCCAGATCAATTGCGTTATCAAATGTTTTTGCTTTGCTAAGGGCTCCCGCACAAATTAAGACCATTTTCGTCCACAAACACTTAAAACATTTTCCACAATTATAGACTCCCTTTTCATTCTGTGGACAGACATGCAGGTGATTCAAGGCTAATGCTGAGTGTGAGATAACATCGATAACCTTATCACGACGATCTCGCTCGTTGCCATCATGAACAAGCGTGAGCGTTTCTGTACCCCACAGCGGATCAAGTTCCGGATGAGTGCCGTAAGGAAAAAGTTGATCATAACTGAGAGCCCCTGCGATAAAGACTTTTCCAAAGAGTGGACGGAACAAAAGAGCAATTGTTGCCAAAGCACTTCCATGGCCCCAGTCCCACAACACCGATTTCTCGATTACCTTACGAATGTTTGTTTTCACGGTGATCAATTCCTTTCCTTCTTCTTTTGCAATCACACTGATATGATTGGCTGTTTTTTCAAAAAGCTCGCTATTTGTTTCAGCAATGTCAAAGCCATGAACGAGAAGAAAGTGTGTTATATCTTTTCGATGCTTCAGGTAAGTATAAAATGAGTCAACTCCTCCGGAAAAAAAGACACCGACCGCTTTTCCACCCGCTGTTTCAGCGTTTACCTTTTTTGTAGATACCTCAACCTTTTTAAATGACGGGTCCCAGCTTGAGAGAAGATTCATTATATGTGCTGTGTTATCTAAAAACTTTTTAGAGACAGCTGCATCAGTGGTAATACTTTCTCCTTCTTTTAATCCAGGTAAAAGCATCGTCGCAACAAAAGCTGTTGCATCTTCTGCAAGAAAAGATGCGTATTTTTTATCACAAGAGACGTAGATCGTCTCTTTCATGCCATTCTGGAAAGAAATGTCTGCTGTTACCCTTACACTGGTACCACTGTATTTTTTTTGTATATTATGAATTTGCATAAGCTCTCTTTCGTACACCGCTTTTAAACTCCGACTGCAAGAGAGATGCGGTGATATCCTGTATCTCATATGCTTTTTTCCCTATTGATGAGAGAAATGATTCACATTTAATATCATAGGAAATACCAATAAAAGGAATTTTCTGCCGGTAACTAAAAATAGACGCATGCAGTCTCATGGTTATAAAAAAATCCATCAGTCCAAATGATGAGAATAGTTTTTTTGGATGCCAATCTGTCGGCATAAAATGATAGGTAACACCGTGTAATTTACTGGAGAGGAGCTTATTAAAGATTTCATCGTTCTCATATGAACTGTGAGCATCAAGAGCGTACAGCCAAAAGTCAGCTTTTTTGGCGTGTCGCTGCATAAATGTCACCATCTCGCGTAAAAACTTCTCAGACATACCCTTGCCTCCAGGTCTTTTCACCGCGATACCAATTTGTAATTTTTTCGGGTTATATCTCCTCTTAAAAAAGGTTGCTTTTATGAGCTGGTCAAATGGATACGTTGGCATCAGAAAACTATTGTCTTTATAAAGTTGCACCGGAATACTCCCTTTATGAAGAAGTTTATAGGTATGGACATCACGTGCTGTGACGAGTGTCACACGCTCAAGAATCTTAAGCACAAGAGCTAAGATGTATTTGTCGGTGTTTTTATAGACACCTATACCGATAACATAGACTTTTTTTCGTAAAAGTAACGGTGTTATCAGATAGAAATACAGTGTGTAGAGTTGAAAGAGTATACCCATTATCCCACGATCATTTTTACAGAATAGCCCCCCGCCACCGACAATGACAACCTGTGTCTTCCAAAGCGCCTTGAGTATCGTGAGCAGAGAGAACATCGAGATACTCTTCACGCCGTGCAGTGCAGAAACTTCACTGGGGAATCGCGAAACGACCGTGATATCTGACCCTTTTAACTTTTTTAATTCCTCCAGTTGTCCTGCGAGAATTGCCTCATCACCAGAGTTCATAGCGCCGAAATTACCAAAGACCATACATTGCAAGGCTGATCGATGAAGATCTGCTTGTATTCTCTTTGCTAACGGAAATGTCTTTAGTGATGCGTAGGTATCTTTTTTCATATTACTTTTGTCGATAATGATACCGACCATTTAGAGCGTACATTACTCTTCTTCACCACTTTTGAGTACTGATAAATAAGTAAGTAGCTAATAAAATAGAATGGATTAAGGAAGAAGTACTTCGCAAGCGTCGTCAGTAAAATACGTCGTGGTATCACATACGCATCTTCTGCGTGTTTCGGCAGTTTCGTTTTCAACTCGTTCTGAGAAATTTGAAAACGATTCGATTGCCCGATATGATCTTTCAGTGATGCAGGCGATCGATAGTAGATACTTAAGTCAGAGATATATTTTGGAGCATACTGTTTTTTCACTGCTGAAAAGTAGAGAAGTGCATCATGGTTTACGAGTCGTTGTTTTATATTAATTGACTTAGCAAGATTCTTCTCCAAAACAAGAAAACGTCCATTGTAGGCAAGATAATTGTTACCATTGTTCCATTTTTTTCTCAGATCCATTTGGATCTGAACGCTGTAATTTATGATTCGTTCAAAGAGCGTTTTCCCCTCGAGAGGTGTTGTGTTGACCGAAATGATCCCGTTTTTCTCCATCGTTGAAATGTCCATGATTTTCTGAAAAAGCTTTGTATCACGAATTTTAATATCAGCGTCCATTAAAATAAGCACATCTCCGGTAAACGACTCGAAGATTTGATTCAGTCTTGCCGATTTTCCAAGTCGCTCAATATCAGCAACGAGTTTTATCCGCTTGTCATGAATTGATCGGACACGCTCTGCTGTTCGATCCGTACTCCCATCTGAAAAAACAAGCACTTCTTTTATCCTGAATCCTGAGCCTTTCTGCTCAAGAACAGTGGAGAGCAATTGTTTAATATTACTCTCTTCATTGTAGGCGGGAATACCAATACTCACCGTATAGCTATTATTTTTCATAGGTATCTACTCCTGCAAAAATAACCTTCGATAGCCGTGGTTGATAGACTGGAGTAAGCGTTTTTTGGATACTCGCATAGAACATATCTGCACTTTTATCCCAACTGAAGTTCCGTGACCAGAAATATGCTTCTTCAGAAAGCGTCGCGAGCATTTCTGGCTGTAAAATCAACATTCGCATAGCCTGTGTTAACTCTTTAATACTCCCAGCCTTAAACAAGAGACCGGTTCGCTTGTGGACAACTGAGTCTTGTAATCCTTTTACTTTCGACGCTATAACTGGTGTTCCACAGGCATTTGCCTCAAGAACCGTAATACCCCAGCCTTCGATCATGGAAGGCTGGACGACAATCCAGCTTTTCGCAAGAAGCGAGACTTTCACTTTCTCCGTGACACGACCAAAAAACAGCACGTTGTCCTGCAACTTTAGCTTCTGTACCAAGCGTAACAGCTTCGAACGACTTTCTCCTTCTCCGACGACAAAAAATTGCGCCTTCGGAGCCTCTTTCACAATCTGGGAGAAAGCAAGAATAGCCAAATCAACATTTTTATATGGTTTCAGCCGACCTAAATACATGAATGAGGGATCTTTGGTCTTTGCTGTTCGAACAAACTGATCTGTATGAATACCAGGATTTATCACTTCAATATTGCGCAACTGCGCCAAGCCAATTCGTGCAATCTCTTTTTTAGAAGATTCTGAAACAGTGATAACCGTCTTACTTTTGTACACAAGTGGCATAACTTTCGATTCAAGGAACATGGCCAGCTGTGCAAAAGGCATAAGAAGATGTCGTCGAAACACCTCTTGATGAATATGGTGAATAAGCAGGAAAACCGGCTTTCTGATGTAAAGCGGCGTAAAGAATGGTAAGCCATTCTCTGAGTCGACAATGACATCATATTTACCCCTCAGATGTAAAATATAGTATAAAAAGGCCCAGAAATACACCGTATAGAGGCCACCTCTCCGAATAATCTGAACATTATCTATATCCTCATCTTTTTTGCTTCTCGCATCATTTCCACAAAAAACGGTGACGTGATTTCCTGTACTGACAAAACGTTTCGCCAATTCATGGACATACATCTCAGCTCCACCTGCCCAAGAATGCTTAGTGTCTCTCCAGTTAAACATGAGAATATTGAGCCCTTTTTCTGCGTAAGGAACGGTGATCTTCGGACCCGCAAAGAGAGAAAGAAAATCGGTGAGATTTGTCATGATACTTTGTGCGAAACGAATCTGAAGCGATGGTATTCGAATAAATCCAGGTAACGCTGGCAAATGGAGAAATGCCGGTCTGAATGAGCCTGTCGCTGGCCGCGGTTGAAACGAAGGTTCCCGTTTCGCTGGCTTTAAGAGATGGAAACCATGTACGGTCTTCTCCCAGTAATGTGGCTTCACGATTAACTGGTAGAGAGCAATATAGCCTGCAATACTCAACAGTAGCCAGTAAAAAGGAACGAGGAAAATATATTTCATGAGACTCCATTGATTTCTTTTTGCACAGCCCAACATGTAGTAATACATATGTAAAAAATTGCCTAAGGCGAGTGAAATAATACCCATATAGAAAGCTGGCGTGAGGTATACAGACTCGATGATCAAGCCTATTTCTTTGTTGAAAACAAAGTAGGAAATAGTAGTAACCCAGAGGAGAGGATTAATGAGAATAAAGGCCAGCTTACCACCAACGGTTAGCTGGAAAAAAATCGCATGCTTTCCACTCGTTTTCAGGAAACTTAACGATTCACGAGTGTGCACAAGATATGTCTGCATATAGCCTTTAATCCATCGCGAACGTTGACGGACCCAGTTTTTCACTTTGCTATTCGCTTCCTCAAGAGTCGTTGAGTCGATAATCGCAGTTCTATAGCCTGCCTTAAATAAGCGGATACCTAAATCTGCATCTTCAGTCACATTAAATGGATCCCATCCATAGACACGAAGAAGATCATTGGTCCGGAAGTGATTTGAAGTACCACCAAGTGGAATGGTTGTCTCAATCGACTGTAACCCGGTAAGGGTAACATCAAACCAAAGAGAGTACTCTGCAGTGAAGAATCGTGTCAAGAGATTCTGATTCGGGTTGTAGTAGTTCAGCTTTGCCTGAAGACAAATGATATCCTTGGTTGCTTTTTTAAACCCAAGATAGGCTTTTTTCAACTGCTTTGGATCTGGCATATCCTCAGCATCATAAATAACGAGATATTCACCCTTTGCCAAAGACAAGCCATAATTACATGCCTTTGGTTTCGTTTTCGGAAGGGAATCAGGAACTACGACGTAGCGCATGTAGGAAGGAAGTCGCATCTTTCTCACTTGCGCAATAGTCTCAAGATCATCTTCTTCAAGAAGCAGCATCACATCGAGTTTCTCTTTTGGCCATTCAATCTTCTCTATAGCCTTAATAAATTGGGGAAGCACATGTGCTTCACGATAAAGAGGACAAAGAATTGAATAGGTAGGAAGCTTCGCGTCAGTTAATATCTCTATCTCCTTTTCTGTAGAAACTATCTCTTGGGGAAAATGGAGACTCTTGACGATTAAGTACAGATTAAACAGTACATCTAGAAAATAAACGCTACTTAAGATAACGATCATAACCTGCAGTGTGAGTAATGGTGCTGCGCCTGCACTGGCTGCGAGGACAAGAATAGAAAGACAGATAAGGACTTTTTGCCACAACACAAAGGTTTGAGCCGCTGATCGGTTATAGGCAAGCAGTGTATGCGTTATATACTTGGTTTTTTTAAAGCTCATACCAGCACCCTGCATCCGAATTTTTGAGGGGAGGATAAGGTGTGGCTTCAGATGAATTAACCTGACTTTCAGCGCATTTGACCCAATCTCCACAATCGTTTTGAGAAATTTAACCTTTGAAGAACCATCTCTACGCGGAAAAAAGGTGATATCGAACATCGAAATGACGTGACCGGCATGTGAGGCGCGGTACAAAAACTCAAGATCAAACGTCCATGAGGAAGAAGGGATAAAATTGATACTCTCAAAGACAGGTCTTTTAAAGACTTTAAGACCCGACTGAATATCATAGGGAAGCCCGAAAAGGACCTTGCCGAAAAGAAAACGGAATGTCCGACTAAAAAGTTTACGGATCGGTGTGTCTTTATAGTTTTTTCTATTTGCGATAACGATATCTGCAGTTTTCAGACCCTCGATCATTGCGGGTAATGCTGAAGGTGGGTACTGGAGATCTGCATCAATCATGGCAATAACATCTCCAGATGCTTTCTCAAATCCTTGTTTGAGAGAAAACGCTTTCCCTTGTGGCCCTTGTTTCTTAAGAACAGTAATGTGTTTCTTTTTGAGTTTGGAGAGGTAGCTGTATGAGCCGTCTGTAGAATTATCGTCTATAAAAATGATCTCATAGACGAGTTTTTTTGCTTTGCATGTACGATCGAGTTGCTCGATAAGCATCGGAAGATTGGCTTTCTCATTAAAAACCGGTACAACGATACTTATGAGTTGATGCATGCCCTTAGCTTTCATATGTTAACTCACTTTTAGGCATGGGCTTCACTCGATGCTGATTAATAAATCGCTCGAGTGCAGATTTCTGAATACGGTAATGACCACCAAATTCAATTGCTTCAATTCGATGTTCCTTAATGTACTTATAAATAGTAAGTACGCTCAGTTTGAGCGTACTCGCTACCTCTTGCACAGTTAAAAGAGAATGTTCGCCTAATAAACTCATAGTTTGCTTACTAAAGAGTACTATATAACACAGGCTTCCTATACTGTCAAGAAATAATATATGTTTAGTTATATCTGGTTATGTCTATTTTAGTCTTGTAATAAAGAACTATATCGAATTTTATAATGTAAAAAAACGCATCTTTTTAAAATCTGAATCTATTTTTATAGGTTGTAGATGGTTTTTAGCAATTGTTGACCTAGATTGTTATGAATTGCCCTTGTGATAAGTATAAACAGCTATTGACAAATATAGAAGAATAGAGTATAAATCCTAACTCTAGGATACTATTTTGAAGAATTATTCCCAAATCGGCAAGACAAAACGACTTTACACACCTGCACAGGTGGCTGACATGCTGCAGTTAAATGTGATAACGGTCTACAACTACATTCGTCAAAAAAAGCTTATTGCAGTGAAATTTGGACGTAGCTATCGTGTGGACGAAAAAGATCTCGCCAAGTTTATCAAAAAAAGTAAACAATAATTTTAAAATAATATGGAACATGTAGTTGTAGTTTTACCAACATATAACGAGAAAGAAAATATAGGACGCCTTATCAAGGCTATTTTTGCTCAAGAGAATAATCTGCAAAAAATAAAACTCTCAGTCCTTGTTGTTGATGATTCCTCTCCTGATAGAACACAAGATGTTGTTACCGCACTCATGGAGCAATACAAGAGCCTTCATCTCCTTACGGGGAAAAAAGAGGGCCTCGGTGTCGCATGCTTGCGAGGTTTTCAGTACGCCATGCGTCAGTTGCAGGCAGATGTAGTCGTTGAAATGGATGCTGATTTCTCACATAACCCATCAGATTTACCTCTACTTCTCGAAAGAATACAAGAAGGCGCAGACTTTGTCATTGGTTCAAGATACATTCCTGGTGGATCGATTCCTAAGAACTGGCCATTCTATAGAAAATTAAACAGTAAGTTAGGAAATGTCTTTGCCAAATATATAGCCGGTCTTAATCCTGTCAATGACTGCACGAGTGGCTATCGAGCAATGCGGACATCAATCCTCAAAAAAATTCACTTAACAAAAATTGATGTGAAAGGGTATGCTTTTCTCTTAAAATTACTTTTCTTTGCAAAAAAAGCCAACGCGATAATAATTGAGGTACCAATACACTTCATCGACAGACATAGTGGGAAATCAAAGATGGGACTGAGAGACATTATTGAATTCGTCGAAGAATGCCTTATGCTTCGATTTCCCCATGCGGCAACATTTCTCTATTATATGAGTCTGGTTCTCCTCGGCATTACCATAGCGCTAGGCTTGACCGCATTGATAGCAACAGGGAGTATCACCTTTCACACGGTACTTGCTGCTTTTATTATCTTTCTCTCAGTCTTTTTAATTGTTCAGGGCTCAATCACCATTTTTAGTATGATATACGCCTGGGAAGACCCTGAAAGAATTAATAAAACAAAATCCCCAAAGACATTTGAAAGACCACACTACTCATTTACCGCAATTGTCCCTGCACGTCATGAGGGAACAGTTATTGCCGATACGATAGACGCGATAGATAGCATCGATTATCCCGATCACCTGAAAGAAATTATCGTTGTTTGTAAAAGAGACGACACGAATACAATCCTTACAATCAAAGAAACGATTTTTGATCTAGACAACCCTCGTATAAAACTCGTTATTTTTAACGATGACCCTATTAACAAACCTCATGCATTAAATGTTGGTCTACAGAAGGCAACAAAAAATGTGATTGTTGTCTTTGACGCAGAAGACGAACCACACGTAGATATTTATAAGGTAGCGAACACCGTTATGCTTCGAGAAAAAGCAGACGTCGTCCAGTCTGGTATTCAACTGATGAACTATCGATCGTCATGGTTCTCAACGTTAAATGTCCTTGAGTACTTCTTTTGGTTTAAATCGTCTCTTCAATTCTTCGCACGAACGGGCTTTATTCTGCTTGCAGGAAATACAGTCTTTGTGAAAAAAGAGTGGGTAAAAAAAGTGGGAGGATGGGATGAAGACTGCCTCACAGAAGATGCCGATATGGGAATTCGTTTGAGTATCAACGGTGCAAAAATGCAAGTTATTTACGATGAAAAACACACAACAAAAGAAGAAACACCACCAACAATGGCAAGCTTTATAAAACAGCGAACTCGGTGGAATCAAGGATTTTTACAAATACTTATGAAAGGGGATTGGAAAAAACTACCAAGGCTTTCACAAAAAGTACTTGCGGTGTATTCACTTGTCTGGCCTGAGGCCCAAGCTATTCTTTTCACCCTCGCTCCTTTATCAGTGTTAACGATTGTGCTTGTAAAACTTCCTGTTGGTATCGCCATGCTTTCAGCAATTCCTTTCTATATCCTCCTTCTGCAGTTTGTTACTTATGCTGTCGGTGCCTATGAATTCACCAAAGACTATAAACTTAAATATCCTTTATGGATTTCAGTTAAGATTCTGATCACATTCTTCCCATTTCAAATACTCCTCAGTATCAGCGCAATTCGAGCCTTCATAAGGCATATGATGAATAAAACTACATGGGAAAAAACACAGCACACCAACGCCCACCGAGTCGATACAAAATTCGATATCCCATATCTAAGTCAACCAAACTACGTATGAAAACAATACTGAAATACATAAAAGGAAAAAATACGGGAAAACTTATTCTTCTACTTGTTCTCGCTGTCGCCGCGATTGCTCATGGGTGGAACATGTTTCAGTATCCCTATTTTGAAAACGACGAAGGCACATACTTGTCATATGCATGGTCGCTCTTAAAATACGGTAAGTTAGATCCATATACCTACTGGTACGATCATGCACCAGCAGGATGGATACTGATTGCTCTCTGGTCTGTCATATCAGGTGGTTTTTTCACCTTCGGTCCATCAGCTAACTCTGGGCGTGTCCTGATGCTTATTTTGCATGTTTTATCATCTTATTTTCTTTTGTACATCGCGAAAAAACTGACAGGCAGAATGTGGCCAGGCATTTTAGCAGTAGCTATATTTTCATTTTCTCCTTTAGCGGTGTACTTCCAACGTAGAGTCCTTCTGGATAACATTATGATTTTTTGGGTGCTGCTATCATGGGTAATTTTACTGAAAAGTAAACTAAAACTAAGACACATTTACCTAAGCGCTTTGTGCTTTGGAATTGCAGTCTTAACGAAAGAAAACGCGATATTTTTTCTGCCTGCATTTATCTACTTTGTCTATTCGAAGTCTCATCAATATCATCGTCGATTTGCTATCATCAAGTGGATCACTATATCAAGTATTATTATCTCTCTCTACTTCGTCTACGCGATTTTTAAAGGTGAACTTTTCCCCCCTGGTACTTTCGGCGACACAAGACAGCACGTAAGTTTACTTGGAACTTTAGAACAGCAACTATCACGAGGTAGTAATCTTCCGTTTTGGCAACGAGGAAGTGAGTTTTATGAGAATCTTATTGACTGGTATAACCGAGATAAATATCTCATAATTATAGGAATTTTTGTCACAGCAGCAAATTCACTAATTGCGATCAAGCATAAAGCATTTAGAATGCCTGTTCTATTAGCCCTCTCCTTCTGGGCATTTTTAATGAGAGGAAAGTTAGTGATCGTCTTCTATATTATTCCATTGATCCCTATCTTAGCGTTAAATGTAGGATTACTTGTAGACCTAGCACTAAAGAAACTCGGAAGAGATAGGTTTATTTATCATTTGCTCATGATTATCGTTCTTGTTTCCTATAGCACTCATACGCTTTATAAAGCAAGAGATGTCTATCTGAGAGATGAAACGACGAATCAAAATATGGCAGTCGAATGGATTAAACGAAACTTACCTGAAGACTCCTATGTTGTTATTGATGATTACGCCTTCATAGACCTACACGACCAACGATACGAAGGGGACAAAGTCTTTAAAAACGCTGATTGGTACTGGAAAGTTACTTCTGATCCTGCAATACGTATAGGTAAATATGAAAATCAGTGGACTAAAATGCAGTATATTGCCGTGACAGATCAGATGCTAAAACAGGTAAAGATAGGTTCACAAGACATAGTAAAACAAGCATTCAATAATTCGTTTCTTATGCAAGAATGGACACAAAATAGCTCGTCGTATCGTGATTTAAAAAATTATGTAAGTACAAATGGCGATTGGGTTAGTGTTTATAAAGTAAGAGGGAAAGACGATATATTCCTCCAAGGCTCCTGGGCATATTATAAAGCTAATTTTATTAAATCGTACGGACAGGTAGTCGATCCAGCAACAGGCTACACAACGTCTGAAGGACAATCCTACGCAATGCTTCGCTCAGTCTTCCTTTCAGATAGACAAACCTTTGATGGTGTCTGGCAATGGACAAAAGATCACATGCAACATCGATCACAGGATGCATTACTTTCCTGGCAATGGAAGGCTAACCGCCTCGGTGATTCTGCTTCTGCCGCTGATGCCGACCAAGATATTGCTTTAGCCCTCATTTTTGCCTCTCAGAAGTGGCAAGACGAGTCATATCTTGTCGAAGCGAAACAACTCATATCTGATATTTGGAATAACGAAGTGGTAAGCATTAATGGGAGATATTACCTCACTGCAGGATCAAGTATGACAAGACCAAACGGTATTCTTGTTAACCCTTCCTATCTCTCTCCGGGAAGTTATCGCATCTTCGCTGACATTGACAAAAACCATCCTTGGGAAAAATTAGCTGATGATTCGTATGCTCTTATGAGAGATCTCTCAACGAGCAATAATGCTACTGAGCCTCAACTTCCTCCAAACTGGATTTTTGTCTCTAAAGGAACTGGGACTCTTTCCAGTGCGGACAAATATGTAACAGGTGGCAATATAGATGATTATGGATTTGATGCCTTCAGGCTTTTCTTCCGTGTGGCTCTTGATGCAACGTGGTTTCAGAGTCCAGAGGCAATAGCGTATTTGACAAAGTATCAGGATTTCTTCAGCACTGAATGGGAAAAATCGCAAAAAATCGCTGCAATCTATGATGCTGCTGGGAAAAAACGTGTCGAATACGCAACCTTAAGTACAGACGTTGGAGCGCTAGCAATCCTTATCCAATCTGATAAAAAAGTAGCAGCAGAAATGTATAAAACCAACTATGAGAAAAAATATAACGTTAATGTAGGATACTGGGGAGATAAAAACAACTATTATGATCAGAACTGGTCATGGTTTATTACTGCTCTCTATACCCATAACTTACCGAATATCTGGGGTCCCCTCAATAACTCTCTGTTAGGAGCTTCTCAGTAATTGACAAGCAACCTCGTGTATATTACCCTACAGGCTATGAGATCGAGAGTTCGCTCAAAGCATCTTTTTAGGATGCTCCTTTTTGCTGGGACAATGTTTCTACTTTTACTCCTGACCTCTTTTTTTGCTCTAAGATTACACAAAGCACGATATGATAAAGAGACGAACACTGTACTATCAGCTAAAGATAAAGGAGTAAGAAGCACGCCCACACCACGGCCAAAAAAGAAGCAAGTCATAGCCCCAAAAGTGGCTCCGCCTCTCATCCAAAATACGCCAAAACTGCTCTTTGGCATAGGCAGTGAAGCCGATGCTGCAGTGAAGAGTAGACTCGTACAAGATGCACCTGTTCGAATGCTCACAAGCTGGTACAACGGCTCTCACGATCTTCCTTGGATGAGTGGCTGGAAAGATACGCTCATTCCCCAGCTGTACTTTCAGGGTTATGCGCTACACCTTATCGTTTATAGTGATCTCCCCGAAGGAGAACTTACAACGAACTACGGCGCAGCTTGCGGGAGAGCATATCCACTCTCGGCAAGATTTCCTGAGGATATGAAGATTCTTGCTGAAACATTTGCAGGGCCGGGACCGCTCTATGTGACTTTGTTTACTGAGTTCCAAACATACCCTTGCCAGGACAATCAATGGGTGGGTAGCGAGAACTATTATAAAGCGCTGAAAGATCAATTTCGAACAGCCAAAAATGTTTTTCACCAGTACGCTCCAAACAGTAAAGTCGCCTTCTCGTGGGGAGGATGGCAGTCGCGCTGGAATGATCCCGGAAATGGGGGAGGGCAGGCACTTTTTCCTTATTTTAGTGATATTCTCACGGAGTCCGATTTCTCAGCTTTTCAAGCGATGGAGTCAGGAATAAATACCGATGACATCTTACAAATGACAAAAATACTAGGAGCGTATAAAAGGCCTGTCATGCTAGCTCACTATAAACCAGACAATGGCTCACAGCAAACCTACGATACTGACACTCAAACAATTTTTACTGACAGCTACCTGCGTGAGCTTACTAATCATGGTTTATTCGCCTTCAGCTTTATGGATGAGGCAAACCTTTCTTCTGAAACGAGCTATCAGTTCATTCGTAAGTCTGTTATCCGCTATAGCTCGTCACCTTTCCTTCAGAGCGCTGCACAACATTGATAAGATTAGATATATTGACAAAAGAAAAATTCTCCTGCACTATAGATTAGATGGCAAGAAGCAAGAAACCTTACAGAAAACAGTACGTGGTTCATAAGAGACTGGAGAAACCAGTTCACAGCCTTGTCGGATATGCTGTTCTTTTCCTCTTAGCTATCGTCGTTTTTTTCCTCGTCTATAGCCTCAAGCTTCTCAGTATCTAAATCTTTTTGGCAAATATAAGCAGCCGTTTTAAATCAGTCCCAATCGGTGTACATGTCTGAAGGATCAACTCACTCTCATTCTTACTCATGAGATACTCCACATTTTGAGGATTAACCGTTTTTTTATCATAGACTGCATAGCGATATCTCTTTCCATGCCAGGAAAGGGAAATGACATCTCCAGATTGCAGCTCTCCGAGTCGAAGAAAAACGGTATTGTAACGAGTCAGTTCCCAAGGCATCCCCGATGAATGCGCGAAAAGATATATCGTTCCGCTCTTTTCAGGATTTGATGAATGAGAAGCATGAGCAACACCTTTCTGCAACGCCTTTTGATAGGTCTGTTCATCCCACGGGTTAACATTTTCTATGATGGGAGCTACTGCTTGTATTTTTGGAATAGTGATGGATGTTGCAGTACCCTGCGGTAACACTATATTGTGTGGAAAAAAGTAGAGAGAAAGAAGGGGAAAGAAGGTGTAGAGTAAGCCAAAAACTGCGAGTGCTATACACGCATTTCCAAAATGAAAAAGAAGTGATTTTTTTTCTCGTTTCATAGAACAAAAAAAGACAGGTGATTAATCTGTCTTTCTTTAACGGCTTACTACGGCATAGGCTGGCGACCGGCCGGATCGCAGTCTTATGAATATGCCAAGAAAGAGCATCATCATGTTCGCAAAAAGGAAGAGTAATGTCCAGTTTCCACCAGTCTTTGGGAGAAGATTCCCTGCCGCTGCTGCGAACATCGGTCCACCGACTCCTGAAGATGGCCCACCGCCACTGTTTCCTGTCGGGTGATCCTGGGGTTTTTCTTGGGATGGAGCTGGTGGAGGGGTAATACCGCCGGTACTAGGCGTTGGTTTTTCTTTCTCTTTTTCACAGCAGGCGACGGTTACCTTGTTCACATTCAGAGGACCATTTTCGATAACGGTAATGGTTGTAATATCACCGGTAGCGATATCGACGGATCCGACATTGTTACTGGCACTATTTTCACCTGTCACTAGATCGTGCGAGACTGTGTTAAAAATACGACTGATATTTGCCGTAATAATGTTCTGTACATTCTGTTGTGAAAAAGAAATCGTATTCTGAGAATCAGCACCATTGCCAGCGATAATCGCCGAAAATCCTGCAGCACTGTTGCCTGGAACACTCACGTCACTCATGTTCAGTGGACCATTTTTTATCTGCTCAATAATGGTTATATTGCCAGATCGTATGGAGACATTACCATTATTGTTATCCGCTGTATTTCTTCCCGTCACTGCGGTACCTGAGAGGGTGTTGGTGATCATTGCACTATTAAAAATAGTGACGGTGGTCGTTGTTGTTGAGTCAGAAGAGACGGTATTGTTTGAACCCGAACCGTTTTCTGAAACGGTTACTGTAGCAGGAAGGGGAGAACAGCAGCCAGTCTGAACGGTAGAACTATTACCAGCATTTGAAATAGTTGTTGAGGAATGAATATCTCCTGAAGAAACTGTTACAGTGCCTTGTGTGTTACCTGAGGCACTGTTATTGCCGGTATTTTGTGAGGTTGCTACGGAGTTATTAATTGAGGATTCATTACTCTGAGAAACGGTTGTCGTTTGATTCTGACTAACAGAAACGCTACTTGCGCTATCACTTCCGTTTACAGACACAACAATCTCGTCAGCTTGTACAGAAACGACACTACAGAGAAACGCTGCGGTGATAGCGATGAATAATCTTCCTCTTCGTATTGATAGTTGCATTGTATTGTGAACCATAGCTACTACACATACTGAAATCAGTAATGTCTCTTACAGGGTAAAAATCGGAGAAGTTATGAGAAGAAACTACTTCCGGGGCAGCATTTTACCTAAGATAAACTTTTTTCCAAATATTCCAAGGACGAGAAGCGGCATGCATATGATCAACCAAGCAAGGTTAATGGTAATTTTTTGCTTGCTCGTCGGACGAACAACTGATGCACCTAGCACATGCTCAGTATTACTTGTTGCAGTTCCGGCAACCTGTGCATTTGCCTGATTTCCTGATCCTGTGTGAGAGGCTGAGCCTGTTTGTCGAGTTGTTACGATAAACGCGTTCTGCTTTTTTGTAGTAGTCCCGTTATTTGCCGCATTTGCACTATCGGTATCTGTCGTTGACTGAGTGGTTTGGGTTGTTGGCGAGGTCCCACGACCTGCATCTGCTACCTGATTGTTCTGCTGTGCAGGCTTGTCAGCTTTTTTCTGCCCCGGAGCGATGAAGTCGCCGAGCCAGTGACCACCGACTACATTCACGACGGTGACAAATAGCTTTCCACCGCCAGTTATGTTGTTATTCACAAAGTTAACAAGATTGGCCATGACATTTGCATCACCGGTTTTGACTTTGGTATTGCCTCCTGTGTTATCACTTGCTGCGTTTCCGCCAGTGTTCGCCGTAAGATGGAGGTTATTCTCAATTGCAGCATTGTTATTCTGTGTTGTTGTATTGGTATTTGTCTGAGATGCTGAAGCGTTATTTGTGGAATCACTGCCATTTCCACCATTTGTTGCTGTGATCACGCCATTTGCATCGACTGCGAAACCTGTACCTTCAGAGCCTGCGAAGTTTGCACCCTCTGGAGCTCCCATAATCTTACCTACCCAGTTTCCTGCATCGTTGACGAGCACTAACCACCATGTTCCACCATTGAGATTGGAGTTGGCGATATTGAGCACATTTGCATCGACATTCGTATCACCACTCTGGAGTGTTGTATCTCCTCCTGTATTACCATTTGTTTGATTATTTCCTGTTTGTGCATCAAAGACGATGTTATTTGCAATCGACGCATCATTATTCTGGAAGGTGTTATTGGTGTTTGTTTGATCAACAGAAGCGTTATTGGTCGAATCACTCCCGTTTCCTGTGTTTGCTGCCGATGCATTGCCACCGCAGCAAGAGGTTAATTGGCTTTCTGGAAAGATAATATCACCGATCAAATCTCCAAAGATGTTAACAACTGCATAGACGACGTTTCCTTCAAGGTTATTGTTGGCAAAGGTCAGCGCATTCGCTGAGACATTTGCATCACCCGTTGTAAGGTTTGTATCGCCACCCGTGTTACCACTTGTTGTGTTGTTACCAGAGTCTGCGGAGAGAACGAGGTCGTTACCAACTGTTGCATCGTTATTCTGGAAGGTGTTATTGGTGTTTGAGACATCAGAAGAGGCATCATTCGTCGATCCAGTACCATTTCCTGTATTTGCTACTGCTGCATTGCCTCCACCACATCCTGAGATGCAGTTTGCGCCGAAATCAAGAATAATGTCTCCCACATGATCATCATTCACGTTAAACTCAGATACCATGACGCCATCAACGTTGGTATTTACTGAAGTTATTACCGTACCCGTCGTATTTGCATCCCCAGTCGTAAGCGTTGTGTTCCCAACGTTATCTGATGCGCTATTAGCACCTGTAGTTGTACTCTGGTTCAGATCAGAGTTTACTGCAGCAGAGTTGTTTTGAATCGTATTATTGTTATTGACGACGCTACTTGATGCATTATTATCAGAGAGTGACCCGTTGCCGTTATTTACTACTGAGCCGCCATTTCCACTTCCTTCTCCGGAGTTTGCTGCCAGATTATTGTTCCCTTCGTTTGTTACCGTGGCATTATTTGTCGCATCGCCGGTCTTTAATGTCGTATCTCCTGTTTGCCCGTTTGTAGTTGTGCCAGAACCTGCCTGTGCAGAACTATTTTGTTGCGTGCTTTGCGCTGTCGATGCTGCAGCTGCTTCTTTTGCTGCTCTTCGAGCTTGTCTCGCTGCTTCTTCCTCAGCATCTTCTGCGTCATCTTCTGCTTTTTGATCAGCTTGTTGCTGTTGTGTCTGCTCAAGTGTAGGTGCAGTTGGCGAAGTGGGTGCCGTTGGCGCTTCTGGAGCAGTAGGTGCTACAGCCGTATTTTCTGGTTGTGCTGGAGGTGTAGGAGCGTCCTCTGCTAAGACGGGACGTGCCTGACCTATCACAATGACGAGTATCAAGAGTAGTGTTAATAATTTTTTAATTTTTAGTTTCATAGCTTTATATCTTTTCTAAATTTTATAGTATCTCATTTTGTTTCTTCTGCCCGTGGGGTCTATGTAGAAGTGCTTACATAGTACCCCACGAACATTAGATGATTAACTGTGCATGAACATTCCGAATACGGAACCCCAATCCCAAGCAAAGTTGAAATCGGACATATTTGGAAGGTTAAAATGCATGTCACCGAGTGAATTTAAATTCCCACTGTTATTGACGCGAACGTCAGAGTCGGAATCACCTGAGTGCAAGCTTGGGTCTGAAAGACCGTCTACTTCACCAGTATTATCATCGGCTGAGTTATCTCCGGTATCCAGATCAATTTCATCTAGGTCATTGTCAAGATTTGCATCATTTAACTGAAAAGCGACTGCAGCATGATCTGCATCAAAATTGATATCGCTGTCAGAGTGTGATCCATTTCCTTCAATTTTACCGGTTAAATCCATTGCGCATCCGCAATCAACGTCTGCGTGGTTGAAATTAACGAGGTTGTCTACCAAGACGATTGAATCTGCATCTCCAGATAAGAGTGATACTTCACCACCGGTATTGTCATCTGTACTGTTATTACCAGTATCTGCATCGACGTCGACATCATTACTGATGTTTGCAACGTTGGTCTGGGTAACGAGTGTGTCGTTACTCAAGTCAAAATTGATTTCGTTGTCGCTGTAGGTACCATTTTCTATAATCCAAGCACTGACATTACCACCGCCGTTTCCGGCGCCACCACCAACACTGGCGTGGTTAAGGTTGGCTTTTGTATCGAGTACCACGATCGAACTTGAGTCACCAGATCGGAGACGAACGTCGCCGCCGGTGTTGTCGTCCGCTGAGTTATCACCAGTATCTTGATCGACATCAACATCATTGCTGATGTTTGCGATATTGTCCTGGAATAACGTTGTGGTGTTTGATTTGTCAAGATTGACGGTATTATCGGAGTTTGATCCGTTACCTTCAATCTTTACAGTTGCGCCACCATTTTGGCATCCACAACTTGCAACATCAGCGAAGTTGGCATTTGCTGCATTCTTGATGCGAACATCAGAAGTAGCATCACCTGATCGGAGACGAACGTCACCGCCGGTGTTGTCATCTGCACTGTTATTGCCTGTATCTTGGTCAACATCAACATTGTTGCTGATGTTTGCCACATTTGTCTGGACGACAGTTGTCGTGTTTGATTGTGTTACGTTAGCATTGTTATCAGATCCAGTGCCGTTTCCGGCAACTGTGATGTTTGTTGCTGCGCTAACTGGAAGTGCTAATGCATTAAGTAAGACTGCTCCCGTTGCAATAGCTGTTGTAATTCTAATAGAAAGTTTTGTCATTTGTATTTCACCTCCTTTCGAGACTATGGTCTCTGGTCCGCCTTTTTGACGAAGCAGAGCACTTCTGTATTCCGTTTCTTTGTCTAAGACCTGATGCTTAGACAAAAAACGGAAGCTCCTCCTTCTGAGTTCTCAGAAAGAAAAGTTTCCGTTCTTCTTTATCGTTAAATAAATTCGTACTGTCAGTTGCATGTTTTTGTGAAATCAAAGATACGTTTTATATCGGTATCTATCAGTAATTTGGATTACATCCCTTGTTTTATTTTCTCAACAAAAAAGGCACCCTTCTAAGGTGCCTCCGATTACGGTCAGCGACGCTGAAAAAATAAATGTCGGATCAATAGTCTAAATGGTTGCTTTGCAATCTATTTAGTATCCGACTACTGACTATACGCTAAATATAGACGACGTGAAAACTCTTGTCAAGCCCCAATTTTCACAGCTTGGGAACTTGACGGTCGATTAGCTGTTTTTTTTATGTTCCGTTCTGTTATCTGAACCACTTTATAATCCTGGACGTAAATCTCAACACTACCCCAACCACGAATGTTCTTTAAGGCTTCAACAATTTCCTTAACGAGCGGATCATTAACTTTTTTTGTAGAGTAATCCATCATGTTATTTAGCGAACTGTACTTTTATCGTTTGCTTCGGCCCATTCACTTCACCGATAAGCAAGATGATATCTTTATCTGTTGTATTAATCGCCATAGCAAGTCTTGTTTGTTTTACCGACCCTGCCAGCACTTCAACAGGATCATTGTGAATATCAAAGGCCATTTTTTCACTCGAACCGTTCACCGTCATCCGAACAAAATCCCTGGTATTAAGTGAAATGGTTTTTGTATAATCGTTCGTCAGCTTAAGATTCAGAACAAGAAATATTCTGCCTTCGATTGCGTTTGCAGGTCGACCCTTTACCACGATTTGGTCTCGAAGTTCTGCATTTTGAATAAGGAATGTTATCTTCGTAACTTCTTTGCCGTTTCCGTCTCGTATCGGGAATTGGAATTTTTTATTTAGCGTTTCTTGACTTTTCACCTCATTGAGATGCACTTTTTGCTGCCCAAGAACTGTGGTTCCCGAACTGTTTTTCTTAACTGATGCTATTAAGACGCTAAAAAGAAGGACTGCTATGGCTACGATAAAGATGAAGAGGAATTTATTTTTTTTGAATTGTTTTCTGAGATGGCTATTATTCGTCGATGGCCTGGATGATTGCCCTGCATCTGAGTAATAGCTTGGAGCCGCGTCGGACGTTGAATCGGACGTTGAAAAGGAAAAGAGTGTTGAGATTTTTTTCCTCAAAGAAGAAAACAGCGATGTTTTAACGGGCGCTACTGGCGCCGGGAGTAATACTGATTGATCTGTAGGCAAAACAGTTTCCATAGATTGATATAGGGGGCAGTTCCATTGTTCGAGCATATTAGCAGGGGGGGACAGAGCTTGTCAAGAGGGAGTAAGCGTGATAATAATGGAGACAGTTTGTGTGTCAGATTTTTTCGAGATATCGATTGTTACTTCACGATCTTTATTGGCACCGACAATTTTATTCTGAATATCCTCATTCGTTTGAATCTGTATGGCGGACTTTGCATTCATACCCAATGATTCAATAGTATCCTTGTACCATGCGGTTATTTCTTCTGGTGGCGCCTCTGACTCAAGAAAAAATGATTGCTCAGTATTTTTTATCAACCTACTTCCCGGATAGATAAGCTCTGTATGAAGCGGGGATGGAGTAGGGGACAGGAGATTGTCTTCGGAGGGGACAATGACAGACTTCTTTTGTGTTTCCTGTGTTTTCTTGTCTGATTGAGGAGTAGGAGATACTGATTGCTTCTGCTCGTTAGCATGCTGTTTACTACCGACTTGTGCATAGGCGATCAGGCCTAAAAGAACAACTAAAATAACGAGTAAGCGCAGATTATTCATGAAGTTTCTGTACGCTGGCATCATACGCAGAGTTCAAATACTTGTCAAGAAGAGTCTGAGGGAGTTTAGATGTTCTTTGGATAGCGGAGTTTAAATCTATCGGGATAACGAAGCCCTTGAATAGCGCAGCCTATGGTGATTCCTTGCATCATGTACTGTTGTATACCATCGGACCATTGAATAACAAGAAGGGCTAAGGCAGACATGTAGAGCCAGTGATGAAAGTGATAGGTTTTTGTTCTACTATGGATCTTCACGTTAGGAAGAATCTCAATATTCAGTATACGAAAATGGGGTAGTTTAATTTTTTTCTTTGCAGGGTGCGAGAAGATGAGAGAGATCCAGTAACCAATGCCTAGGGCGAGAAGAAATAAAATGGTAGCTTCCATACAATACTCTTACTTTTTTCTTACAGATTCCATCGTAGGGTATCAAAAAAGAATTGTCAACCCCTGCACGACAAACATCTTATCCTTTTCTTACATGCTCCTTGAGTAATTCTTAAGACGAGTTGCCATACTGTCTTTCTTATGGACCCGTTATCATGGATCGCTTTTGGACTAGTCAACGGACTCATTCTTACCGCGTTCGATACGAAGCAAAAAAAACGTTCGGTATTACCTTCAGTATTACTCGGCATAGCTGGCGCTTTAAGTGGGGGATTTACCGCCTATGCACTCCTGATGACTCCATCGATTCGTCTCAGTAGCACGTTTCTGATAATTCTCGTTATTGAGGTTGCTATTCTTCTCTTCCTTTATTTCTCCCGTCAGGTCAGAATAAGTTCACACTAGAACGTGAGGATTTTCAAACTAAAAGGCATATGTAGCGTCAATGACAGCTTCGGGCTTATAGGTTTTAATAATCTGCAGGTTTTTCGTATTTGATTTATAGAAAAGATCTCCAATATCCCCGACAAATGGTATGATACCAATAAAGAAATCGATGACTATATTTCGTATCATCTGGGCTATTTTGTCATCTGGCAGGCGAAGCCTTACTGCAATCCAGACCAAATAAAACGAAAGAATCACGGGAATAACATCTCCAATACCAGGAATTAGTCCCAAAATCGGATCCAAACCAAACTTTTTCCCAAAGATACGAAATCTGTTCTCAAGAAGGTGCGTGAGGTGGGAAGCAATTTTTAGATGTTTCTCCATCAGATACTTGTACCAATCCCAAGAAAGAACTTTACCATTTCAACGTAAGAGGAGCGTAAGACTTGACAAAAAATAGGCCTGTTCCCGCATGATATTTGTCTGCTCATTCCTTTTTTAATGGGCTTGGTATTTGTTTTTGCATTCAATGCATTGCGTGAGAACTAATCCTCATCACTAACTACCAAGACTGCTCACTAGCGACACAATGACTCGCACGGGACTCCGTCTCCGTCACTATCCCTTGTTTTACATCCACAGGTGCTGAGCTGATAGTACGCTTCATCACATGAGGTTATCTGACTGCAGGATTTACTACAATCACAGGCAAACCCTGAGGAGCCTTGCGCGGGAGTTATAATCGTCGACGCATTACCAGGGACTTGCGGCACTTTAGGTGGGACTGACGTACCTTGGCATGAAGCCCATAATCCCTTGTTTTCGACTCTCGCTTTAGCTTGTACAGCGGTGAGGCGTTCCTGATACATAATATCTGGTGGATAAGAAGATGCATGGGCATACCCTTCCTGCACCAGCTGCTCATTAATCATTCTCTCACCGACATAGACATATCGAAGAAGCCTTCCAAACTTATCTGTTTCTGAAACGTCTTTTTCTAGCTCTACCTGTTTTCCCAAGACCAGCTCTTTATTTCGATTACTTGCTTCTTTCCCAAAGCACTGCAGAGGCCTCCGAGGATCGACCGTCTCAGGTGTATCTATACCGATGTATCGAAGCTTTCTTCCACCAGTTATTTCAATAGTATCCCCATCGACCACTTTGCTCACCGTCACTACCTCACGATTCGCACGCTGAACGGCGGGTGAGTACAGTATCGTAGGCGTTACTTCCACTAAGGCAGGGGGAAATGAAGTAGGTGAGGGCAAGAGACGAGAAGAATTCGTGTCATGTGTCGTGTTTTTGAATTGTACTGTATTTATTATCGCTAGAAAGAGGAAAAAAAGAACCATAAATAACAAAAGGAGTTTTTTACGAATCGTATTCAAAAGCATGACAATGTTACTTGGGAAAATAGCTACTCTGAGCGAGAAGTGATGCTATGTACGGGACAAGCTGATTCGGTACACGATCTTCCCAGCGTTGCTTCTCTCTCATTAACGCTCTAATTCTCATTCCCTCGAGCATATACCGTTTCCAGAAAGGAACCCGCATGATAGGATAGCCATCAGCTTTAAGAATGCCGTTGGTCCACTCGTTATTTCCCACAACAACAGAGATAGGACCGACTCGACGCTTTACTTCTTTGAGCCAATCATCATCACTGGGAAAATCTGGAAGATCAACAATCTTTATAACTGAGGAGAAAAGCTTTTCATGGTCGATTACTCGATCAAGCATTTCCTTTCGCTCTAGAAACGAGAAAGGATTATCCTCCTGTGGATCCTGAGTACTTCCAATACCGACAACGACATGCTTGGCTAGTTCTACGGTCTTTTGAAGCAAGTAAAGATGACCATTATGAAATGGTTGAAATCGGCCGATGATAAGCGCAGTATCGTACTGTTTCACGAAGCTTTTGCATTATAGCAAATAGCATCAGTTACTTGATTCAACGCACAGCTTCGTTTTTTGCAAAAAAAAGTCTATATCAAAAGGTTTTGGAATAAAGGCTGTCGCTCCGCTTTCCAGAACACTCGATAGAGTAAGTGGATGAGCGGAAATTAAGATAATAGGAGTATTTTTTGTTTCTTCTTTCCTTCGAAGATTCTTGGTAATCTCTCTGCCATCACTTCCCGAGAGAAAAATGTCAAGAATAATAAGGTCAGGGAAATCTGTCCGAACAATATCATCAACATCACTAGCATTATCTCGTGTAATGACTGCATACCCGGCATCATCTAAAATAAATGAAATAGCTTCCAGAATATCCTGATCATCATCTATCACAAGCACTTTCTTTTTCCCCATACTGTACCCAGAATGCTTAAAACGAACTATCATACTTGTGTAGTCACAAGACTGGAGCCAAAGAGCAGCATCAAAATGATCCTAATTGATTCTAGCTTTTTATACTGTAAGACAGCATACAGACAGAAAAGAGGAAAGTATTAAAGAGGTTGCCAACCTTCGTAGGCATAAAAATCGCCAGTCCAAGCAACGCAGACATACTGTGTGTCTTTTCGCATGTTCGCTGCATGTCCTGAAGAATTGATCCACAATGTCACTACTTTTTTGTAATCGGATGTTCGCGCAAGGTTCTCAGTAATCAGCGAATAATTCGGATAGGGAAGTGTGTGGCTATTTTTTCTATTATTGAATCCATCATGACTAAGGGGGATCGTAAGTTCGCTAGAACGAACCTGTGCAAAATCGCACGTATAGGGATCCGTTTGTACAGGAGAAAGATTGTTTAGGGCACGATAGTCATTAATCTGCTTCATCATAAAATCACGTTTGCTGGAATCAGCTGTTGGTTGTAATTTCTCGGTCGGTGTTGGGGTTTGTGATGGTCTTGCTGTCGGGGTAGGTGTTCGTGTCGGCTTCGGAGTCGCCGTGGGTTTTGGCGTCGATGTAGCCTTTACCTGTATTCTTGTAGGAAGCTGTGGTCTCGTAGGAAAAACAAGTGTTGCTGCTAATACGTCATGAGGAAGAAGGAGAAAAAAAGATAGTAAAAATAGTTGGGCAAAGAGTCGACGCATCAGTCCAGTAACTTTAAACAACTCATCAATCTTTGTCAACTGATCTTATCTATTGCAAAGTATCTGTAACTGGTCTTTACTATTACAAATATTTTTGTATAATACTGCATATGAATCTAGGTATTCGATCGGCTGTTCTCAATGGCATTCGCTTCAGCATGCGAAATATAAAACATAAACAGCTGTATTTTCTCTTTCAACCCTCACAACCAATCAGTCGGTTTCTCGGACAAGATCGAGGAAAACCAATTGACAGATACTATATCGAAGCATTTTTAGAAGAACATAAACAAGAAATCCAGGGTTCTTGTCTGGAAGTGCAAGAAGATCGCTACACAACCCGTTTAGGAAACAATGTCACAAGTGTTGATATTCTTGATATAACGGATAAAAACAAAAAAGCGACGATCATTGCCGATATAAAACACATGCCTCAGGTTGCACCAGAGAAGTACGACTGCATCATCTTAACTCAAGTGCTCCAGTACATTGATGATCTTGATAGCGCACTACAAGAATGCAAGAGGATACTCAAACCAAATGGAACACTGATTATTACTGTTCCAGGAATAAGCCAAAGACTCGATCCTGCGTTTCGTCCGGAGGATGACTGTTGGCGATTTACTACGAGTTCTTTAACCTTTTACTTACAGAAGTATTTTTCAAAAGATTCGCTTACCGTTCGATCTTTCGGGAATATTCTCACAGCACAGGCATTTTTGATAGGATTATCTCAAGAAGAATTGACAGAACGACAGTTGTCTCTCTACGATCCAACGTATCCTTGCATAGTAGGGGCAGTCGTTAAAAAGACAGCTTAGATTTCCGTTGTATTGATACGAAGTGCAGCTTTTGTATGAGGGAAGTGTGCGCTGACATATCGATCTTCCATAGGCATCCAGTCCTTCAACCATTTATCTCTTGCCGCTTGTCCATCTCGCTGAAGTCCTCGAAATAAACGTTTCTCTACTGAGCAATCTAACCAAATAGTAAGATCATAGTACGAGAAGAGCTCATTACGTATGGCAAAAACGCCCTCCACGAGGACAATGCCTCCAGGAGTAATACTTTGCCACTCAATATGCTTTCCGCTACCCCATTCCCGCCGTGAATATCGCGTAGGTTGATCCTTTGAGAGAGGAAGTAACACCTCTTGCTCTACTCGTCTCCAATCGGTATCAGCACCAATGGGTTTTGTTAACGGGTCACCAAGTAATTTCCCATTTGTAACCAAATCAAAATCATCCATATGGACAACATGTATGTCGGGAATCTTTTCTTGTACGTTTGCTGCCAAGGTTGTTTTCCCTGAAGCACCGTAGCCATCAATGCCAATAAAATACGTAGCAGATTTTCGCTTTTTTGGAACAATAGCCTTCAATACTTGATCAAGCATAAGAGAACAGTATAGCAAGTGAGGCGACTATAAAGAAGCGGTCGTCTTATAGGGGATACGGAAAGCGAAAATCGAACCTTTTCCTTTTTCGCTCTTCACGTTCATCGTTCCTCCATGGCGAAGAATGATTTGATTGGAAATAAAAAGCCCTATACCAAGACCAGGAAATGTCTTTTCCGATAGATCGCTTACCCGATAAAATCTGTCAAAAATCTTCGATTGGTGTTTTTTCTCTATTCCTATTCCGAAATCTTGTACCCTCAGGCTGATCACCTCCTTTTCAGGCTTTATCCTTACGATAATTTTCTCAGAACGTGGAGAGTATTTTGTCGCATTGGTTAATAAATTGGTAATAACCTGCCCTAAACGGTCCCGATCCCCGAAGACCTTTTTCCCATCAGTACCCTTGATACTAAATGTGTGCTTTTTGGTCGTTTGCGCTGTCATCTCAACAATCTCTGCAACTAATTCCTTTAAGGAAAACTTTTCCATGGTAAATACAAGTTGGCCAGACTGAATTTTTGTAACATCGAGAAGGTCTTTAATCAGTCCAGTCATCTTATTTACTTGTCTATCAATTTTTGAGAGATACTCTTTCAAATCCGTATCTCCTGATACTGCTAACCGACGCTCTAGGATTTGCAGATACACTTTCAGACTCGTAATGGGTGTTTTTAATTCATGCGAAGCGATTGAAAGGAAATCGTCACGAAGTGATACGGCTTTTTGTGATTCGGCATAGAGAGTAGCATTCTCAATAGCGACAGCTGTTCTACTGGCCAATTCTTCAGCCATTGCAAGATCCGAGGGATTATAATGTCGCCTTGATTCTGAGGTGACCAGCTGAATAACGCCAATTGGTTTTCCGTGAATAATTATCGGAACGATGATGATGGATCGTAACCCTAGAGAACGGAAAAGATGCAGCTCCTCATTATTCTTTGCTGCAGCGGCGAGCATAGCATCGGTAATATCTGAGTAGAATTCTGGTTTACTTGTTCTGATGACATTCGGTGCTCCTTGCGCAGCTGCCATATCAAGAGGATTTCTTTTCCGAAACTCACGTGCCCATGTAATTTTTGATGGGTCTTTATGTGCTAATGCTACCGTTTTAAGGGAACCATCTTCAAGCATCTCTACTGAGCACCAATCTGCAATTCTCGGAACGGCGAGTCGTGTAACACTTTCGAGTGTCGTTTTGTAATCAAGAGATGATGACAAAAGCTTACTAATTTCCGATAAAAAGAGAATATTGTTTTCAATGTTTTTTCTGTCTGTAATATCTGTTCTACTTACCAAGACAGTATTTATTTGTGAGAGTTTAGAAGGAAGGGTCATACTGACCAGGAGGTTACGTGGTTCTCCATCTAAGGTCTGCTGTATTGTTTCTTCTCGAAAATCTTTTTCTTCCTGAACATACGCAATAAATTTATTAACAAAAAATGTATAGGTCTCAGGCAAAAACGTCTTGCTAAATGATTTTATTAATTCTGTCTTATTGCTCGCTTTAAAAAGTTTCAAGTTAGCAGGATTCACATCAAGAATTTTAATCCTTTTTGCCGCCTTTTTTACAAACTCAGGATGCTGGAGTAAGTGCTCCCTGATGTTTTTTACTCCTTTTTTTCTCAGTTCATCTAGGAGACTTTTTACTGCGGTGAGATCCTCTTCTTGCATTGCACTTGTCGCCGTTTCAAATAACCCTTTATAACGAGCTTCACTCCCACGGAGTAAATCTTCCATTTTTTTTCTCTGCGAAATGTCTCGAAAAATACAAAGAATTCTTCCATCAGGTAACAGTTTTCCCGTACCTTCGACCATGATGAATTTTCCATCTTTACGCCTCATTCGGCGCTCAGTGCGAAGTGTCTTAAAGGCGTAGAGCTCTTTTTTTCTTGTCTTAAATACAAGCTCGTCTTTTTCGGACGGGTGCACGAAGTCACCAAGAAATCGATCGAGTAATTGTTTTTTTGACCATTTAAAGACTTCAAGAGCCTTTTCGTTAACTTCAAGAATAGTGCCATCTGTGCTGAGGATGAATATGGCATCTGATGCTTCAGAGAAGAGCATTCGATATCGCTCTTCCGCCTGCTTCTGTCTAAGAAGAAGCGCTGTCTCTCCATCTTTATGTTCTGTTATATCAACAGAGACGTTCATTACTTGCGCAACTTTACCAAGTGTATTCCTCGAAAAAACAACGCCATCAGTGTGCATCCAACGATAGGTGCCATTTTTATGCAGTAGCCGATACTCGAAGGTAACGCTGAACTCATCTTTTTTTGTACTTCGTGTATTTTTATTTGCTGCTTTTACAGCCGCGTCATTTTCCTCAAACACACGCGTAAGATCATCCGGATGGACAAGAGACGATACGAAAGAAATACCACCCTTTAAAAATTCGTCCGGGGTGTAATCTAGTAATGTCTTAATAGCATCATTAACATAGAGATAGACTCCAGTTCGTATGTCATATACTGTGATAAGTGCAGGAATACGATTGGACAATGTCTGAAGAAATGTCGTGTTTGTTTTTTCTCTAGATTTTTTACTGATCACTTTTGCTGTCCCTTCGGTCTAAGTACGATGAAGGTATCTTGTTATAGTACAATGAGATTGTGAGAATTTAGTAAGAATTAGTGGGGACCTTTATAGTTTAGGAGCAGCCTCAGATGACAAGTTTAGTTGCTACCACATCCATAGTTCGCGCTCCCATCATCTGAAAAAGCATAAACTTTCCGCCGATAACACTGACCATATTATCAACACCCTGTTGACGATGGTCTATTACTTGAAATGTCCGACTCGATCCTCGTCCACCTTCTCCCAAAACCGGCCGAACGCCTGCGTACTGAAAAATAATATCTTCTCGACGAAGGGAAGGAATTATCACTCTGCCTTCATTGAGCAGTTCCTGAATTTCACTCTCTTCAATGGTTACCCTGTCAAAGTTATCAACTTTTTGTGAAGTAGTGCCGAGAATGGAATACTTTCCATCTGAGACAAATATATCTCCGCTACCCGGACGATATCGTAGTTGTGGATCTTCTTCTTCCAGTCGTACCCTCAATCTATTTAGCGTGCTTGTGCTTACATTCTCTATGCCAAGCATTACTCCTTTGTCACCGGTGACCGGAACATTCACTTGTGCGTATCTGTCTATTTCTCTTGCCCATGGACCGGCTGCATTGATGACAAAAGTTGACTCTACTAATCGTGTTCTCCCACGTGATTTATCAAACACTTTAACTGCATTGATCCTACCACTTGCTTGCTCAAAGCCTTTAACTTCACTCCCTGTTAAGAAAACAACCCCTTGCTCTCTTGCTTTTGCTTCTTGTTGAGCTACAATCCCTTCGACATTCATGGTCGCATCGGGTACCCAAATAGCTCGTACAAGGTCCTGAGTAATTTTAGGTGCATTTTCTCTTATCCTTACTGGATCTACATCTTCCACCGGTATTCCCAGTACACCAGCTTGATGGATAAAGGCATCTCCGTGATCACCTTCATCACGACTAACCGCAAGAAAGTAACCTCCCGTATCATCAATCATATCGGGCATACTGCGGCGTAATGTCTGATTTGCTTCATAACACTCCCTCGCAGCCTCAGGATCTGTCTTGAGGTAACGACCTCCGCTGTGAACCAAACGATGATTATTTTTACTGGCTGCCTGTCCAATAGTATCTTTTTCGATAACAGCTACCTGAAAGCCCATTTCAGCAGCTGTATTCGCAACACCAAGTCCTGTTATACCCCCACCGATAACAACAATGTCATAACTTCGTGGAACGACACGCAGGTGCTGTATTCGTGGAGGATTAAACACACCTAGGTGAGAAATATCTGCATAGATTTGTGCTTCCATGCCTAAATTATACCATGGGGACAAGTAAAACGATAAGGCCCTTGACAAATGCAATCAAGTTGCATATACTGTGGTTGTTGAGTTTTTTGCTCAACATTTTACACAGTATTACTAATCCTTCTTTTCTTGTTTGATCTTGAACGAAGGAAACTTGTCCAAAGACTCCCATAGTGGAGTTTTTGGACTTACTTATGACTAACAACGTTACCATCCACGATTGTATAAAAGAGCTACGAAGTGTCGACTTAAAGGTCACTCCTGCCAGGCTTGGAGTTCTTGCCGCATTAGAAGAAACCTCTCTACCACTTGATGTGTCACATCTTATTGAGTACCTTAAAGAACAAAACATTAAAGCAGATAAAGTCACTGTTTTCCGAATCATTAATGCCCTGACAGAGAAAGGTCTTGTTATCCCTATTCAATTAGGGGAAGGGAAGTTCAGATATGAACATAGTGGAAGGGCAGATCATCACCACTTTATCTGTGAGAACTGCGGCATGATAGAAGATATCTCAGACTGTGATATCGACGAACTTCAGAAAGAAATTCAAGAGAAAAAAGGCTTGCTGGTGAAACGCCACAGCCTTGAGTTTTTCGGACTCTGTAAAAACTGTCAGGTATAGTATGTAATCAAAAACAATATATGAATAATAAAAAAGTACTTCTGTTTATATTCTGTGTTCTCTTTATCCTTCTTGGTATCCAAGTCATTAGCAGACATCTTTCAGGAAACACCTCGGGATCTAAAAGTGATAAGCTCCAGGTAAGTACCTCGTTTTATCCACTCTATTTCTTCTCGCAAAGTGTTGGAGGAAATAAAGCAGATGTATACAACATTACACCTGCGGGATCAGAGCCACATGACTTCGATCCTACAACGCAAGACATTGCCAGAATTGAACGAGGAGACATGCTTGTTCTCAATGGCGGTGTTGAAGCCTGGGCAGATAAGGTCTTGCAAAACCTCAAAGGCTCAAAAGTAAAGATTATTATAGCTGGGGAAGGACTGCTCAATAAAGAAATCGTTGAAGAAGGAGAAAAGCAGAAAGATCCGCATATCTGGCTTGATCCGGTACTCGCAAAAAAAGAGGTAGTGAAAATAACTGCCGGCTATACCGAGATTGATCCTCAAAACAGTACCAACTATAAAATAAACGAGGCTGCTCTGGATGCGAAGCTTGATGAACTAGATAAAAAATTTCAAGAAGGGTTACATAACTGTCAGAGTAAAGATTTCGTAACCTCTCATGCAGCTTTTGGCTATCTTGCATCTCGATATGGATTAAACCAAGTAGCCATTTCTGGCATATCACCTGACGAAGAACCTTCAGCGCAGCAGCTAGCTCAAGTAGCAACGTTTGCAAAAGAACGTAATGTCAAATATATATTCTTTGAGCGCCTGGTCAGCCCAAAGCTTTCAGAAACAGTGGCTCATGAAATAGGAGCAAAAACTTTGGTACTTGATCCTATCGAAGGATTATCAGATGATGATATCAAGCAAGGAAAAAATTACTTCACGGTAATGGAGGAAAATTTAAAAAACTTGCAGGAAGCACTCCAATGCAGCAAGTAGATCATAGTCTCACAATTATAGAACTTCAGAACGTATCCTTTTCTTATACATCAGAAGAAGTCGTTAAAGATGTTTCACTACAAATCCACAAAGGTGACTACCTCGGAATTATAGGCCCTAATGGCGGAGGAAAGTCGACACTACTTAAGTTAATGCTTGGTATTTTAAAACCAAAGAAAGGAAGTGTTCAGATATTTGGCACCGATATCGAAAAATTTAAAGAGTGGTATAAAATCGGCTATGTTCAGCAAAGAACATCAATAGAGATGAACTTTCCTATCACTGTTGAGGAAGTTGTAGCAATGGGAAGGTATGGAAAAAGGGGACTTTTCCATTTCCCTACAAACGAAGATAAAGAAAAAACACTCCAGGCGCTCAAACAAGTAGATATGCTCCCGTTTGCAAATCGTCGAATCAGCGATCTTTCTGGAGGACAACAACAGCGTGTCTTTATTGCCCGCGCTCTCGCTGCGGAACCTGAAGTAATCGTGCTTGATGAACCTACAGTCGGAGTCGATATAAAATCACAACAGCAGTTCTATGGACTTCTTAAAAAATTAAATAAAGAACTCTCAATCACACTCGTTCTTGCAACACATGATATTAATGTCATTATCGATCAATCGACAGAATTGGCATGCGTTGATCAAACGCTTGTTTACTACGGGGATCCGAGTGAGTTTAAGAAGAGTAAACCAGTCGCTGATCGATATGGAGCACGAAGTTTTGACACCTATCATGACTTGTTTCACGGTCACTAAAAAACCTTATGATTGAACTTTTTCAATATGGATTTATGATACGAGGCTTTGAAGCCGGAATTATCATAGCTATTATTTCACCATTAATCGGTATCTTTCTCGTTTTGAGACGCTATTCTCTCATCGCGGATACACTCTCACATGTTTCATTGGCAGGAGTAGCAATCGGCCTTCTTCTTAAAATCAACCCACTTATCACAGCAATCATTGCCGCTGTTTTATCTTCGATCGCCATCGAGCGACTTCGCATGAGTAAAAGAATTTATGGTGAATATGGTGAATCTGCACTTTCCATCTTTCTCTCCGGAAGTCTCGCAATCGCAATTGTTCTCATCAGCCTCTCACATGGTTTTAGCGTCGATTTATTCAGCTATCTCTTCGGCAGCCTTACGACAGTGAAACAAACAGATGTCTACCTTATTGCTATTTTAGGTCTTCTCGTCATCTTCTCAGTCATTATATTGTATAAAGAGCTTCTCTATGTAACTGTCGATGAAGAAGCAGCAAAGGTAAGTGGCATTCCGACGCGCTTTATTAATATCATTCTTATTGTTCTTGCTGCCTTTACTGTCGCACTCTCTATTCCTATTGTCGGAGTACTTCTTATCGCCGCTTTGATAGTGATTCCTGTGGTAACTGCACTTCAGATGAAGACGAGTTTTAAAAAAACAATTCTGATTGCCGAAGGAGTATCTCTTTTCTCAGTAATTGCAGGAATTATTTCTTCTTTCTATCTGAATCTTTCTCCCGGGGGGACAATTGTACTTATTGCAATCACCATATTCATCGCAGCACTCATATTCAGCAAGAAATAACTTCTCGAAGATTATCTACCTAACGCTTCAGTGATGTACTCATTTTGGAATCCCGTAATGTTCCCGTATATATCGAGAATGATTACAGAGTGATAAGGTGGAGGAGTGACCTGCTTCCCATTAAAATTGTACTTCGTCTCATTCGTGGTCCCAGGTTTTCTGCCTGTCCAGCTTAAGACATACTGCCCGTTCATCTTCGGTGCGGTTTCCTGGGTAAATACATACTTTGCGTCTTTTGCAAACTGCTCAAACTCAATTATGTTCTTTTTTGCAAAGGCAAGGCCAATTTTTTCTATTTCTGTTGGATCTTTACTCTCAGTGTTCGAGCCTATTTTTCCTGTTCCACCGATAGTATTGTAGGTAACAACATGATTCGTTGCTTTATCGATACTGTATCCTACACCTTCTGTGTCTTTGTATTCAGCAACGACACCGTCAAAGACCGGATCATCGTATTCGCTGACAAAGGTGACATCCGTAACGCTGCCATTCGTGAACGTTTCTATTATTCGTTTTGCATTCTGTGTATCAGGCGTCGGGGTAATACGTTCATGAGTAGTTTTCTCCGGACTAACATAGTTACGGACGGTGAAGCCTGCAATAAAAAGGACGGCCAAAAGCCCAATAAAAAGATACTTATTTTTCATCGTTTCCAGTATACACCATCACTTCAATAAGCTCTTTTTACTATATGGACATACTATTGTCAAAACCTCATTGAGGAATAGAAAAATGGAAGATGGATGTCTGACTTCTCAGATGCTCACTATGCTTCTTTTGACTCCGTAGGCTTGGGTTTTTGCGATTCTTGCTTCTTTTTGTGCCATCTTTCAATCCACCAGGGAATAGTAAGCATCGGGCCACAAAGTGTCCCTATGAAAGAAAAGACTTTTGCTTGGGCACTTGAAAGACCAAAAATATTCTTCACTGTTATACCGAAAATCTTTGTATCAATTGAATCAGAGACAGAAAATTCAAATGTACCGGTCCGTCGAGGAGTTAAAATCCAAGAGAGAGATCCTTTCTGGTTCGGCTGAAGAGTAATTTTCTGCTCTTCTTTCGGAGGGTTAGTGTCAAAACTCGGTGCACGAAGGGCAATGTATGATTCACAGGCCTCTTTCTCGTTGTTTTTTACTGAAATAAGAATAGCCTGTGTTTTATTTTCCGCCATAACTCGATCAGGAGAAGAAACCTCCCATGTACAGAGAGGCGGACCTACCACAACGCCATTGACATGCTTTTGCGTATCAAGTGCTAATGCCCCTTTCTCTCCTTTTTGTAACGTCTGACTTAAAAAGAACGAAAAGAAAAGCAGGACAATACCGAGAAGACCAACAAGTATTTTCGTCATATTCTATAGGAGCACTTACTCAGCAGTATTATAGCACTTTCATGCAATATGCTAAAAAGTTTTTGCAAAAGGAAAGGCGAGTGGTATAGAATAGGCACATGAATCTGGCTTACCAATTACGCCCACAAACACTCGATGACTTCGTAGGACAGGAAGAACTCGTCGGAGATGGAAAACTGATTCGCCGAATGATTGAGTCGGATACGCTCTTCTCCATTATTCTCTGGGGGCCTCCCGGAAGTGGCAAGACAACCCTAGCCTCTATTATCGCTCACGAAGCAGACGCAGAGTTCCATGTATTATCTGCAGTATCGACCGGCAAAGAGGATCTACAAAAGATCGTTAAGGCTGCTAAGGATCAGACGCTTTTTAAGAAAAAGACGATTCTTTTCATCGATGAGATCCATCGATGGAATAAAGCGCAGCAAGATGTCTTACTTCCTTATGTTGAGACAGGGCTTATCACGCTTATCGGCGCGACCACAGAAAACCCCTCATTTGAGATAAATAGCGCTCTGTTATCACGCTGTAAAGTCTTTGTTCTAAAAAGTCTGACCGAGGAAAACTTACAGATGATTATCCGTCGAGCACTGACCGATAAGAAAAAAGGAATGGGGGAGTACGGGAAAAAAATAGACAAAAAGGTTTCTGATCTGCTTATCCGTCTCTCAGGAGGAGATGCACGTATACTCTTAAACGCCATTGAGATGGCCGTTACAAATTATCCTGAGAAAAAAATCTCTGAGCAGACAATCAAGGATATTTTTCAGACTCGTTCAGCAGGACTGTATGATAAAAAAGCTGATGAACACTACAACATCATCTCAGCATTCATCAAATCGATGCGTGGGTCTGATCCTGATGCAGCGCTCTACTATCTCGCACGAATGCTTGAAAGCGGTGAAGACCCCAAGTTCATCGCTCGCCGAATGATTATCTTCGCCTCCGAGGATATAGGCCTTGCAGATCGGGGAGCTCTCATTCAAGCCAATGCAGGATTCGAAGCAGTCGATAAAATCGGCATGCCCGAGTCGCAGCTCATCCTAGCCCACATCTGTCTTTACCTGTCGACGGCGAAGAAGTCCCGAGCCGCAACCAACGCATTAGGACGAGCGAAAGCGGCAGTCTATGAGTTCCCGAATGAACCGGTACCGCTTCATCTTCGAAATGCACCGACAAAGCTGATGAAAAATTTAGGCTACGCGAAAGATTACGAGTGGTCTGAAGAGCATGTGGGGCCAAAAGACGGTAAAGGATTTCTACCAGACCGAATAAAAGGAAAAAAATTCTTTGAACAATAGCAGGCTTCACTGTACATTTTATATGATAGATATATGAATAACTATTCTTGTGAGTATTTAGTGATTTCTTGCATAGATTTTCGCATCCATGTCCTCGTTCATACCTGGCTTAGAGAAAAATTCCCTCAGAAACAGTATGACTATGCAGCTTTCGCTGGGGGAGTAAACGACCTTTCTCTAGCAACTGAGCAAATTGAGATATCCAAACGACTCCATAGCATTAAGAGGTTAATTCTTATCGAGCACGAAGATTGTGGAGCATACGGCAAAGAAGGAACGAGAGAAGAACAAATACAAGACCTTAAAGATGCAAGAACGGCAGCTTCAAAACTCTACCCTGATCTTTCAATTGATCTTTTATACCTTTCTGTGAGCGGCGTCTTCCAAGAAGTATCGTAAAAGAGTTACTTCGTTGCTTTCAGAGAAAAAAGAAGTGGAATTTGCGTTTTTTTATCCTTCAAGACATATTGACCTTTTTTATTTTTTTTCATCAGACCTGGAAACTGCTCATACATAGTGAAAGGAAATTCGTGCACAAATTCTATCTGTAAACCAGCTCTGACTAATGCATTCATAACATCGCTTATTGTATAGCTCCATTGATGTGTCACTCCGTTTACATCTGCATTCCAGTCAGTATACGTTCCACTTGAATCATCTTCATAGGGTCCTTTATCAAAATAGTCATACTGGAACTGAAAATCGAAGCTTAAGATATTGGTAAACGGGTGAAGCTCGACAATATAGAAAACGCCACCCTTCTTTAAGAACGAAGCGACAATCTCTGCCCATTTTTCGATGTCTGATAACCAAAGCAAGACACCATAAGACAGAAACACGATATCAAATGTCTTATGGAGTACTTTCGGTAGTTCATAGATATCTGAACAGATAAATGTCGCCGGGAGGTGTAGATCCTTACTTAGTTTTTTTCCCAGTGTCATCGCATCTTCTGAAAAATCTACACCCGTCACGATAGCACCTTTCCGTACCCAAGAAAGCGTGTCCATGCCGAAATGACACATAGGGTGCAACATGGTTTTTCCTTTTACATCATTCAGTTCTGCCAATTCTATGGATTGTAAACTTGTTTTTCCTTTTTGAAAGCTTTTTAAATCGTAGAGTTGGGAAGTTTTATGAATAGGAGTTACGTCATTCCACCACTTTTTATTATCAGCTAAATACTTCTTCATCCTATAAAAGTATCTGCGAGGATAGATATATTTGTCAACTACTAAATGGCCATTTAGCTTGCAATAAGGAGGCGGACGAAAAAATGCACGAACATTTAATGCAATGTTCTTGCAGCACGTTGAATGGTTTGGAGATATCTCGTATCAGAGATATCATGCTCTGTTTCTATAACACGAACTAAGGATTTTCGGGGAGATGCAATATGCCGATATGCTTTCAAAACACGATCAATTAATGGTTTTGCTTCTTTTGTTCCATACAGAAGAAGCGTTTGTTTTGCCTTTATTTGCTTAGCTAATGATGAGCAACGTAACTGGGATAGGTCATCGAAACGCCTGGTAGTTATTGAAGACATCGAGCTGGCCCGTGCTTTCACTAGATCTTCTTTAAAATAAGGAGAGAGTGAGCAGAGGATAAGCCCTGAAGAACGTACCTTTGTCGAAGCGAGAAAGGCTATGATCGCACCGAAAGAAAAACCGAGAATATACTTCTTTTTTGCCTGATTTTTGTTAAATTGCCTTAAAAAGTACGCCGTGTTCTCAGAAAGGGTTGTCTCCTTCCAGCTAATTCGGACAGGAACAGGACGATAGCCTTCGTGCTTCAGCAATTTTGTAAGTTCCCTATATGCCTTTTGCGTAGGATGCTGCCTAAACCCCGGAATAATATAGACAATTTTCTGATCGCTCATGTTGAGGATTATAGCAAAATTGAAGTGAGGAGCTTAAAAGAGGTTGGTACTAGCCTCTAAACCTCGATTTCACCCATTTTTGAAGATGTCTCAACAGTATCACTTACATAATTTATATACTAAAGGACTATACTGTAGTACATGCCGAACATAAAACTAACTACTATCTTCTCAAAAAAGCCACGTAATCCTTCTGAAGAAACACAAGGAGGTACCGAAAACCGGAAACTAAGCTACTGGCTAGAAAAGCTTCATATACAAGGAGAAAAAATAAGAAAAGACAATAATAGACGAGAGGTTCAGTCTATGATCGACGAAGGTAAACAGGATCTAGGAGAACCACTCGTAAGTAACAAAACGCAGGATCTTACTCAATCAGGAATAAATGAACATACGAAAAATACCGCGACGAAAAAAGAAGATGACATTCAAATAGTGAACGAACTCGTAAAGCAGTCAAATAGGAGCATTATTAGTATTTCGTCACTTTTCCCTTGGGATTTCTTTCCTAACACAATAGACGTTGAGGAGAGTAGAGTTACCTTTAAATTCCGCCAGTTTCTCTCCAGTCAATCCCACAGCGTTGATATCAAAGATATCTCAAATGTTCTTATAGAATTCTCCCTGTTTTTTGCCACACTGCAGATTGTGTCTCGTACATTTGTACAAAATGATATCAAGATTGGGCACTTACCTAAAGCGAAGGCTAAAAAAGTCCAAAGCATTATCGAAGGACTACGAACATTTGCAGAACACAATATTACTACCTCAAATTACAAAATTGATGAACTAATTGCGAAGATTGGAGAATTCCACACCCATCAAAATACAGAATAACCGTCTCTTTACTATACGTAAATCACTATTCATTTTAATTGTTTCTCGAGTACTCTCTCTATACGACCTTTATCAGTAGGTTCTAACATTTGTTGTAACTCATTATCTTGAGAAACGTCTATTCCATGCTTTTTTAAAATCAGGACCTGTAGCTCCATCATTTTTGTAATTTCCTCTTCTGCAATAGTGTTAATTTGCAGCCCTATTTCGTCTCGTATATCATCGATTTTAGATGCGCGGTTTTGTGATATAAGCACGATAATTGATAAAAATATAGCCTCTAATGAGACGATCATTGTCAAAAGACCAAAAGGAAATGGATCAAAAGGAATAATCCCGGGAATCAGATGGGTATTAATAACAATCCATAAAAGAAACCATAATGCATTTACTACCAAAAACACCATACTACCGAACCGTATGGTCATCATATCGGCAATCTTCTCACTTAGTGATCTACTGTTATTTGCCTTTGCCTCAAAACTATTAATTATCCGTCTTCTACTTCGCAATCTTCGATCAAATGCGCTCTGATCAATGAGCGGAATATCGACCTGCATATCACTTGTAGTTTTTTTCATATTGTATGTAGGGTTATTTTACCGTATGTGCAGTAGGAATAATATACGTAATAGTAGGATAGACTCTGGTTGGAAAGATTGGCTACTCGATAATTTTCTCACCTCGAAATAGGGACATGTGGAGTGCTGAGGCTTTCTTTGCTATAATTTGAGGATCAAATCGCAATGCGGAGTCGTCTAATGGTAGGACAACGGACTTTGGATCCGTTTACCATGGTTCGAGTCCATGCTCCGCAGCAATTTTTTTGCATCATAGTAGCCTGCTGATTATAACAATAGCCAGAGTATCTTGTATAATTCAGTCATGAGCGATTTCACCGTAAGACAATACATCGCTTCAGATAAAGAGGCAGTAAAAGAACTCTACAGACTCGCATCCGTTCATTCTGAGATAGGCTATAGAGAAGGACCATGGGAGAAGGATTTTGAAGATATAGAAAATGCCTATCTGAAAGACGGGGATTTTCTCGTGGGAGTATTAGGTACAGAGATCGTTGCCATAGGCGCTTACGAAAAAATATCTGATGATGTTGGTCACATACGACGAATGCGAACACACCCTGAGCAGAGAAGAAAAGGATTCGCCCAACAAATCATAAATAGATTGGAAAAAGGCGCTAAAGAGAAAGGGTTTTCTGAACTAAGGCTTCGTACTTCAACACAACAACAAATGGCACAAAACTTCTACGAGAAAAACGGCTATAAAAAACTGGTTGCTGAAAAAACATTTTATACGGAAGGGCCTTTTGAGGTCGTTTGGTATGGCAAGCAGTTGGATTAAGTTTGTTAGACCATACACGTATCTCTTGACTCCCGTATCTCCCGAGCATATACTGCACCTAGATGAAAATGAAAAGCGTTGCGGGCATTGTTTGCTACGTGAAAGATATACCAAAAACTGCAGCGTTTTATGATGCCTTAGGCTTTCAGTTTGAGAAGCGGGAATCAGATCATCTTTCGATTCGTTTGAATTGGTTTTGGGTAGATTTTCATCCGCAAGATAAAGAAGATAAGCCTGAGTTTCAGAAAGAAGCAAATCTCCCGAACAAAGGTGCTGGACTCTTTTTATATATCAGTGTCGAAGACGTCGATGCATTTTATCAAGGCATTATTGAAAAAGGCCTCAAGCCATCCAGTGAACCAAGGGATTGGCCATGGGGAAATCGAGAATTTGTCCTCCGCGACCCCGACGGCTATAAATTAGTTTTCTTCAAACGAAATAAGAAGTGAGTAGTAAACAAAACTCCAACATCGATAGCAACCTCTCATATCCAAAACGCTTGGAAGCAGTACAAGAACTCGGAAAACTTTTTCCCGGTTTTCTTTTACCACTCGGCCACGCACATCGTTCTCTCGGACTTTTTGCTGGTATTTACTTGCAGACAAAATGGCAGTATGACTCAAAACGTGACGAAATACCACTCTGGTTCTTTGTGAACCAGTCATTGACACTCGCTCCTTTAGCCTATGCCAAAGAGTATCTAGCGGATGCAAATACTTCAGAGAGTGAGTATGTGAAGAGACATCCGACACGAGACGCAGCACATGCACCAATAACGCAAAATGATACCTTTCAGGCATGGAAAGCATATTTTCAAGCATGTACAGATAACTCTTCATCTGTACAGCTGTCACGTCTTCTCTGGAAAGCCCACACGACTGCTATCCGTTTCGCGCTCTGGCAGTATGCTTCTGAGTTTGAAAAAGTAACTCTTCCCCAAGAAGAGCTAGCTTTCTGGCAAGGATGGATCAAACTCGTCTTAGGGCTTGAGATTATGGCACCGTTTACCAATGACTTTCTCTTACAACCTCTTCTTTCCGTAACGATGCCGAGAACATCGCCACTTGGAGATAAAGATGCACAGATTTCGAAGCAACCCTTATTCAGACGTCTTTTTCTTCTTCTGATCATGCGAAAAGCCGATCCTATGAAAATATTTATTGAGACATACGGGAGAAAAAAAAGATAAAGAAGTTACTATTCTTTGGAGTAAAGACCGATAAGTTCTGCTGATCCGACGATATGACCCTCCATGGCTGCTTCAATTATTGGTTTGTCGGTAAAATCCGGCATATCGGTGAGTTTTTCATCGAGCGCATAGAGTTTGAAAAAATACCGGTGTGTTCCTGATGGGGGACATGGACCACTGTACTTGGGCTCCCCAGAATCAGTAAGTGCTTGCTTGGCATTACTTGGCGCACTGCCTTCGTTAATAAACTTTACATTTGGTGAGATATTATAAAGTATCCAATGAACCCAGGTCTTGGATGGCGCATCCGGATCTTCAACGATCAGAACAAGCGTCTTTGCAGTATCGGGAATATCTTCAAAGGCAAGTGGGGGATTGATGTTTTCTCCATCACAAGTGTATTTCTTCGGGATCTGGGAGTTATTCTCAAATGCTGTGCTGGTGATCTTCATAGATGTTTTTTTCTCAAGTTTGTGGATGACACCTTGCTTCTTTTCTATTATAACATGCTTTGCTTTATTTGTGAGTATAAAACTGGCACCAGCGAGAATAATAAAAAGAATAATAAGAAACCAGGTAAAATGACTCCTCACTGTTTCTCAAAATACGCTCTCGCCATTTTTGTATCGTCTTCCATTTGTGCTACCAGTTCTTCAACAGATGCGAACTGCATATTATCACGGATCTTCTTTAAAAGATGTATGCTAACTGACAGATTATAGATATCCTTATCAAAATCGAGTATATAAGTCTCTGCTTGATAGTCAGTTTCATGAAAGGTCTTCGCAGTTCCAATGAAAGTAAGTGCAGGATAGGCAGTATCTTTTACCATAATTCGTGAAATATAAATGCCTTCGGGGATGGTTTTTGTCAGTGGCACATTTGCAGTCGGGAAACCGAGGTCTTTTCCCCGCTGTTTTCCTTTTATAACAGTTCCTTGAATAATATCCATCTGAGCGGGCGATGGGAATCGAACCCACTGCCTTCTCCTTGGCAAGGAGACATTCTAACCGGTGAACTACGCCCGCAAACGTAACTAGGACAACCTTAGGTTAGCAATTAGGAATTATAACAACTTCGAGAGCGAATGTATAGATTAAGCGGCTTAGATTATCCCTGCAGACTGCATTTTGCGGGAACAGCCAGGAAACTGAGTATAGATACTCGAACGTTGCAATAAACGCTGTACAGCGTCCTTCTGGACCTCAAGAGGTGCCATATCCGCACGAGCGTAATCGGTATTCATACTATTCCATGTACCAGGCGAGAACTGAAAAGCTCCATAGTAACCATTACCTGAATTTCTGGCAGGGTTCATACCAGCCTCACAGTTTCCGAGATAATTGAGCTGCTCCTCAGTCAGAGGACCGGAAGCACCAGATTTGATGACAGCTACCGGTGTAGGTGTGGCTGTAACATCAGGCTTTATCGACGTGGTGGTTACCTGCACCTGTTGTGCCACAATACCAGGCACATACACATAGGCAATAGGTGAGGTCATCCTCTCTTTAAGCTCAGAACGTAACTCCTCAGGTGTTACCGGCGCTTTCGGCCTTATGAGCAGCACATAGCCATCTTCCACAAGATAAGGGTCTTCAATCCATGGATTGTCATTCCAGAGCGTAGTCCAGTAGGACTCATCACCATAGGATATACGTGCGATAGACGCCAGAGAGTCACCCTCCTTAACGATCCAGGATGTTTGGCCAGCAGTTGTATGCACAGCCTCATATCCCGTCGCAGGAGAGGTCATCGGAGATGTCGGAGTCGCTGGTGAGAAGGTAATACTGGAGACCGTTAAGAGGACAGCCGGAATAAATCCTTGTCCCATATTTTATACAAAAAGCCTCGATAGAATTCGAGGCGATTAGTGTTGAGTATTGTAACAAATTTAGATTGATTTGTCAAGCTAAATGCCTCATTTGTTGTGAAAATTTTGAGGCTAAAAGAAGAGCTAATGTAAGAATTGTGCCGAGGGTCAGAGTCGAACTGACATGGCCTGTTCTTCAGACAGGTGCCTTGACCACCTTGGCTACCTCGGCGAACTAATACCTATTATAGTGGACGATGAGGGGCTCGAACCCCCGACATTCGCAGTGTAAATGCGACGCTCTACCAACTGAGCTAATCGTCCGTTGCCTCAAGTACATCGAGGGATGTGCGGATGAGAGGAGTCGAACCTCCACGCCTTGCGGCACAGCCACCTCAAGGCTGCGTGTATGCCATTTCACCACATCCGCTTGAACTAATGGTAGGAAACCACAGACATTCCTATGCAAGCTATTCTACCACAGAGATACAGCAAAGAAAATGTGCCCAGAAGGAGATTCGAACTCCTAAACCCTTACGGGCACTGCCTCCTGAAGACAGCGCGTCTACCAGTTTCGCCACCTGGGCTTATGCAGAATTGTACTATATTTATAATGGAAAGGGAACGTAGGCACACAAGAAACCTTGACAACTCTTGCGTAATTTGTAAAGATAATATATCGGGATCTAGCTACTTTATGAAGAAGACTTTTCTGCTCCTCGCTTTCTTCACGGCATCTCCAGTGCTTTTCTTTTTTGGCCTTCTTTTACTACTCACGTTTAGCTTCCGGGTCCAACTCCCAAATGGAGCAGTTCTGGGTACCAAAGCAGTCGCATACGCTGCCTTACCGACAACAGAGACGGAGTTCACCCAGACAGTCGTAGCGAAAGACGCACGAGTAGAGACGGTGAGACAGTTCTTCAAAAAATACGACTCTCCACTTGAGCCTCACGCACAGTATATCGTCGATTTAGCGGAAGCGTATGGATTGGATTATCGACTTGTACCAGCGATAGCCATGCAGGAATCAAATCTCTGTAAAAAAATAGCCTCGGGTGCTGACAATAACTGCTGGGGACTGGGTATCTACGGAAAAAAACGCCTGAGCTTTGATAGCCTCCCTGACGGAATAGAAGCAGTTACCAAAACCTTAGCGAAGTACAAAACTGAAGGGCTTGAGACCCCAGAACAGATTCAGAAGCGATACACACCTTCTAATGAAGGTTCCTGGGCATTCAGTGTCAATCACTTTATGCAGGCCATTCCTCAGATTTAGCCTCAGATCAGCTTGACATTCAACCTAATTCCCGTACAATTATAGCTTCTTAGAACACCTGAGAAATTCATGTAGGCTTATAGTAGAGGACTTGACAAACCTATAGTTATCTGATACAATGCTATCTAGATCCTAAGGTATGTCTTCCAAAACATACGTTAGGATTTTTTTATGAGAACAATACTTTTTGTTCTCCTCATTGGCCTCATTTTCCCCTTCAGCACTCCACGACAAACCCATGCAGAAGAAAAAGCATCGGTGTCATCTGCTTCACTCACAATGGTTGCAAAACAACCAGTAGATACTCGCGTGAAAGCGCTTCGAGAGTACTTAGCACGCTATGAATCACCGCTTATTGATGATGCGAAGACCTTTATCGATGAAGCTGACGCTCATGACCTTGACTGGCGATTCGTCGTGGCTATTGCAGGAGTGGAGTCATATTATGGACAGTATCTGCCCGAAGGCTCAAATAACGGCTGGGGCTGGGGTATTTATGACACGAATATGACAAGCTTCCAAAGCTATGAGGAAGGTATTAAGACTATCTCAAAAGCTCTTCGTGAGCAGTATATGAATGAGTGGGGAGCGAAAGACGTCTATCAGATTGGCTCGTTTTACGCTGCTGACCCTCTGTGGGCATCAAAAGTAACTCATTTCATGGATGAAATCAGTATGTTTAAACAGGACTATGATCGATCACAGCTTTCCATTTCGATCTAAATCGGTTATAATGAGGCCAGATCTGTCCACAGACTTGCCAAGGTGGTGAAATGGCAGACACGCATGGTTTAGGACCATGTGCCCAAAAGGCGTGGAGGTTCGACTCCTCTCCTTGGCACCAAACTTGGTAGAAAACATATGGCATCAACACTGAAAAAATTAGAAGACGGAACACTCCACTTAACGGTAACCATTCCGTCAGCTTCTGTTGTTAAAGCAAAAGAAGAAGTCCTTGAAGAAACAACGAAGAAAGCCGATGTGGCTGGGTTTCGCAAAGGTAAGGCCCCAAAAAAACTGATAGAGGAAAAGATTGATCCTGAAAGACTCCATGAAGACGTCTTAAAGAAAATTCTCCCACTCGCCTATGTTGAGGCTGTCAAAGAGCATAATCTTAAACCAATCATTAACCCAAAAATTCATGTTGAGCAGCTTGAAGAGGGAAAAGACTGGGTTTTCTCTGCAGAAACCTGCGAGCTGCCTGAGGTGACGCTTGGCGAGTACAAAAAGAAAGTACAGAACATTACGGCAAAAAGTAAGATCGCCATCCCGGGAAAAGAAAAAGAAGAAGTATCATTTGACGCGATCATGAAAGCTCTCTTAGAAAGCATTACCGTCAGCATTCCGAAGCTCCTTACTGAGCACGAAGCAGATAGGCTGCTCTCACAAACACTCGATGAGATTAAAAGGTTGGGCCTGACACTTGACCAATATCTTGCCTCAACGAACAAAACACCTGAACAACTTCGAGCTGAGTACCAACTAAAAGCGAACAATGATATGACGATAGAGTTTGCCCTCCAAAAAGTTGCCGAAACGGAGAAAATCGCGGTTGAAGAAAAAGAGATTGAAGAAGCAGTTCAGAAAGCAAAAACACCCGAGGAAAAACAGCATTTAGAAGCCAATCGATACCTGCTTGCAGGTATTATCCGTCAGCAAAAAACGCTTGATTTTCTCAAGAACTTGTGATATGGTGCGCCCATAGTAGGTAGCCCATAAAAAGGAGCACATATGTTTCAGAAAAAATCAAAGCAAAAGGTAAAACAGTACGGCGAGAAAAACCCCATTGAAGCACTCAAAGAGGAATTCGCCAATATTGGTGATGGTGTTAAATCTGACCTCGGTGGTGCAGCAATGCACGACTTCTGGAACCAGCTTCTCCAAACTGAAAAAAAAGCACAGTCTCTTGAAGGTGATCTCCACGAAGGAGAGGAACTTGACCTGTCTGCGATGAAAAAATCTGAGCAAACAAGACACGCAGATGTAGCACCGGGTATCGAATACACACGAGACATCCTCCACTACAGTGAACGAGGCATGGCTCATGAGAATCAGGAACTGGAAGCGAGGGTTAATGAAATCGTTAATGAACTCAAACGCTTAATCAGTACATCAGCCGAGCTTGAAGCACAGTTCATGCAACTAAGCGTCGAAGAAGCTCATGGCGAAGTTGGCGAGTACCATCTGAACTTCTTTACCTGGATGTTACAGGTCCTTCGCTCTGCACGAATCAAGATTGAAGATTCAGGCAGCTGGATGGCAGCATTATCTGGTAAAAAAGGCAAGAAAAACTACTGGTCTATGTTCAAAAAACATGGGACGACCTTCGGCCTCTCAAATGAACGCACGGTAGCCACCCAAACCGGATAATAGTATAGGTATACTCCCTTGTCATAATACCCTCCTCGTGCTATACTTCCACGCATGGATAGACGCATAGACTCAGGACAAGCAAGAGCAGCAGGAAGTGCTGGTGTCGACTGGAATGTAGCCCAAGAAGCACTATCTGCACGACAACGACTCAATAGACTACGAAGTGATGCTAACCAACCATCTCAGGATGAACGAGATAGAACGTGGGCACATGCGTTAGGTGAGACCGTAGTCAGAATGGCTTTGAAAGCCCAAGAAAGCGATGATAATCGAGCAGTTTTCCATGGAGCGCTCGAGCAACTTCACGACGACTTTGTTGAAGCAGCTCATTCACCAGAGTTGAGTCGACCATTAACAGAAGGAATAATGGGTGCTGTTGTACGAAGTGTCACACCTGACGCACCTTCATTTTCATCGATGATCCCAAGTAAGGCTGACGCTCGAAGGGTACTTGCCTTTAATGTTATTGCTACGCTTGGTTTTACACCTCGACGAAACCCAATTGGGGAACAACCAAGCCTACAGGTAAGTCGTGACATGGCAGCATAAAAGCTTTCCTTGACAGAAACGCTCAATCGTTTTATAATCACTTGATACACATGAGTACGCAGACCTTCCATTATTCATATTATTATCGCCGTAACTGGGCGAGATAATATCGTGGGAGGAAACTGACGCTCAAAAAAACAAAAGAAACTAAAAAAATTATTTACCAACACCTCCCACATGGGGAGGTTTTTTTATGGAGATTTTATGCCAATAGAAATGACAGAAGTATCAATCGCAAAAGGACCAGTATTCGTTCCGCTTCAAGATGTGCGGCAAGGACTTCCTATGCCCGATGGAAGGCCACCACTCTACGGAACAAAAGAGATTCTCTTTAAAGATGAGGCTGAAGGAGCTAAGTCTGTGCGAAAAATGACGGCGACACTTCGATCATTTCAAGATGCTCAGATCCTGCCGGCGACGACCAGTATAGGCCCTGCAGCTCTTTTACATGGTGACAAAGGTGATCCGACGTTTATAGAAGTAAAAACGGATAACTCAGACTTTTTCGTCTCTGCTCGAGCATTCAGCACAACACCGCTTAGTACCGATGGGCTTAACGTCTCTAGAGATGCTGATTTGTCACTCTTTCAAAAACAACCCTCCGAGCTTGTATCCGGTGTCTGCTTATTTGGTGCCAATGCTGCTGAAGGAACCACAGCAAGTGGCCGAATAATGTCACTCATTGATGCACGATCAATCGCAGACGAACAAGACCCGATAGTGGATATCACTACCACGAAACTGTTACATCCTTCAGAGGCTGAAACGATACTGAGAATTACCCAGTTTGCCGACAGCATTTTTGGTAAGGATGGACCGAAGATAAACTACCATGTTCCTCGAATTGAGTACTATGTCTATGGCCTTGATCTTTTCGCGAGAGGACAGATGAATCGAGAATTACTGAATCGGTGGTTTGCAGAAGTAGATACTCGAACAGCAGCTGTTGTACAAATGCTCGGGAAGCGAACGACTATGGAGGCTGAAATTGTCGAGCCTATGAAAAATGCAGAAGAGTACGTAAAAAATGCAGAAGACCCCAACGTTTCTGAGTTGGCTGAAATCTTATCACAAGATCCATTGTGGGAAAACCTGCTCGCACAGAAACCACCGACTAACTTTCTCGATATCAATTATTTGAGTTTTACGCATCCATATCTTAATGTGGCTAGAAAAACTGGATCGGTCATAGCGATTGAAAACCCAGATGAGGCGAGAATTTATACCGAGACACTTCGAACAGCGCATCTGATCCCAAGGGAAGCGTTGGTGGGTGTGATGTACGTGCATCCCAAACTTCTTACCCAGCATGGAAAAGGCAAAGAATGCTTGTACTTCCAACCTAATCATGATGGGCGAGGTCTAGACTCTTTAGGAGAAATAGTGTATACATACAAAAAGGAGAACCATGGCAGTAACACTTCATAAAGACGGGCTAAAACAAATGATAAAAGGGGCCTCACTCTTTACGACTGGTGGTGGTGTTCCGACAGGTGATCAGATGAAAACCATCGATGCACTGAAGAACCCTAAAGTACGCCTTCAGTCGTTGAGTGAATTTCCAAAAGATGGCTACCTTGTCACAGCCGGTGAAATAGGACCAGCAAATGCTCCACAGATTGAGAAAGAACATATTGTTAAAAAGATGCACGCACTCTTAGAGCGCGTCAGTGGTAAAAAAATAGTTGGTATTTACCCTCCAGAGATAGGGCAGGAGAGTGTTGTTATCGAGACCGCACATTTCCTTAATCTTCCAATAGCAGATTTTGATCCGAGTGGCTTTCGAGCTGTTCCGTACCTCGATATCAATGTCTTTAACGTGTTAGACATACCCTTTTCTTTCTCACCACTTGTGTTATCTACCTATCAAAAAGAATTCCTGGTGGTAAGCACACCACTCTCTTACCATCGGACTGAGAAAGTACTTCGAGAGATGACCTCTCTCTCGACACATGGCATTCTCTTTTTCTTTGGAGGTATGGTCTCAGTAAAAACGCTCCAGACGAACAAATTGGGAAATAACTCCATGAGTACGGCTTTCTCCTATGGAGCACTTACCTCACTGAATGAACTGAAAGAGAAAGTAAAGCCTCTCCAGGTAATTTCTGGAACAGTAAAGAAGATCACCGAGAAAGAAAAAAAAGGCTTTTTGTTCCAGCAAATAATAGTAACCGGCGATGATAAGAAATCATACCAGCTCGTTATCCTTAACGAGGTCATGTTCCTTTTTCAAGGAGAAAAGATGCTGGCATCTGTTCCGAAACGAATGCTTCTTATCGATACGAAAAAGCTTGCGGGCATTCCTAGTGGAGATCTTAAAGTAGGAACAGCACTTTCTGTTTTTGTCCTCGCACCTGAGAAGGCATGGCAAGGGAAAAAGGCAGAAAAACTATTTGGAAAGGCACGATTTAAGGAGCTTTTATGATCAATCAAAAAAGACTCATCGATACGTTTCTAGAACTGGTAAAGATAGATAGTCCTTCAGAAGATGAGGAGAGAATGGCTCTGGCTGTGGCTGAAAAGCTGAAAAAACTTGGTGCAAAAGTAAAACGTGACAGTTTCGGAAACGTCATAGGACAGTTTGAGGGAAAAGGAACGCCTCTCATGCTGAATGCGCATCTGGATACGGTAGAACCGGGACGTGGTATAAAACCGATCGTAAGCAAAGATAAGATAAAAACAGACGGCTCCACAGTCCTCGGCTCTGATCCAAAAGCAGGTGTATCGATTATCCTCGAAGCACTAACTACCATCAGGGAAAAGAAAAAAAACCACCCTCCTCTCGATGTCGTCTTTACGAGAGAAGAGGAGACGTCACTGGGTGGTGCTATAAATCTGGACTATTCTCTGCTTCGAGCAAAAGAAGGCATTGTTTTCGATGGTGATGAAGAAGTCTGGAAAATATTTATCTCCTCACCTACGTACTATGCTATCGATGCCACGATTACAGGCAGATCTGCACATGCCGGAGTAGAGCCTGAAAAAGGACTTTCTGCGATTCTGATTGCTGCAGAAATTATCACCCAGTTCCCACAAGGACGAATCGATGAGGAAACGACAGCAAACATTGGACTCATCTCCGGTGGATCAGTCAGAAATGCTGTTCCGGAGACTGTCACGCTGGAAGGAGAGATCCGCAGTCGAAATCCAAAAACGCTGAAAAAAATCCTAGGGAAAGTCGAGAAGGCTTTCAAGGACGCTCGAAAAAAACACCCGCTAGCTAAAGTCGAGCTACAGCTTCTGAAAGACTTCGAAGGCTTTGTTGTTCCGAAAAACCACCCGTTAATCAAAAGAGCATCTAGCGTTTTAAAACAGCTGAAACTCCCAGCAGAATTGAAAGACTCAGGCGGAGGATCAGATGCGAATATTTTCTTCACTCATGGTATCGATGTCATCATCGTCGGAACAGGTGTCTATGATGCACACACCACGAGAGAAAACCTCGTTATCTCCCAAATGGTAGAAGCAGCACAGTTCTGTGAACAGTTCATCCTCTCAGCTGCAAAATAGCTCTTGCATTGATACTACTCTATTGATATACTAACCAACATATGAATTCGCGAACAATAGCAATTATTATTAGTATTACCTCTCTTGAGGGGGGTTCGTTCGCGTAAGAAAAATTTAGAACGCAACGATGAACCTCCCATCTGGGAGGTTTTTTTGTTGTTAAAAAAGGAGGTGAATTTTATGGCACAAGAACAAGGAACAGGACTAAGGTTTGATACTGCATTTGACGCACAAGCGACACTTCGTACAGCAGTTATGCCTTTTACGATGGAACGAGTAGCAGTAACGCCAAGCGGAGCAGAAGCGACTCTGGTACACAGAACCGATGGACTCGATCAAGTTCGGATGACAGGTGTATCACCCAGAACAAATGGAGAAGATGATTCAACATTAGTATTTAATGCCTTACGAGATGCTGTAGGAAATCCTGATGTTGCAGGTGCTCAGTACCTAGGACAAGGCACGAGTAGTGAAACAGGCAATGTCGTCGTCTCATTTACTGATACACATGGCTTACCTTGGCGATCAGAGGCGCCAGGATTTAGACAAGCAGCAGCTGAAGGACTCGCTGCGGCAGTTGTCACACTGCGATAGTTATTGATAACTGGAGGCTGCAATATGCCTCCAGTCTTTTCAATTGAAAGGAATCTATGAAGACACAAGAAAGATGTTTAACGAATGCTGAAAAAGTGGCTGTCGCCTTTATGATGGCAGAAAAACAAGGTTTCGGACCGACGGAACAACAACGGTTTAAGAAGAAACTCTATGAGAGTCTTGGAATAAAAAAAGATAAGGTAGCAGATTCAGCAACTGCAACATTCTTAGCACATGCCACGGTAGACATTACACAAGCACGACAAGAAGCAGCATCTGCTTTCGCTAATGTACTTGAAAAAGGACGAAAACATCCCTATAAACCTCATCCTGAGATACTACTCAACTTAACTCCGATATATATGGCTGAAGTTGTTCATACCATGACTGAACACCGTCCTCTTTTACAACAAGGAGTCGAGTACTGGGGAGCCCATATTGCGACAGCAATCGTCGGTGCAGAACGTTCCGTAGTGGAAAATGGTATTGAAAGACGTTTACCCATCGCATCAGACAATCTGGTTCATAGAGGGAGAGTAACTAATGATCAGGTTATTTTTCAGTTCGGTCAAGAACTTTCTAGGCTATCAAACCAGCACACAGTTTTCTCAGCTCAAACCCACGTATCTTCTTGACAGGGAAAAAACTCCATGATAGTATCTCGTTACACATGAAGAATCTTTTTGTAGTCAGTGTTGTCGTCGTTACCCTTTCGTAGGGAGGCGGACACTGTAAGGAAATCTTACAAGCCTCCCAAGCGGGAGGTTTTTTTGTGTTGTGAAAGGAGGTGGAAAAATATATGACAGAAACAACCATAGGCAAAAAACCAGACATTCGAAGAGTCTCAATGCGTAGTGGGAATCCGGGAGATATGCTTTTAGCAGACGGCACCGACTTAAGGGAGCTTTTTAGCACTTCACAAACAGCAACTGAACAAGTTTTACCTGCTCCTGCTGCTACTCCTTCCCAAACACCATTGACTGAAACTCATCCAGCACCAACCCCTTCTAGTACTGATTCTATCCCAACGAAAGGAGCACATGCGGGAGATATTTTCCAAGCATAATGGTAAAACCTAAATGAAGAGACAGGTTGAAAATTTCTCTACCTGTCTCTTCGTTGAATTAACTCTTGCAAGCGCTTTTTTCCTTTGCTATACTCGTATCTTATGAATCGCAGTTTGTTACAGTTCGGCCTCCTTCTTCCAGTTCTCCTTACGGGGAGAGCTTGTGATGTGGGAGCGTAACAAGCGAACAGACCCAAAATGAACCTCCCAAAAGGGAGGTTTTTTCGTTTTATGGCACTAACAGAAACACTATCAGCATCTAGGGTAAACACGAATGGGCTTATGCAGCCTGATACCTTGCGCCGTGTTTATGAAGATGACACTCATGCACGCGCAGCATTAAATGGAGCTACCTGGCAGCAATATTGGTTTGGAGATGGTGAAAATAAATCCCTCGAAGGATATGAAAGAAGTTATGGTGCCGTAGCATCCTTTATCGATAGGCAAATTCCACCTGAAATGAAATCGGGAAAACAATCTGGCCTTGGAGAACGTATGGATATCATTTTGACTGGAATTGAATGGCATAGAAGACGTGTAGCAGCTCACTTAGAACAAACACAAGATACAAAGGTTAAAAAAGATGCTGGGCCACATTTTTCTGACCTCATGTACTTAGGAATTAATTATGAAGGCATAGAAACACTCCCTGGCTCACTCCTCGTTGTCGTAGATCAGTATCGAGCTATTCGAGATCTTCCGCAAATAGATATGGAGACAATCACAAACATTGTCGAACAACGAAAGCAAACTGTCTCAGCTGTTTCTGAAACATTCAATAGTCGAATGCATGGATTTGTAGGAAAGAATAAAGACGCTGTTCAAGATCAAGTAACTACTTTCTATGCACAAAAACCACTTCAAGAAGGAGATCTAGAACAAGACGCAGATGATTTGGAAACGTTACTCTTTCAAACTGCAGAAGAACGCCTCGCTGCCTCAGTAAAAACAACAGGAGATGAGCCAGTACCACTCTCTTATCAGTGGTTTGAAGATACAAAGCGAAAAGTAGATGGGCTGATAACTCCTTCATTTGATACGCTTACCAGTTTCAATAAAAACCTTATCAACGGCGAACCAATCGATATGTACTGCTGCCCAAATTATGCTACCGAGAGAAAAGGAGATGTTCATGTCTATACATTCGCAAAGCTGGGAACAGGGATAGGGCTGACTGCAGAGCGAGGGTTTCCTCTCATAGACGCAGTTATTGATCGTTCTATCCAGTTACAGCAGGATGGAACATTACCACATCCATTACAAATGAATATCGGTATAGCCGACTTTGAAGTGACAGAAGACAATGCGCGGCTCGTAGGACTTACCAAAGAAGGGTTCGAAAAAAATCTGGGAGCATCCGTTGAAAGTATGGTTTGGGCATTAACAAACGATACACAAGCAACCGTTGGAAGAGAAATAATAATAGATAGAATAAATCACGCTGAAGATCCGATCGGACAGTGGCGAGTTGCAGTAAAGCAAGACGGAAAAATAGTAACTCTGATTTCTTTTGGACCCTTAACGGAAATATTTGTGGGAAAAGTTGAAGGATACAAAGGGAGAGAAACCTTTGAGCAAATGGTAGCAGAAAAAAGAGAGCAACTAAGAAATAAAGCTGAAACTGACGAACGTTTCCAAAGACGGCTAGCCAATCTTTTAAAACTTCGGCTCGGATTGATGACGCGCTGGAGAGATGGAAGTGAGCCATATATCGTGCAAGCGATCGGAGAAATGTTTGATGAAATGACTGAAAGCAATTTCACTGCGCCACTTCTGAATCATAAGACATTACCTGGATTAACCGGTCTGTTAAATGAAGTGTTGCTCAGTACAGAGTACGAGCATGGCGAAAAAGACGTCATTGTAAAGGCAAAAATGGTAAAATGGCTGGAGGATTATGCAACTGACCCTGAAGTGAACACAGCTCGTGCGTTTCTTCTGAAAAAAGTGGCCGGACAGGGAGCTGAATATGTCATTATGACCAATTTAAAACGTCAAGCAGGTGGAACTCAAATAGTTGCTGATTCATACCCTATGTGGCAGGTTTTCGGAGATGAAGAGGAAGTACCAGTCATGGCAGTAAAAGGTGGATACGAAGGAGCCTAGTATGAATATACGAATAAAAGATATCTTAAAACAGCTCGATATTGATTGTTATCTTATCTATGATTTCCGTGGATCAAATTATATTGGTAGGAGAATTATAGAATTCACGAATCCGACGACAAGACGATGGATTGCTCTTTATACGAAAGATCGAGAGCTCCAGCTTGTCATCCCCAAACTTGAAGAGAGCATCTTCGCAGACGTACAGGCTGAGAAACATATCTATGCTACCTATGAGGAAATGCAAGCTATCCTTAAAAAGCTACTCAGCTCATATAAAACAATTGCCATGGACTTCAGCCCAGAAAATGGAATACCGGTAATCGATGTCATCCCACACGGATTCTATACCATGGTCCAATCCATCAATCTTAAGGCAAAGCTTGTCTCTAGTGCTGATCTGACTCAGTATCTTTCCTCTACCTGGAATAAAACGCAGTATGCATCACATAAAACGGCAGCGCTGTTACTCACCGAAATCGTACAGAAGGCGTTATCAGAAATAAAAGGACAGATGAAGAGTGGGAAAACCGTTACCGATTACGATATAGAACAGTTTATTCTCGGTGAATACAAGAAAAATAATTTAGTAACAGAACCTCACCTGGCAGTCGTCGCTACTGATATGAGAGCATCTAATCCTCATTACTGGCCGACAGAGAAAAAAAACTATGTAATAAAACCAAACAGTCTACTACTCTTAGATATCTGGGCAAAGCTTGATGAAAAAGACGCTATCTTTGCAGATATCACCCAGATGGCCTGGATCGGACCTGAAAAAGTTCCTACCAAAGTACAAGAAGTCTGGGAAGTGGTTCGCGATGCGAGGGATATAGGAATCGAGTATGTCATGAATCATGCGAAAAAAGATATACAAGGATATGAGGTGGATAGGGAAGTACGAAAATACATCGAATCAAAAGGCTATGGGAAATACTTTGTTCATAGAACTGGCCATTCCATAGACTCAAACGATCATGGTAATGGAGCGAATATCGATGATTATGAGACACATGACCTGAGAGTTCTCTTACCCCATACCGGCTTTAGTATCGAACCGGGTATTTATCTTCCGGAGTTCGGTGTGAGAAGTGAGATTAATATGTATATTTCTGAAGATAAAAAAGGAGAAGTAACAACACCACGACAGACTGAGTTATTTATCGTCTAATGGCTCTATTTGTGAAGTCCCACCTTTTCCATCTTTAACGAAGACGAGCGTCTCTGCTTTCCCCTCGATAAAATAGTAATCACCGTCTTCGACGAGACAGTACTCTCCTTTACTCAGAGGAAAGGTTTTCTTGTTGACAGTCATGTTCACCTGTCCATCAAGGACATACATATACTCGTTTCTGTTGAGGTTGTGAGCGATTTTCCCCTCTTCTGGATACCTTCCGTCCATCTTGACGAGCGCAAAGTAATATTCATCACCAAAGACTTTGTGAATTTCAACAGAAGAATTTTTCTCTAAAGTATATTTTGTGACTTTCGGTTTCATGTACTATAACCCTGTGGACGATAGTGGACTCGAACCACTGACCTTTACAATGTCAATGTAACGCTCTAACCAGCTGAGCTAATCGTCCTCATACAGGCAAAAGGAATTGTAGCAAAGATATAGCTATAAAACAATTCATAATGAAACAATTGTTATCGCTGCATATTTTTCCTCTTGACTCGACTTTTTCTGTCTGCTACCATGAATAAAGTTTCATGAAAGGCCTATTACTATGATAAAAAGACAACAAAGACAAGACAGCATTGCATTCGCGCACACTGCAGGGTCAAATAATTGCAACCCCTCCTAAGAGGTTGTTTTTCCTGTGTAGTAAACAACCTCCGAAAGGAGGTTTTTTCATTTTTAAAGGACAAAACATATGCCAATTGAAAACATTAGAACTATCGATAAACAAGGACCTGAGCAAACGACTCAGGCTATGGTCCGTGATCCTTTGGAGCGTATTATTGAGGGTGCGAACCGCCATGAACGTTTCAAGACCTTTCATGCAAATTACCTTGGCCACATCTGGCCGATTGATGTAAGAAAAGGTGCGAGCCCTAGTGATTATGCGGTGGACATGCATGCTGTTTCCAGACTCCATGCAGGAGACATTAGTGGATATCAAGAATTCTCACCGAATGCTCTGAATCCTCGTACGTTATCTGCAAGTACATTTGAAATTGTGGTCCAAAACCTCGGTACACCGGACTACGTCCGAGTGGTCTCGGTACCTCCGCAGTTAACAGAACCAATAAGCGTTGTTCCGACTGGTGGTTCCTGTATCGTTGCTGAAACATCTGGTATGAGGACTATGTCACAACTTGAAAAAGCAGAGGAACCGCTCATCCATGAGCCAACAGGACAGCCAATGACAACCTATGTTGCAGATAGACTCATTGCTATGGCGCCGACCATCACACATCTTTCGGGTGCCGTCGGATCAGGTCAAGACGTAACGATTCATTATGAAGAAACAGGTATGTGGACTGCGAAGGCGAAACAGTGGGGAGTAGAAAATGCCGAAGGAAAAGTAGGAGCAGCATATCGACGAGCTCATGAAGCCATTCAGAGAAGAGCATCACTTATCAACCCTGATGCTGTCGTTGTGCCACTCGATTTTGACGAATTACCACTTGGAGAAGCAATTGGAGAATGGTTCACAGAACACGGCCTTGAGTATAGGCCTGAGTATCGTGTTGCTGAGGTAGTTTACACCTATAAAGGTCCAAAACTCTTAGAGCATGTACAAGCTGCTCTCATTCGTCGATTAGAGATGGATAATGTCCCAGTAGTTGTAAGAGAAAAGTTATCAGCCATATTGATGGCTACGCATATTCTTCGAATAAAACAAAATGACCATCTGGAATGGGGAAAAGAAATGAAGCTTCCTTTAGACGTCATCACTGGTGGACGTCCCTTAACTCCGGAAGAGGTAGCTGATCAATCTGATCCATATTTCTTTGAAACAGCGACAGGTCTTATGAAAGTAATTCACGATACCGATCCTACATCAACTTCGCTTCTTGTCGGTATGCTGGATTTGCCAGGTTACAATGGCACCATTCAACATCAGGATCGAAAGATGGGTGTCGACTTTACCGGCCAACCGAATGATAAGGATACGACAGCTTACCTCGCATCTATTGAGGCATCTTTGGATAACCCTCGCAGGCTTCACAATAACAATGTAGAGGAACACTTGGCGTTCTTGACTGGATACTTACAAGCAGAAGATCCTACACGCCGACTAGATTTGATACAACAAAAAGGTCCTCTTATCGGTAAACGAGCTGAGAAAGGAAAAGCTGTTAAAAAACTTGATGGTGAAATTCGAGGTCTGCATGGCACTAGCGATACTCTAATGAAAAAACTCCATGACGAGATGGAAGCACATGCACTCATGGAGTATATGATTACAGTGAGTGACCAACCGCCAACTGAAGCACAGCAAGCAAGAGCACACAGAATGAGATCGAAAATGGCTGCTGAAATGCTCACGCTACGAACGAAAGCTAATGAAGGTTCTATAACCGACAACGAGCAAGCGGAGCTTACACAGTTAGAAGCAGTAAAAGTAGCATTTGATGCGGTCTCGGATGGCGAAAAACCTGTTCTTTTGGACGCAGTTCATGAATACATTGTGGGAATGGCAGAGGAGAGTAGTCGTATCGTCATCGAAGAAATACCGACGAGACAGGCAGAAATAGCTCAAACTATCGAATTGAAAACAAGAGAACAAGAAGAAAGTCAACGTGAATGGGAAATACTTGAAGCAGATGCTGCAGCTCTTGATGAACTCATAGCACAGGAAAAACTTCCAAGTCCATTTCCTTTAGCTGAGAATCCTTATATCCAACATGCCATGCAGTTTCTCTGGGATTCTGATTTTGTTGCCTTTATGAAACACAGTGTTGATCTGGATAAAACATTTGCAACAGACGAGAAAAAGACAGATCCCTATGTACGTGCAGACTATCATAATAAAATGCGCGCACTTATGGCGACAGTTCATCAAAAACTTGAAGCATATGTCCTCTATATGTATGGACGGACACAGGAGTATCCAGCGATCAGAGATGTTCGGCTTTTCCCAGATGTCCACAGCAACGGTCATCAGGCAAATGGTTTTGAGCATAATGGCCATATGAATGGTAACTACAACGGATTAGTTGCTGAGACAGAAGAACTCGCGTATAATCAGGCCGAAGTGCAGAGTAATTAATATGCTTTTAAACGATATTGTCGCGTTATTTGATCTTTTAGACAGACCTGGTAAACCAGCAAACTTGGTTGTTTCTTTTCTTGAAGCAAAAGGCGTTAAGGATGTTTCGCTTAAAACAGTGAAAGAGAAAAAAGGCGAAACAGATTTCATAAAGTTCACCATTCCTGGAACCCATGGAAAAACCAATGGAGGCTCAGCACCTACGCTAGGTATCATAGGTCGACTCGGAGGACTAGGAGCACGACCGGATGTCATCGGTTTTGTTTCTGATGGTGATGGTGCACTTGCAGCACTTGCTGCAGGAGCAAGGCTCGCTACAATGGCAACAAATGGGGACAGACTGAAGGGTGATGTCATTATCGCTACACATGTCTGTACCAACGCACCGACAATGCCTCATGACCCAGTACCGTTTATGGGACTTCCTATTGAGATAGCAACAATGAATAAATATGAGATCGACTCTGCGATGGATGCGATACTCTCTGTTGATACATCACGGGGAAATCGTATTGTAAATCACGTCGGCTTTGCTCTATCTCCTACAGCAAAAGAATCACGTCGGCTTTGCTCTATCTCCTACAGCAAAAGAAGGCTATATTCTGCGCATGAGTGATGATCTTCTCTCGATTATGGAGCAAACAACAGGAAAACTCCCGGTAACGTTCCCGATAACGACGCAGGATATTACACCGTACGGAAATGGCCTTTACCACTTTAACAGTATTATGCAGCCGACCACTGCGACATCTGCTCCAGTTGTCGGTGTTGCCATCACCGCAGAGATCCCCGTAGCGGGAACTGCTACCGGTGTCACAAATGCTATCCAAATAGATAGTGTAGGACGCTTCGTTATTGAGGTCGCAAAACGTTTTGGCAAGAACACCTGCTCTTTCTATGATGAGAAAGAGTATAAAAAGATACTTTCACTGTATGGCAGTATGAAGAAACTGCAGAAAAATCCTAGTAGTAAACAGTAATTGCATGAAAAAACTGCTTCTTATCAGTAATTCCAGCCAGCCAGGAAAAGTATTTCTCGAACATGTTCAATCAGAAATAAAAGATTTCTTAGGAACGAAGAAGCATGTTCTCTTTATCCCGTATGCGATACACGACTATGATGCGTATGAAGAAAAAGTCGTAAGCGGATATGGAAACTTTGGAATCAAGGTTACATCTATTCACCGTGCCAGTGATCCCGTACAAGCAGTTATGAATGCAGAAGCATTGTTTATAGGCGGGGGCAATACATTTCGTCTCTTAGCAAACCTCTACAAACATCAGCTTCTTGAAGCAATACGAAAAAGGGTGCTAGCTGGTATGCCTTACCTCGGGTCTAGTGCCGGCTCTGTTGTTGCATGTCCGACAATGAAGACAACCAATGATATGCCAATAATCTACCCGCCCAGCTTTGACGCTCTGAATCTGGTTCCTTTTCAAATAAATGCACACTATATAGATAAAAAACCTGGCGACACCCATATGGGAGAATCACGAGAAGAACGACTACGTCAGTTTCATGAAGAGAGTACCATACCAGTTATCGGGCTCTCTGAAGGTGGATGGCTTCGAATTACTGATGATATGATGCAGCTCGGTGGAGCCGAAACAGCCTTTATGAAATTCTTTGCACCTGGAAAAGAAGCACAGATATACAACCCACCTGCAGATACTTCATTTGCGCTTCGTAAGTAGCGCTGCTATTATGGCATTATGACGAGAAACGACGCCTATACCATTTTAACCAAATACATGACCAATCAAAACCTCCTGAAGCATAGTTTTGCTGCAGAAGCTGCGATGAAAGAAATCTACGATTACCTCTATTCTACTTCTCTTGATCCGCAGATGCGAGAAACCTGGGGAATTACGGGACTTCTCCATGATGCAGATTACGAAATGGCGAAAGGACGACCAGAAGTACACGGCCTCCTTCTATTCGAAAAAGAAACTGACACCATTCCTGAAGATATAGCGCATGCAGTTAAAGCACACAACTATGAATACACAAAAGTGATGCCCGAAACACCGATGGACTGGGGAATAGCCTGCGCAGACCAGCTAACCGGGCTTATCGTCGCGTGTGCACTCGTTCATCCCGATAAAAAACTCGCTTCTATTACCCCCGAGTTTGTCGTCAAACGGATGAAAGAAAAGTCATTTGCTAAAGGAGCAGATCGAAAAGCGATTTATCTCTGTGAAGAAAAACTTGGTATTCCTCTTGAGCAATTCGTTGCGATTGTTTTACGAGCTATGCAAAAAATAGCTACTGACCTAGGACTCTAATCATGGCTGAAAAATACGAAAACGTCACCAAATCCAAAAAAAGAATATTCATCAATAATTTTATCGGTGGTATCGCCTGGGGAATTGGAGCGACAATTGGCGCATCTGTCTTACTGGCAGTCCTCGCGTTTCTGTTAGGATCGCTTGACGTCGTTCCTGTGGTCGGCAATTTTGTCTCGCAGGTTTCTGTTTTTGTTGAGCAGCAAAATACAAGAAGATAAGTATATCGCTCTCTTGACAAGAAGTTTTTAACCTTCTATACTCGAGCAAATATGAAAGCAATGACTGTTATCACAACAACAACCGCAACTCCATAAGGAGGGTTTTGTGTGTGAAACAACCCTCCGATACAGGAGGGTTTTTTGTTTCTCTTTATTAAAACAAATGGTTTTGCTATAGTACGGCTAGAAGCTATTGTTTCAGAAAGTAATCTGTATGGATAACAATAATCATTTACAAAGTTTACGACACTCAACGGCTCATCTGTTAGCAGCAGCAGTTCTTGACCTCTGGCCGGGAACGCATAATGCGATAGGCCCTGCTATTGAGCATGGATTCTACCAGGATTTTGACTTCGGAGATGTAAAAATCTCAGAATCTGATCTAGAGAAAATCGAGCAACGAATGAGAGAGCTTCTGAAAACGTGGGATAACTTCCAGATTACAGAAGTCTCTGTCGAACAAGCAAGAAAAGACTTTTCCCATAACCCATACAAAGCAGAGCTGGTGGAAGATTTCGCCAAGGATGGCAAAACGATCACTGAAACGCACCAAGGAGGATTTTTAGACCTTTGTAAAGGTGTTCATGTCGATAATCCAAAAGAAGATGTGAAACATTTCAAACTCCTTTCCCTCGCAGGTGCCTACTGGAAGGGGAGTGAGAAGAATAAAATGCTGACTCGTATTTATGGGACTGCATTTGCGACCAAACAGGAACTCGACGATCATCTGACGATGCTTGAAGAAGCGAAAAAACGAGACCATAAGAAGCTTGGCCGCGAACAAGATCTTTTTTTCTTTGATGATACCTCACCGGGTATGGCGTATTGGTTACCCAAGGGTGTCATTCTCTATAACTCACTCTACAACTTTGCTCGAGAGATGTATAAAAAGTTTGGCTACCAGGAAGTCATGACACCGATGCTGAATAAAAAAGAACTCTACGAGACCTCCGGGCACTGGCAACACTACCGAGACGATATGTTTCTCTCTCCGATGAGTTTTTTACGTGGTGACTCAGAAGCATCACTTGAAGGGTCTGAAGTATTTGGCATAAAGCCGATGAACTGTCCCAACGCAATGCGTATCTTCGCATCAAAAACAAGATCATACAACGACTTGCCTATGCGTCTTGCTGAAACCAGCGTTCTGCATCGATTCGAACTCTCAGGAACACTCAATGGGCTTTTTCGAACCAGACAGTTCAGACAAGATGATGCGCATATCTTCGTTCTCGGGTCACAGATAAAGCATGAATTCGAAAAACTCATGGAGATGATTGAGGAAATGTATGCGCCATTCAACCTCAGTTACCGTCTTCGTTTCGGGACACGACCAGAAAAGTTCATGGGTGATCCGAAGGACTGGGATCATGCCGAAGAAGTCTTAAAACTGGTACTCGATGAGTCAAAAAAAGAATACTTTGAAGCGCCAGGCGAAGGAGCATTCTACGGGCCAAAGGTAGATATTTTGATGAAGGACTCCTTAGGACGTGAATGGCAGACGGGAACCATTCAGCTGGACTTTCAACAACCAAAGAACTTCAAACTCGAGTACATCAATGCTGAAGGAAAGCCAGAAACACCAATTGTTATTCATCGAGCGCTTTTCGGCTCATTTGAACGCTTCCTCGGCATTCTTGTTGAGCACTATGCTGGCAAATTTCCGACCTGGCTATCCCCAGTCCAGATTATGCTTCTCCCAATTGCTGACAGGCATACTGACTTCTCCCAAGAGGTCGGAAAAAAACTCCAAGAAGCAGGCATCAGGGCAGAGGTAAATGCCAAACAAGATACGCTCCAAGCGAAGATTCGCGAGGCTACTTTACAAAGAGTACCCTTTATGGGTATAATAGGGGACAAAGAACTCGAGAGCAAGGGACTTGCCGTTCGAGCTCGCGATGGGAAAGATCTAGGACTTATGGATCTTTCTCTCTTTTTACAAAAGGTACAAGAAGAAATTGATAAAAAGATCTAAACGAAAGCCGGAACAAAGAAAGTTTTATCGAATTAACGAGCGAATTTTCGCAACGCAACTTCGTGTCCTGGATAATGAGGGAAAGCAGTTAGGCTTATTGTCGAAGTTTGAGGCTCTGCAAAAAGCGCGCGAATTAAGCTTGGACTTAGTCGAGATTGCACCGATGGCTAAACCGCCGGTCGCTAAGATAATCGATTTTAATAAGTTCTTGTATCAAGAGGAAAAGAAAAAGCGCGAGGAGAAGAAAAAGGCAAAAGTCTCAGAGACAAAAGAGGTCAGACTTGGACCTTTTATGTCTGAAAATGACCTGCAAGTCATGGTCAGACGAGGTCGAGATTTCTTAGAAGACGGAGATAAAGTACGACTTGTCCTCAAATTTAGAGGACGACAAATTACTCATCCGGAATTTGGGAAAAAAATCATTAATCAGGTGATTACGGAGCTTGCAGATATCTCAAAAATTGAGCGAGATCCACATTTTGAAGGCAATCAGTTAATAGCAATTATTTCACAAGAAAGGAAAAAAACACATGCCGAAAATAAAAATCAAGAGATCAATATCCAGACGGTTCAAGATAACAAAGACGGGCAAAGTTCTCTTTGACCATCAGTACGGTAGTCATTTAAAGCTTCATAAAAGCAAAAGACGTATTCGAAGACAAAAAGAAACCGGTGTTTTGACCGGTCGCTTTGCACGAAATATCAAAAAAATGCTAGGAGCAGCTTAATATGGCACGAATAAAAAGAGGAATCGTATCACGAAGAAGACATAAAAAGCTTTTAGATTTAACGAAAGGCTATCGCGGAACGCGAAACAGACTCGTCAGAGTAGCACATGAAGCTGCTTTGCATGCTGGTGCATACGCATTCCACGGCAGAAAGCTTCGAAAAAGAGATTTTCGAGCACTCTGGATTGTACGAATTGGAGAAGCAGTAAAACTACAAGACATGTCCTACAGTGTCTTCATTAATAAACTGAAAAAAGCGAATATCGAGCTTGATCGAAAAATCTTAAGTGACTTAGTCGTCAATGACCCATCAACATTTAAACACATTGTCTCTCAAGTAAAAAATGCATAATGAGATGCACGACTGAGAGAAAAAAGGGTAGCCCTCGCTAAGCGGGGGTTTTTTAATGACAGTACGAGAAAGGTATGCTATTCTTACACTATGGAACATGAGTTAATGAACATAAAGAATAATGCTGTTTCGCTTATTCTTGAGGCGAAGTCTCTTGAGGAGTTAGAAGAGATAAAACTACAGTTTCTTGGGAGAAGTGGAACATTAACCGTCGCTCTGAAAGAAATAACGAAGCTTCCAAAAGAGAAAAGACCCGAGATAGGTGTGTTGGCGAATGAAGTAAAACACATTATCGAAAACGCCATACACGAAGCATCTACATCGTTCAAAAAAGAACGCAGTACACAAAAAGCAAAAAAAATCGATATTACTGAACCTGGAGTTTTACCCAATATAGGACATTATCATCCTATGTCACTTGTGCTATCTGATGTCGTTGATGTCTTCAAAAGTCTCGGATTCCAGGCAGCTGATGGACCAGAGATAGAAACAGATGTCTATAACTTCCAGATGCTCAATATCCCCGAAGGACATCCTGCTCGTGATACGCAACAGACACTCTACCTTGATACACGAGGGTCAAAAGTAACTCCAGGTGAGGTAGTCCTAAGAACACAAACATCAGCGATGCAGGGAAGGGTAATGGAAAAAACCGATCCACCAGTTCGAGTCATTGTTCCCGGAAAAAACTTCCGATATGAACAGGTCGATGCATCCCATGGATTTGAGTTCTGGCAAGTTGAAGGTTTTTTAGTTGATACCCATGTTCGGCTAACAGACTTATTTGGAACAATTGATTATGTTCTCCGAAAACTAATGGGTGAGAAAATAAAACTTCGCTTCGCAACGACAAACTTTCCTTTCGTTGAACCTGGGGTAGATACCTATATGGAATGCACCGTATGTAGGGGAAAAGGTTGCAGTTTCTGTAAATACAGCGGCTGGAGTGAGATCATGCCCGCGGGCATGATTCATCCAAATGTGTTAAAAGCAGTCGGCTATGACTCGCAAAAAGTATCAGGATTTGCTTTCGCGATCGGACTGTCACGCTTGGTAACGCTTCGCTATCAAATGGATGATTTACGTCTACTGACGAATCCAGATTTACGAATTGTCGAACAATTTTAACTATGCTTGCACCGCTTTCTTGGCTTAAAGACTACGTAACGATCAAAAGCGACCCTGAGAAGTTAGGGCTTTCCTTAACTGAGGTAGGTCTTGGTACTGAAAAGATACTCAAAGAACACAATGATACGATTTTTGAACTGGAGATCACACCAAATAGGCCTGACTTACTCTCAATCATTGGCATTGCTCGCGAAGTGGCCGCAGTCGAAAATACGAAGATCACACCCCCAGAAATACGATTCTCTGTCGCAAAATCGAAGCCGACGAAAGTACTTCCTCTGAAGATAAAAACAGACCCTGCAATAAATCCAAGATTTACCGGTATTATTATCGATGGCGTTTCGGTAAAAGAATCACCTGGATGGCTTAAGGAAAAACTACAAAAAATAGGGCAACGCTCAATCAATAACATTGTCGATATTACAAACTTTGTCATGTATGAATTAGGAAACCCTATTCATGCGTTTGATTACGATAAAATCGCAGGACATCTCATGCATGTTGATACAGCAAAAACTGGCGAAGTGTTTAAAAGCGTTGATGGCATCGAGTATCATCTCCCTCAAGGCGCAGTCATTATTCGTGACGCGGAAAAAATAATTGATCTGTGTGGTATAAAGGGAGGCTTTAATAGTGGCACATTCTCAGATACTAAAACAATTTTTATCCGTGTGCCTGTAGAATTACCGCTCCTGGTCCGAAAAGCATCACAGCATCTATCACTCCGTTCAGATGCGAGTAGTATCTTTGAGCGTGGTGTTAATGCAGGCGGAACAATTCAGGCTCTTGAACGTACAGTCGATCTCATTCTTGACCTCGCAGGTGGGGAAGTGGCAAGTGAACTTTTCGACATAAAGGCAAACGATTTTCTCCCCTGGAAACTGACTCTGCGCTTAGAAAGGTTAGAAACTATACTCGGCATTGCTATTCCTGAGAAAGCCATTGTTAGTATCCTTGATCGACTTAACCTCAATCCCGTCGTAAAAGGTGACATCATCACCTGCAGTATTCCAACCTATCGAAATGACCTCAAAATTGAGGAAGATCTTATTGAAGAAGTCGCCCGTATCTATGGCTATAATAATTTCCCAAAGACCCTACCTAATGGACAAGTTCCAACACAACAAATTCCATACTTTAAAGACTATCGACTTGATGAAAAAGTAAAACATACCCTCACAGCAGCCGGTTTTTCAGAAATCTATACCTACAGTTTAGTCAGCGAAAAGGATCTGACAGATGGAGGAGTCAATTCTGAACACGTCTTACGTGTCGATACACCAGTTAGTCGAGAGTATGAGTACTTACGACCAAGTCTCAAAGTAAACCTCCTGAAAGCCTTAAAACAGAATAAAGCCAATTACGCATCAGTTAATCTCTTTGAAATAGGAAAGACGTATCACGGAAAGCACATAGGAGAAGCAAAAGAGGTATATCACCTAGCAGGAATCACGAGCAGTAAATCGTTTTATGAAGTAAAGGGCGTTCTTGAACGTCTGTTTGCTGAGATGGGCGTGCATGAAGACCCATCAAAGTCTATCGAGATTCTTGATGGAAGTGTCTACTTTGAGCTAGATTACACACATCTTATTGAAGAAAAGATGCCTCTTAAAAAATTCCAACCGTTACCGAAATATCCACCGATTATCGAAGATCTCGCCTTTACTGTTCCAGAAACTGCACAGACTGGAGATATTATCGAAACGATTAAAAAAGTAAGCGAGCTTATTGTTTCGATAACATTACTAGATAAATACCAAACAACACGGACCTTTCACATAACGTACCAAGACCGGCAGAAGAATCTTACATCCGAAGAAACAGCAAAAATACGAGAAAAAATTCAGTCTGTCCTCAAAGAGAAACATCACATTGAGCTAAAAGCCTAACTTACGGAGTAGGACTTGGTGTCAGTGTAGGCGTTGGTGTTACGTCTGACTCAGAGGGAGTAGGCGTTGGGTCTTCTTGCTTCGGGTTTTTGACATCATCGGGAGCATGATACTTACTGTCATCTTTATGCGTTTGTTCAATCCAAGCATCAATACCTTCTTGCCAACGATTCTTCCCATCTGTTGAAACAGGATCTTCTTCTCGAAAAACAAAGTAATCCTTCTGATAAATAGAGGATTTCGCTGTTGGTTCAGTGCCTTTGATAAAGTACTCTGTTCGTGTACCTTGCCCATCAACAGGTTGGCCACCAGCAAACGAATCGATCTGAATCGCTTGGACGTTACTCGGAACAGAAAACTCTTCGTTTGATTTGCCTTTGAGCGTTCGAACCATTAATTTATGCCAGATACTAGAAGCACCAGTGATACCTGAGGCTATTTTTGGATTCATCGGCGAACGATCATTATTTCCGACCCAAACTCCGACAACAAATGATGGTGTATAGCCAATCGTCCAGTTATCTCGCTTTTCATCAGTCGTTCCAGTTTTTACTGACACTGTCTTACCAGGAATGCGAAGAAGGGAACTCGTGCCGAACTCCTGTGTTCGTGCGACGTTGTCAAGAAGAATATGCGAAACAAGGAAAGCAACTTCTTCTGATAAGACCTTGTCGCCCGTATGCTTCTTATACTCATACAATTTTTTCCCTTGGCTATCGGTGACTTTTAAAATACTCATCATGTCCTCTTTTACTCCCTTGTTTGCCAAAACACCATACGCCTGGACCTCATCCATAAGTGTTGTTTCCCTTCCTCCTAAGACCAAGGAGAGACCTACGCTTTTTAAGTTCGTTGATGTCGGCTCCCAGTTCTCAATACCCATATCATACGCTTTTTGCATGGCGTCCTTGATACCCACACGTGCCAACATTTTCACAGCTGGGATGTTCAAAGAATTACCAAGAGCGAATCGTGCCTGCACAGGTCCTGAAAATTTACCGCTATAGTTAACCGGTGTATACGTAGGATTACTTTGATCCTCCGTCGGAAAGTCTGTTTTTACATCCATAATCAGAGACGCAGGCGTGTATCCCTTCTCAAATGCCTTAGCATAAATAATAGGCTTGAGTGATGATCCAGGTTGACGATTACCTGAGTAGGCAACATTGAAGTTTCCATCGTTCTCCTCATCATAGTAATCTTTGCTTCCAATCATCGTTAGAATTTGTCCTGTTTTTGGATCGGTGATAACTGCCGCACCATTGCCCACTTTATATGATTTCAAGCTATCAATTTCGTCTTTTACAATTTCTTCTGAATCCTTCTGTAAATCATAGTCAAGTGTTGTCCTAACCTGTAGGCCACCAGTTTCAACAAGTTTTTCGCCAAATCGCTCAGCTAGCCGTTCCTTCACATACATGACAAAATGAGGGGCTTTTAATGATGTTGCTTTTTGAGAGAATTTGTATGTCTCAATTTTCTTAAGCGCTCGTTCACTCTCTCCTTTGGTAATAAATTTATTCGCCACCATTTGTTTTAAGACTGCTTTTGTTCTATCTATGTAATATTTATTGCCACTATATGGTGTGTAGACAGATGGACTTTGGGGCAACCCTGCGAGAAACGCTGACTCTGCAAGATCAAGATCTTTTGCATTTTTCCCAAAATAGGTCTGTGCTGCTGCCTCAACACCGATTGCAGCACCTCCATAAGGAATATTATTTAAGTAGAGCTCTAGTATCTGATCTTTACTATACTTCTTATCCACCTGTATTGCCAGGATAAGCTCCTTAAATTTTCTCGGTAGACTTTGTTCTGAGCTGAGAAGAATATTTTTTACCAATTGTTGCGTAATCGTCGAACCTCCTCCTGAAATTCTTCGATTCAGCAAGAGATTACGAAATGAACGAAGGTACCCCCGAACTGAGAAGCCGGTATTTTTGTAAAAATTCTCGTCTTCAATTGCTATCGTTGAATCACGAAGGTCTTTAGGGACATCATTCAGCTTTACATAGGTTCTGTTTTCTTCCTGATAGACCGAGTACAAAAGCACCTTACCCGTCCGGTCATAGATACGCGTTGCGTCTTTATACTTTGGAACAATGAGTTCTCCGGGAGACGGTAAATCGCGACTGTACCAGAGGAACAAAAGCGGCATGGCAATAATCAATCCAATCAAAGCAAAGAGTGCGTACTTAGATACTTTGCTGAGGAAAAATACATCTTTGAAGTTAACGCGTAGTCGTCTTTTACGTCGTGAGCGATAGTCCATAGGTAATCGTTTGTATAGTATACCAAAAACGCTTGAGAATAACGAAATATGCTATACTCAGCTTACTATGGATCAGATAGAAACCGTACTCAATCGTGGTGTGCATACAGTATATCCTACAAAAGAAGCACTCAAAAAAGTACTTGAGTCCGGAAAAAAACTCACCCTCTACCAAGGATTTGACCCAACAGGAGACAAGCTCCATATCGGTCATATGGTCGGTCTGATGAAACTCGCCGACTGGCAAGCCTTAGGTCATCGCGTTATCTTTCTCATAGGGGACGGCACAGGACAAGCAGGCGATCCTTCTGGAAAAACAAAGAGTCGTGAAACATTCTTTACCAGAGACCAGCTCCGCCAAAATGCGAAAGATTATGTCATGCAGGCGAGTAAAATTGTCCGCTTTGAGGGAGAAAATGCTGTCGAGATACGTTATAACGGAGACTGGCTGAATAAACTCGGACTCACAGACATTCTTGAAATAGCCGAACACTTCACCCTCCAACAACTAGTAGAGCGAGATCTTTTTCAGGAACGAATGAAGCGAAATGAACCGGTGAACCTCCGTGAATTTTTATATCCTCTCCTGCAAGGGTATGATTCTGTTGCCATGGAAGTGGATCTTGAGATTGGCGGGACAGACCAAACATTTAACATGCTTGTCGGGAGACAACTGGTCAGAGAGTATCTAAACAAAGATAAATTTGTCATGACGACACCTCTTTTGGCAGATAATGAAGGGAAGAAAATCGGTAAAACAGAAGGAAACGCAATCGCAATTACCGACAAACCTTCAGATCTCTACAGAAAAATTATGAGCTTTCCGGATGATGTCATTATGAAAGCCTTTGAGTATCTGACACGCATTCCGATGGACGAGCTTTCGTCTATGGAAAAGGCACTTGAAAAGGGAGAAAATCCGATGACGTTGAAGAAACGCCTTGCCTTCGAGATCGTAAAACTGCTCAATACTCAGCATGACGCTGACTCAGCACAAGAAGCTTTTGAAACAACGGTACAACGAGGTGAGACTCCTCTTGATATGAAAGAAGTAACGCTCAATGATGACGATAATGAATTTGTTGATGAAGATCTTCTCGTTCAGCTCAATATTGCCTCATCAAAAGCTGATGCGAAGCGCTTATTCCAACAAGGAGGCGTTGAGGTAAACGGAGAAAAAATTATGCTCGAAAAACCCGTATCGGTAACCGATGGCATGACCCTTAAGGTAGGGAAAAGAGCTGTACTTAAACTCCGCACTCCATAAAAAAGACATCTATGGCAGGAAAACGACAAAAACGTCAAGTATTTCGATATGCTCTTATCAGTGTCTCCGATAAAGCAGGTATTGTTCCTCTGGCAAAAACACTCTCCGACCTTGATTATAAAATAATCTCGACAGGCGGGACTGCAAAACTCCTCTCCGATCATGGCATCTCTGTTATCCCAATTGAATTAGTTACAGGAAATGCCGAAAGCTTTGATGGTCGGATGAAGTCTATTAGCTTTCAGATAGAATCCGGTATTTTGTATGACCGAACAAACGCGACACATGTGAAGGAAGCAGCAGAGCTTGGAATAAAAGATATAGGCGTTGTTATCTGTAATCTCTATCCATTTGAAAAAACGACGAGTAATCCGAATGCGGCAATCGATAAGGCAACCGAGAGTATCGACGTTGGCGGACCAACGATGATTCGATCTGCAGCCAAGAATTTTAAGAATGTGCTTGTCGTCGTCACCCCTGATGACTATGGAAAAGTAGGAACGGCACTTGAGGCAAACCAAGTAACACAAACACTCAGGAAAGAACTCGCTGCAAAAGCGTTCGCCCATTTATCACTCTACGATAGCCTGATAGCACGTTTTTTGGGAAACGATTCCTTTGGAGACGAGGTCACCATTCCTGGAAGAAAAGTGCTCTCGCTTCGATACGGAGAAAATGCCCATCAGCAAGGAACACTTTACCTTTCGCCAAACATATCCTCATTTTTTGGTAATCTGCAGAAACTCTGGGGAAGAGAGCTCTCATTAACAAACGTCTTAGATATGAATGCTGGGCTTGAATCCGTCAGAGTGTTTGAGAAACCTGCAGCCGTTGTTATTAAGCATAATAGTCCATGCGGTATTGCACTCGGCGATACAGCAAAAGAAGCGCTTCAGAGGGCTATCCAAGCCGATCCTGAATCTGCGTTCGGCGGCGTGATTGCCATGAACAAACCCCTTGATAGTATGACGGCCAAAGTCATCGCCTCATTTAAAGAAGAACAACGAGGGAATATCGATATTATTATTGCGCCATCTGTTACCAATGACGCGCTGAAGATGTTACAAACGATACGAAAAAGTATGGGGATCTATGCATCGGGACCACTGCCAGATATTTCTGAGGAACGAACACAGATTAAGTGGGTAGATGGTGGATTTCTTTTACAAACAACCGATGATTTTTCTGAACGGGATTTTGGGAACTGGACCATGGTTACGAAAAAAAAGCCTACGAAAAAACAACTCGTACAGATGCAGATTGGATGGAAATTTATCACCCGCATTCGGTCAAACGCGGTTATTATCGTTGATAAAACCATTCCCATGACTCGAGGAATAGGGAGTGGACAGACATCTCGTCTTCGATCGACGAAAATTGCTCTTGCTCAGGCCGGACAATTGACAAAAGATGCGATTCTTATCAGTGACAGCTTTTTCCCTTTTGATGACTCAGTAACACTTGCGAGTCAACACAGCATCGGTGCAATTCTTCAACAAGGTGGATCGATCAATGATGCAGCCTCAATACAAGCAGCAGAGAAAGCTGGAATAACTATGGTCTTTACCAATCGCCGGGCCTTTTGGCATTGAAGAAATAAATCTGCTATTATTACCGCATGGATGGATTACGAAAACGTACATGGGTTTGGAAAATTATCATCATTATCGCAACACTTGCAATAATTCTCACATCATTTCTCCCATACCTCCAGTTATTACAGTAAACCTATGGATGGTAAGACACCAATCGTTGAAGCTGGTAGGATCTTCAAGACGTACGCGGGCAGACTTGAAAAGCTAGGAATCGTAAACCTTGAAGACTTCCTCTCTCATGTACCATTTCGCTATGAGAACTTTGCGCTGGTTTCAAAGATAGGACAACTCCAGATAGGGGAGGCTGTAACGATTGAAGGAACCGTTCTGTCGATAAAGAATGAGTTTACCAGGCGTTTTAAAAAAATACAGAAAGCAACGGTCGTTGATGAAACGGGCAGTATTGATCTCATCTGGTTTAATCAACCCTACTTAACAAAGTACATTCAGATTCACGACAAGCTTTCACTCTCAGGTACCGTCAAAAAATTTGGCAGTCAAAAAGTGCTTGAATCGCCGGAGTATGAAATTCTGCAAGGAGAAAATCCACCAATTCATACCGGACGAATCGTACCAGTGTACCCTGAGACACGTGGTATATCCTCCAAATGGCTTCGTCGACAGATCTATAAACTACTTCAGGACGAAGCACAGTTAGAAGAATTTCTACCCCCAGAGTTTGTTACAAAATATGGCTTGCTTCAGTTATCAACAGCGCTGAAAGAAGTCCATTTTCCAACCACGTTTGAGTATGCTCGTCGTGCTCGAGAGCGCCTTGCTTTCGATGAATTGCTTATCCTCCAACTGGCAGCTATCCATCGTCGTTCACTGTGGAGTACTCAACTTATTGGTAATCCTTTTGAGATCGATGCAGAAAAAAATGAAGCATTTATTTCTTCCCTTCCTTTTGCCCTCACAAACGCTCAGGTACGAGCTGTCGGGGATATTATTAAAGATATATCGGCTAAAAAACCGATGAACAGACTCCTCCAAGGAGACGTTGGAAGTGGAAAAACGGTAGTCTCTGCGATAGCTATTTATCAAGCATACCTCAATGGGTTTCAATCGGTTCTGTTAGCGCCAACAGAAATACTTGCACAACAACATTTCTCTACCCTTTCCACGCTACTTAATCCATTTGGAATAACGGTAGACTTATTAACTGGTAGTAATAAACAAGCAGTGAAAAAAACAAAAACAGAAGACAAGCGACTGAAAACCCACGTGCTTGTCGGTACCCATGCTGTATTGTCAGAAAAAATACAGTTTGAGAACCTTGGCCTCGTCGTGATCGATGAACAGCAACGCTTCGGTGTAGAGCAGAGAAGTATGATTCGTGAAAAAGGGAATAACCCTCATGTTCTGACCATGACTGCAACACCAATCCCTCGAACCGTAGCCTTAACACTCTATGGGGATTTGGATCTGACCTACCTTGATGAAATGCCGAAGGGTAGAAGGATGATAAAGACGTGGCTCGTTCCACAAGAAAAACGAGATGCGGCATATGACTGGATACGAAAAGAAATCACCACTCAAAAATCCCAGGTTTTCATTATTTGTCCTTTTATCGAAGAATCTGAAACGATGGTAACAATAAAAGCAGCGACAAAAGAGTTTGAATATTTGAGAAAAGATGTTTTCTCAGACTTACAACTTGGCATGCTTCATGGAAAAATGAAAGCAAAAGAAAAAGAGCAGGTACTGCAAGATTTTAAAGAGAAAAAATTCGATATCTTAGTCGCTACTCCAGTCGTTGAAGTCGGTATCGATATATCAAATGCGACAGTTATCGTCATCGAGGCTGCGGAACGCTTCGGTCTGGCACAACTACATCAACTCCGAGGACGAGTGGGGAGGGGAGAGAAGCAGTCGTACTGTCTTCTCTTTACCGAAACGAAAAGTGAACAAACGACGAAGAGGCTTAAAGCGATGGAAACAATGCATGTCGGAGCTGAGTTGGCAGAGCTTGATCTACAACTTCGAGGTCCAGGAGAACTCTACGGAACGCTACAATCAGGAGCAAAGCAACTAAAAATAGCATCGTTCTCAGATGTTCAGCTTATTGAAAAAACTCGTAAGGGAGCAGACGAGTTATTTCCCAAGCTTTCTGAACAACCTAAACTTCAGGATCGCTTAGCTGAAATGATGAAAAACACTATTTCACCTGATTAAGAGAGAGTGCTATACTCAAGATATGGCCGAGGTAAAACATTCACCTAAGTATCCTGATAAACTACCATTTAAGATACCAACTGAAGACCCGCTTCCTCATTTTGCACTTCTGCCGGCATCTCCTGAGCTCCTTCCAGACGAACGAGCCCTTTGGAGTACAGCGCAACATGAACTTGGACACTCAATTTTGGCTACTTTTCATCAAATTCCCCATGACATCTCGTTAAAACCACAGCCTAAAATCCGGTCAGCTGCCCGCGTTACCTTATATGGAGATATTCCGTCAAAAGCCCTCCAAGAAATTATCGTCGCTCCATCAATAGCAAGACCTGGCTATGTTCCTTTTGGGACAGACTTTGACCTGGAAGCATTTCATGAAACTGTTGAAAGTGGCGGCCCTCATTCATTTGGAAGCGCACTTAAGGAAACGACATCACTTCTAGAAAGTATTGATCCTCGTGTTATGCACGTTGCCGCGCGGCTTATCATAGCTCAGAATGTGGTGACAGTAGATCAAACTCGAAAATTACTCCAAAAGGCAGTCTGGGAACTCAATAAGTTGCAAGATGTCCATGTGGAAGACGTAGCTACTATTCCAGAAAACTCTCTTACGACTTCCCAAGTTATTGTTTTTGACCCGAATAACAGAACCACTATTGAAAATCTTGAAGAGCTACAATCACTTGTCAGAGCTCCCTCAGGGGATCGTTCTGAGGATTATAAAGTGTGTGGTCTCTGTGGAGCAGGGTATAAAACTGCTCATGTCTGCAAACTCGCGAGAAAAACATTTGGCGACTCCAATTTCGGTCAACATTGACAAGCACACTCGTAAGAAATTACACTGGAGTTGTGGAAGAAATACCTGCTCAAAATCCAGAACAACAACTTCCTCCTACAGAAGATCCATCGGAAGATAGTCCGAAAAAGCGTAGTGTCCCAAAACAACTTCTGATTGGAGGAGCTGTTTTTGCCTTCTTACTGACATTTCTCTTAGGGTTTCTCATTCGCGGTCAAGTACGTGGGCCGCAGAAAGAAACTATTCTTCCAACGCCAATCCCACTTGTCACTGAGAAAGCTACTGCTACCACTCCTTCACCAAAACAGTCGGAACTGCCTCAAGAAACAATCAGATTTCTACCCGGAAAGGGATACTATGATGACTCGATAAGCATTATTACAAAATCTAACCCCAGAATTATCCTCCAAGCCTCAGCCTCTCGAATCGAACAAGAAACAAACTACACTGAGTTCTCAAAGGTGAACGTTTTTGATGGAAAAGAATGGACGCAACAGATACTCACTGGAACGGTATATGACACGAATGTCGGTAAAAACACGCTTATCCAAGAGTGGATGACAAACTTTCAAGGCAGTACGTCATCAAACAATAGTCCAACGATCTCGGTAAAAATCGCCACCAAGCAACACACAGTCGCATTCGCAAGCTCAACAATCTTTAATGAACTAAGTACGCAGAGTAAACCTAATTACACAAAGTTTATTTACCAAGGTTCAGGCAGGCTCTCTCTCGACAATGATCAATATGATGCCTACGTCGTCTACTCACGAACATACTCAGTAAATGCAGCTGACCTGGCATTTTTCAATAAACCAGAAGCCTTGAAAACCGCGTGGGTCGCATTTTGGGCAGAAGATGGCTCGTTCTACCACGTTGATAGTCTTGATACAAATAATGTAGGACGTTCCATAGCAAGTTATTCTCTGGGACTGGCAGACGGGAATAATCAAGTCTTAAAAACACCAAGTGTCACGACAAAAAGCGGGACACAAGCGGAGATCAATGCCTACGAGGTCTCATTCGGTAACCCTATTAACAGAACGCTCAATGGTGTATTTACACAAAAACTCATAAAATCGGCAAAATCGAACTACAACTGGGTCTTCGGACCAATTGAAGGATCTCTACTCTACGATCGGGACACGCAGTTTCAAGGTATTGGCCTTGCTGAGTACATAAACTAACACAATGGATAGCTTGCAACTTGAAGCAAAATCCAGTACAATACACCCACTATGCCACAGGAACCAAAGAAACGTCATTCACGACAAAGACAAGGAAAAAGACGAGCAAGTATACACCTTAGTATACCTCAGGGCACAACCTGCTCTAATTGTGGGAATAGACTGATGTTTCATTCTGTTTGTTCTGCGTGCGGATTTTATAAAGGTGCTCAGGTGATGACGGTAAAAGCAAAAACTGGAGATCGTTCTAAACAGGCATCTTCCGCGTAACTGATATCTATACGCTCATGAAAACACCCCATGACCCGAGACATAGGAAAAGACAACTGATTGTCCAGGAACTCTTTAGCCTTGAGTTTCATCCCCAAAAAATAAGCGAAACAGCAAAAACAATCTTTGAACAAAAAGAGACAATTGACCAAGAAATAGCGAAAGCTGCTCCTGAATTTCCTGTCACTAAGATTAATCGTATCGATTTAGCGATTTTGCGTCTTGCCGTCTATGAAATGCTTATTGAAAAAAAAGCACCGAAAAATGTTATTATAGACGAGGCGGTTGAACTCGCAAAAGAGTTCGCCGGGGATACGAGTCCAGCCTTTATTAATGGGGCTCTTGGCAACATTTCACTTTATGAAAAATCTCCCGACATTTAAAAACCCATCGCTACTCGATCAGGCATTTACCCATCGCTCCTATCTTAACGAAACAAAGGAAAAAATAGAATCAAACGAACGCCTGGAATTCTTAGGTGATAGCATTCTCTCATTTCTGGTTTCACAGTATCTCTATAGAGAATATCCTCGCTTTAACGAAGGCGTTCTTACTAATTTACGTTCTCTTTTGGTGAACACCAAAAGTCTTGCTAATTTGGCTCGAGACCTCTCTTTTGGCTCCTATCTGAAACTCTCAAGAGGGGAAGAAGAGTCAAAGGGTCGTGAAAATGATTCTTTACTGGCCAATGTCTACGAGGCATTTATAGGCGCTCTTTTCCTTGACCAAGGCGTAGAAGCAGTAACAGTATTTCTTAATGAAACACTCATTCCACATATTGAAGGGTACGTTGAGAAAAAAGCATTTAAAGATCCTAAAAGCCTCCTTCAAGAGCATGTACAGGCACAAAAGCAGAATTCACCAGTTTATAAGGTACTCCGAGATGAAGGGCCTCCTCACGCGAAAATTTTTACCGTTGGTGTCTATGTGAAAGATGAGCTCATGGGGGAGGGGTCAGGAAAATCGAAACAAGAGGCAGAAGAGCTCGCCGCGAAGCAAGCCCTTGAGAAGATTGAGAATGTTTGATATAATTCGGCTATGTCATTAGTAATACGACTCAGTAGAACAGGAAAAAGGGGCGAACGGAAATTCCGTATCGTTGTAAAAGAAAAAAGAAGCCGACGAGACGGTGATTTCACCGAATCCTTAGGTTGGCATGAAAAAGGTCCAAATGGCGGAAAAACACAGATCAAAGCCGATCGATATGCTTATTGGGTAGAGCGTGGCGCACAACCATCACCCACTGTCGCTGCGATCGTCAAAGCATGAAAGACACACTCTCAGATATTATAAAACTTCTCGTCGATAACCCCGCTGGCGTCTCTGTTGAAGAATCCGATACCGATGGTATGACCCAACTCACTGTCACTGTTGATAAAGCAGACATGGGAAAAGTAATCGGTAAAGAAGGAAAAGTCATCAGAGCACTTCGCAACATCATGAAAATAAAAGCCTTCCGTCATGATAAAAAAGTAGCTATTTCTCTCGCTGAAATCGCCACAGAGTAATTTTTAATGAAAATTACTATTCTCACCCTGTTTCCTGAAATGTTCACTGGTCCTTTCGATCACTCTATCGTCAAACACGCGACAGAAAAAAAACTCATCTCCATAACACTTCGTAATATCCGCGATTTCGGAAAAGGAACCCATAAAATGGTCGATGACACCGCCTATGGTGGGGGAGTTGGCATGGTACTTCGTGTTGACGTTATCCATGAAGCAATAGAAGCATCATTAGATAATACCGTTCCTCGTAATCGTCAACGAGTCGTGCTTTTAAGCGCTCGTGGAAAGCAATTTAACCAGGAGTCTTCACGAAGACTCAGTCAGTATGAAAATCTTATCCTTATTTGTGGACACTACGAAGGTGTTGATGAACGAATTCTTGAGTACATCGACGAAGAACTCTCCATTGGAGATTTTGTGCTGACTGGTGGAGAAATTCCCTCTATGCTCATAACGGATAGCATTGTTCGATTACTACCTGGAGTTTTAAAAGAGGGCGCAACGGACCAAGAATCATTTTCCCTTAAGGAAGCATCTTCCTCATTATTGGAATACCCCCACTATACGAGACCGAAGGAGTATCAAGAGAAAACAGTCCCTGAAGTGCTTCTCTCGGGAAACCATAAAAAGATTGCTGACTGGAGACAGGAGCAAGCAAAGCATATTACAAAGAAAAGACGCCCTGACCTTCTTAAAACGGAAAGGTAAATGTATCTTCTGCGCTAGCGGTACTTGTCGATGTCTCATTGTTATACACACTCACCGGCCTCCATGTCTGTAGCTTTTGAAGAAATGTCTGCTGCTCAGCCGATATCGGCTGAAGAACAGCAAGGTCATTCAAAAGAATATTCGGGAACCCCTTATAGTAAAAAATGAGCGAGATATTCGATCCACCTGTACTACCATCCCATGACTCGACTTCGGATAAAGGAATTTTTTCATTTAGCTTTTGGATAAATATTTTTGCCGCCGGAATATCTCCATACACAGTAATATGAATAGGAACTTTATAAAATTGATTGAGTTGTGCAGATGGCGTTGAAAGCTCGCCAAGATTAAATCCATAATCAGAAATTGACACACTTGCATCATTGGCTGCACTACTCAGAGCATCCACAATGCCAGTAAAACTTTTATCAAAGGGCAGTGCGTCTGAGGTCACGGTAATTGTCTTACTAAGCGTATCATCGCTTTGTGAACTTAACAGACTAATATTATCGTTCAGTATCTTAACTCGTGCACGAGTCGCTTCGACTTCAGTATTTATCGAAAACCAGTTATCAAACTGAGGAATAATAACGCGAAGAATTAGCACAATACCAATCAACAAACACAAAAGAAATATAGAGATTGAATAATAAGGTGTTTCCTTATAACGAAAATAGAGTACTCGTAACGAATCTAAACTATTCATACTTATTTTACTCCTGTAGTAAGCTCAACAAAAAAGATATATTTATTAACTAGTTTGTTCAGCGCAAAACCACTTAATGACACACTCGAGAAAAGCTTCTTTTTTTCTGCAAGATCTTTTAACGATGCCAAATAAGTTTCTATATCTGACAGAGACGAACTACTCAGTGATAGCGATACTCCTTGCTTATTGATACGAAAACTCTCAAGATCCATGCCTTTTGGCAAAACCGCAGTTATCTCGGTGTAGGTCGCATCAAATGTTGAACGTTTGGTCGTAATAAGAGATATATCCTTCATCTGATCTTGAATTAGAAGGAGCTTACCCATTCTCGTATGAAGCGTAGCTAAGTTTGTCAGTGCAGCGTTTTCTTGTTGCTTCAAAGCAGGCAATGGGGAAGCCGAAATAAAAATAAACAAAATAATGGATGTTCCCGCAATCAAGAAGAGAAAGACCATCGCGAAAATCCGCAAAATTTTTAGCTTTTTTGCTAATTTTGCGAGATCTTTTTTTGGCCGCGTGATAAGAAGATTAATATCATTGTTCATAACCCTTGAGTGAAAGTCCTGCTGCCACTGCGAACTCTGGTCCTCGATCAAGAAGCTCCTTTGTGACGTTTTCTATTTTGTAGGTTTTCCACGGGTTCGCTATGATGGTCTCAATACCGACATTCTTTACAAAAAAAAGATCAATTCCCGGTAAACGTGCAGTGCCACCTGTCAGAATAAGTTGGCTAATAGGAAGCTCCTGTTTATATTTATCACTGTAGAATGCATGAGCTTTTTTAACCTCAGAAAGCATTGAGAAGAGAATAGGTTCAATTGCCTTCCCAATTTTGCCACCAAAACTCTGATCAGTAATCCCGTAAACTTTTTTATATTCCTCAGCCTGCTGAAGGGTAAATCCAAAGCTCTGGGCAATCGCTTGATTCATTGCTATTCCTCCAAGAGGAAGTGAGTAGGAAAATACAAGGATATTACTTTGGACGATTGCCAAGGATGTACTATGATTACCGATGTTTATAATAAGACTCGTTGGAAAATTAGGAGTTGCTACGATCGATCGCACAACGGAGAGAATCTCTGTTTCAATAGCAGCAATAGATATACCACTTAACTCAAGTACCCGTTGATATTTCTGCACCAGTGTCGTCGGTGCAGCGACAAGCAAAACAAGCATCTTTGAACCTACTTGGAGGACCTTATCACGCTTTAATACCTGCCAATCAAGCGTCATCTGAGCTAGTGGTGCCGGTATATACTGTTCAGCTTCCCAGTAAATAGCTGATGAGAGTTCTTTGTCTGAGAGAACCGGCATCTCAACAACCTTCGTAAAAACCTGATTTTCTGCTAAGGCGATACTGACTTCATGCGTGCTAAGCTTCGAGTCTTGAACCGTTTTTCTCAAAGCAGCAACAATTGTCTCCAGATCAAAAGGTGAGTCCGACTGCATACCTTTCGCGGGTGTCGCTACTGCATGGGCGGCTTTTAGCTGTAAATGACTACCTTCCTTTTGCAAGGCAACAAGCTTTATCGTGGTGGAACCGATATCGAGACCAACAGAAATCTTCATACTAGGGTGAGAGAAGCATGTACGGGAAAAACTCAGAAGGTGTTTTCGGAAATCCTCTATAGACAGTTATTTTTCTCTCTGTGCCTCCTGAAGTCCCAACAGACTCTATGACTGAACCTTGTGCTGGAAGCGCTATACTTCCTCTTACCGCTAACGGTGTACTCGCATACAAGGGGACTATACGAGCAAGCAGTCCCCGAGACGTTGAGTTAATGGTAATGACAGCAGAATGAGGAAATATTTTTTCTGCAATAGTGAAGCTTCCAGCGGTTATTGTGTCGTTTAAATTATTACCATTTCGTCTTGCAGCACACGGATCATAGTTATAGTGATCCGCAATTGTTGCTCCTGTCGTCCCTCGAAGAAGCACTATCTCAATCGCTGCTTGGGTATTTGTCGATTGATTTGTCGTACACGTATCTCCACTCGCTCCCCAGTAGACAGTAAGGGTCATCGAACCACTCGTCGGAATCTGATTTGCATAGGTTGGATAATCAGATAACCAGACATCAACACCGTCGTCTTTCGGCACTGGATTGCCATTATTCAGTAAAAACTGTGTTGCATTTCCGACATTCGTGATAGTAGCTTTTTTTATCTGTGTCTGTGTATCGATATTCTGCTGTGCAACGACACTTTGACCTGTTTTTAGAACTTGTTCAACACCAGCTTCTGCTGCTGAAAATGCACGCTGAGAGCTTTCTTCCTCTTTCGCAATTCGCTCATTTGTCAGGCTCCTCGTTACCAGCGCCAATCCAATCGTAAGCGTAACTACCATGACAAGGATGACGATAAGTAAGGTCTGGCCAGACTCAAGAGTTGTATGGAAAAAAGGTTCTTTTTTTTTGTATATATTTTTTTGCATTCTGCTTGGTAATTCTATCGTAACAAGATAATACTTTCGCTGTCAACAGCTTCACTCAGAACCGTTTCGTAAGGAGACAGATGTTTGAAAAGGAAGGAGAGCCTGATTTTCAGGAAATGTGCTCGTCGTTTTTTGTTTGAGGGTAAAACGTATGCCTATAGTCGGGACATCCGCTGCAGAAGACTGGGAACAACTAATCATACATGAGCTCTGAACTAGCTCAACTGCGGTCGTGTCGATAAGTGACCCACTATTGGATGCGATTGTCGCGACCGGACTCGTATCACAACTATATGTCACAACTCCGCCATCGAACGAAGTTACTTTAATGTATTGATAGGGAACAGGTGTAGGAGTCGGCACTGCCGGTGTTACTGTACAGTCTGTTGTATAGCTTACTCCATCGGTGCTAACGCCATTGAATGCTTTTGCATTTCGAATTGTTTTCGTCATTTGAAGTAGGGCTGCATCACCGTTCTGACGAACTACTGTTAAAGCATTCGACTTATTTGTTCCGCGAAGCGTTGCAAAAAATATCCCGCCTATCATCGAACCTAACGCAACAAGAACGACAATCACGGCAAGCAACTCTACCATGGTAAACCCCAAAGTAACTTTTAACTTTTCACTTTTAACCTTTACCTTTCGTTTCATGGTGTTGGTACAACTTTATAATTTGTCAGACAAGAAACACTTTCTGCTTTATGGCAAAAGACATTACCGGTATTTGTACATTTACTTGATGACCAGGTAACTGCTACTGCTACCTTCGTAATATTGGTAACAGTACCACAGGTAGTTCCTTGCGTTACTGTTACTTGTCGAATAAAGGTCAAGTCAATATTAGGATTTCCGGCGCAATCTGAACTCGTGGTTAACTGCGACGAATTCTTGGCAAGACAATAAGTTCCAGAAAGACCTGCAAAATAGGTGTAATTATTGTTTCGTATTTGTCGAACTAACTCTATACCTTCAGTAGCATACTGCGTGGCTAGCGTTTGGTTATTTGTTTGCGTACCGGTACTTAATGATCGAGAAAGAGTTACGGTGACTGCGGTAACAACGATAGACGCGATGCCCAACGCCACGACAACCTCAATAATCGTTTGGCCTGAAAACCGTTTTTGCATAGATGCATGTGCTGCATGGATTATGTTCTGCATTACTCCAGTCCTATGTTGATAGTTTGGTTGTAATTTCCAGGCACGGGATACGGATAGGGAGTAAGGTTTGTTGAATTTCTACTCGATGACGTGCGAATAACATAGCTTCCGGCTGGAATCGCAGTCATCGAATATAAACCATCTCTACTTGCCCGGACACGTTTTACATTCGTACCTGTCGAAGCATTATCCAGATGCACATAGTAGGCTAGTCCTGACTCATTATTATCTTTTATGCCATTTGCGTTTACATCATCAAAGACAACACCATCAATTGCAAACGGTCCTGGTGTTGGCGTAACTGTTGGTGTAGGCGTTCGTGTAGGGGTGAGCGATGGACCAGGTGTTGGCGTCAAAGTAGGCGCTAAGGAGGGAGTGGCCGTAGGCGCAGGCGTGGGTGTGGCAACGGGCTGACTAAACGATGCAGTAATGGTAATTCTCCCTACGTTGTTAATAGTAACTGTCCTTATATTTCCTGTCGTGTCTTTAATAACTACATCCCCAGTGCCACTCACGCTTCCATTGAGTAAATTAAACATAATAAGCTTTGTCGTTGTCGTAGCACCATCAACAAATATATTTTTCGAGAGCCTACTTTTTGCTATCACTGAACTCCCTCCACCACAGGAGGCCAAAAGCTCGTAATCACCATCCGAACTACAGGATGACCCTGTCAATTTACAAACTCTCACCATATAACTACTGAGTGTATTCGTTCCACAAGAAGAGGGTTTGTACTGGGAAGTAGCACGAGATTTTGCTGTTTGCAACATCGTAGATAGGTCAAATGCTGCAGACTGAATGGACTGTGTTCTATTAAAACTTGAGAATGACGCTATACTCACGGTCGAAAGAATCACCAAAACCGAGAAGACAACAAGTAACTCAACAAGCGTAAAACCGCCAGAGAATTTCAAATTTCTAATTTCTAATTTCCAATTTCCAATATAATGGCTGCTTCTCTTTGTTAGATTGTTTATATGATATTTGAAATTTGACATTTGAAATTTTTTATTGCTATGGGTTGGTTGCCGAGAAGTACCAAGCAGAAGTACATCCAGATCCTCCGGGAGAGGTACTTGTACCTTCGGAATCGCTCGTGTTTTCAAGACATGCTCCAATCGTATAAGTTGTGCCATCGGAAGAAAAATAATAGTTACCTGAGTTGTAATACGTCGTCCCTAGCGCGTCTTTGGGTATCTTTGACATATACGTTGCTGTCGTGCAATCTGGGCTTTTGAGTGACGTAGGCGTTCCTACGGGACAATTTGCAATAACAGTTGGGTAACTTCCTTGATCAGACCGATACATCTCCAACGCAATTTGTATCTGCCGAATATCTGCTTTCCTTGCAGCATCACGAGCGCGCTGACGAAAACCAACAAAGTTCGCCATAAGGAGAGAAGCTAACACACCTACTATCGCGACAACGATGAGGAGCTCAATGAGCGTAAACCCCCCTGAAAATTTCCAATTTCTAATTTCTAATTTCCAATGCCTTTTGGATAGATGTTTTCTATCTATTTGATATTTGAAATTTGTCATTTGAAATTTTGCCACTTATGGGCGTACATTTGGACTTGCTAGTCCATAATTACATGTTTTTACACAAAGATTTGGCGAAGGGACACTGACACATTCATTGCCACTATTACAGACCTGCGGATCTTTACTTCCTCTTTCCAGACTAGCATAGAGATAATAGGTTTGTCCATTTGATGAGGCAGGTGAATAGTAGACATACGTACGGCCAGTCGACGGATCTTTTGGCAGTACATTCATATAGGGCTGCCACGCAGTGCCCCAATCAACTTCAGTACCAGTTTTGTAGGTTATACGATAATCTGTTGTTGCTGGATTATCAGGGTACGCTCCATTGTCTTGATAATATGCCTCAAGCGCCTTCTGGATTTGATTGAGATCTGACTTCCTACGCGCATCTGCTGCCTTCTGAAACTGTTCAGCAGGTCTAATGGTTAACAAAACTCCGGCAGCAAGAATGCTAAAGATACCAATAACGACAATAAGCTCAATGAGCGTAAAACCCGGTGGAAATTTCCAATTTATAATTTCCAATTTATAATTTCCAATTGAAAAGAACCCTCTGCCTACTATTTGAGATTTGAGATTTGAGATTTGAGATTTTCTGTTCATGTTATATTTTCCGCCAAAGGCCCGCTTCGCAGCGAGGCGAGCGGATGGGCCTCTGGCCCAGACATTTGAAATGCATAACTACGGTCTCTTAAACCCAAAATTCTGCGTAAAGTTACTCGGCTGATTTGCTGGAATGGTTACCGGGTATGGCGATGGCGTGCATACGGTATAACCTCCGAGATCATAATATACCTGAAGGTTATAGGTTATACCGTTTGTGACATTTGCTATTGTGTAATTACCTGAAGTTGTGGGTATCTGCGTCTGTGTAACGAGTGTTGTGCCATTATACAATCGTACCCAGACATGATTAGCAAATGTGGTATTCGGCATTGTCGATTCTGTTGCGTCTTTCACACAGTTATCATTTCTATCGTACCAGACATTGCCAGATATCGTATAGATAACTGGTGTTGGTGTAAGTGTCATAGTCGGTGTTGGTGTTCGTGTAGGAGTCGGTGTCAAGGTAGGGGTTAATGAAGGAGTTGGCGATGGTGTTAAGGTCGGTGTTGGCGTCGGACCCAATCCTATGGTCGATCCACGAATAGTCGGACAGCTTACAGTCCCTTGAGAAAAACAGGCAACGGAACTATTGTAATCTGCAGGCGTACAGTTACCAATTGATCGTAAAGAGCAAATTGCATCGGGATCTTGAGGTTGATTTGCCAATTTTGCATACAATACATACCACTGCGGACAGGATCCTGAAGATTGGTAAGCATAGCACATTGTCGGGTCACTCGTGCAGTCAGCGCTCTGCGGCACGTGCTGCATATACACAGCTGACCCTGAGGCAAAATTGGTATCAAATTCGAGTGACTGAGGGTAACAATTCATGTCGTTATAGTACAAATCGAGTGCTCCTTGCATTTGCTTCAGATCAGACAACCGTTTTGCATCAGATGTTTTCCCAAGCTGCCTCGAGGGATTCAAAAACACAAGAACTGTCGCCAAAAGGATACCGAGTATTCCAAATACGACGACTATTTCAATGAGGGTAAATCCGCGCTGATGCTTTTTTCTCATATCTAATTACAGAACCCATCACAGGTTGCGCCACAGTACTGTCCAGTACCCTCTGGAACCACATTACAACGAGTTGGAGGCCCTGAGGTACAGGAATAGTTCTTTGAACTACAAAAGACTGTAGGTGTAGGCGTTAGTGAGGGCATGGGCGTTAGAGTCGCACCGGGTGGTGTCGTTGGCGTTACTGTTGGGACACTTGTCGGGCCAGACGTCGGCGTCAGCGATGGAGCAAGCGTTGGACCCGGAGTTACACCGGGAGGTAATGAAAAAATGACGGGGTTTGCTGATATATACGAACAATCGACATTTCCTGATATCGTACATGCCCATGTTGCATCGTAGTTCGTTGGCAAACACGCACCGGCAAAGGATTTTAAAGGACAACCAACAGCGTCGACTGGTTTTGCCATCTTTGCATAAATAACATTCCATTGCGGGCACGTATCCGAGGACTTTGTTTGATAGGCATAACACATAGAAGGATTGGTCAAACAATCAGGATCTTGCGGTACCTTCTGCATATAAACAGTCGCATTCTCCTCAAACGGTAGACTGAAAGGCACGGACTGCGGATAGCACGTATGATCATTGTAGAAGATATCCAGTGCATTTCGAATCTGTTCAGCATCATGTTTCCGTGTCGTATCTTTGGCTTTTTGAAATTGTTTTGCTGGATCAATAAGAATAGTTAAAAAGATAAGGAGAATTGAAAGTATCGCAAGATCAATGACAAGCTGAATAAGTGAAAACCCCTTCATCGGGATTTGTAATCGTATCCTGGGCAGCATGGTTGTATTCAGCTGAAAAAAGACAGTACAAACGAAAGAAGTACGGCACCGAAAAATAGATTGATAATCGTTCCAAAAACTAAAAACGGGCCAAAAGCGATAGTACTTCCTCGTATCTTTTTTCGCTTACTTAAGATCAGTATGAGAGATACACCTGCGCCTGTCAAGAAAGCTAGGTAGTAGGAGATGACAATCAGGGGAAAACCAAGAACTAACCCCATGAAAAATGCATAGAGTACGTCTCCGAAACCAATGCCTTTCCCTTTGGTAAGAAAAAAAATACTAAAGAGAAAAAGAAATGAAATGACAGCTGACAAGAGATGATTAAAAAGCTCTGGTTGTTGAAAGAAAACTAAGTAGAAAAACGAGCTGACTACTCCTACGACAATTGCTGGTAAAGGAATAACCCCGTACCGCATATCACTAAAAAAAATAACCACGAATACTGCCATAAGCATAAGGAGATAAAAAACTGTTCCAAAGTGAAAAAGGGAAGGGTCACCAGAGATAGGAAAAAAGGCGAGTATTGTTGCAGCGAAAAGTAAGCCTGTTGTACCTTCTATCAATGGATAAAAAAAACTAAGTCTTTTTTTACAGTAGCGGCACTGACCACCTAAAAACAAGTAGGAGAAAAGTGGTAGAAGATCGAAAAAACCTAGTACGTGGTTACAGTAATCACAGTGTGAGCGTCCATGAACTATCTGCTCATGCTTTTGAGAACGATCAATGACAACGGTTAAAAAACTTCCAATACATGCACCTAGGATAAATATAAGTAATACAAAAAGAATTAATTCTACCATCATGGAGAAAGTTAAAAAACACTGTCTCTTTAAGATGATATAATATTTTCTATGATTACTCCAGTTTCTGTTGGGATCATGGCATTTAATGAAGAAAAAAATATTGGTGTCCTCCTTAAGTCTCTTCTGAAACACAGGTCAGAGAAATCTACAATTGAAGAAATTATTGTAGTCTCAAGTGGTTCAACAGACTTAACCAACCACATCGTTAAGCAACAGGCAAAGAAAGATAAGCGGATAAAACTGATTGTCGAACAAAGACGGAAAGGAAAAGCTTCAGCTGTTAACATTTTTATTGCTAAAGCAAAAAGGAATATTCTTGTTCTGATAAGCGCAGATGTTGCAATCGAACCTACTACACTCGATAATCTTGTAATCCCTTTTAAAAATCATTCCGTTGGAATAACAGGCGCACATCCAATACCAATTAATGATCCTACTACCTGTATGGGATTCGCCGCACATTTGCTCTGGCGACTGCATCATGAAGTTGCACTGAAAACGCCTAAAATGGGCGAGATGATTGCTTTCAGAAAGATATTCAAACGCATTCCCGTCTCAAGTGCGGTTGATGAAGCAACCATCGAGCCATTAATCAGAGGACAAGGATACAAAGCTGTCTATGTTCCAAACGCTATTATACATAATAAAGGACCAGAAACTGTACGAGAGTTTATTGCTAGAAGGAGACATATCTATTTTGGTCATCTCGTCACAAAAAATGAGTATGGCTATGAAGTTGCAACGATGAATGGTCTACGAATCATCTTTCTTCTTTTAAAAAATCTTCCCCTGTCTTTCAAATCCCTCCTCTTTACCCCCTGTGTTGTGGTCCTTGAGATAGTAAGTCGTATTCTTGGTTTTTTAGATTACAAGTTTAAGCTGAAAAATCATACAATCTGGGAAGTTACACCAAGCACAAAAACTCTTGTAAGGAGTGTCTGACCACTATGCACAAGCTGTATGTAGGCGTCGTTGTTATTCATTATGGAGACAAGGAAGACACGTTCGAGTGTCTCCGTTCTCTTAAAAAGAGTACCTATCCACACACGAAGTACTACATAGTGGACAATGGAACAAATACGCTGAAAAATGCTGAAATACAGCGATATCTTCCTGGAGCATTACTTCTTACTAATAAACAAAATCGAGGGTTTTCTGCAGGTTGCAATAAAGGAATTCAAAGAGCCTTACAAGATAATTGTTCGTATATCCTCATTCTCTGCAATGACCTTATCGTTACTCCAGATATTATCCAACAACTCCTTAAACCGATGGATGATGCAACGATAGGAATTACAGGCTCTGCAATTATGTACTATAAACAACGAGAAAAAATCTGGTTTGCTGGAGGCTATGTGAATCGATTCTTCTGCTTTACACGACATACAAATATGAATAGGTCCATTAGAGTTTTTCAACACGATGCATTGACTGACTTCATTACTGGTACTGCTCTGATGATAAGAAGAGAGGTGTTTGATACAATTGGAGTATTCTCAGATGCTTATTTTCTCTACTTTGAAGATGTTGATTTTTGTATTCGAGCTAAACAGCACGGCTTCTTTGTTAAAGTGATAACCAAGCCGCTTGTCTATCATAAAGTATCAGCTTCGACAGGGATAAAAGGGGAGAACAAATTAAACGCACTTCGTGCATATTACTATGCAAGAAATCCGTTTATTTTTATGAAAAAGAATAAATACCCTACGATAAGTGGCTCTATAGGACAACTCGCAATTCGTCTTCCTTATAATTTGTTTAGCCTTGCAGATTTTAAGGCTGGTATAAGCTATCTCAAAGGATTAGTCGATGGAGCAAAGTATCTGCTCAAGTCTTCTTAAGTAGTCTTCTTTAGTTCATTTATTTTCTTCTTCAGCTCGGAGAAAATCGATGTATTAAACTTGTCCGAGAATTCCTTTTCCAAGGCTTCCATTTTCGCTCTATCTTTTGAACAAATCTCATAAGTGGCAAAAAGAAGCACATACGCCGATTTATCCCCAGGTGCCAGCTCTATCGTTTTGTCAAAATATCTCTCTGCTTCTCTACAGTCATTTTTATTTAAGTAATAATATCCAAGGCCAAAGTAACCATTCTTTCCGTTCGGATAAAGATCTATAGCCTTTTGGAAGTATTCTTTTGCACGTTCAGCATTTCCATACGCAGAGATATACTGATTTGCTGTATTTACAGCGGCTTGTGCATAATAGGAGGGAATATCTACCAATGTTAAATTTCTTTGGGAAAATTTTTTCGTTTCATGAGGATCGGGAAGATGAAGTTTACCCCATAATATCCCTTGCTGTTTAGCAAATGTTTCTTCGTCTTTGTAGAATTTCCGCTCATTATCCAGCTTCAGCAACAAACCATATGGCACCCACTTGAGTGTATTTTTTGTTGGATCTGAGTGTTTAATTGTTGATATTGAAAAAACATCTCGATCCTTTGAGAGCTCTATAATCGTTCGTAAATCTACATCTTCAGGACGAATTTTCTTCTCTTTTTGGAGTATCCTCTTTTTATACGACATGAAAAGTGTGGAGTCACCTAAGCGATTAAAATTAACTATTTCCACATCTTCGCGCATGCCAAGAGAGTATTTCATGTACAGAGAGTTAAAAAGTGTCGTGTCGTTAGCAAGAAAAACAACACTCTTTTTCGGTACCGATGCGAGAATATCATAGCCCAAATAATCACCCATCCAGACTGCATGAAGATCTGTTTTAGAAAAGTTACTTTTAAAAAGAAGTATGGGGATAATAAGAAACACACCTAAAAAGATATAGCGATAGTAGACTATCCGTTTTTTTGTGGAAACTGCGGTAAAAACCTTCGTGACTAAATCAAGAAGAAAGGTGATGCCAAAAGGGAAAAAAAGAATAAGAAAAACCACGGAAACACCATAAAATCGCTCAACGACACTTTGAGTAAAAACTGATTGAATCTGTGTACTAGAATAGACGAAAAAAAATGGTCCACTGAAGAAAAAAGCAAGGAAGAAATAGAAAAAAAGAATAAACTTTCTTTTCAGAAGAAGTGCTACCATACCCAGAAAACTCAGTCCGACAACTGCAGGCGTTAGTTGAAAAAGCACATCAAGGGCATATGCCTTTAATGATAAGAATCTCATCGTAAAATCGACATCAGTATTTACATTAATGCTGTAGTCTTTCCGAAGCACCAGGTGCAAAAAATTATTAAGCGTGCTTGCGTTATTCCAGTTAATAGGTGGACTATCTGATGCGGCAAGAGGGACGTAGAGATAGGGGAGCAGTCCCAGAGCAAAGAGCAGAAAACATTTCAGTAACAATTTCGGTTTTTTGATTATCCTCCAGTCTGTCGCCAAAACAATGATACCTATCGATGGAAAAAGTAAGATACTGAAATGATGATGTGTTAAGGTAATACCTAGAAAAAATGACAGAAGATAAAGGTAGAGTTTTTTCTTTTTCGTATAGTAAAGAATACCAAGATATATAAGCGTTAAAGAAATTAGGTAATTTAACGCAAAGAGCTCCGCAACTTCAGCATAAAGCCAGAATAAGTAGTAAAAACCTAGCGTGAGGGCCGCAATAATTCCGAGAAGTTTGCTCTTCAGGAGGTTGGTAACGATAAGATAGAGTACAACGACCGCTCCTGCTGCCGCAATCGCTGAGATCAAACCTATTTTCCAAGCAGGAGGTTCATTGAATGGCAGTGCATTAAAAAGAATACCGAGCAATGTGTAAAGAGGGTATCCTGGAGGGTGGGGGACCCCGAGTACTGTTATTGCCGTTACAAGATCACCAACATCACCTCCATAAACACTCGGAGAGAGATGGTGAATATATAAAGATACAACTATGACAAATAAAAAAAGTGGGAGCAGAATTGCTCTCCACTTTGGTGTAAGAAACATCTAACGTTTATTTTGCACACCAGTAGCATGCACCTGTTTGTCCTGAGGTTGACGCACACCCTGAAGATAGTACACCTGCTGTGTTATATTTCGTATTTGGGTCACGAAGTTGTGATTTCGAAACTGGCTTGAAGCAAGCTACGACATCCAAAGAATTACCTGTTATAAGAATACCGCTGAGTAAATCAGTAGCAGAGGTAAATCCTGACTTTAATTCACCGTCAGTAACGAGTGCAGCCATACAATTGCCTATACTCGTTAGCGCTGTTCCTGTAAACGCTGTTCCTGCTTGGGTCGTGCATGATGAATCTTTAGACCATGGGAATGTACTATGTGTTGTATAGTATCGAATAACGGCACTCTGAAACTCCGCCGAAGTATTTTTACTATTAGCATCTTGTGCTTTTTTCAGTTGTTCAAAAGGATCGATGGTGGCGATAAGCGCTGCAGCAAGGATTCCGAGGATACCAATAACAACAAGGAGTTCAATCAACGTAAAACCAGCATTTATTTTTACTGTCCCTAAGAATTTCTGTAATTGATTTTTCATATTTTTAATTATCTACTGAATTATTTTGTTTAGCTCTACAACCATTATGACCATATAATTTCATTGCTGTCAAGGGGTCATTTTTTGCCTGTCAGATGAGGCTAAATCTGCGTGTGTACTAACTCAACAACATCATTCTTCGATGCGATGTCCGTGAAGTCTTTCATGTCCTTTTCATTAAATACTTTTAGGGAGAACGAAAATGTAGAACCTTTTCCCTTTCCCTCAGAATAAACAGCAACCGTACCTTTATGTAACTCTACTATTGATTTCACTATATAAAGCCCAAGACCAGTCCCTTGAGATGCTGACTGATTTACTGTGTATGACCCTTGGATAAAACCAAATTTGTGAAACAGTTTTGACATCTCTGCCTGGTCTATACCAGCACCAGTATCAATTATTCGAGTCTCCACCAACTGCTCTTTTTGCTGCATCCTAACGGTAACTGATCCTCCTTTCGGAGTAAATTTCAACGAGTTACCGATAAGATTGATAAAGACCTCTTTTACCTTATCCGAATCCGCAGCTACCTCAGGAAGCACTTGAGAAGGCTCAAGTGTGATAGTAATACCCAACTCCTGCGCACGAGGTGTTAGTTCATCAATAACGTCTTTTGCGAGTGCTTGAAGATTCACAGATTTTACATCAAGCGTTAATCGACCAGACTCGATACGGGATATATTGAGCATGTCATTTACTAGTTTAATTAAACGGTCAACAGACGAATAGGCACGATCGAGGTAATATTTCTGTTTCTCCGTTAGCTGTCCACCTTTTCCAGCAAGTGCCATCCACAGGTAAGACTTTATAGCGGTCATCGGTGTTCTCAGTTCATGAGAGGCAAGGGAGACAAACTCTGTCTTTAGCACATCCAGTGCCGTAAGTTTATCATTGGTGAAACGAACCTGGTTGTAAAGGAGCGCATTATCCATTGCAATCCCCACAACGCCTACTAACTGCTCCAGAAGGTCGTGCTGATACTCTGAAAGGGCATTCTCATTTTGCGAGAGACCTATACAGATTGCACCAATGACTTGACCTCGCACGATAAGCGGATAAATAACAAAAGATTGTATCCCTGATGATTGCTGGATCTCGAGTGCCTCTTGTGGCGTTAAGGTATGAAATGTTACATCATAGTAGGAGCTTGTCACTTTTTTTACACGCTCTTCAACAGACTGGACAATCGTGTTTTTCTTGTTTTCCATAGGAAAGTAGAAGACAAAACTTGACTGTTCAAGAGCGTGGTGCTTACTGGCTTGAACGTCTTCAGATTCAGCTAGGCTTATTCTGACTAAATTCTTTCTTCCCGGAGCGACGAGAATAATACTCGCGAGTTTAAAATCTGACTCGAGTACAAGCAGTTTGGTTACGTGCTGGGCTATCTCTTGTACATTCGTAACGGAAGAAAGAATAATTTGATCAATTTTTCGAAGAAGTGAAAGCATTTTATTCCGTTCGACAAGCTCAGCATTTTTTTTATACATCTCCAAATTGAGATTATCTGGATCGACACTCTGTGCGCTTTGGACGGGTGGAACTAAAGGAGAAGGTATAGGATTACTTGTTGAAGACGTATTCATTATATTTAATAGTACTGAGATTTTGTTCACCTGTCAAAGCAGGCTTCTCTATAACGACTCATATCCTTGACTTTACTCCATCGATTTGATACGTATAGTGTATGGCAAAGAAAATTCTCGTCGTTGATGATGACCAATATATCCGTGAACTCTATGAAGAGGTACTGAAAGAGGCAGGATATACCGTTGAGACAGCTGTTGATGGGGAAGAAGGTCTCGCTTTGATGCAAAAAGGAGGATATGACTTAGTTCTCCTTGATGTCATGATGCCTAAACGAGATGGGCTAGGCGTACTCTCTGCGTTAAACGCAAATCCTCCAGTACAGAAAAATGGCCCGATTATTCTCGTCACGAATCTTGGTCACGATCCAATCATCAAAGAGGCAATGCAGAAGGGTGCAGCATCGTATATGGTAAAAGACTCGATGAATCCAGATCAATTTGTTGAGAACGTTAAGAAACAACTCGGCTAATTATTTAGGATTTCGCAGAAGTTTTCTTCCAGTAGTTTCTTCCTCAAAACCTTTCAAAATCTGTAACGCTTTTTCACTCGACTTAATAATTCGCTTTCTGTACTCTTCTCGTTTTTTCGTACTGGTGAGTTTTGGTGAGTAGTACGCAAGCTGTTTAATATCATTAAGAGGCTCGCGGAGATCGACAGAGACTCGAGTCACAACATTACGAAGTAATTCCTCGACTTTACCGCTGTAAAACTTATTCTCACCCTCAAGAATAAGAATTTTCTTTTCTTTCTCTTTTACTTTGAGATAGGTTCTGCTGAGGAAATAGGAGAGAGGAACGATCAAAAGAAGCGAGACAACCGTTACGACATCAAAATTTGCGTTTATCTCCCCAACGCTCGGCAATAAAATGGCAACGAGAACGAGAGTAAATGAAAATGCTGCCGATGTGCTAAAGAGAAAGGCAAGTGAGATACCCAGAAGATACAGAAGGTAAAAAAAGCGAGAAAAATACCATCCTGTTGTACCTACCCACAAAAGAATCGCTGTTGCAAAAGAGAAGGCTAGTACTTTAACCAACTTTGGGCTCATCTTATAGCTGTGATCGTTTGCATGTCTTAAGCTGTAGAGATAAACACCTAGCACCAATAACAGGCTCAATCCAAGAGCATAAATGGCATAAGGCTTTGTTACCGGATTGATGGTAAAAAGATAAATAACGAGAGTAAGGAGTGCGAGTATGACACCCTCAATAAGTTGTTGTATTTTCATAGATTCCTGATTCCAGTGTAAGAGATCACTTCACGAGAAGTCAATATTTCGATACTCTCTTTTTATTTCTCATGACTACGATATCTGCGATATCAAGTTGTAGATCGGTGTAATGATCGAAATAATTAAAAAGCCGACTCCACACGCAAGCGTAACGATAATAATCGGCTCCATCGCAGTCGTCAGGTTTTTTACCATCTGTTCCACTTCGCGTTCAAAATACTCTGAAACTCTCGTGAGTGATTCATCGAGCTTTCCTGTTTGCTCACCTATTTTTGTCATCTCAACGAGAATAGGTGGGAAAATATTATTCGCCTCAAGAGCATTCCCGATTGAGACACCCTTTTCAACTCTTCTTCCGACATCCAGTAGTGCTGTTCTATAGATGACATTGCCGACCACGTCAGCACTTTTTGACAATGCATCGACAACGAGCGTCCCTGTGCCTATTAAAAGGCCAAGCGTTCTCGTAAATTCCGTCATGATTGACTGTGTTATAAGCTTACCGAAAATCGGCACTCGCAGAATAAGGGTATCGATAGCACGACGTCCGGTTGCGGTCTTATGCCATCGTCGATAGAAGTAGAGAGACGCAAAGACTATTCCTACAATACCCGGCCAAAAAGTGATAGTAAAGGATGAGAGACCAATAACAATCTGCGTAGGTAAGGGAAGGGGAATATTTAAGTTCGTATAAAGCACGCTCAGCTGAGGAATAACGAAAATCATCATAACAACGACAACAACAATCATTAAAGAAACGACAATAATAGGATACATAAGAGCCGACTTCACCGTACTTCGTAACTTTGCTTGTTTCTCCAGATTATCTGCGAGGCGAAGAAGAATTTGATCGAGTAACCCTGATTCTTCTGCTGCTTTAATAAGTGAAACATAGATGTCTGAAAAGACATGAGGATATTTTGCGAGCGCTGCGTAAAATGATTTTCCTTCTTCAACCTGGGTGACTATACCCTCAATCACCTCACGAACCCGTTCGTTCTGTACCTGATTGCGTAAAATCGAAAGCGATTGCATCAAGGTCAAACCTGAAGAGAGCATCGATGAAAGTTGCCGCGTAAAAAAGACGAGATCTCCAGCTCCGAACTTTTTCCGTTTCGCAAGGAGATCCATCAGTCCTTTGTCCGGAGTCGTTTGAACAGTTATCGGAATAAATTGATGCTTTCGCAGATAAAGAGCTCCCTCATTGATGTCTTTCGCCTCAACAATACCCCTGATCATTTTCCCGTCTTGTGTTACCGCTTTGTAGTACAGTTTCATACATTACTTTACATTCATTTGTCCGATAAGTCGAAGCAACTCATCCTCACGAAGCGCATAGCCCTTTGCTTCTTCATACGTTACTACCCCTGACAGAATAAGCTGTGCAAGAGAATCCTCTATAGTGAGCATCCCAACTTCTTTTGATGTTTGGATAACTGAGTCGATGAGATGCGATTTTCCATCCCTAATGTTACTCGCGACTGCAGGCGTACCTATCAAAATCTCAACAGCAGCAACTCGGCCTCCACCAATACGGGGAACGAGTCGTTGAGAGACAATCCCTTTCAGTGTCTCAGAAAGCTGTACACGAACTTGTGATCGTGCATGTTCAGGAAATGCATCGACAATGCGATCAATGCTTTGTGAAGCAGAATTCGTATGCAGTGTTGCGAACACAAGGTGTCCTGTTTCAGCAATCGTTATAGCCGCCTGCATTGTTTCAGGATCACGCATCTCGCCGATTAACACAACATCAGGATCCTCTCGAAGAGCCGATTTTAATGCCATCGCCCAGGAATGCGTATCTGTTCCAAGCTCTCTCTGGGAAATAATACTTCGTCCTGTCGGATAGACATACTCTATTGGATCTTCTACCGTTAAAATATGCACCGCCTTCTGAAGATTGACCTCATTAAGAATTGCCGCAAGCGTGCTTGATTTTCCATGTCCTGTAGGACCGGTAACCAATACAAATCCTTGTTTTAATTGTGCAAATTGATGCAGTACCTTTGGTAATTGTAGCTGGTCTATTGTACGAATATTAGGCGGAAGGAACCGAAGCGCAGCAGCAAGATAGTTTCTCTGAAAATAAGCATTCACTCGAAACCGACCGAGATCACCATAAGTACCCCCTCCAAAACCTCGAGAAAAATCGAGTTCTTTGTTTGCCAGTAAGAGTTCACGCTGTTCAGGCGTTATCATAGAAAAGAGCATTTTTTCTATATCCTCTGGCTTTAATGGAGATGTATTGGGTACGTACTGAAGAGAGCCGTCGATACGCACTGATGGCGGAATTCCCGCCAAAAGATGCAGATCTGATGCCTTATTCTTTACCGTAAAATCTAATAATTGCTGAATTTCCATAGTGGGAAGGAAATATCTTATTCTTGCGCGACACGAATAACTTCTTCAACAGTGGTTACGCCTTGTAATACCTTCAGATACCCGTCTTGTTTCATGGTAATCATAGTTTCCTCAACAGCCTGCCTCTCAATTGTCGAGCTATCTGACTTTTGCAAGACAAGATGGGCCACCTTTTGCGTTACTGGCAGTACTTCGAAAATACCAAGTCTTCCTTTATACCCCGAATGGCCACAAATATCACACCCTTTTCCCCGATAAAACTTCACTTCAGGATCTTTCATCGTGTACAGTCTCCCAAGCACTTTTTTTATCTCATCCAACATCTGCTGGGGTGGAGCGTACCCCTCTTTACAGTCATCACAAATCTTTCTCACAATACGTTGACCAACAATCGCATTAATTGTCGACGCTAACAGAAAACTTTCAGCCCCTAGGTCAATAAGACGGGGGAGGGCACCCGCTGCGCTTGAGGTATGGAGTGTGGAGAAAACTAAATGGCCAGTTAACGAAGCCTGTAGAGCAAGATCAGTCGTCTCTTTATCACGAATTTCTCCGACCAGGATAATATTAGGATCTTGTCGTAAGAACGAACGAAGTCCCGACGCAAAAGTCAAACCTACTGCAGGATTAATCTGTACTTGATTCACCCCTGCGATCTGATACTCAACTGGATCTTCCAGCGAGACAATATTTACTCTCGTCGTATTTAATCGTGAAAGAACAGCGTAGAGAGTCGTCGTTTTTCCAGAACCAGTAGGTCCGCAGACAAGGATAATACCATGTGGGCGTAAAATTGCAGTCTCAAGATTTTTTAACGCAATTCCTGCCAATCCTAACTCAGGTAACGTTGGGATTCCTCCTGATTTTCGAAGTAAACGCATGACAATCTTTTCACCATCGACGGTTGGAACAATAGAAATACGAAGATCCACTTCGTTACTTGATACCTTAAAATTAAACCGTCCGTCTTGTGGAATACGATGCTCATCAATTTTCATTTCCGACAAAATTTTTATTCTGGAAATGAGCGCTTCTTGGACGTTTTTCGGGAGACTTAATTTATCATACAGAATGCCATCGATACGATATCGTACACGAAGCCGATCTTCTTGTGGTTCAATATGAACATCTGAAGCTCGACTGGTAACAGCATATTCAAGAATGGTGGAAACGATCTTTGCAATTGGCGCTTCTTTTATGAGCTGTGCAATCTGAGTACTATCGACGGTTTTTTGCTTGTCATATTCTTCAGTTTCCTTTATCGCTTCACCAACCTCACCGACGAGTTCTTGCCGATACTGTGAATTAATTGCATTTTGTACATCACTGGGTGATGAAGCAAAGGACTTAATGGTCAAACCTGTTTTTTGCCTAATAAACGCAATCGCGTCAAGATCCACAGGATTTGCCATAGCTACTGAGAGGGTTTTTGTAGCTTCATCGTATAAAAAAGGAATCAATGAAAAGCGCTCGACAACAGCGCGTGGAAGAAAGCTCAGTGCCTGTGGAGAAAAGGAAGCATTTGCGAGCGATACATAGGGAACACCGAGTAGTTTTGCTTTCACCTCGGAAAGCTTTGCCTCAGGCACTACATTCATCGCAGTAAGAACAACAGTCGGTGACTGTCCCTGCGTAGCGCTCTTTACCTTAATTTCGTTATACTGCTCCTGAGTAATGAGTTTTTCTGCTAATAACGTATCAATAAGCGATACTTCATCGCTTGGGTCTGTTTGCAATGAAACAGGGACGCTTGCAGGAGGGGAGGGAACCCCAGAAAAAGGAGGTTTTTGTGCACCGGGCAGGTTTATTTGCATTCCTTTTATAGTAAAGAATAAAGCGCTATAATGCAAGGTACGTATGATGAGTTACAGCATTATTTCCCAGGATAAAAATGCACGAGAAGAAGAAGCAAAGAAAATAAGTCTGTCGCTTCAGATCGATCCTTTAGACATAACCATACTTCATACAGGAACAAGTGGGAAAAAGGAAATAACGTCTTCAATCGGGATTGATACAATAAAAACACTGCAAAAAAGTCTCTATTTATCTCCGCTGAGAGGCGAGCAGAAAGCAGTCATAATTCATGATGCTGAGCTTTTAACAGCTGAGGCACAAAATGCTCTCTTGAAAATCCTTGAAGAGCCACCACCACAGACCACCATTTTTCTGACAACATCCTCAAAAGAAGCGCTGCTTCCAACGGTCCTTTCGCGCTGTCTCATCATTGAGATCGGTACAGGAAAAAACGCACTTTCAGAAGAAGAGGAAAAAACATTCTCTCAGTTTTTAGCCTCTCTCACGTCGTTTCGACTTTCAGATGCGCTTGAGTACGCAGAACGAGTAAGTAAGGATAAGAATCATGCTCAAGAATGGTTGTATGGTTGTATCCTTACCCTTCATCGCTCACTCATCGAGCAAGCAGCACAGGACACAAAGATGATACCTCGTACTGTGTTCTACCTCAGAACATTACAAGATGCACTGTCTCAAGTGAAAACAACAAATGTCCACCTTCGACTTCTCAGTGAGCATGTCTTTTTATCATTTGTACAATATGCATAAGTATGAATAGCACTATCCTTATCACCGGATCTCTGGCTTTTGATTACATCATGGAGTATCCGGAAACATTCGCCACACATATTATTCCTGAAAAGCTTAAAACACTCTCACTAACCTTTGATGTGACGAGTCTTCATAAAAACTTTGGGGGCAATGCCGGAAATATAGCCTATACGCTCTCTCTTCTGGAAACAAAAACAGAGATTCTCAGTTCTGTCGGAAAAGAGGATTTTCAAAACTATGAAGAACACCTCACAAAACAGGGGATTGGTACAAACCATATTAAACGAATTCCTTCAGAACATACTGCCAGCGCCTTTGCGATCACTGATAAAAACAACGCGCAACTCTGGGCATTTTATCCTGGAGCACTCAAAAAAAATATACTCTTTTCCTTACGTGATCTGTCATTTGGTCAGGACTATTCCTATCTTGTCATCGGACCACAAGTAGCAGATTCTATTGGGAAGTTAACTGAAGAGGCAAAGATGCTTCACGTACCCTATTTTTATACACCGGGTCAAGAACTCACGTATCTTACTCCAGAGCAGCTGAAAACCGGCATCAGTGGAGCCGATGTTGTGCTCGTGAATGACTACGAACTTGCGATGATTACAAAAAAAACCGGCTGGGAACGTTCAGATATTGTAAACCAAACGAAGGTATTTATCGTGACGCTTGGCAGCCTCGGATCGGAGATAGAGACCCGTGATGGAGTGATAAAAATCGGCGTTGCAAAATCAAAAACTGTTGTTGATCCGACAGGGGCAGGGGATTCCTATATCGCGGGCTTTCTGGCAGGTTATGCTAAAAAACTGAGTCTGAAACAATCCGGACAGATGGGTTCATTAGCAGCAACCTACACAGTCGAACAGCATGGAACTCAGTCTCACAAATTCACTTTATCTGAGTTTATCAAGCGATACGAAGCAACGTTTTCAGATACACTGACTCTCTAGCTCTTGCATTCTTCTTGCAGTTTTCTGATGAGTTTATTATTGTAGGGGTAGATACTATTTCTATGCTTGGATTAATTATCATCATCCTCATCATTCTTTGGATCTTCGGCTACGTCAATATTATCGGCTTCATTCCTGATCTTGTCCTCTTCAATATAAATGGTCAGCCTATTACACTTTGGAGTATCCTTATTCTCGCAGTTGTCTCATGGGCTATTAGTATTTTGCCGAGTCCTATTCGGGAGATCGCTGCCGTACTTTTGCTTCTCTGGGTTTTATCAATCTTAGGTATTCTTGCTTTTGGAGGACTATCGAGTCTTCTCGTTGTGGCAATTATCGTAGGCCTTATTCTTTCATTTCTTCACATTCTCTAACTATTTCCAGAGGTGGTTTTTATAGAGACTCTTTGCGGTTTCAAGATTTATGCTTCTTGCTTTCTTTTGTGTTGATGCATCGAACCGATACTTGATTACCTTTGCTGGCACGCCCCCGACGATAGCATAGGCTGGAACGTCCTTCGTAACGACTGCGCCTGCAGCAATAACGGCACCGCGGCCGATCGTTACACCGCCGACTACCGTTACATTTGCGCCGATCCAGACGTCGTCTTCAATCGTAATATGTTTATAGTGAGTCTTTTGGAAAATCATCGGCGTCTTCCAATCAGAAAACTCATGCTCAACGGTCGTGAAGATACAGTGAGGTCCTATCATGACATAGTTACCGATTTTTATACCAAATGGTGTTGAGAAAAGTGTGTGATGATTAATGAACACATAGTTACCAAACTGTACGTTTCGATAGTTCTCGAAAATACAGTTGGGCATAATGTAGATCTTCCTCTTTAAGTTTCCTATCTGAAATCCTTTCATGATCGAACGAAACCTAGCGCTCAGAAAACGCGACGTGTAATAGAGATCAATAAGTTTTGTATACATACTATGCTGAAACAAGTACTGGCTTACGAAAACTATTCAATACAGGTTTAAAGAAAAAAACAAAAGCATAGCAGATATTCATCACTATCTGACCGATAATCCAGGCAATCCCAATACCCACAAGAGAGTAGGGAAGAAGTGCCAAACTCAGCCCAATAAGGCTGACCATACCGATAGCATTTACGACCACAAGCTCACGCATTCTTCGTTTGACATTCAAAAGCGTCAAAAACACGTAGTTTATAGAGACAAAAATGCCCGCTACTGAAAACAGTTGGAGAAGACGAAATCCTTCATCTGTGTACTCTTTACCAAAGAACATCAAAATGTACTTGCCAAAAAAGACCAAGAAGAGAGCTGAGGGAATAAGAGAAAGAGTGATCATCTTTATGGCCTTTCTAAGATGATGTATGAGCTTTTCTTCATCATGAGATCCTTCTGCATAGAGCGACTGGGACGTCGCGAACGGAATGACATACAACAAATTGGCAATCATGGTCGCGATATAGAAATAAGCACTTTGTTTGGGACCGAGAGTGTTGGTGATAACAATCGGTAAAAGAAGAGTCGGTAGTAAGCCCATAAAACCTATCACGTAGTTACCAAACGAATAACGAGAAATAGTTTTAACGACTGGAATATCTAATGATAGCCGTGGTGTAAATCCATACCTTCGCTTCATGATAAAAAGACAGTAGAGGAAACAGATTGCTGTCGCCACCATCCAGGCTGTATACATACCAAACGCTCCAAAGCCAAGAAGAATGAACGGGAAAAGCATTCGCAGCACGCTAAAAATCGCATTTTTATAAAAGATGTACTTTTGTGACCTGAGCGCTGTAAAGACACTCTCTGTCATGACCGTAATGCAGGCGACTGTCATCGAGATAACATAAAATATCGCATAGAAAAGATTATCTCGAACGAAAAGTAATCGCGGAGAAAAGATATGAAGGCCTAAAATAAAACCAGTCGAAATAACTAAACCTAAAATGCCGATAATAACGAAGCTTGAGTTAATCATTTCGTTTTTCTTATCTGACTTGGGGAGGAATCGAATAAGCCCGTTATCAAGACCTATATTACTCAGCTGGAGAATCAAGGCCATCGATGCCACGAGTGTCGTCGCGAGTCCTACCTGTTCTGTGCTAAATAACTTAGCACAGAAGATCCAAAAGAAGAATCCGAAAAACGATATGACAAAAGTACTCGCCATACCGAAAAGTGAGTTACTATACATAACATCTGATCGAAGATGTAAGAATTTTTTCAGCATATGCCTGTATAGGCAGGAGAAACGAGAGTATAGCAAAGCTAATCCATTACTACAAGATGCTATAATAGAACTCATTATGAAGAGAATCGAACACTTTACTAAGGAACGCCTCGACCAATTCACGCTCGATATTGAGTTTTTACTCATCAGCGTCGTCCAAGGACTCGCTCTAGCAACACTGGCAGCTAGTGCTCATGGACCCTTCTCTCATATGGAGTTTTTTGCTTTTCCATACATTCTTTCAGGCTTTGTCCTGATTCTGAACTTCTGGGCAGCTGCTATTATTCATGCTATTAGCTTTATTGACTGGCCTCTAGATCTATCACACAGTTTTCTCTATTTTCTGGCAGGCTTTATTGAGGTGATGGCATTTTCAAATATTAACGATCCGCTTCGTTGGTTCGGGTTTGTGAGCGTTTTTCTTATTGTCGCTGCGATTCTCTATATTGTGGACTTTTCAATGATAAAAAATCGCAAGAATCGATTTGCAGAAACACCGTCACAAAAAAATATGTATCAACACATTGTAAAAAGGCAACTTTTCGAACTCAAAGTCTACGTGCCGCTAGCACTTTTTTTTAATATCGGGTCGTTTCTTGCAATTTATTTGTTCCCAGATATCTTTCTGAAGAACCAGATGCACGTTATACTCATATCTCTTCAGGCAATCTTTGGCACCCTTGTTCTTTTGGACACGGTAAAGAGTTTTAAAACTAGGTCCAAATTTATCTCCGATCACCTCACAAAAAAATAAGCAAGGACTTGCATTTTGCTCATAAAATCTACTAAAGTTATTCTTATGGGAAGTGATAGTACTACAGAACTAGGAGCAGGGACAGGCGTAGAACCTGTTCAACCACTTGATGCTCGTGGCGTGCAACCACTTGGAGCACCGACGGCGGAACCAGCTACACAACCGCAAGGAGAACGGCCTACAACAGTACCTTCATCTCACGGAGAAGTAGGGAATATACCAATTACAAGAGATCGTACTCCAAGGATGCCACAACGCACACCTGAACAGATGGCGAACTGGCCATTGTCAGATGTCGACAAACAAGGCGACCATATTATTACAGGTGGCTACGAGCCTATCATCGACCCTGAAACAAATCGGCCATATCTACAAGACCTTACCATTAAGTCACCGCTAGCTCCCACATCAGAACAGCCTCTCGTTGCAGCTCAACCAACGCAACAAATAGCGCCTTCAGAAACAGCGGAAGTACCAACTGCGAATCCATTAGCTCCTCCTACAGAAGCCGTTGTTCCTACACCACGTACTCCTATCTGGAAGAGAGCAGGACAATTCATCTCCAATTTCCGAAACCGCAACCACTAGTCTTTACAAACTCGATTGCTATAAGGTATAGTGTCTGGATACTGTTTTTTTGAGCTTCAATTGGTTGAAATTGTTCGAGAATACAGCTATAATAAATACCTAATGCCAAAAGCAAAAACCCCAGAATATACAAGCGAACACATCCAAGTCCTCGAAGGATTAGAACCAGTCAGAAAACGTCCTGGAATGTATATTGGCTCAACCGATGTCATAGGACTCCATGAGTCTTTACGGGAAATTATCGACAACTCAGTCGATGAAGCGCTCGCAGGCTACGCAAAAAATGTCTGGATTATCTTCAATGCCGACGGGTCAGCAACTGTTGCTGATGATGGCCGAGGTATTCCTGTTGATATGATGCCGCAGTTTAAGAAATCGGCTCTGGAAATAGTCATGACAAAACTGCATGCGGGAGGTAAATTCGGCGGCAGCGCATATAAAATCTCAGGAGGCTTACATGGAGTCGGTTCATCGGTCGTCAACGCTCTCTCCGAATGGCTCTGGGTAGAAGTGCGAAGAGATAAAAAAATACATCGCCAGGAATACAAAACAGGCACACCTCAGACAGAAGTAAAAGTCGTCACAGCATCGAAACTCAGCTTCGAACTACCCTCAGTCAGTGGTACGACAACTACTTTCATGCCAGATGGTACGATATTCCAGACAATAGAGTTTGATTTTGAAACAGTAAAAAAAGCTATTAGAGAACGCGCCTATCTCGTGCCGAAACTTTATTTTCATCTCATCGATCAGCGTAAAGAAGAAGTCAAAGAAGTAAATTACTACTTTGAAGGCGGTATCAAGTCCTTGGTTGAGAAAATAAATGAGAACAAAGACCCGTTACACAAAGTCATTTATATAAACAAACAAGCAGGTGATGTCGAGGTCGAAGTCGCTATTCAGTATAACGGCACTTATACAGAAAATGTCGAATCATACGTGAACGTTATTAATACGGTCAATGGCGGAACCCATCTGACAGGATTCCGTATGGCTTTAACCCGCGCAGTCAATGATTACGGTAAAAAAATCGGTAGCTTTAAAACCGAAGAGGATTCGATCGTCGGTGATGACACACGAGAAGGTCTCACGTCAGTAGTCTTTATTAAAATGCCGCAGGACCGAATTCAGTTCGAGGGCCAGACGAAGGGAAAACTCGGCAATTCAGAAATCCAGCCCCTCGTTCAGACCATCGTCAAAGAAGGATTATCACTTTTCTTTGAAGAAAATCCTAGTGAGGGACGACGCATTTTAGAAAAAGTCTATCTGGCAGCAAGAGCTCGCCTGGCGGCAAAAGCAGCAAAGGAAGCAATTATCAGAAAAGGTGCACTTGAAGGATCGACACTTCCAGGAAAACTTGCTGATTGCCAAGAGAAAGACCCAGCTGCTTCGGAGCTTTACCTCGTCGAAGGAGATTCAGCAGGTGGATCGGCCAAACAGGGGAGAGATCGAAAATTCCAGGCTATTCTTCCAATCGGAGGCAAGATTTTAAATACTGAAAGAGCCCGATTGGACAAGATTATTGAACATGAAGAGCTGAAAAACCTTATCATCGCGCTCGGTATGGGAATTGGTGACACAGTAAATTTTGATAAACTTCGTTATCATCGCATCATCATTATGACCGATGCCGACGTCGACGGAGAGCACATTGAGACACTTATTCTTACTTTTTTCTATCGTCACTTTCCCGAGGTCATCAATAAAGGCTATCTCTACGTCGCCATGCCACCTCTGTATAAACTACAGCGTGGAAAAGACGTCAAATATGCGTATAATGATAATGAACGAGATACTGTACTCAAAGAGATGAAAACGGGAAATGCGACGGTCAGTGTCCAGCGTTATAAAGGTCTTGGAGAAATGAATCCAGAACAGCTCTGGGAGACAACGATGAATCCTACCAACAGACTCTTAAAACATGTCAATGTTGTTGACGCTGAAGAGGCAGATGCCGTCTTTACCATGCTTATGGGAGACGAAGTACCACCACGAAAACACTTTATCCAGACAAATGCCATTACGGCCACGCTGGATATCTAAGGAGGTGACATTGTATGAGTTTACAAAAAGTATCATCAGGCAAAAACCCACAAGCTGGAGAAATTAATGTTCTCATCGAGATTCCGAAAGACTCAAATATTAAGTATGAGATTGATAAAGACTCAGAGATAATCTTCGTTGATAGATTTTTACATACAGCGATGAGTTATCCATTTAATTATGGCTTTATTCCAGGAACAATTGCAGAAGATGGAGATGCAGTCGATGTTCTTGTGATGAGTGAACATGCAGTCATGCCTGGTGTCGTTATTCCATCTGTTGTCATCGGTGTTTTGGAGATGGAAGATGAAGAAGGTATCGATGCAAAACTACTTGCTGTTCCAACAAAGAAAATTGACCCATTCTTTGGAAGCTTTACCGATATTACCGATGTTCCAGAAGCAATAAAAAACAAGGTAAAACATTTCTTTGAGAACTACAAAACACTTGAGCCAAACAAATGGGTGAAAGTGAAAGACTGGCACGGAAAAGATAAAGCACTTGAAGCAATTAAGAATGGTATAAAATAACAGAAATGCTGCCCAGCCTGAAAATGGCTAGGTGGGTTTTGTGGTTTAGTTATACTGAGGCTAACTTATGAATATTGGGAGATTACAACCAACGAGTATCACAGAAGAAGTAAAGAAAGCGTATCTCAACTACGCGATGTCTGTTATCGTGGCTCGCGCGCTTCCTGATGTAAAAGACGGTCTCAAACCAGTCCACAGACGTATCCTCTATGCCATGCATGAACTTAATTTGACCCATTCTGCGAAGTATAAAAAAAGCGCGACGGTTGTTGGAGAAGTGATGGGAAAATATCATCCTCATGGTGATTCGCCGATCTATGATGCACTTGTTCGACTCGCACAAGATTTCGCCATGCGCTATCCACTCATTGACGGACAGGGAAACTTCGGATCGATCGATGGTGACCCACCAGCAGCTATGCGTTACACAGAAGCGCGAATGGCTGCTATTTCAGCCGAATTACTTGTTGATATCGATAAAGAGACAGTCGAGTTCATGGATAACTTCGATGCAAACCTGAAAGAACCCGTTTACCTTCCCGCAAAATTGCCAAACCTTCTTCTCATGGGTTCCGAAGGAATCGCTGTCGGTATGGCAACGAAGATTCCACCACACAATCTTGGCGAGGTCATCGACGCCATTATCTACATGATTGGCAAAACGAAGATCACAACAGCCGAATCAAAGTTCTCACTGACCAGTGATGCCACAATTGACGAGCTCCTTGAATTCATCAAGGGTCCGGATTTCCCGACAGCAGGAAGTATTTATGATAGTACCGAGATTAAAAATGCCTACGTCACGGGACGTGGAAAAATAATGATCCGTGGAAAAGCAGATATTGAAGATATCGGACAAGGAAAATCAGCAATCGTTATTACTGAGCTTCCATACCAAGTAAATAAGGCACTCCTTGTTGCCCGAATTGCCGATCTCGCAAAAGAGAAAAAAATTGAAGGTATCTCTGACCTTCGTGATGAGTCAGACAGACGTGGGCTTCGAGTCTATGTCGAGCTAAAACGAGACGTCACGCCTAAAAAAGTACTCAATAATCTTTTTAAACACACATCGCTTCAAACAACCTTTCCTGTCAATATGGTGGCTCTGGTTAACGGCACGCCACAAACCTTAAACGTCAAAGTCATCCTGGAAGAATATCTCAAACATCGTTACTTTGTTGTAAAGAAGCGCTCAGAATTTGAGTTACGACAAGCAAAAGCCAGACTACATATCTTAGAAGGTCTCAAAATTGCTGTTGATCATATCGACGCAGTCATAAAGACAATTAGAGAGTCAAAAACACAAGACGATGCGAAGAAAAATTTGATGGAGAAATTCAAACTTTCTGAGATACAATCCGTAGCAATCCTGGATTTGCAGCTTCGAAGACTCGCGGCATTGGAACGGCAAAAGATTGAAGATGAATTACTCCTGGTAAAAGAAACGATTGCTTACCTTGAAGATCTGTTGGCACATGCAGATAAAATACTAACTGTTATTAAGGACGAGCTACTAAACCTGAAAGAAAAATATGCAGATCCGAGACGAACCAAAGTCTATAAAAGTAAAGTAGGCGAGTTCTCAGAAGAAGATCTCATTCCAAATGAGTCAACCGTTATTACCTTAACACAGACAGGATATATCAAACGTCAATCGATGAACAGTTTCCACACCCAGAATAGAGGAGGAAAAGGTGTGAAAGGAATGACGACGAAAGAAGAAGATGCGATCTTCCATATCCGCTACACCCAAACACACGATAATATTCTTTTCTTCACCAATAAAGGAAAGGTCTATCAGCTCCGTGCGTTTGAGATCGCTGAAAGCAGCAGAACGAGTAAGGGAACAGCAGTCGTTAACTTACTCAATATCGAGTCGGGTGAGAAAGTTGAATCTATGATCACGTATAATCTCAAAGATCAGAAAGCAAATCATGTCTTCTTAACGACGAAAAAAGGAACGGTGAAGAAATCATCACTTACCGAGTTCGCGAACATAAAACGCTCCGGTATCATTGCCATTAAACTTGACGGGGGAGATGAACTCGTCTGGAGTAACTTAACGACAGGCAATGATGACGTCTTTATTGTAACCAAAGACGGAAAAGTTATCCGCTTCCATGAACGATCTGTACGACCAATGGGTCGTGCGACAACAGGTGTTCGGGGTATAAAGCTCGTAGCTGAAGATGAGGTAATCGGCATGGATGTTATCGCAGCAGGACATAAACCTGATCTCTTAACGATCATGGAGAATGGCCTGGGCAAAAAGACAAGTGTCGATCTCTTCAGAGGTCAGAGTAGGGGAGGACAGGGAATAAAAGTAGCAAAAGTGACAGAAAAGACAGGGAAAGTCGCTATGGCACAGGTCATTCCGACGAAAACAAATGAGGTTATCATCACATCTAGAAAAGGGCAGGTCGTAAAACTTGATATAAAATCTGTTCCAAAGCTCTCTCGTGATACCCAAGGGGTCATCCTCATGCGCTTCTCAGATAAAGCAGACAAAGTAGTCGCTGCAACCTGCGTTGAAGAAGGTATATAAGGCTCCATATGAAAATCGATGGAAAAGCGATTGCTGAAGAAATCTACACGACGCTTCGCCAACAAGTGCTCGACTTGAAATCCAAAAATATTACTCCTCACTTAGCGGTGATTCTTGTTGGAGATGATCCTGCTTCTCATGCCTATGTAAAACAGAAGAAATTGCGCGGCGAGGAAATAGGTATTACAGTGACGATACATCACTACAATAAAACGGTAACCACTGAAGCATTACTGCAAACAATAAAACAGTTGAACAATGATAACAATGTCCACGGTATTATCATTCAGCAACCGTTACCATCCCAGATAGACACGAAGACACTCATTCAAGCAACAGATCCGAGAAAAGATGTTGATGGCTTTCATGATGATTCTAGCTTTCAGCCACCAATTGCTGATGCAGCAATAACGATACTCAAAGACGTCTTTGCAAAAGGGAACGAATCAGACACGTTTGACATATGGCTACAAAAGAAAACAATCACGGTTGCTGGAAAAGGGGAAACTGGTGGAAAGCCAATCATCAATCGTTTACAAACAATGGGATGCACAGTTCAGATTATTGACAGTAAAACCAAAAACCAGAAAGAATTCTTAGAAAATGCAGCTATTGTCGTGTCGTGTATCGGAAAACCAGACATACTCGATACGACTGCCTTAAAAAAAGGAGTTATTCTTCTCTGCATTGGTATGTTCCGAGGGGAAGACGGCAAACTTCATGGCGATTATGAAGCAGAAGCTGTCGAGTCAACTGCTTCCTATTACACACCAGTTCCTGGAGGTATTGGCCCAGTGAATGTCGCTAGCCTTTTGAAAAATGTTGTTGATGCAGCGAAATAACCGTTGATACGGTAAATACGGGTTGACAACATTCTTGAGGTTTGTTAGAGTAAAATCCCAGAGCCTACTGGGATTTTTTTATGGGGAAGACTGCTACTATAGATACGATTTCAGGGAAGTTTACAGGGAAAGACATACTCTCTCTTGACCAATTCGATACCAACTCCATTGAACTCCTCTTCACAGAAACAGCAAAGATGGCAGCAATCGCAAAGAAGCATCAACCAACCGATACTCTAAAGGGCTACATAGTAGCCCTTCTTTTTTTTGAGCCCTCGAGTCGAACATTTGGCTCATTTAGTACTGCCGTAAAACAGTTAGGTGGACAGACTCTTGAGATTCAGGACCCACTAAAGGTTTCCTCAGTTGCAAAAGGGGAGACATTAGAAGACAGTATACGAACCTTTGAGTCATACACTGATGCTATTGTTATGCGTCATCCTGAAGTAGGATCGATGCAAAAGGCAGCAGACGCTGCAGCAGTACCGATTATCAATGCAGGAAACGGTACTGGGGAACATCCCACACAAGCCCTCCTTGACCTCTACACGCTCCATGAACGCTTCGGAACACTCGACAACATGACAGGACTACTAGCAGGAGATCTTCTCAACGGAAGAACTGTTCATTCACTCATCAGAGGCTTATCGTTATATAAGAATGCCACCGTCTATCTGCTTTCACCCAAACAATTACAGCTTTCAAGATCAGACTTCGCTGCTTTTCAGAGTCGAGGGATAAAACTTATCGAGATAGAGAGTGAAAAAGATATTCCAAAACAGACACACTTTTGGTACTGGACTCGAGTCCAAAAAGAGCGATTCACAAGCGAAGAAGTGTATGAAAAGGTAAAGCACTCCTACGTCTTAACACCATCGCTCATAAAACAATATGCTGGAAAAGAAACTGTCTTTATGCACCCACTCCCACGGGTGGGGGAAATAGACACAGCTGTCGATTCGGATCCACGGGCATTGTATCTTCGAACACAGATGAGAAATGGAAAGTATGTACGAATGGCATTATTATCACTAGTGCTAGGAAGAGATACGTAAGATGTCCTTCTGAACGAGTGAAGAATCTTCCCCTGTTCTCCACTACATACAAGATCCTTCGCTCTGCTCAGGAAGATAAACGAAATTATGATTGGTAAGTTACATTTACAGGATGGTACTATTCTCGAAGGAGAAAGTTTCGGCGCGCAGACGTCACGAGCGGGCGAGGTTGTTTTCTCAACAGGGATGGTCGGATACCCCGAAGGAATAACAGATCCTTCATATCAAGGACAAATCCTGACCTTAACATACCCACTTATCGGTAACTACGGTGTTCCTGACCCTTCGTTTTTTGAGTCATCAGGCATTAAAGTATCAGGCCTCATTGTGAGTACCTATAACGAGACACCATCGCACTTTGGATCGCTCCGTACACTCTCGCAATGGCTCCAAGACGAAGATATTCCAGCCCTTCAGATAAAAAACACACGGAATCTGACAGAGAAACTTCGTGACGAGGGATCGAAACTGGGAAAAATCGTTTTTGCTGATGATATTCCTTACTATGATCCGAATAAAGAAAATCTTGTTGCTCAGGTGAGTGTAAAAAACATCTCAATTTTAAAAAGTTTTTCCAATCCGGCAAAAAGTAAAAATATCGTCTATGTTGACTGTGGTGGTAAAAGGAATATGATCCAATGCATGCAAAGGCGTGGCGCGAATGTCGTTATGGTACCGTGGGATTACGATCCATTTGTTAAACAAAACGCTGATCATCTCCGCGAACTCTTGCGAGATGAGGGACTACGTTCTGAGATAGAAGGGATTGTCATCTCCAATGGGCCTGGTGACCCAAAGTACGCTGATCGAACCATCGCAATTACCAAACGGGCGCTTGAAGAAAAGATACCACTGCTTGGCATCTGTTTAGGTCATCAGCTCCTATCCTTAGCAGCTGGGGGCAATACGAAGAAACTGAAGTTCGGACACAGGAGTCAGAATCAGCCTTGTCAGATGGCAGGCTCTGCTCGCTGTTTTATCACGACACAAAATCATGGCTTTGAAGTAAGCGATCTGCCGCCCGGGTTTAAAACCTGGTTTACTAATGCGAACGATAATACAAATGAAGGTATTATTCATACCAAATTGCCCTTTATGTCAGTCCAATTTCATCCTGAGGCAACACCGGGACCAGTCGATACCGAATGGATTTTTGATTACTACTTAAATAAAGTAAAAAGCAAGCAATGAAAACCACATATAACAAGGTACTTATCCTGGGTTCTGGAGCGCTGAAGATCGGAGAAGCTGGAGAGTTTGACTACTCGGGTAGTCAGGCTATTAAGGCACTCAAAGAAGAGGGCATCCAAACGGTCTTAGTAAATCCTAATATTGCGACAGTCCAAACATCAAAATTCCTAGCAGACAGAGTCTATTTCCTGCCTGTTAATGAATACTTTGTCACACAGGTCATTGAAAAAGAAAAACCAGACGGTATCTTACTGTCTTTTGGTGGACAAACTGCGCTCAACTGTGGGTTAGCTCTTGATAAAAATGGTGTCCTGAAGAAACACGGTGTTGCGGTCTTAGGAACCCCTGTCTCAGCGATACGGCTCTCAGAAGATAGACAAAAATTCGCCGACCATCTGAAAAAAATAGGTGTCGCTACGGCGCCAAGCCAGGCTGCAAAAACGATCAAAGAAGCACAAAAAATAGCCAGGGAAATGGGATACCCTGTTATGCTTCGAGCCGGATTTGCCCTCGGTGGACAGGGATCAGGTATCGCGTATTCAGAAAAAGATTTACTGAGTATTACTGAAAAGGCGTTTGCTTTCGCACCCCAGATTCTTATCGAAAAGTACCTCCATCACTATAAAGAAGTCGAATACGAAGTTGTTCGAGATATCGCCGATAACTGTGTGACAGTCTGTAATATGGAAAACATGGATCCACTTGGCATCCATACAGGTGAGTCAATCGTTATAGCGCCAAGCCAGACCCTGACAAATTTTGAGTATCATCAACTCCGAAATATTGCTATTTCAATCGTCCGCTCTCTTAAGATAGTAGGGGAGTGTAATGTCCAGTTTGCCCTCAATCCAAAGCCGAAAGATACCAAAAAAGGAAATAGCGATACCAATGCATCGTATCCATTGGACTACTCAGTCATAGAACTCAACGCTCGACTCTCGAGGAGTTCTGCCTTAGCGAGCAAGGCAACTGGATACCCTCTGGCATATGTGGCTGCAAAACTGAGCCTTGGGAAAAAACTCACCGAGCTTGAAAATAAAGTGACGAAGGCGACCCAGTTTTGCTTCGAACCGGCACTCGCTTACTACTGTTAAAATTCCTCGCTGGGATATCAACAAATTTAGACGCGCCGAAGACACGATTGGAAGCAGTATGAAATCTGTTGGTGAAGTGATGGCAATCGGCAGAACATTTGAAGAAGCATATCAAAAAGCGATTCGCATGCTCGATCTTGAGTTCGAAGGAGCGGTAAATGAACGCATGCTCACAAACGGTAATACCGCTGATACGAAAAAGATACTCAGTCATCCGACGCCGTATCGCATGTTCGCTCTTTCAAAGGCCTTCTATGAGAGTATTCCACTCGAGGAGATCTACAAACTTTCAGGAATTGACCCTTGGTTTTTGCACCGAATCCAGTCAATCGTCGATGAAGAAAAAAACCTTGCAAAGAAAAAAGACCTCACAAAGGAAAACGTACTACGCCTGAAACAGCTCGGCTTTTCTGATAAGCGAATCGGCATGCTTGTCGACAAAACAGGGCTCGAAATACGTGCATTACGGAAACGTCTGGGTATAACGCCCTCGGTATTCCAGATAGACACATTGGCTGGAGAATTTCCTGCAAAAACGAATTACTTGTATATGACCTATAACGGCGATCACTTCGATGTTACACCTACAAAAAAAGATGGTGTTATGGTCTTAGGCTCAGGTCCCTACCGAATTGGTTCGTCAGTCGAATTTGACTGGACGACCGTGAACACAGCACTCTCTCTGAAAAAACACAAGAAAAAATCGATCATGATTAACTGTAATCCTGAAACTGTTTCTACTGACTACGATATTTCAGATAGACTCTACTTTGAAGAACTCACCTTTGAACGTATTGCCGATATTTATGATTTTGAGAATCCTCACGGCATTATTATCTCTGTTGGTGGACAGACACCAAATAATCGTGCGCATTCCTTAAAAATGTATGGCTGTACTATCTTAGGAACTGACCCCGTCGATATTGATAGGGCAGAGGATCGGAGTAAGTTTTCAAAGCTTCTGGATAAGCTCAATGTCATCCAACCAGAATGGGAAACACTACGCACCTTAGACGAACTAAAGAAGTTCTGTGAACGAGTTGGATTCCCTGTCCTCTTACGACCATCCTACGTTCTCTCAGGGGCCTACATGCGCATCTGTCATACCTTAGAGGAACTCACAAGGTACACAGAAGAAGCGACACTCGTTTCACATGAGTATCCAATTACCGTCTCCAAGTTCATTGAGGACGCGCAGGAAATAGAGTTTGATGCGGTAGCACAAGAAGGCATCGTTCTGGCATCGGTCATATCAGAACATGTTGAAAACGCAGGTGTCCACTCAGGTGATGCAACCATCGTCTTACCACCGCAGAGAATCTTCACAGAACGAAAGAAAGTGATCGAAGACATCTCAAGTAAACTCGCGAAAGCGCTTCGCATCAGTGGACCATTTAATATCCAGTTTCTCGCAAAGGATACTAGTGTTTCAGTCATTGAGATCAATCTTCGAGCCTCACGAACGTTACCTTTTATCTCGAAAGTCACAGGTACAGATTTTGTCGGCCTAGCAGTAAATGCCTTTTTTCATGTGAAACAGAAACCAGTTCAGACACATATTCCTGCAGTTGCGGTAAAAGTAGCCCAGTTCTCGTTCTCACGTTTGACCGGAGCCGACCCCGTGCTTCGCGTCGAGATGGCTTCAACTGGAGAAGTGGCCTGTTTTGGAGACGATGTTGAAGAAGCATTCTTAAAAGGATTTTTATCTGTCGGGGGAAGAGTGCCGAAGAAAGGCATTTTTGTCAGTATTGGTACTGAGAAGAATAAGCTGGATTTTATCGATAGCGCGAGCTATCTTCTTGCATTAAACCTCCCGATCTATGCAACAGAAAAAACTGCCGAGTTTTTACAGAAGAGTGGCGTTAAAACACATCGACTCTACAAAGTACATGAAGAAAAGTCACCAAATGTACTGGAAGTCTTTCAAAAAGGAAAAATAGACCTCGCTATTAATATTTCAGAGACCTATACCCAAGACGAAATAACTGATGGCTACATCATACGGCGAACCGCTGTTGATCACAATATTACCCTTCTCACAAATCTTCAGAAAGCCGAGCTCTTCCTCAAAGCTATCTCTGAGAAAAAACTCAGTGACCTAAAAATCAAATCATGGGATGAATATATGAAACGTGATTAACACGTTTGTCTTGACAAATAGACCAGATTGCACTAATATCCAGGCTTAAGATGCAACCTCAAGCAGAAGCACCAAGACAAATTGACGGATCAGAACTTCTTCTCCTACGGCCTACTCCTCTTTTTACTCTAGATCAAATGGCACGATATACACCTGATGCCATCTTTGCACGTCATGCTGCAGCGTTTAACCCAGCCGAAGCACTGGGAGTCCTCAGCAGACCAGATCTCCAGAGAAACTCTGTCTTAGGAGTCGATATTGGCGGGGATAAATTTCAGTCACAACAATACAGAATCATCGACGGCCGCCTCTCCCCGGATATTCACACACAAGGATCAAAGATAGTTTCCTCAAAAGAAAATCAAGATAAATACATTGAATACCTCAAGAAGCTTTGTGCAACCGGTATCCCTATTGGATTGTCAATTGCGGGTCCTATGGATGATACACGAATTATTGATCTTCCTAATCTTTCTGTCCTTAAAGACGCAATGCAAACCGATTACGACGGAGATTTCGCAAACATAGGCATCAACGCTGTTGCCAATGATGCCGTCGCTGTCACGATGGGAGGGTCCGTTGCAGCCCTTACTGAGGCACCAAGCACTCGCAGCGTTATCGTGGGTATTAATGGCGGGGGATGGGGAGGGGCAGTGCTAAAAGATGGGCAGATCTGGGCAGCAGAAATGGGACACACAGAAGCCGATCCGATGATTGATCCGTATGATGGAACATATGCTGAAGCATGTGGCGTTAATGGTGCTGAATTCACTTGTCTTGAGAAAATGGCTGCAAGCGGGGCAGGTATTGAACGATTGTGGGCGAGAATAACACAGGGAGAAAAAATCGATGGAAGAAAAATCGCTGAACGGTTAAAAAATGCAGATTCACTGGCCATAAATCTGTATGATAACGCTGCAATAGGCACGGCGATGGGACTACTCGGGTTTGCGAAAGTGTTTGATCTGAGAGACGACGCCGAAGGAACAGCATATGTGCTTCATGGTGGCGCATTCAGAGTACCACACTTCGGGCAACGAGTAGAGCAGGTCCTTGAAGCCAACTTGGGCTATAAACCAAACGTTATTTACACAGAAAACGTCAGCCCGACACAAAATATTGGTCTTGAAGGAGCTGCAATCGCTGCTCTGATGGCTGCATAGTTGTTTTTCTAAGAACAAATCGATATCATATCCCCATGTCTACTCTAAAACTTCCAGGCCTTATCGATCCGCACGTTCATCTTCGTGATCCAGGCCAAACTGAAAAAGAAGATTTTTTCACCGGCACCTCTGCTGCTCTAGCAGGGGGATTCACGACGGTTATCGATATGCCCAACAATGCCACCCCTATAACGACTCTTGAAAGACTTGAGGAGAAAATAAAAGAAGCACGAGAGAAAACAGTTAGTGATATTGGTTTTTACTTCGGCTCCTTAGGAGATAACCTGAACGAATTTCCGAAGGTCTCAAGCAAGGTGTTTGGCTTAAAGCTGTACCTTAATCAAACGACAGGAAACTATCTTCTGGATAAATCTCACCTAGAAAACATCTTCAAAGCTTGGCCGCAAGAAAAACCAATCCTTGTCCATGCAGAAGAAAAAACCTTCGATGACGTCCTTGAAGTGGTGAAGAAATACCCTCGTAGACTACATCTTTGCCATATGAGTTTAAGATATGAACTTGAGCGAGTTATAGAAGCAAAAAACGCAGGACTTCCGGTAACCTGCGGTGTAACCCCACATCATCTTTTTCTCACAGAAGGCGATGAAAAAATACTTGGTCCCTTTGGAAAGATGCGGCCACCGCTCAGGAGTAGGGGAGACGTTGATTTTTTTTGGAAACATCTTCGTTCTATCGATCTTATTGAGTCAGACCATGCACCACATACGTTAGAAGAAAAACAGTCAGACAATCCGCCTAATGGCATAACAAATCTTGAGACAACGTTACCATTACTCCTGAATGCTGTTTCAGAAAAAAGATTAGCCGTTGAAGATGTCATTCGCCTCTGCCATGAAGGACCAGCGACTGTTTTTGCCATACCAACGGATACTAAAACATATGTTGAGGTCGATCCTAGAGCGTCGTATGAAATACGAAACGACGATTTATTTACCAAATGTAAATGGTCACCATTTAACGGATGGAAAGTAAAAGGAAGAGTACATAAAGTCGTTCTTCACGGAAACACGGTCTTTGAAAACGGGAAACTCCTCGCTAGTCCTGGATCGGGAACGATACTGCCATAATAGCTACGCTGTTCATCTACACCTCCTCCTTGTTATAATCATAAGATGGACATAAATGCATCCGACTTCGTTGTACTATCACCACTAGAGTTCCTCAAAGACGTAGAAGAAAAGGCAATACAGGCAAAGCATCGGTTTTTCGCCCAAGCAATGGAGGTAGAACCAGAAAAACTCAGTGGTAGACTCTTTTCCTCGATGATTGATACTGCTGGGCGAGGAGTCGACACGAGGCTAAATGTCGATTACTATTCGTATCTGCTCACTGAAGGCGTATTTAACTATCTACCGGCTGTCGGGAAACTCGCCGAGAAAAGACGTGAGTCAAAGCAACAAAAGGAAGCTATTTTCAAACAATTACAAGAAGCCGGAGGGAAGGTAACCGATATTAATCCACCACAAGACTTAGCAGATCACCTTTTCCCAATTAGGAAACGAAACCATATGAAAATCGTTGTGATTGATGATATAGCCTGGATAGGCGGAATAAACTTTCGCGATATGTATTTTCATATACAAGACTTTATGGTTCGTATTCCTGATCAAGAAATAGCAAAGACGCTTGCAGATATATTTCTTTCTGTGGAGAATCAAACCCTTCTGAACAATA
>Ga0209726_10000200_pt1 | contig 123239 bp, 102 predicted proteins | sample Subgrocontami54m_FD_187453 | JGI IMG/M metagenome (GOLD analysis project Ga0209726, IMG submission 187453) | Subsurface groundwater microbial communities from S. Glens Falls, New York, USA - GMW46 contaminated, 5.4 m (SPAdes) (version 3) | ecosystem: Environmental > Aquatic > Deep subsurface...
ATGAGATCAGGACAGCCTACGTGGAAAACCGCAAAGCCTACGGTTCTCCACGGATCCACATCGCTTTGCAGAAGAAAGGCATTCTTTGCGGCCATAACCGTGTGGCGCGCCTCATGCGGTTAAACTAGTTTAGGTGTCAGTCTTTGAATCTTGACACCCTTCTTGTTTCTTGGTAGTGTGCTCGCATGACTAGGCCTCTAAGAATTGAATACCCAGGCGCTTGTTACCATGCTTATTCCCGCGGCAATGAGCGGAAGGATATTTTTCGAGGTTCTCTCGACTACGAGCTTTTTCTGGGTATTTTAAAAGACACATCCCAGCTCTATGATTTTCTTGTCCACGCCTATTGTCTCATGCCAAATCATTTCCATATGCTTATTGAAACCCCCAATGCCAATCTCTGCGATTCAATGAAGCGGCTCCTAGGTCTTTACACGGTTCGTTTTAACCGCTCTCACAATCGCACAGGTCATTTATTTCAAGGCCGTTACAAAGCCCTTTTGGTGGATAAAGATAATTACTTCCTGCAGCTTAGCCGCTACATTCATTTAAACCCCGTGAAAGCCAAGCTTGTGAAAGCACCTGAGGACTACCGTTGGTCCAGTATGAGGTATTTTCTCAAAGACAAAGCTCCCGATTTCTTGTTCAAAGATTTCACCCTGAAGAGTTTTAGCTCACCCAAAGAATACAAAACCTTCGTGCTGGAAGGAATGGATAAGCCCTTGGATCCTTTCAAGGAAGCCATCGGAGGTCTGATTGCCGGCTCAGAGAATTTTCTTGAGAAACTAAAACCCAAAATCCTCGGCAAAACCAACAAGGACTATCCGGGAAGGAAGAAGCTTTCCTCTTTATCTGCCGATCACCTCGCCAAACATCTTGAAGATAAAGACAGAAATTTCTCTATCTATGCGTTACGGCGATTTTCAAGAATGACTCAAAGTCAAATAGGGGAGCGCTATAATATTTCCCATTCAGCGGTGAGTCACGTTGTTAAGCGTTTCAAAGCAAGCCTTTCAAAAAGCAGATCTTTGCAGAAAGATGTGGCAACGTTTGAAGAGGTAATTCAAAATTCAAAGACTGACACCTAAACCTGACACCTAAACTGCGCTGGTAAAAAAGACGCTGACGAATGGAAGCCAAATCTTTTATGATTACTATTTGGGAAGCAAGAATCTCAAGTCCCTCTATTATACGGCCAGCGGAGATCTTGAAGAATATTTTGACGAGAATTTCTCCCAGGGCGTGGGCCGTTTGGTCAAAAAGACCCATGCGGACCACTCCTATAGCACCTATCTCTACTGGTACGACGTCGGACAAGTAAGATTTCAAAGCGATTATAACGCGGCGGGCACTCTTGTGACTCTCACGGCGTATGATGAAGCGGGAAATAAGATCACGGGTTCGAACCCCGTCCTCTCCCAGTCGATCAACGCCCAAAGCTACACCTCTTCCTCAGGTACGCTTTACAAGTACCCCAACGGCGTTGTGGCCTCCTACAGCAACTTTACCGTCAACTACGCGCTGAATATTGCGGTAGGCGGGGACTATTCCTTGAAGTTCTCTGCGGCCCAGTTCACTAGCTCGAATCCTCCTCCGGGTTATCTTTTCAATTTCAATATCAAAGTGGATGGCGTCCTCGTTGCCACCGTCAAACTTAATTCCTCCAAGACCTTCACGTCCTCTGATTTTATTAACTTAAACAAGCTCTCCTCGAGCGCCCATACGTTGACAATCCAGTGGACCAACGACGTTTACTCTCCTCCCACCTACGACGCGAATGCGGAGATCATGGGTCTCGAGGTTTATCAACGGCCGTAAACCGCACATAAATATAAACGAGACGCCGTGTAATTCTCCACTATTTTAGCAAAAGCCCCTAACTTGCTAAAGATGGATTTTCTTACCCCATTGTAGTAAAATAACTCAATCCCATGACACGAAAACTGGCTTTTCTAACGGTGTTTTCAGTACCCGCTCTGTTCCTGACGACAATCATTTGCGCCGAGCAGGCAGGCATGCCGGAAGGAGCTTTGCGGCAAAATGCCTTTGAGCAGGGTATGGCCGAAGCCGGTTGGGATATTCATAAGCCAGCCAATCTCGCTTTTTATAACGTCCGCCAGATCATCGCGAGAAACGATATCCTCAGCCTGCAAAACGAGATCGATAAAAAGATCACCTCGGAAGTTCACGCCTCACGCGCCGTAGATTCAAGCGCTTAAAAAACCAGATTGAACCTTATTTACTAAATAAACGGACCTTATTCTCGAGAGGCGTTGGAATGGGTCTTTTTACGTTCACGAGTCTCTCGTGCGACTCTCTATTGTGATGTTGACAAAATGTATTATATATGATACATATTGATTATGCCCCATTTAGGACAAACCCTTTATCTCTGGCGCGTGGAAAACCGGCTGACCCAGACCGATTTGGCGAGGCGCAGTGGCATCTCGCGCCCTAACCTTTCCACGATTGAAAACGGGGGAAGGGACATCACCGTGGAAACGCTGCGGCGTTTGGCGGCGGCGCTTGATATCACGCCCGGCGTCTTGGTAGACGGCGTTCTACCCATCACTCGCCGCCCGGAAACGTTGAGCCGCGAGAGGCTTGACCGTATTGCCCGCGCGCTGGCAGTCGGGAGCCAAGCCGTTGACAGCTATGAAGAGGCGATCGTTCAGATCTTGAAGCCGCTGATCAAACGAAAGCTTGGTTTGTCAAATAAAAAGGTTGGGCGTCACCTTCCCCGTATGGCCCGCGGAGAAAATACGGCGCTCTTGAAGACCAAAGCCGTGCTCAAGCCCGATGAACTGAAGTATCTTTTGAGCAGGATAGAGAAAATTTTGAGCGTTCCCCAATGAACCAAAAAGAGATCCTGCGTTTTTTTAAAATTCTGGCGGATCTTTTCGAAGAAAAGTGCCAGATTATCCTGACGGGCGCCGCCGCCGGCGCCCTTTATGGACGGGTGAGGCCTACGACCGATATTGATTTTTCTTTGAAACTGAACAGAAAATCTGCTCGTGGATATGACCGGTCATGGCAGAGCTTTGCGAAGGCAGTTCATGAAGCCAGCGCAAGGACCGGCATCGCGGCACAGTACGGAGAGGACATTGACCGGTGGTCATCGATCACGCTGTTGGATTACGAGAAGCGCAAATATTTATTCCGACGTTTCGGCAAGATCGCGGTTTATCTGATGGAACCGTCTTATTGGGCGATCGGCAAGCTTGGCCGGTATCTAGATTCCGATATCCGTGATTTGGTCCATGTGCTCAAGTTGACGGGTACCTCTTGGCAAATTCTCGCGGCGATTTTGGGCAAGGCCTTGAGAAAGAGCCCAAAATCCACGGCCTGTTTTTCATTTCGCAGGCAGGTCGAGGATTTCTTGAAGAACTATGGCCGCCAGGTCTGGGGAAAAAATTATCCGCCGGAAGAAGCGATAAAATTATTCCACAAGAAAGCGGGAATTCATATGGAACATAAAACGACATGAATTTATTTGCCTTGACGAGTCTTTTAGTTGCCCCTGGACTTGCAACTCATAAAGGGCTCATGTATACTATGTACGTAAATATGTACGTTTAAGTAGAGGGGCATTCATGACGACGTTGACTGTGACCGAAGCAAGGCAGCATTTGTTTAATTTGTTGAAACGCTCCGTGAAGGGGCACGTGCCGATTAAAATCACCTCGAAAACCGGTGACGCGGTACTGATCTCAGAGGCGGACTATGAGGGTCTCATGGAGACTCTTGAGATCCTTTCCACGCCGGGGATGGCTGACAGCATCCGGCGGGCCAAGGAGGATATCAAAGCGGGAAGGTTAAAGACCTTAAAAGAAGTTTTTGGGCGATGACCCAAAAGCGTTACCAAATCCTGATCACCCGCCAAGCCGAAAAAGATATCCAAAAACTCTCCCCAAAATTTAAAGATAGGCTCTACGATATCCTAACGGAGGTTATTTCCGTCGACCCATTTCAAGGCAAGAAGCTTATTGGTGACTTGGAGGGAAGATACTCCTACCGTCTGAACTATCAGGACAGCATTATTTATAGTGTAGATCCAGTAAAAAAAATTATCTATCTTGAACGCGCCAGGACCCATTATGGGGATTGAAACGATATGAATTTATTTGCCTTGACGAGTCTTTTGTGTGGCCTGTCGTCGTTGGCGCTGGCGGTTTTTGCGCTGGTTGTTGGGAAAACGAAATCGCAGAGACTATTTGTGGCTTTCAATGTGGCGGTTGCGGTTTGGGGACTTGGATGTTTTATCGCAGGGATTGCTGATAATCGTGACCTGGCTCTTTTTGGTTGGAAAATGGGGATTCTTGGGGGCACTTTTATAAGCTCTATTTTTTATCACCTTGTTTCGGTTTTGTGTAATTCCGTAAAGAAGAAAATTATTTATTTTTCACATGCACAGGCGGCGTTATTTTCCTTTCTGACGTTCGCTTTCCCAGATTATGTAATGAATGAGACAAGGATCACCTTTGGCCTTATTTATCTAAAAGCAGGATTTGTGTTAATGGCTGCGGTGTTGATTTACCTTTTATTTGTTGTTTTGAGTTATACCACTCTGTTCAAATATATGAAGATTGCGCAGGGCAGGGATAAACAGCAAGCGGCTTATATTATTTTTGGATTTTTCTTGGGTTTTTTAGGCGGAACATCAATCCTTTTGCCGGAATTTGGCATAGACATTATTTACCCGATAGGAAATTTGGGAATTTGTATTTATGTGTTAATTGCGGCTTACGCCATTTTCAAACACCAGCTTCTGGACATCCGAGTTGTTATTAAAAAGACATTGTTTTATTCGCTATTTGTTTTCTTGATTTCTATTGGCTATGTGTCTGCCATATTTATGGCCCATAAGTTATTTTTGGGAGAAATTCCGCGATCCTTTGTTTTTCAAAAGCTACTTCCTCTATATTCCATTCCGTCATTAATAGGCGCTGTTTTATTCGCGATCCTCGGCTTGTTTGTTATTTTTAATAAGCCCAGGACAAATGAGAAGGTTATTTTTTCAGTTCTTTGCTTTGCGACATTTTTTTGGGAACTTGTTTGGTTTGATTCATTTTTCATAAGCGACGATAGGTTTTTGACCTACCTAGCCAAGATAGTTTATTTCACTATTACGCCGTTGCCGTTTGTTTTTTATCATTTTATTGTTTCGTATCTTAAGAAAAAGAACGAATTCAAATATGTCATTATTTTTTATGTTTTTTCCTTCGCACTGATAATCTTGGCATTTCCGACAAATCTTTTTATAGCAGGTAATCAACGTCATAGCTGGGGGAATTTTAGCAAACCGGGACCTTTATATATTCTGTTCACGATAGGCGCTTTGGCATCCATGCTGAGAGGGCTAGTTATCTTGAGAGGTGCTTTACGTAATGCCAAAGATGACCCCAAAGCGCAAAATCAAATCAGATACTTGCTGCTTGGACTTGGCCTGTTTTTTTTCTGTACGTTGGATTTTCTCCAGGTCTATGGAGCGCCATGGTTTCCGGTGGGGACCTTTTTCTTTATCCTTTCCTTTTTAGTTATTGCATACGCTATTTCTAAACATCAGTTGTTAGATGTGCGCGTTGTTATTAAGAGAACGTTATTTTATTCAGCGATGACGGTCGTCGTGTCTTTGATCTATTTATCATTGGTGTTTCTATTTCACACGTTGTTTCTTAAGGGAGACAAGGGAGGCGCATCGTTTCTGATCAATTTTACCGGCATATTATTTATTGCGATAACCTTTAAGCCTCTGGAGATCGCCATCCACCGATTTATGGAGCGACGGTTCTTCAAAGGCACTATCATTGAAATCGCGGCGCAAAAACAACTACTGGAAACCGAGCTTGAACGGCGAGAACGGCTAAAGTCCGTCGGTATTCTCGCGGCAGGGATGGCGCATGAGATCAAAAATCCACTGACAGTGATCAATACGTTCGCGGATTATCTTCCGGCAAAATATGATGACCCGGAGTTCAGGGAGAAATTTTCAAGGATCGTGAAGCAGGAAGTCGCCCGCGTGAAGGAGATCGTTTCGAATCTTTTGCTTTTTTCTAAGCCCTCGGAGCCAATCAAGCGTGAATGTGATCTATCGAAGATCCTTATCGACATCACGGAGCTCTTGAGCAATGAGATGCTTAAATCAAATATCAAGCTTAATTTAGACGGCTCTAATTGCTTGGCCTTCGTTGATCCCGATCAAATGAAACAGGCTTTTCTTAACATTATCATGAACGCCATTGATGCGATGCCGAATGGTGGGGTGTTGACGGTGTCTACCTCAACGGTCAACCATGGCCGTCATTCTGACGCTCTTCTCATCACCATCTCCGACACGGGCTGTGGCATTCCTCAGGATAAGATACCGCATATTTTTGACCCGTTTTATACGGATAAGGAGCAAGGGACGGGTCTTGGCTTGGCAGTAACCCATTCGATCATTGAGAAAAATGGAGGAACGATCGAAGTGGAGAGTGAAATGGGAAAAGGCACGATGTTTAAGATTATTCTGCCTATACACAGATGAGCACAGATGAAAGACGCCAGATGGGCACAGACGACAGACACGAGATGAACACAGATAAAGATGGGTTGTACAAGGACTTGACGTACAAGATAATCGGCGCTCTCTATGAAGTGCATAATAAGCTTGGTTCCTCTCATAAGGAAAATATTTATCATAAAGCGGTGGCCATGGAATTTAAGGAAAGGAAAATAGAGTTTGAAGGAGAGAAAGCCTTACCCGTTAAATATAAAGATCAGAAGATAGGGACGTATAGACCTGACTTTGTCATAGAGAATAAAGTCGTGCTGGAGATTAAAGCCGTGCCACTTATTACCAAGGTAATGCTTAATCAAGCTTTTTATTATATTAAAGGGACTAGCTTCCAATTAGTTCTACTAGCAAATTTCGGCACCCCTAAGTTAACCATTCGTCGGCGGATCTACACAAGATAGGAGACACAGACCGACGCAGATGCATCTGTGCCAATCTATGCATCTTATCTTGCGCTCATCTGTGGTATATCTGCGCCCATCTGCAATCAATCTGTGCCAATCTGCGTTTTCTATCTTGCGCCCATCTTTTATATACCATATCTTGTATAGAATGCTAAAAATAAGCACAATATATTGAAAAGTGTTAAATATTGATAAAAATATATTGACAAAGGATAACTTATATTATATTTTATATCTCGCCTGTGAAAGCTTAAAAAAGAAGGTTTTTGATCAATAAACCACCGTACAGGCAGAAAGTAATAAGCACGGATAAAACAGGAGTAAAGGTATGTCTTCTTTAAAAGACGCGGACGGTGTCTTTACGGTCCGAGAACTCGCGAAGTACCTGAGAATGAAGCCGTTGACGATCTACAAGCACGCTTCATCGGGCAAAATACCCGGGTTCAAGGTCGGATCGCACTGGCGTTTCAAGAAACAGACGATTGATAGTTGGATCGAAGCTCAAGAGCAGTCCAATATCAATCAAAAGACCTTAATAAACGTATAACCCAAGCTGAAGAGCTTGGGGTTTTTAATGGGTTTTGGTCAGGTTAAATTAATAGGAAGCTTTAATGCGATGATAGAGTTAAGCGACAAACGTAAAGGCAAAAGAGAAGTTTTAAGCCTACCCACAGTAATATCTAGGAAACAAAATGACAAGCCAGATTATAATGGTGTTTTGCGCCATAATAAAATTTCAGCACATATGCTGAATTTAAGTCCGAACGGGGTATGCCTTTCATTAAGTTCATTAACCGATGGTATTGCGATAGATGCGCTATTGAACAAATCAAAAAATGTCCAATTGGATATTCATTTAGCTGAATATGATTCAGAATTGAGTCTAGAGGCGCAACCAATATGGAATAGAGTCATATCGGAAGATAGCTCGGGCAAAGTATTATACCAAAGCGGTTTTGAATTTATCGGATTAACCGATGAAGTAAAAAATTTGATAGCAGACTATCTCAAAGAATATAAATTAGTTGGTAAAATAAATAAGGAGCAATCATATTATAAGAAGAAGTCGTCTATAATTATTGAGCCTTTATATAGTTATGGAATAGGAGATATTCCTCGTAAACCAACCCTTTCCCAAATTTTTAAAGAATGGGTGGATGCTATTAATTTCATTAAATACCCGACAAGAAGATTGACAGCTATTAGTTTAGCTTTTCATGTTTTGACATTGGCAGTATTTGTACAATATTTATTATTCTATTTATCCGTAAAAAGTTTTTTGTTTTTAATAGGATCCATCTTCTTTCTCGCCACCGTTTACAATACTATCTGGTTTCATCGTTATTGTTCGCATGCCGCTTTTACATTTAGAAAACCAGCTTACCAATTACTATTTCTTTGGACAAATCCGTTTTTATTTCGAGAGGAATGCTATGCTATCCCACATCAGATTCATCACCAAAGGCCTGAGAAGTCAGGAGATCCGTACGGACCTCACCTAGGATGGTTAGGTAGTTATCTCGCTACTGAATCACAGCAAAAGCTGAATATAGATATGACTAAGGAACAGTATGAGTCAGTAAAAGCTAGTATTGGGCATATAGGTATTCGAATGAACTCGTACGATGACTTTAAAAGAACAGGATCGGTCGAAAATGTTCGTTCTTATATTACCCGAGCATTGTTTGCTCAGCTGTTGTTCGGATTTACTAATTATTTTATAGGGGGGAAGCCATTTGTTTTTGCAGGTTATTCGGCTGTTTTTATTACTTATTTTTTAATGCGCGATTTCAATTGGTGGGGTCATGGCGGGAATTATCGGCGTGAAAAGAAACCAGGATGGGAATTTGATAATAAAACTTACGCTCTAAATCAGCGATTTTATGGTTATCTTGCTTCTGAATGGCATGATAATCATCATAGATTCCCTATGTCAGCCAATAATGGTTTTCTACCAGGTCAAATAGATGTAGCCTTTTGGATAATTAAAGTGATGCAAAAATATAAGATAGTCGAGTCTTATATTGACGCAAATAGTAGATTTAAAGTCGAATTACTTATTTGGAAAGGCTCACTAAATTAATATGACAAAAAAATCCAAACGAGTCGTTATAACGGGAATGGGAGTGGTTACTCCATTAGGCAACGATATTGATATTTTTTGGTCAAATCTGGTGGTAGGTAACTCGGGCATACGGAAAATTTCACGATTTGATAGTGAACAATTCCCTACCAAAATAGCTGGTGAAGTTGTTGATTTTGATCCGATTTACTATCTTGACTCAAAAAAAGCTAACAGAATGGATAGATTTGTGCAATTTGCTTTGGCAGCGTCCTCTCAAGCAGTGTCACAATCAAAAATAGATTTTAAGGTGGAGGATCCTTACAGAATACATGTGTATATAGGCACTGCTACAGCCGGTCAGGGTTGGGTTTTTGAGCAGTATGAAATTTTTAGAGAAAAAGGGTATAAGAAATTAAACCCTTTTACTGCGGCGTCTACTTTTCCAAACGCTGCGTCGTCCAATATAGCTATTGAATTTGGGATCAGAGGCAGATGTGACACTATATCGTCAGGATGCGCTTCTAGTTTAAATGCTATTGGTTATGGGTACGATGCAATTATAAATGGCAATGCCGATATGGCAATTGTTGGCGGGTCCGAGGCTATGTTGTATGCTCCAATTTTTGGTAGTTATTCTAAAGCAAGAGTACTATCAGTTAGAAATGGTTTCCCTGTTTCTGCCCCTAGACCATTTGATTTAGAACGCGATGGGACTATTTTGAGTGAAGGTGCTGGAATGCTATGTATTGAAGAAATGGATCATGCGTTAAAGAGGAACGCAAATATCCTATGTGAAATAGCAGGGGTAGGTTTTACGACAGATGCTTTTCATATTATTGCGCATGAACCTACCGGTATGATAATGGCTGCTGCAATACACATGGCTTTGAAAGGCGCAGATTTGAAACCCCAGGATATTGATTATATTCATATGCATGGAATGGGAGACAAGGTGGTGGATAAGATTGAAACAAATGCTATTAAATATGCCTTCGGTGATTACGCGTATAAACTAAACACTAGTGCGATAAAATCAATGATTGGTCATACTCAAGGTGCGTGTGGAGCTATTGAGTTAATTGCAAGCATTATGTCAATGAATAGAGACGTCATACTTCCTACGATAAATTTAACAAATCCTGATGTAGATTGTGACTTAAATTATACTCCAAACAATGCAGAGTTTAAAAAAATTAACCATGCATTGGTTAATACTCTGGGCTTTGGTGGTAAAAACGCCTCTATCATCATAAGCAAGTTACAATAAATTTTTTTATGGAATCCTACTTAATTAAAAACTCAAATTTTGCATTGCGTATATTTACGCTTTTAATACTTTTATTTTTTGCAATTGAGAGAATTTTAGTAAGTTTAAGATTTAGGAAAGATCACCCTATTAGCTTTTTGTCGAAGATTCTTTATGTGTTACCAGCCTCTACCTACATAATATCAATATTATCTAGCTATGTAGAAACTGTTTTTTCAAATTATAATTTTTACCTTCCCATTTCACTGATAGGAGCATTTGTTTTTGTAACAGGAATTACTCTGCGTTCATTTTCGATCAAAGCACTAGGAGAAAATTGGAGCTTCCATTTAGAACCCAGACCCATTTCTAAGTTAGTAACAAAAGGTCCTTACAGCTTTAGTAGACACCCTTATTACTTTAGCGTAGCTCTTGAATTAATAGGATTTGCTATTTTACTTAATGCATATAAAACTTTATTTTTTATTATATTAGTACATTCGCCCTTTTTGATATTACGAGCTCGATTTGAGGAACGTTTTTCAATTATTAAATATGGTAGAAAATATATTGAATACCAAAGAACAACAAATTCTTTAGCACAACTTCCTAAGTTTATATTATTTAAAGAAGAAGATAAGTCTTCCAAAAACAATATGAGAACTCATGAGCAATATAACGACAGACTACATTTTATTACTAAAAAATTAGAAGACCATGTCGACTAGTACGGTTTGTGAATTTTTGCCAACTAATAGGATAAGAATTTAATGGAACACGTTACCGCAAGCGCTTTAGTTACTTCAATATCAACATTCTTTCTGGCTTGTTTTATCATTAGTCGAGATTTTAAAAATAAATTGTATGCAGTTTTTGCATTATATTCCTTAAGTATTTCACTCTGGAGTTTTTTTCTATTTATTAATATTTATGTTAAAAATTATAAAGTTTCACTATTTGCCGCTCATCTTTTGCATGTCCCCGCGACCTTTATTCCTATTTTATTTGTACATTATGTAAATATTTTTTTGGGGGATAATTCTAAGAAATTTCATGCAAAATGGATTGTTTGCTCATATATCGTGGGGATTATTATTACGCCTTTAACGATGACCAATTTAATAGTTAACGAAGTAGCTCCAAAATTTGGTCTTAGACATTATACGGTAGCGGGTAGCAATCTTTATTATTTCTATGTAGCCTTTTGGATCACCAACGCCGTATATGGTCTGCTTAGATTGGGATCAGCTTATACAAAGTCTGAAGGAGCCAGAAGAAATCAGTTACGTTATCTTTTTTATGGGTCATTAATTGGTTATGCAGGAGGTAGTGACAATTTTTTATTAGTTTATAATTATGCCATTTTGCCATTTTTCCCATATGGAGATTATGCAATTCCATTATATGTTTTTAGCACTACTTATGCCATTATTGCACATAAACTTATGGACATTGAGGTTATTATACGTCGTACCGCAGTGTTTACTGGGCTTTTTGCGTTCGTATATGGAGTCTTTTCTATCGTAACAGTTCTCGGGCAGGAGTTTTTCAAGAGCAGGCTTGGTTGGAATCAGTGGCTAGCGCTGGTGCCGACGGTGGTGATTATTACGTTTGCGCTGAGGCCGTTGGAGACTTGGCTTACGAACGCTACGGAAAGATATCTTTTCCAAAAAAAGTATGATTACCGCGAACTACTGAGGACTTTTACAAATGAAATCCTGACAGTCTTGGATTTGAATAAATTGACTGAGCAGACAGTCGCCGGGCTTATAAAAATCATCAAATTAGAATCGGCGGCAGTGCTGCTGCTAGATAAAGACACCAAAACCTATCGAATGGTCGCGGCAAGTGGAGTTAAAGAAAAAGAAATAATCTTCAAAGAAAATGATCTGATCATTTCATATCTCAAACAAACCAGTCAGCACATATTAAAAGATAAAACCGTCGATAAGATAGAGGGCGATGGCGAGCTTAAAAATACCTTTAAGAGGCTGAACGCTCGTATTTGTCTGCCGATCGAACTACACGACAATCTGATCGGCATTTTGTCGCTGGGCATGAAAAAATCCGGTGAGGATTTCGCGCAAGAAGATATTGATATTTTGAATACGCTGGTTCGCACCGAGGCAATCGCCATTTCCAACGCCCAGCTCTTCGATGAGCTTTCAAAAACTCAGGCTGAGGCCGCGCAGAGGGAAAAGATGGCGGTCATCGGGACATTGGCCGCGGGGATCAATCACGAGATCTGCAATCCGCTCGGGATCGTCAGGGGCCAGTGTGAGATGTTTTTATTGAACCAAAGAGACGGCTTTTATAAGCAAAAATCCACCGAGGACATTTTAAAAATATCCAGCGACATCATGAACAAAGTGATCAATGAAACGGACAGGGCAACCGGCATCACAAAGAAATTGTCCAGTTTCGCGAAACCTTCAAAACAATCGGATCTCGAGGAAGTGCAGGTTGAGAAAGAAGTCGATGAAGTGATCGGTCTCATCGGGCATGATCTGAAGCTGAATAATATTGATATCCAAAAAGATTTCCCGAGCAATTTTCCGATCATTCTGGCAGACAAAAAACAAATCCAGGAAGTATTTTTTAACATCATCCGCAATGCCGCGCAGGCGATGGACAAAAAAGAGGGCAAGATCACCGTCTCAGGTTCTTCGGACAATGGCAGCGCCGTGATTCGTATCGCCGATAACGGAAGCGGGATACCGCAAGACAAGATTGGGCAGATCTTCAACCCGTTCTATACGACCAAGGCGCCCGGCAAAGGGACTGGTTTGGGGCTTTTCATCGTGAAGCAGGTCATTGAGAAAAATAAAGGGACTATCGCTTTGGAAAGTGAAGTGGGGGTGGGAACGACATTCACGCTGAGGTTCCCGGCTGCCGTTGCGGCTATTGCCGCTTGACATGGCAAAAATTTTAACCATTGATGACGAAACAGAATTCACAACGCTCATTCAAAGCTATTTCGGGCCGAGGGGGTTTGAGGTTTTGGTCGCCAATGACGGAAAAACAGGCCTCGCGCTCGCGAAAAAGGAGAATCCGGACGTGTGCCTGATCGATCTAAAAATGCCAGGGCTTCATGGGGATGAAGTCTTGAGGGAAATTTTGCTTTATAAGCCCAGCATCAAGTGTATCATGATTACGGCGTCGGAAGGCGAAGGAAGGATGCGTGAGAAATTGACCGCGTTGGGGGCATATTCCTGTTTTGATAAACCGATCACCTCGTTGAGGCACCTGGAATCGAAGATAAAGGAGGCTTTGGGCTCATAATGAAAAAACCTAAACTAATGGTTGTGGACAACGAACAAGATATTTGCAATTTCGTAAAGTCATTTTTTGAGATGAGGGACTTTGAGGTGAGCACCGCGCTCGATGGCGACGAGGCGATGGCCAAGCTTTTGCAAGAAAAACCCGATATCGTGCTTCTGGACGTGCAAATGCGCACCGAGCGGGAAGGATTGGAATACCTGCCGCGGATCAAAAAAAGCCTGCCTTCGGCAAAAGTCCTGATGATGACCGGTATTGACGACGCGGAAACGATCCAAAACTCCAAAAAGCTCGGTGCGGACGATTATATTACGAAGCCGCTGATACTGGACTACCTCAAGCATACGGTGTTGAAGAAATTAGGTTACTGACAAAGGCCGACTAAGTTTACATGATGAATAAAAAACCCAAGTTAATGGTTGTGGACGACGAACGGGATATTTGTAATTTCGTGAAGTCGTTTTTTGAGACGAGAGGTTTTCAAGTGAGCACCGCGCTCAATGGCGACGAGGCGATGTTGTTACTGCTGACCGAAAAGCCGGATATCGTGATCCTTGACGTGATGATGCGCCACGAGCGGGAAGGATTGGAATACCTGCCGCAGATCAAAAAAAGCCAGCCTTCCGTAAAAATCCTGATGGTTACCGGCGTTGACGATGCAGACTCGATCGCGTTGGCCAAAAAACTCGGCGCCGATGACTATATCACGAAACCGCTGGTGCTTGAATACCTTGAAGATACGGTGATGAAGAAGATTGGATTGTTGACTAAGGGGGTGTAAAGCTGTCATCCCGAGCGAGCGGAGCGAGTCGAGGGATCTTGTCGAGGCAATATTATGTATACATTCTTAGCAGTTATTCTGGGATATTGTATGTTGGTGTAACCAATGATCTGATTAAGAGAGTCTATGAGCATCGGAAGGGTTTGGTTGAAGGATTTACAAAAAGATACAAAATCAAATATTTGGTTTATTACGAAGTCACGGACAGCATTGATAGTGCTATTGCTCGGGAAAAACAACTAAAAAATTGGCGAAGAGATAAGAAAGAAATGCTAATTCAAAAAATGAACCCGGGACATAAAGATTTATATGCGTCTATTGTATAGATTCCTCGACTCACTCATTCAAAAGTATGGTTCGCTCGGAATGACAGAATAATTGTCATCCCGAGTGACCTTGAGCGAGCGAAGCGAGTCGAAAGGGAATCGAGGGATCTGGAGATAAGATTCCTCGACTCACTAATAAAAAATAAAGTTCGCTCGGAATGACAAGCTAAATAAGGAACTTATACCATTTACACCCGTCTAGACTACCAAGAAGCTTTGATGAATGCCTCCAAGGGCATGATCCGCGTCAAAGATCCGGTGACGCTGCTCAAGATCATCACGCGGTTTATCGACCGCCAAATGGGCGTGACGCATGTCGCGATCATGCTTTTTGACAAAGTCCGCAACGCCTACGTGCTTATCGACAGCAAAGGCGAGGGCGGCGTGAAAATCCCCGTGGGCTATCTCAAAATCCCCGTTGACAATCCGATCGTGACATTTTTCCAGGCGTCGAACAACGGCGTTTTCGCGCGCGAAGAGGCGCTGGTCTACAGCGAGCTTGACCATCTGCAGAATTTTGAGATCCTCGTGAACAAGAAAGAATCACGGGCGATCCATTATGAGGATATCCAAAAGCAGATGACGTACTTCCGCGCCGCCGTTTGCGTGCCGAGTTTTTATAAGAAAGAGCTGATCGGCGTGCTGATCCTCGGCGACAAGCTCTCGGGCGAAAAATACCAGGAACAAGAAATCAGCCTTTTTGTGACGCTCGCCAATGATGTGGCGATGGCCGTCAAAAACGCGGAGCTCATTAAAGATCTGAAAACCTCTTATGAAAAGGAGCACTTCCTTTTTATCCAGACGTCCGTCGCGCTCGCGACCGCGATCGACGCACGCGACCGGTATACGCACGGGCATTCGGAGCGTGTGTCGCATTACAGCCTCGTGATCGCCAAACAATTGATCGATAACGGCAAAATTGAATTCGACCGTGAGTTCATGGAAACGGTACAGCTTTCAGCGTTGCTGCATGATGTGGGAAAAATCGGTATCCGTGACCAAATTTTGAACAAACCGGACAAGCTGACGGCCGAAGAATTTGAGATCATGAAAACACATGTGACCATCGGCGCCGCGATCGTGAAACCCGTTAAAGGGCTCACCAACCTGACAGACGGGATCCTCTATCATCACGAACGCTGGGACGGAAAAGGATACATGGCGGGACTGAAAGGCACTGACATTCCGCTTCTCGGGAGGATCGTCAACGTGGCTGACTCATATGACACGATCATGACCGCGCGCTCTTATAAAGAGAGTTCGTCAGCCGAACCGGCTTTCAAAGAATTGATCCGCTGTAAAGGCACACAATTCGATCCTGAGATCGTCGACGCTTTTTATGAAGCCCACAAATCGGGACAGATCACGAAACGCGATTACACTAGCTTTGATTTTTCAAAGTTACATTAAAAACGGGTCTATTGACTTGTATGAAATTACGTGTTATATTTTGTACGTAGGAGGCGCGTTTAATGGGAATTCAGATATTACCTAGCACTCAGGTCAGAGACCACATGGCGGAGGTCATCAAGCATATCACTGAGGAGGGCTCCTCCTGTTTTATCACGCAGTATGGAAAAGCGGAGGCGGTGCTTCTAAGCGTGGAACGCTTCAACGAGCTCATGAGTCTTGTCGAGGATGCATTGGACGAGAAGGACGAGCTTTTGGCTTTGAGGGTGGAAGAGGCCAGAACGAGTTTCAAGAAATCCGGCGGCATCCAATTTGAGCTTTGATCTTCTTTGGGCCGACCGGAAATCCAAAAAGGCCTATGAGGAATTGTCATCGATTGTCCGGCCTCGGGTGGGAAAATCCATCAAAAGTCTGTCAACAAATCCTCGTCCGCTGGGATGCAAGAAACTGTCTGGAAAATTGGAGGGTGTGTGGCGAATCCGCGTAGGGGATTTCCGCGTTCTTTACGAAATTCGTGACAAGACAAAGGAAATCGTGATTTTAACTATTGGTCCCCGAAGGCAGGTTTACCGCTGAGCAGGAAGGTTTTTTAAAACGATACGAAATGCTGCCCCTTTTCCAGGGTCACTCTCCACCTTAATCTGTCCGCCGTGTTTGGTAACGATCCCATGAACGATCGATAGCCCCAGTCCCGTCCCGCTTTCTTTGGTCGTATAGAATGGATCAAAAATATGTGGGATCTGGTCTTTGGGGATGCCATAGCCTGTGTCGGAGATGGTGATTAGAAGCTCGCCATCTAAGCTGTCATTCCGAGCGAGGCCAATAGGCCGAGTCGAGGAATCTAAAGCTAGATCCCTCCACTCTCTAGTTTTACGATTAAGCTCGGTCGGGATGACATTTTTACTGCGCTCAGGATGACTGGTTTGAGTAGTTACCGTCAACACCCCACCATTAGGCATGGCCTGGATAGCGTTAAGAAATAGGTTCAGAAATGCTTGCCTTAGCTGGTTTTTGTCCACCATGAGTGAGGGGTTATCTTTATACTGTTTCACCGCATTGATCTTATTCTTTAAGAGATTGTCACTCAAAAGATTCAACGTATCATCCAGGATTGGCACGATAGGCTCTTTTTTTAACTCGAGCTCTTTTGGCTTTGAGAATTCTAAGAGCTGCTTTACGATATTGTTCACCCGGTCTACTTCATCTACTACAATCCTGGAGAACTTCTCCCGAAACCCAGGGTCATCGTACTTGGAAGGCAGATACTCGGCAAACGTCTTAATGGAAGTTAGGGGATTTTTGATCTCATGCGCCATCCCTGCGGCCAAGGTAGCCACGGCCCTCATTTGATCGGCTTTTTGGACTTCCTGTAATAAAAAAGCATTTTCTTGTTCGATGGCTTCTCTGGGTTTTTTATAGAACAATCGGTCAATAACTTTTCGTATTTTTTGTTCCAAAGGCCTAAAGAGTAAAGTGATAATAGTCAGTATAAATAGAATAATAGGTAATGAATGCGCTTTGGTTAAATCACCAAGCAAAGAGCTTGTAATGTATACAATGGAAAAATATATGGTTGTAATTGTTGAGAGGAGCATGGAATAAACTAAGCTCTTTTTAATAACTATCGATATACCAAGAAGCTCATGTTTGAATATGGCATAAGTAGTGAAGGTGATAAAAAGCGCAACGAATATGCATCCTATAGGAAAAAAATCTACACCCCAATTGTGCAAAAAATCGCTGCTTCCAAATGTTACAAATAAAAAAGCAAGCAATGCATATTTTAATTCGTAATACCTTCTATTTTTTCCTTGGATTTGTTTGACTGAATTCATTCCTAGCCATAATAAATAGACACTATAAAAGGCAGTTGCCATTACGAATACCGTGTGAATGACATGTATGTAGCCAGTCCTAGGAAAATAACCCCAGGAATACTTATAGATGCCGGAAATAAAATTTGTATTTGTCCAAACTAAGACTAAAAAAATAAGAGTCAAAGCATAAGCTATTTTTAAATCTTTCTGAGCATTCTTTTTCAAATCGTTTCCGAGGAACTCTATAACAAAATGCAGGGCCAAGGTCGGCATAAATACGACTCCGGTGTAAACACATTTTCCAAGAGTGATTGATATATTGTCGGAGAATAATCTTGATGTTAAAAAACTCATTGAAAAAAGCCAGGTAGCAGTGCTTACACAAAATAAAAAATACAGACGGTTTGTATTTTTATGCTTATTTTTTAAAAATACAAAAATTCCTTGGGCCACGCATAAAAGCCCAAAAGCAAAAGTAAGATAGGAGTAGAAGGGAATTTCTTTAAATAAATAGGCGCTCATCGCATAGGCATCCGAATATTGAATAGAGTGCCTTTATCTATCGCGCTCTTAACCTCAATTTTTCCCCCATGCTTCGTAATAATCGCATGCACTATAGAAAGTCCTAAGCCTGTTCCGTCTTCTTTGGTCGTGTAGAAAGGATCGAAGATATGTGGGATTTGGTCTTTGGGGATGCCATAGCCCGTGTCGGAGATGGTGATGACAAGGTCGCCATTTAAGTTGTCATTCCGAGGGAGGCCAATGGGCCGAGTCGAGGAATCTAAAGCTAGATCCCTCCACTCTCTAGTTTTACGATTAAGCTCGGTCGGGATGACATTTTTACTGCGCTCAGGATGACTGGTTTGAGTAGTTACCGTCAACACTCCACCATTCGGCATGGCTTGGATAGCGTTAAGAAATAGATTCAAGAACGCCTGTTTTAACTGGTTTTTATCCACTGAAATAATGGGATTGTCTTTATAATGTTTAACGATCTCAATCTTATTTTTTAAGAGATTACTGTTTAAAAGATTTAACGTATCATCCAAGATCGGTACGATAGGCTCTTTTTTTAACTCAAGTTCTTTGGGTTTAGAAAACTCTAAAAGCTGTTTTACGATATTGTTCACCCGGTCTACCTCATCTACCACGATCCTGGAGAACTTTTCCCGAAACCCAGGGTCATCGTACTTCTCTGGCAGATACTCGGCAAATGTCTTAATCGAAGTCAGAGGGTTCTTGATCTCATGCGCCATCCCGGCCGCGAGAGTTGCTACGGCCTTCATTTGGTCTTGTTTTTGGACAACATCCATTAACTTCACGTTTTCTTCCATGATTTTTTCAGGGTCCATCTTATAGAAGTATTTGTCTATAAATTTTTGTATACGCGTCCTTAATGGATTGAAGATTATAGTTATAAAAAATGAAGCAGCTATGGCAATGAATATTGATCTGTAACCAAGATAAGATCGAAAAACATGTTCGCTGATAAGTATGATGGAAATATAGATGAATGTGATAATAGATATTAGAAAAGAATATACAAAACTCCTCTTAATAAAGATATCGATATCAAAAAGTTGATGCTTGAGAATTGCATAACTCGTTATTAAAACAAAAAATGTCATAAAGATGAATCCTAGTGGATAAAATTCTATCCCATAAACAGGGAGCCAATCTGAGGATGCAGTCAGGGCAATAACAAATGCCCAGAAAATGTACCTAATTCTGTTCTTTTCTATTGGATTAGTAAGGGGATCGTTTATGAATCGACGGAGCAAGGTGAAACAGTAGATAAAAATGCTGAAAAAATAAATTAAAAAAATATGGTTTAAAAAGCCAGCTTTTGTTTGGTATCCCCAGTAAAATCTTTGTAATCCAACTAAAAAATCGTTAGTTAAATATAACCCTAAGAGAAAAACTCCCCCAATAATATACTGAACCAAAATTTTTTTATTACAGTTCTTTATGTATAAGAATCTATGGATAAAATGAAAAAATATTATGGGTATTAGAGTGACACCTGTGTACAAAAATCTGTATGTTATTTTGGCCATTGATTCATCACGTAACGAATATAAGACGGAGAATCCGAATAGCCACATAAAAACGCAGAAATTTAAAGCGGAAAAAGTACGGTTAATTGGAGATCTGGAATTCTTAAATAAGATGAAAATGGCAAGTCCTAGAAAAAGTAATGCTACAAAGAGCGGTGGGTAAGAATATTTTGTTGGAAGAAGATTAATACCCTTTATAAGGGTAAACATCTTATTTATTTAATGCGGCTATGACGGCTTTTAAAATCTGTTTTGACTCAAACGGTTTGGGGATATAGTCCGCCGCGCCGTTTTTAAGGGCCTCTTGCGCGGTCTCGACACTCTGGTAACCGGTTACGATGATGACGGGGAGTTTGGGCTTGAGTTTTTTAATTTGCTTCAGGACATCGATACCGTTGATCTTAGGCATTTTGATATCCAACAGCATCGCGTCCGGCGTGAAGGTTTTGAGGAGATCGAGCGCCTGCAGGCCGTTGTTGACAAATTTTAAATGATAATTATCGGCCAAAATTAACTTGAATGATTCTCGTATTCCTTCCTCATCGTCGCATACTAGTACTGTAGGTTTATCGGGCTTAGAAGACATAGGTATTCTCCTTTATAAAGATGCCGGCGTCATCACCGACAAACACCAGCATTCGGATTTTGACTTGTTTGCAAAATGGTGGGGAAGCGAGGCCTTGAAATAAAGGCTCTCTCCCGTTTTTAAAGCTTTCTCATCTTTGCCGACGGCGATATCCGCGGCGCCTTTTAATACGTAAATAAACCTCTCCGTCCCGGGCGCGTATTCTTCAGCCGTGGTTCGGCCCTTGGCTTTGATCTTAAGAAGGATCGGCATCATCTTTTTTTGGAGAATATTGTTGGTCAAAAGTTCCGCGACCGTCCCGCTGGAATGCGCGAACGTCTCGAGCTTTCGCTTGGCGAGACGGTCTTTGGCCTCGTCGGCTTTACTCAAGACTTCGTTGTAAAGGTCCGGCAGGCGAAGCCCAAGCGTTTCGGCGATCTTCATGTGAGACTCGAGCGTCCCGATCATCGCGCCATTTTCGATGCGGCTCAACGTCGCCTGGTCGATACCGGTTTTTTTAGCGATCTCGACGAGCGTGAGTTTATGCGCCTTGCGTAGCGATTTGATCCTTTGGCCTAGGCCTTTCATAATGCCTCCTCTTGAAAATAGTCTATATTAAATATGATGAAAATACAAATTTAATATTATCTATAAGAACCCTGCATGGCTTTTCAAAAACTCTCCCTAGCCCTCACCAACTCCCCCTAGCCCCCTCTTTAAGAAAAGAGGGGGAAAGTTCAGATGCCCACACTTCTCCCCTCTTTATTTAAAGAGGGGATTAAGGGGAGTTTGCATGGAGAGGGGGCAGGGGAGTTTAAGGAGGGATAATCTTGTTGATTTTCCCAAAGCCGGACTTATACTAATACGCATGTTCTCAGAATTTTTTTCTAAACTGAACCATCTGGACCAGCTGGTCGCGTGGGCGGGTTATTTTGGTATGACCGCGATCGTTTTCTGCGAGACGGGGCTTTTGGCAGGATTTTTTCTGCCCGGCGATTCACTTTTAGTGACCGCGGGGCTTGTGGCTTCCCAAGGCTTGCTGGATATCCTCGCTCTAAATCTCTTATTGGTCGCGGCGGCGATCGCGGGGGACAGTACAGGTTATTTTATCGGGTATCATGCGGGCCCGAGACTTTTCAACCGCGAGGACTCCTTTTTCTTCCATAAGAAACATCTGGAACGCACGCGTGAATTCTTCGATAAACATGGAGGAAAAACGCTGATTCTCGCGCGATTTGTGCCGATCGTGCGGACTTTCGCGCCGACCGTAGCGGGGGTCGGGCGGATGGAATATTGGCGGTTTCTCAAATACAACATCGTGGGCGGCTGTGCGTGGGTATTGAGCATGACGTCGATCGGTTATTTTCTCGGACGCACGGTTCCGAACATCGAAAAGCATATCCATATCGTCGTGCTGGTCGTTATCATTATCTCGTTCCTACCGGTGATCAACGAAATCTATAGATCGAAAAAGAAATAGAGTCTTGACAAAACCCCTCCAGCAATCTAAACTAATAGTTAGTTAAGCTAACTATTAGGAATCCTTATGCTCAACAGCCGATTGAACCAGTTCAGCCGCCAAGTGGTCGAGATCATGCCGCAGATCTACCGCGAATTCGCCAAACGTGAAGATAACGAGCTGATCACCGGCAAGATCAGTTTCCCGCAGATGGTGACGCTGGATTATGTCTCAAGAAAACCGCACGTGAATATGAAATGCATCGCCAATAACCTGGGCATCAAGATGAGCTCCGCCTCGACGCTGGTGGACCGGCTGATCAGGGAAAAGATGCTTAAGCGGCGTCACGACGAGAAAGACCGCCGGATCGTGTGGATCAGCATGACGCCTAAAGGAAGCAAGGTGATCCGTCAGATCCTATATCAAAAACAACGGAGTATACGGGAAATTTTTGCGGTCCTAACGGAAAAAGAGCGGCAGCAATATCTTGAAATTTTAAAAAAAGTATATGCGCAACATTTGAAAGACTCTCAATGATAAGAAAAATGAATGCTCAGAAGTCAGAGGTCAGAAGTCAGAGAATGATTGCTGCTTTTTCTGTTTTCTGTTTTCTGTCCTCTGTGTTTTGCTCCCAATCCTATAGTTTTTTTCTATTCGGCCATGCGGAAAAGCCCAAACCAAAAATAGAAAAGAAAGCACCGGCTGAGCCTGTGCAGGAGCCGCCTTTGACTGTTGAAGAGGTTTATCGCCGCGCCCTCCTGGAAAATGAAGATGTCGCGATGAAGCAGCAGGAACTTGAGAAGGCCCAAGGACATTTATACCAAGCGCTCAATGAGGTGATGCCGGGCGTCAATTTTTTAATGACCGAGCAGGTGCAGGACGCTCGGGGAAAAGGAGAGTCGTCCGGGAGCAGTGACAGCAGCATCAGCAACTTGACGCGCCGCACGACACCGCAAAAAAAGTTTACGCTCCATCAACCGGTCTTTTCAGGATTTAAAGAAATCGCCGGCATCCAAGGGTCAGGCGCCGAGAAAGCGCAAAAGAAATATGAAAAAAGAAGAGCAGAGGAAATGCTACTGACAGATGTTGTCAGTGTTTTTTATGCGGTGATCCAAGCGGAAAAGGACTCGGCTACTTTTGAAGAGACTAAGAAGACGCTTGAAGACCGGATGGCGGAGCTAAAACAAAGAATAAATGTTGGCCGTTCGCGCGAAAGTGAGATCCAGACGGCATTATCGGATGAAAAAAAGGCGGAGTCCCAGCTTATTTTATCAAAAAGAGATGCTATTATCGCGCGGCAAGACCTCGAATATTATATCGGCAGGGCCGTGGAGGGGCCTCTGGTGGATCCGGATACCGAGATGCCAGAGATCAAGGGAATGGATTATTATTTGGACAAAGTGGATTCCCGGTCCGACGTGATGGCCGCAAATGAAGCGTATGTTTTGGCGGATAAAAATGTGGTCGTCGCGCAATCCGGACTTCTCCCGAGCGCATATTTGGATGGGAATTATTACACCCAACGTGTGGGCGTTCAATCTGGTATTGACTGGGACGTGCTGTTGAGTGTCAATGTGCCGGTGTTTAACGGCACCGAGACTATCGGAGATATTAAGGTGGCGGCTGCGGACCGCGAGTTGGCCAAATATAATTTTCTGAAGATCAAGCGCCTCGCGCGGCTCGATATCCGCAAAGCTTACGAAACGTATCGATCCGCGAAGCTTGAAGAGGCCGCACTGAATGAAGCAGTGGCGGCTAAAAACAAAGATTACGAGTTTCAAGTCGAAGAATACAAACACAATCTCGTGAGCAACCTGGATGTTTTGACGTCTTTGAAGGATTACCAGGATCTGGTCCGGGAGTTGAACGCGGCGCATTACGCAGCAAAAATAAAATATTGGCAGCTCAAAGTGGCGGTCGGTGAAACGATGGATAAAAATGGCGGGAAAATAAGGTGACCCCACCACCTCTTTCCGGCGACGTTTCCAAAGCGAAAGCTTATGTCTATTTACTTAAAAGTCTCAAAGATAGGAAATTTTATTTAGGCTGGACAACGAACTTGAAACGCCGCCTCGATGCGCATAATGCTGGGCTTAATAAATCTACTACCTACCGAAGACCTTTGGAATTAATGTATTACGAGGGGTACTCAAGTATAGAAATTGCTAAAGATAGAGAACGAAAACTAAAGCATAACCCAAGAATGTTTTACTATTTCAAAAAACGTGCCTTGAATAGCGCATCGATGCCTTCTGGCATGAAAGAGGTGGTGGGGTGACCCTTTCTGATGTCTCGATAAAAAATCCTGTTTTTGCGTGGATGCTGATGATCGGGATATTTGTTTTTGGCTGGATCGGTTTTACGCATTTGGGCGTGAGCCAGCTTCCCGATATCGATTTTCCCATCGTGACGGCGTCGATCACATGGGAAGGCGCGGCGCCTGAGGTCATGGAGACCGAAGTCACGGATTTTATCGAAGACGCCGTCATGAGCGTTGAAGGCATCAAAGAAGTCACCTCGGTATCAAGCCAAGGGTCAGCCCAGATCACGATTGAGTTCAACTTGAGCCGTAATATCGACGCGGCGCTGCAGGAAGTACAGTCTAAGATCGCGCAGGCGCAGAGGAATTTGCCGAAAGATATCGATCCTCCGGTGGTGACCAAGACCAATCCTGAAGACCAGCCGATCATGTGGTTGGCGCTGTCCGGAGAGCGGCCGCTTAAAGACTTGACTCACTATATCAGCGAAACTCTGAAGGACCAGTTTACGACGGTCGCAGGTGTCGGCGAGGTTCGGTTAGGGGGATATGTGGACCCCAACCTTAGGATCTGGCTGAGTTCCACGAAGCTCAAAGAAAATGAGCTCACCGTAGAGGATGTTCTGGATACGATCAGCTCACAGCATGCCGACCAGCCGGCCGGTTACATAGACACGGGCCCCCAGGAAATGAATGTCCGTGTTTACGGGGAAGCGGCAACGCCCGAGGAGTTCGAAAATATAGTCATTCGTCAGCGCGTGCGGGGAGGGCCGATTTGGAAGAATATCCGCATCGTGGATATTGGAGGCGTTGAGGATGGTTTAGCGGACATCCGGCGCATTTCACGCAGTTGGGGCCGCACGGCGATCGGGCTTGGAATGGTCAAACAGCGAGGGACGAACGCCGTCGCGGTGTCCATTGCCGTGAAGGCTAAAGTGAAGGAGCTCCAAAACAGGCTGCCTGCCAAGATGTTCCTCAAACCCGTATTTGATACGACGCAGTTCATCAAGGCATCCGTGAATGAATTGGAATTTAACCTGATCCTTTCGGTGATCTTGACGTCGCTTGTCTGTTTCTTTTTCCTGGGCTCTTGGAGCGCGACGCTTAACGTTTTATTGGCCATTCCCACTTCTATTTTAGGCACTTTTCTTGTGATCCATTTTTTAGGATTTACGATCAATACGTTCACGATGTTGGGGCTTTCTTTGGTCATAGGCATTGTCGTGGATGATGCGATCATGGTCTTGGAAAATATCTCGCGCTATCAGGAAAAAGGTTTGTCCCGCATGGAGGCGGCGATCACCGGAGCGCGTGAAATTACATTCGCCGCGCTCGCGGCGTCGATCGCGATCTTGGCCATTTTTGCGCCGGTCATCTTCATGCAGGGGGCTATCGGCCGGTTCTTTTATCAATTTGGGATCACGATCTCCGTCGCCGTGATGTTTTCTTTGCTTGAGGCGTTGACGATCGCGCCGATGAGATGCTCGCAATTTTTGGATGTGGGACATACCACGAAACTCGGAAAGATGGTTGATGGATTTTTAGGACGGCTGACCAAGTCTTATCACTCCTCGCTCCTTTTTGTCTTGGGCCATCGTAAGATGGTATTGCTCGTCGCAGGCCTTATTTTTATTTCCTCTCTCGGATTGACAAAACTTTTGAAAAAAGAGTTTGTCCCCTCGCAGGACCAAAACCGGTTTCTTGTCAGGCTCATGCTGCCGCTTGGATCCTCGATCGAGAAAACAGACAGCCTTTTTAAACAAGCCGAGGCGTCCTTAATGAAAAAACCGGAGGCCGAGAGTTATTATGCGGCCGTCGGTGGTTTTTCAGGCGGCCAGGTCAATCAAGGGTTTTTGTTCGTCACGATGAAGCCGCGCGGGCAGCGGCCGAAAATAAATGGCCATCATGAGACCCAACAGGAATTCATGCAGATTCTCCGAAAGGAATTCAGCGCTCTGCCCGGCATTGAGCGCGCGATCATGCAAGACCTTTCTCTTTCAGGATTTAGCGCGCAGCGCGGTTTTCCTGTAGAATTTACGATCCGGGGGCCGGATTGGACGAAACTCGGCGAGGTTGGCCAGGAAATCATGAAGCAGATGAAAGCGACGGGGCTCATGACCGACATCGATACGGATTATCAGCTGGGCATGCCGGAACTCCAAATTCATCCTGACCGCCAAAAGGCCGCGGATCACGGCGTGAGCGTTATTTCGATCGCCAACACGATCAATGCGATGGTCGGCGGCGTTCGAAACGGCAAATTCACCAGCAACGGCAAACGCTATGATGTCCGCGTTCGTCTGGCCGAGGTGGACCGCTCCAATCCGAAAGATATCGAAAAGATGTGGGTCCGTAATCAACAGGGAGAAGTGGTGCCGCTGTCGGAAGTCGTGGCCTATGAGGTCAAACCCACCTTATTTTCAATTACCCGAAAAAACCGCGAGCGAGCGATCAGTATTTACGCAAATCCGGCGCAGAGCCATTCCCAGCAAGAGGCGCTGGACGCCGTCCTAAAAATCGGAAAGAAGGCATTGCCGAGCGATTACCATATGGTTTTTTCCGGAGGCTCTCAGGCTTTCAAGGAATCGAATCAAAGCATGATCTTCGCGCTCATTTTGGGAATATTCGTGGCGTATATGGTTTTGGCGACGCAGTTCAATAGTTTTGTCCACCCTTTTACGGTGCTTTTGGCTTTGCCTTTTAGCGTGACAGGCGCTTTTTTGGCTCTTTTTTTAAGCGGGAATTCGCTGAATCTTTACAGCATGATCGGCCTTATACTTCTGATGGGGATCGTCAAAAAAAATTCCATCCTTCTTGTGGATTTTACAAATCAACGGCGCCGACAAGGGATGGAAGTCCGGGCGGCGTTATTGGATGCGTGTCCGGTGCGTTTGAGGCCGATCCTGATGACCTCGGTCGCGACGGTCGCGGCCGCTGTTCCGATAGCGCTCGCGATAGGTCCGGGTTCAGAAACCATGGTGCCGATGGCCGTCGCGATTATCGGGGGCGTGACACTTTCGACTATTTTGACGCTGTTTGTTGTGCCGTGCGCTTATGAGATATTCGCTAAGTTTGAAAAACAGACCTATCATGTGCCTTTTATCACACCTCCCCCAACCCCCTCCTTAAATAAGGAGGGGAGAAGTTTTACAGAACCTCGATTATAACTTTCTCCCTCTTATTTTTAAGAGGGGGCTAGGGGGAGTTAAGCATTTTTTGATTGAAGTTTTAACGCCGCAATGTCATAATGCCTTCAAATTTAGCGGGTCTCATCATCAACGGAGGGGAATAGTTCAATGAAAAAGTTTCTGTCATTTTTAATCCTTATCTTTTTTTCCGCTCAATCAGCACAGGCGAGTTGGCTTGACAAACCCAAAGAAAGAGATACGGCAAAAGCCAAGGTGGCGGTCAAGAGTGCGCCCAAACCTCCGGTGACGCCGAAGCCGGCTCCTCCGAAGAAAGATCCGCAGGAAGTCAAAGCGTTTAACGAGAAGATGCAGAAACAGCGCGCGGAGTTTGAGGCAAAATTTAGAAAGATCCCGGCCGGTCCCAAGGAAACCGCGATGAAAGATTTTGAAACCAAGGTACGCGCCGACCGCTCGATGCTCGAAAATGAGATTAAAATCCTGCCACCGGACCTCAAAGAAAATGCGCAGAAAGAATTTCAACAAAAGATCTCGGCCGAGCAAAAAGAATTTTATGCGAAGTTAAAAACCATGCCGGCGGGCCCGAAGGAATCCAAACGCGCTGAGTTCGAGAAGAAAATCGTGGATGATCGAAAGTCGCTGGGCGAAAAACTCAAGACAATGAGCCCGGATGAAAAAGAAAGTGCCCGTAAGGAATTTGAAGACAACGTCCGCAAAGAAATTCAGGATTTTTATTCCAAGTAAGCCATCGGAAAGGCTTTGACGGATGGCCCTCTGTTGTTTGGATCTGGAAGGAGTGCTTGTTCCTGAGATCTGGGTCAAGGTCGCCGAAAGAACCAAGATCAAGGACCTCCGTCTCACGACCCGCGATCTTCCCGACTACGACGCCTTGATGAAAAGGCGTCTAAAGATCCTCCGCGAACATAAGATCAAACTGCGTGACATTCAAAATGTCATTGCGGCTATTCAACCCCTCCCGGGCGCCAGGGCCTTTTTGGATAAACTGAGGTCCGAACGCCAAACCATCATTCTTTCGGACACCTACTATGAATTCGCCTTGCCGCTGATGAAAAAATTAGGGTTGCCAACCCTTTTTTGCAATTGGCTGAAAATCGACAGAAGTGGGCATATCGCGGACTATTGCCTACGGCAAAAAAACGGCAAAGAGCAGGCGGTAAACGGGCTGAAAAAGATCGGCTTTAAGGTCCACGCCGCCGGGGATTCCTACAATGACATCACGATGTTGAAGGCCGCCGATAAAGGCATTTTCTTTAACCCGCCTGCGAATATCGCGAAAGAATTTCCAGGATTTTCAGTCACAAAAAATTACAAGGAACTATTGAAAGTGCTTCTTGGATAATTCAAGCCTTAATGACAAATGTCAAAGCACAAATGACAAATGAATGACAAAGTACCAATGACAAAACAAGGGTTTTGTGCTTTGAATTTTGAATTTCGTTTGTCATTTGAATTTTGTCATTTGAATTTATGAAGATTCTCTCCTGGAACGTCAACGGCATCCGCGCGGTTTTAAAAAAAGGTTTGCTCGACTGGTTGAAAAAGGAATCGCCGGACATTCTTTGCTTCCAGGAAACCAAAGCCCTCCCGAACCAATTACCCCCTGAACTTTTGTATCCCTCTGGGTACGAGGCTCATTGGAATTCCGCGCTTCGCCTAGGCTACAGCGGCGTGGCCACGTGGACCAAAACAAAACCGCTGGCGATCAAAAAGGGCTTTGGCATAGCGCGGTTTGACGAGGAGGGAAGAGTGCTTGAGACGGAATTCAAGGATTTTACGCTGTTGAATATTTATTTTCCGAACGGCAAAATGAACGATGATCGTTTGAAATTCAAGATGGAGTTTTACGAGGAAATCCTCAAGTATTTTATAAAACTCAAGAAAAAAGGCAAACGGCTTGTGATCTGCGGTGATTATAACACCGCGCACAAACCCATCGATCTGGCGCGCCCGAAAGAAAACGAAAAAATCTCAGGTTTTTTACCCAGTGAGCGCGCGTGGATGGATAAGCTCGAGGCGAATGGGTTTGTCGACACGTTCCGTGTTTTTAACCAGGACCCGGGGCATTACACCTGGTGGGACCAGATCTCCCGGGCACGCGAAAGGAACGTCGGTTGGCGCATCGATTACCACTATATTTCCGCGAATTTGAAACCCCACCTTGTCGACGCATTTATCCTGCCGGAAGTCATGGGGTCCGACCATTGCCCTGCGGGGGTCACACTTAAGTTTAATAATTCAGCACTAACTTAATCAAACATTGACTCTATTTTATTATTTTTATCGCAGATCAGGGCCCTTTTGTAACATGTTTTTAACATCTTCGAAAATGGCCCGTTATTCGGGTCAGACACAATACAAACAGCCAATCGACGTAAGAATATTTTTGTATAATTTGGTATTGACAATCACAAGCAAGTGAAGTAATTTAATCCAATCCTCATTCAAAGAAGCGGTATCAAAGACTGCTATTTTGTCTGAGAGAGTCAAAGAGATTCATTAAATCGGAGGAATGTCAATGGCACCAACCGTAACAGCAGGAAAATCGAAAAGGTTGCAGACGTCGACAAAAAACGGCAGCAACCCATCGACAAAACACGTTAGCTCAAAAGTCCATGCGCCAGTGACGGAGGAAAGCGTGAAGCGGGTATGGAAATTGATCAACGATAACAATATCACGATTATCGATTTAAAGTTTAACGACCTGCCGGGTCTGTGGCAGCATTTTTCAATTCCTATCCACGAGCTACATGAAGACTATCGTAAAGGGATTTGGGCTGATGGGATCGGCTTTGACGGTTCATCGATCCGTGGGTTCCAAAAGATCCAGGAATCCGATATGAACCTTTACCTGGATTTGTCGACAGCCGTTGTAGACCCTGCCTGTGAAGTACCGACGCTCAGTATCATCTGCGATATTTTTGACCCCCTCTCAAGAAAGCCTTACAGCCGCGATCCCCGTTTCATCGCAAAGAAAGCCGAGGCGTATCTTAAGACCACCGGTATTGCGACCACAAGCTACTGGGGGCCTGAGGCGGAGTTCTTCATTTTTGATGGCATCCGTTTCGATCAAACCGAGAATGAAGGCTACTACTTCATTGATTCCATCGAAGGCGAATGGAATTCGGGGCGTGACGAAAAACCGAATTTAGGCTATAAGCCGCGCTACAAGGAAGGTTATTTCCCCGTGCCTCCGCATGATTCTCAGCAGGATCTGCGCAGTAAGATGATCCTGAAGATGATCGAAGCGGGCATCATGGTTGAAAAGCAGCATCATGAAGTGGCCACGGCGGGTCAAGCGGAGATTGACGTCCGTTATAGCACGCTCGTCCATCAAGCGGACAGCATGATGATGTACAAGTATATTGTCAAGAATGTTGCGCGCCAGAATGGCAAAGTGGCGACGTTCATGCCGAAGCCGCTTTTTGGCGATAATGGCTCTGGCATGCACACGCATCAGAGCTTGTTCAAAGAAGACCAGGCTCTCTTCGCCGACAAAAACGGCTATGCGGGAATCAGCCAGATGTGTAAATGGTATATTGGGGGCCTTCTGAAACATGCGGCATCCATTCTTGCGTTCGCAGCGCCCACGACCAATTCTTACAAGCGGCTCGTGCCGGGTTATGAGGCGCCGGTAAATCTGGTCTATTCTGCCCGCAATCGTTCCGCGGCCTGCCGTATCCCGATGTACACGGATCATCCAAGGGCTAAACGCATTGAATTCCGTCCGCCGGACCCATCCTGCAATCCTTATTTGGCGTTTTCAGCCATGTTGATGGCGGGGCTTGATGGCATTCAAAACAAAATCGATCCGGGTCAGCCTCTGGAAAAGAATACCTATGAACTCTCGGATGAAGAGAAAGCCAAGATCGCAACGGTGCCGGGGTCGCTGGAAGAGTCTTTGGATGCTTTAGAAAAAGACCACAAGTACTTGCTGAAGGGGGATGTCTTCACGCAGGACGTGATTGATGTGTGGCTTGAGTACAAGCGCCAGGAGATTCCGAAAGTGCGTCTTCGCCCGCATCCCTATGAGTTTTATCTCTATTTCGACGCCTGATTAGAAAACGTTCGAATGGTGGATAGATGCTGATTTAACAGCCCTCTGCCGCAACCGGCAGAGGGCTTTATTTGACCGATTTCAAAAAAAGTTTAATAAGCTTTTTATACTGCGGAATAAAAGCGTTTTTTTATTTCTTTATTTATTGGATATGAGTTATAATTCGTTTAACAGTTGAATTTTAAAGCAACAAGGAATCTATGGCTTATAGGTCTCTTTATAAAAATGATTTTTTAACTGATAGAGAACGTAAAAATATTATCCTGTTGGACGTCATCCGTCGAAACGGCCCTATCGCCAAAACAGATATTTCCCGTATCACTCAGTTCAATATCGTCACGGTCTCTAATTATGTCGAACATTACATCGATCAAAAACTTGTCATCGAAAAAGGCCTCGATATCTCAAGCGGCGGCCGCCGGCCGGAGCTGATCGAGCTAAACTCGGATTGGGGAAACCTGATCGGCGTCGAAATAGGCCCGACGCAACTGATCGCGATCGTCGCAAATCTCAACCCGACCATTATCCATAAAGTCAAGGTCAAAAGGCCCGAAGGTCACATGGAAGTGGTGATCGCTGAGGCCGTAAACCTTGTCAAAAAAGTGATCGTGGAATCCAAGATATCGATCGACAAATTAAAGGGGATCGGCCTTGGGATATCAGGCGTCATCGACCGCAGCGCTGGCACGATCCGCGATACGGATGTGCTTCGCGGAAAAACGGTGGGAAGCTATACGACCGCGAAAGGCATTTTGGAAAAGGAATTCCGCGTCCCGGTCTCGGTAGGCAATGACGCGAGCCTCGCGGCTTTGGCGGAAAAAAAACTCAGCCTCCGGATCGATGATGAAAATGTGCTTTATTTTTATTCCGATGTCGGCAGCGGCATCATCGCGAACAATGACCTTTTTTGGGGTTCGAGTTGGAGCGCCGGTGAGATCCAGCTGAACCTGGATAACCTCGAAGGCCTGACGCTTGAGCCTTGGGTCCAAAAGACGGATTTTTTCAAGTCCTACGGTCTGGACCTTGGGATCGTGAACCGTTATAAGGAAAATCTCAAGAAAGAAGGGCAGACCAAAGACCTTGAGAAGGTAGATCTCAACATGGTTTTTGAAGCCGCCAAAAAGGGCGAAGCCCGCGCGGTAGGCGTGGTGGAAGAGGCCATTACCCGTTTAGGCCTCAAAGTGGCCTATCTGACCAATTTTTTTAATCCTGAAGTCGTGGTACTGGGCGGTGGAATTGAGCGCGGCGGGGAACTCGTACTGAACGTGGTGCGTCGCGTCGTCAAACAGCTCGTCATGGAAGAAACGTCGAGCGTTGTCAAAATTATTTTGTCCCGGTTGGGTGAAGATGCTGTCGCTTATGGCGCCGTGTGTCTTGTCACCCAGGAACTCTTCGCGGAGGTTTAATCGCTTGGCCATCCTAAGCAAACGCCGGCTCATCGATCAGATAGAACTGAACGACCACGAGAAGAAAAATCTCCAAATTCTCGATACGATCCGGAAAAAAGGTCCCATCGCGCGCGCCGAGATTTCGCGGCTCATCGGCCTCAACATCGTGACGGTCACCAGTTATGTTGACCAGTACATTAAGAAAGGTGTTATTAAAGAGGTCGGCATTGATGTCTCCAGTGGCGGCCGAAAGCCCACGTTGGTGGACCTGAACCCCTCGGCGATCTATCTGATCGGCGTCGGTCTGAACCTGGTCGATATGATTGCGGTGCTTTGTAATTTAAAAGGCGAGATCGTGTTCAAAGTTAAAAGAGAGCGTCCACTCCAAGCCGGCGAGGCGCTCGTGATGTCGATGATCTCGCTTGTCGAAGAGTTGATCGAAAAATCGAAAGCCAATATGGGAAAAGTGCACGGGATTGGAATAGGAATTCCCGGTATCTTTGACCGGGATACGAGTTCCGTGCGCTGGCCGGTGGGTCTTTTGGATGAGGACCTTTCAATTTCGGTGTCGATCCATGGCGTATTTGAGGAAAAATTCGGGATCCCGACTGTTGTCGACAATGACGCGAACGCGGCGGTTTTCGGCGAAGAATGGTATGGGAAGGGTTTAGGCGTCCAGCACGCGATCTATCTTTATTCCGGAAGCGGCTGCGGCTTTATGATCGGCGGCCAGATCTATCGTGGCGCCAATGGCTGTGCTGGCGAGTGGCTTTTTGACATCATCATGGAAGATCCTCAAGGCATGGTCAAAGAGTCCTATAAATCAGGAAATTGGAGCCTTGACTTAGGCCTTACGCGCAAGGCTCAAGAGATGCAGAAAGAGAACCCGAGTTCACAAATTTATACATTGGCCAAAGGCGATACAGGCAAAATTACGATTGCCATAGTAGCCAAAGCGGCGGAGGCCGGCGATGCGCTGGCGCAAAAATTGTTGAAAGAGACAGGCGCGCGCTTGGGAAGAAAAGCGGCGTTCCTGGTAAACCTTTTTAATCCTGAGATCCTCATTATTGGGGGTGGCATAGAGATCGGAGGGGCCATACTTCTCGACGCGGTCCGCGAGACGGTCAAGCAATCATCGGTCCCAGAGGCGACTGAAAAGTTGAGGATCATCCCCTCACAGCTTGGCGAAAACGGCGTCGCGCTCGGCGCGGTGGCGTTGGTCGCGCAGAATTATTTTATCAGTGTCTAATTCTATGGAACCGCGGCACTGTCTTTACTGCCAGAGCGTTTTCACCCCCAACAAATATTCTCCGCGTCAGAAGGTGTGCTCAAATCCCGAATGCCAGAAAAAAAGGCAGATGGAGAGCATGAAAGTCTGGCGCGAAAAAAATCCGAACTATTTCAAATACGATGAATCCAAAGAACCGGGATGGCTTGAGTCACAGAGAAAACGTTCAAAAATATGGCGCGAAAAAAATCCAGACAAGATCCGAGCCTATCGTCAGGCGCACAATGAGGAATACCGGAATTACATGCGCGAGTATATGCGGAAATACCGGCAGATAAAAACTGGCCCCGCGCAGGCTGTGCCGCCAAGTACGGATGCACCAAAACCCCAAAGCGGCGAAAGCGGTAACGCCTAAGGCATATTTTTTTAATGGAATTGTCGACTGATAAGTGATCATAGGTTGACAATGAATATTCGGGTTAATTAAAAAGGAGCCTGATGCTATCTCTGATTCTCAAGGTCCGTGAAGAAGTGATGAATGGGAAGCCATTGGATTATGAAGACGCCATGGGCCTGACAAACACGGCGCTGGTCGAGATCCCCTATTTAGCCGCTGCCGCGAACGAGGTGCGCGAAAAGTTTGTCGGCAGCCGGATAGAATCTTGCGCGTTGTCCAATATCAAAAGCGGCAACTGCAGTGAGGATTGCAAATTTTGCGCGCAGTCGGGCCACTACAAAACGGACAGCCCGGTTTATCCCCAGATCAGCGTCGAGGAGATAGTGGCCCAGGCCAACGCTGCCGAGGCGATGGGCGCGACCGAGTTCTGCATGGTCTCAAGCGGCTGGGGCGCGACGAATGAGAAAGAATTTGAGACGGTCCTAGAAGCGGTCCGCCGGATCTCCGCGGAGACTAAAGTTTTCGTCGATTGCTCGCTTGGGTTTCTGACCGGCGAGCAGATGCGGCGGCTAAAAGAAGCGGGATTGTATCGCAATAATCACAATCTCGAGGCCTCTCGCGATTATTTCGAAAAGATCTGCACGACGCACACCTACGAACAACGGCTGAATCATGTCCAGATGACCCGGCATTACGGGATCCATCCGTGTTCCGGAGGGATCTTCGGAATGGGAGAATCGCCGAAAGACAGGATAGATCTCGCGTTCGATCTAAAGAAAATAAACACTGACTGCGTTCCGATCAATATATTGAATCCGCGACGCGGGACGCCGCTAGGCGATGTGACCCCACCACTTCTTTCCAACGATCCCTTAAGGGATCGGTCCGCTTCAGCGGACGAAAGAAGTGGTGGGGTGACGCCGCTAGAGCCGCTCGAGATCATTAAATACATCGCGATCTATCGGCTGATCCTTCCGAAAGCCACGATCAAGATTGCCGGGGGCCGCGAAGTGAACTTGAGAGACCTTCAGGCGATGGCGATGCAGGCGGGCGCGAACGGGCTTATTATCGGCAATTATCTGACAACGATGGGCCGGAACCCCGCGCAGGATATCCAGATGCTAAAGGACCTTGGTTTTGATGTTGTGATGCCGAATGCTAAAAAGCCAACACTGGCAAAACTCTCTTAAACAGAGTCTGCGCGCGCTAAAAGAAAAAAATTTTTACCGGTCACTCGAAATCTCCGATTCCGCCGCGGGTTCCCATATCCGCATTGGCAATGAAAGCCTCATTAATTTCTCATCCAACAATTACCTGGGTTTGGCGAATCACCCCAAGGTCAAACAAGCGGTGGTCCGCGCGGTATTAAAATGGGGCGCGGGTAGCGGCGCTTCAAGGCTCGTTTCGGGCAATCTAAAAATTCACGGCGATCTGGAAGACAAGATCGCGCGGTTTAAAAATGAAGAGGCAGCCACGGTCTTTTCCTCTGGGTATCTGGCAAACCTCGGGGCGGTCACGGCTCTTGCGGGCGAGAGAGATCTGGTGATCCTGGACAGACTGAACCACGCGAGTCTAATTGACGCGACGCGACTTTCAAAAGCGAAGCTTTGGGTTATTCCGCACAAAGACGTGAGTGCTTTGGACAGGCTGCTCGAACGCGCGAAAGGTTTTAAAAAAAAACTCGTGTTGACCGACGCGTATTTCAGCATGGACGGCGATGTAGCGCCGCTGGATAAGCTGTTGGAAGTTTGTAAAAGACATGGAGCGATGCTGATGGTGGATGAGGCGCATTCGACCGGCGTTTTTGGAAAAACCGGGTCAGGGCTCGCGGAACAATTCGGCCTTTCCGGAAAGATCGATGTGGTGATGGGGACGCTAAGCAAGGCGTTGGGCAGCGTGGGCGGGTTTATCGCCGGCAAAAAGGTCCTTAAAGAATATTTGATTAATCGTTCGCGTGAATTCATATACACTACCGCACCGGCACCGTCGGCGTCCGCCGGCGCGTTAGAGGCGATCCGCCAAATTGAAACCCAGCCGTCGTTGAGGAAAAAATATTGGGGTCTTATTATCTTGGTGAGGAACGGATTAAAAGAACTTGGTTTCGATCTGATGGGTTCTGAAGGTCCGATCATTCCTTTACTTATTAGAGATACAAAGAAGGTCCTGCGAATGAAGGCGTTTTTAAGAAAAGAGGGGATTTTCGCTTCGGCGATCCGGCCGCCGACAGTCCCCAGAAATACGGATAGGATCCGTTTGTCGATCACCGCGGAGCACACGAAAGATGATTTGAATAAACTTTTAGGCGTTTTGAAGAAAGCGAGGCAAAAAATTTTATGATTCGAAAGGTAGTGCCGTTTGAAGCATGGGACAAAAAATATGTCTGGCATCCTTTTACGCAGATGAAAGAGTGGCGCCAGGAACCGGTCACGGTCATCGAAAAAGGCAGGGGCAACACACTGATCGATACTCGTGGCAGGCGTTACCTCGACGGTGTTTCGTCGCTTTGGTGCAACGTGCACGGCCATCGGGTGAAAAAGATCGATGACGCGATAAAAAAACAGCTGGGGAAGATCGCGCATTCCACTTTTCTTGGCCTTTCTCATGCGCCGGCGGCAGAGTTATCGAAGCGGTTGATCGAGATCGCGCCGCGCGGCTTGACAAAAATTTTTTATTCCGACTCGGGCTCGGCTTCCGTCGAGGTGGCTTTGAAGATGGCCTACCAGTTTTGGCGAGCTAAAGGCGTCAAAAGCAAAATTACCTTTTTAAAATTAAGAAACGCTTACCATGGCGACACGCTAGGCTCGGTGAGTGTCGGGGGGATAGAGCTTTTTCATGAAATCTTTTACCCGTTGTTATTTAAGACGTTTAGTGTGGCCTCACCCTATCTTTACCGAGATAATTTCCATGGCGGTGAAAAAGGGTACGCACGCCATTGCGCTGATAAGGTGGAACAGGTTCTTAAAAAACAGCATCGCAAGATATGCGCGTTGATCGTGGAACCTTTGATGCAGGGCGCGGCGGGTATGTTAAAACAACCCAAAGGGTATCTCACTTATTTGAGAAAACTGACAAAAAAATACGACGTTCTTTTGATCGCCGATGAGGTAGCGACCGGATTCGGGCGCACCGGAAAGATGTTCGCCTGCGAGCATGAAAACATCACGCCGGACTTTCTTTGCCTCGCCAAAGGGATCACGGCAGGGTATTTACCACTTTCGGCGACGCTCACGACGGATAAAATCTATAACGCCTTCCTAGGCGAGTATCGGGAGTTTAAGGCTTTTTTTCATGGGCATACCTATTCGGCGAACCCCCTGGCTTGTGCCGCTGCGCTTGCGAATCTTGAGATATTTAAAGAAGAAAAAACGCTTGAGAAACTACAACCTAAAATAAAAGTTTTAAGCAAAGAACTCTGGAAAATAAAGCGCCTGCCCCATGTCGGGGACATCCGGCAAACAGGTTTTATGGTGGGCATTGAGCTTGTGAAAGACCAGCAAACGAAAGAACCTTATCCTTGGGCCCAGAAGCGCGGATTCCGCGTGTGCGCACTGGCGCGTGAGCACGGCGTGATGTTGCGTCCGCTGGGTAACGTGATTGTCATTATGCCGCCGCTATCGATCAAAGGATCAGAACTACGTAAAATTTGCCGTGTGGTGCATGATTGTATTTACAAAGTGACTTCTTGAGAGATTAAAATATGCGATCAATATTTATAGCTGGAACCGATACTGGAGTGGGAAAGACTATGGTTGCAGGGGCGTTGGCGTCCGCGCTCCGGATCAAGGCTTTTAAAGTGGGTGTGATGAAGCCGATCTCTTGCGGCGGCAGGGAAGACGCCGAGTTTTTGATGAAGTGCGCAGGCATTAAAGAGCCCTTCGATCTGGTGAATCCGATCTTTTTGAAACAGCCGTTATCCCCGAATGTCGCGGCGTCGATGGAAAAAAATAAAATAGACGTAAAAAAGATCACGCGAGCCCTTGATATTTTAAAAAAGAAATATGATTATCTCGTGATCGAGGGGTGCGGCGGGCTTTTGGTGCCGGTGACCCCACCATTTGTTTGGCCCGCATCTGCGGGCCGATCCAAAGGATCGCGGCAAACAAGTGGTGGGGTGACCGATAAATTTTTTGTCATAGACTTAATTCCGTTTATGAAAGCCGAGACGATCTTAGTGTCACGCGCAGGACTGGGGGCGATCAATCATTCTTTATTGAGTTTGGAAGCGCTGGCTTCGAGAAAAATCAAGCCGCTTGGGATTATTTTTAACCGTTTGAGCGGAGGGCCGCTATCTGTTCCTGAACAGACGAATCCTAAAGTTGTTTCTGGTCTCAGTAAAATACCATCCCTTGGCGTTTTTCCCTATATGAAGGCATGCGAGGTGAATTGTGCAGGCAAAGCTTTTTTGAAACATATAGATTTAGAAAAAATAATATGATAGATTGGCTCGATTAAGTTTTAAAAACAGAGACAACTTTCTTGCAAGAAACCGACGCACTAAAAAAAACCCCGCTTTACGACCGTCATGTCGCGCTGAACGCCAAAATGGTCAATTTCGCCGGCTGGCTCATGCCTGTTTATTACGCTGGCATCATCGCCGAACATCAGTGGACGCGTAGCTCCTGCAGTGTTTTTGATGTCTCGCATCTTGGGGAGTTTCACGTGAAAGGTCCCGGCGCCTTCAAATTTTTACAACACCGGTTGACTAACGATTTGACCAAGCTGAAAAATGGCAAGATCCTATATAATCTTTTGTGCGATGAGAAAGGTTTTGTGCTGGATGACCTTTTGGTTTACCAGAACGATACGGAGGATTATTACATCATTGTCAATGCGGCCAATATCGCGCAAGACTATGAAGCGTTCAAGAAATACGCGCCGTCTTCGGTCGTTTTGAAAGATCAGAGTGGTGAAACCGCGTGCGTGGCGATCCAGGGCCCCAAGTCCGAATTGGTGCTTGAAAAGTTGTTTGGATTTAAGCTAAAGAACCTCGGCTATTATTCTTTTAAAGAAGAAAGTTTTAAAGGCCAGCCGATTTGGATTTCACGAAGCGGTTATACCGGCGAGGATGGTTTCGAGATTTTCTTGAACCACGAGTTGATCTTACCGGTCTGGGACCGTTTACTTCAAGATGGCAAAAAAGAAGGCATTCTTCCGGCCGGGCTGGGCGCGAGAAACACGCTGAGGCTTGAGGCCGGTAACGCGCTTTATGGAAATGATATTGACGCGTCGACGACACCGCTGGAAGCGGGGCTCGCGTGGGCCGTTTCGTTCGGCAAAGGTGATTTTGTGGGCCGTGAAAGCCTTTTGAAACAGAAAGAAAACGGTATCCAGAAGCGTCTGGTTGGGTTTAAAATGCTCGACAAACCGATCGCGCGCGAACATTATCCGATCATGAAATCAGGTAAAAGGATCGGCGTGGTTACCAGCGGATCTTTCGGACCAAGTGTTGGTTGTAATATTGGGCTGGGTTATGTGGAAAAAGGGGCCGACTCGCTCGGCACGTTGATCGAGATTGAGATTCATAAAAAACCGGTAAAAGGCGAGATCGTGAAGCTCCCATTTATAGCATCGAAACATAAGAAAGGTTGAAACATGGTCGAACCATCGAAATTGAAATACGCGCAAACTCACGAGTGGGTGAGCCTTAACGGAAAGATTGCGACGGTCGGAATCAGTGACCACGCGCAAAAAGAAATTTCGGACGTCGTGTTCGTCGAGCTTCCCAAACTTGATAAGCCCGTGAAACAAAAAGAAAGCGCGATGGTGATCGAGTCGGTCAAGGCCGCTTTTGATATTTACGCGCCGGTATCCGGCAAGGTCGTCAAGATCAATGACCAATTGAAGGACAAGCCGGAACTTGTGAATCGGTCGCCTTATGAAGAAGGCTGGTTGTTCCAAGTAGAATGTGCCGATTTGAAAGAGATCGATTCGCTTCTGACTGAAGCGCAGTACAACGACGTCAAAAACCACCCAGCCCACTAGGGATCTTCATGCAGTATATTTCAAACACCGAAAATGATAAGAAGGAAATGTTGAAAGCCATCGGCGTTTCCTCATTCGAGGCGCTGATCGCCAATATTCCTCAAAAACTGAGGAACTTTAATATGCTAATTCCCGCCGGCATTTCGGAACTTGAGCTGGACCGGGAGCTTGATGAAACAGGCGCCGCCAACAAGAATTTTAAATACTATATTCCTTTCATCGGCGGAGGCAATTACGATCATTTTATCCCGGCCGTTGTGGACCGGTTGGCGCTTCGCGGCGAATTTATTACTTCTTATACGCCGTATCAAGGTGAGGCGAGCCAGGGAACGCTTCAGGGGGTTTATGAATACCAGAGCCTCATTTGCGAACTGACAGGCATGGATTATTCCAACGCCTCGATGTATGACGGCGCTTCGAGCCTGGCCGAGGCCGTACTTTTGGCGCTAAGATCCTCAGGAAGAAAAAAAATATTGATCCCGTCGAGCGTGCATCCCGAATACCGTGAAGTGGTGAAAACGTACCTTTCTTTTATTGACGCCAAAGTTGTTGAGATCCCGATGAAGGCCGGCGCAGTGGACGAAGCTTTCTTGGAAAAATCCTTGGATCAAGAAACTGCGGCGGTGATCCTTCAACAGCCAAATTTTTTTGGGATCCTGGAAAACGCGCATCGCGTCGCGGAACTCACGCATCGCGCAGGCGCATTGCTGATCGCCTGCGTGAATCCAATCTCACTTGGGATCTTAGAACCGCCCGGAGAGTACGGCGCTGACATCGCGGTGGGCGAGGGCCAGCCGCTCGGCAACGCGGTTTCCTTCGGCGGCCCGCATTTTGGTTTTTTTACGGTCAAAGAAGAGCTTCTTCGAAAAATACCCGGCCGTATCGCAGGCATGACCGTGGATAAGGCAGGACGCCGCGCGTTCGTGTTGACGCTTCAGGCACGCGAACAGCATATCCGCCGTGAGAAAGCGACCTCGAATATTTGTACGAATCAGGCGCTTTGCGCTCTAAAGGCCGCGATCTACATGACGCTGCTTGGCAAAAAAGGAATAAAAAAAGTCGCGCTTTTGAATCTTCAGATGGCGCACGCCGCTTATGAGCGATTGACGCGGATCAGGGGGGTCCGGTCTTTTTCAACCAAGCCTTTCTTCAATGAATTCACGCTCACCATCGAGAAGGACAAAAAGAAACTTGAAGACAGTCTAAGAAAATACAGAATTTTAGGGCCATTGTCGCTGGAACCTTATTATCCTCAGATGCGGTCATCCTACTTATTCGCGGTCACCGAAAAACGGACCCCTTCGGATCTGGAAGCATTGGCGAAAGCGATAGAACAAGCATGACCCCACCACCTCTTTTACGCCGCTTTTGCGGTAAAAATCTTAGGAAGCGGCGTACAAATCCGGCGTTGGCGGATTTGCCTGTTCTTCGATCAGAAAAAGAGGTGGTGGGGTGAGCGAACTTATTTTTGAAAAACATTCTTTAAATGAGGCTTCGTGGCTGCCTGAATTGAGCGCCGCCGAGAAAGATATTTTAAACTCCATTCCTCAAAATTTGCTTAGGAAAAAAGAACCCGGTTTTCCTTCATTGTCAGAGCTCGATGTGGTGAGACATTTCACAAACCTCTCACGCAAAAATTTCTCGGTCGACACCAATTTTTACCCGCTTGGCTCTTGCACGATGAAGTATAACCCGAAGGCGCTTGACTCGATCGCCGCGTCAACATCCTTTTCCCAGATCCATCCTTACCAGCGCGAAGAGGATGTGCAGGGCGCGTTGAAAATTTTATATGAAATGCAGGGCTATTTATCCACGATCACGGGAATGGATGAATTTACGCTTCAGCCAGCGGCTGGCGCGCACGGAGAATTTTGCGGACTCCTGATCGTCAGCGCTTATCACAGGTCAAAAAATCAGAAAAAAACAAAAGTATTGATCCCCGATTCCTCGCATGGCACCAATCCCGCCTCAGCGGCGCTTTGCGGGTATGAGGTGGTGCAGGTATTGACCAATGCCAAAGGCCTCGTGGACGTGAAGGACTTAAAGTCCAAATTAGACAGCTCGGTCGCGTGCCTGATGATGACCAATCCCAATACGCTCGGGCTTTTTGAAGAGGATATTTTGGAAATAGCCAAGAGCGTTCATGACGCCGGAGGACTTTTGTATTACGACGGCGCCAACATGAACGCGCTGGTCGGGATTTGCCGGCCGGGGGATATGGGATTCGATATCGTGCATCTCAATCTTCACAAAACATTCGCGGTGCCGCATGGATCGGGTGGGCCGGGCTCCGGCCCCGTCGGGGTTAAAAAAAATCTGATCCCTTTTTTACCAAGACCTCAGATCTTAAAAAAAGGTGAACAGTATCTTTTTGACAAAGAGGCCCCGCAGACCATCGGTAAATTGAGAACCTACTATGGCAATTTTGGGGCGATCATCCGCTCTTACGGCTATATCAAGGCGCTCGGGTTGGAGGGGCTGAAAGGCGTCTCGGAAAACGCGATCATCAACGCCAATTACCTCAAGGTTAAATTGAAAGTAATTTTCGACGTGCCTTATGACGGTTTTTGCATGCACGAGTTCGTGATGTCCGCGAGGAAGCAAAAAAAAGCGGGCGTCAAGGCGCTCGATATCGCCAAACGTCTTTTGGATTTTGGCGTTCATGCCCCGACGATCTATTTTCCTTTGATCGTGGAGGAAGCGATGATGATCGAGCCGACGGAGACAGAATCAAAGGAAACGCTGGATGAATTTGTGAAAATTTTACACGAGATCAATGAAGAGATCCGCCTGACTCCCGAGAAAGTCTTGAACGCGCCTCAATTGACGCCGGTGAGCCGTATTGACGAGGTGCAAGCGGCCAGACAGCCAAATTTGCGTTATAAATGAAATTCCGTCTCATCCTTGATCTTGCTCGTCCTGCGGCGCTCAACATGGCGATCGATGAAATGTTGATGGAATCTCAATCGTTGCCGGGCGCCATGCCCGCTTTGAGATTTTATTCCTGGGCGAATCCCGCTTATTCCATAGGTTATTTTCAGAGTGTCGGCAAGATTACCGAACGTTTTCGATCGGCAAAGACAGGTGTCTCCGTTGTGCGCCGGATCACGGGCGGCGGCCTTGTGTTTCACGGCCAGGACATCACTTTTTCTATTGCCGCGAAACAAAGCAATCCCTTTTTCTCGGGTGGGGCGAAGGATTCTTACCTTCAGGTCAATGAAGCGGCGAGAAGCGGTCTCCAACCGTTTTATCCAAAAATTGATTATGCCGACTGCAAAACCGTTCCTTCGGGACGGGCAAACGAAGAGCGCGTTTGCTTCGAGGCCCCCGTTTGTCATGATCTGTTGCTTGATGGAAAAAAGATCGTCGGCGCAAGCCAGCGGAGAAAAAATGATGTGGTTCTTTATCAATCCTCAATATTCTTGAATGGCGATAAAAATAACCTTCTTCGCCATCTGATCAACGGTTTTAAGGAAAAATGGAAAATAGACCTTGTTGAAAAACCTTTATCAAAAACAGAACTTTTATTTGCTCATCAAAAAGAAAAAGAGCGCTACGCGTCTAGTGATTGGGCTTATCTGTCCGAAAAGGATAGCTTGAAGGACGCGCGCTTCTAGACGCTGCGGGAAGATTTAGAGCGCTCTTTTTTTTCGTAACATTCGGGGCAGTTGTAAAGAGGCTTGGCAAGCGCGCGATCGTAGCCTTTGTCAACGATGACACGCTTCACTTCTTTGGTCTCTTTGCCGCAGGTGTCGCATTTCATGCGCTCAAGCTTAACAGAGCTGTATTTTGAAGTCAAATAGGAGAAACTAGTAAAAAGCCGCGCCTAACAAGCGCGTGTAAATCTTATAAATCATTTGACATTAAAAAATCAGAAACGTATATTAATTACGTGGTAGATTTAAGAAAAAATCTTGTGGAGGAAAATCGGTAATGAGCGGCGTAGTACCAAATAATGTTCAGACCGGTTCGCCGGTCAGCACTGTGTCAATTCAGGATCATCTGAGCATGGGGCAGCAACTGCTGGTCCCCAAAAAATTATTTTTCACCAAAGGCGTCGGTTCTCATAAGCATGAGCTGCGTTCATTTGAGATGGCGCTTCGCGACGCCGGAATCGAGAAGTGTAATATTGTGCACGTCTCCAGCATTTTTCCGCCCAACTGCGAATTGATTTCAAAAAACGAGGGTATGAAGTACATTTATCCTGGTATGATCACGTTCGCGGTCACGGCCAGGCTTTCGTCCAACGAAAACCGCCGTTTGATCGCCGCCTCCATCGGTTGCGCGATCCCATCGGATTCGACCACGTTTGGTTATCTGAGTGAATATTACGCGTTCGGCCAGACCGAGAAAGAGGCCGGGGATACCTCGGAGGACTTGGCGGCCGCGATGCTTGCCTCCACGTTGGGTATAGACATTGACGAGGATAAAAGCTGGGACGAGAAAGAAGAAATTTTCCGCATCTCCGATAAAATCGTTAAAACCACCAATGTGACGCAATCGGCAATGGTGGAAAAAGGTTGTTACACGACCGTCGTCGCGGCGGGCGTTTTCATATTCTGACCTCGCGCAAGGCCCTTCCAAAACCCATTCATGCCATATTTTAAATTTCAAAAAAGTACTGCCTATGATCTTTTTTTCCTCGTTTTCCTTTCCGGTATTTTCTATTTGGTGAATCTAGGCGGAGGCTCGCTCGCGAGCTGGGACGAAGCCATTTACGCTTCGGTCGCGAAGGAGATGCTTCGGTCGGGACATTGGCTTCGTCTCACGCTTGAAGGGAGCCCATGGTCGGATAAGCCACCGCTTTGTATTTGGGCTACGGCACTTTTCTACAAGGTCTTCGGCATCAATGAATTTGCCGCGAGGCTCTTTTCCGCGTTGACGGGAATCGGCACGATCATTGTCACGTATTTTTTTGCCTCAAAAATTTTCAATCGCTGGATCGGATCTCTCGCGGCGCTCGTGCTTTTGAGTTCAAGCCATTTTATCCATTTTTCAAGGTTTGGGATGATGGACGCGCCGATCACTTTTTTTATCGCACTCTCGCTTTATTTTTTTTGGCTGGGCCGTGAGCGAAATCGTTACCTAATTTTTTCAGGGATCGCGCTCGGGCTGGCTATCATGACCAAAAGTTTCTCCGCGCTTTTCGTATTGCCGGTGGTATGGATTTATTGCCTGTGGGCTAGGGAGCTTGATGTCTTGTGGAGATCGTCGTATTGGATCGGCGTGATTCTCGCGGTTGCGATCGCGCTGCCGTGGAACCTCTATGAGATCGTCGCCTACCGGGGACTTTATATGAATGACGCGGTCACCAAACATCTCTTCTTGAGAACGACGAAGGCGTTGGACGGACACAGCGGGAACTTATATTATTATATCCGCACGATGGTGAACAAATATCACCCATGGACGCTGGTCTCGATATTTTCCGCACCGCTTTTTTTTCTTCAAGCGATCAGAACTCGAAGAAAAGAAATTCTTTTTATCACGGTGTGGATGTTCTTGATTTTTGTCGTGATCTCACTGATGCAAACGAAGCTCGACTGGTATCTGCTGCCCGTCTATCCGGCATTATCGATTTCGGTGGCCTACTATTTGGCAAGAATATTCAAAGAAGAACAAAAGCTATTGGTGCAGGGGATGTTTGTCGTGGTCATGGTGCTCCACCTGCAGTATTCCCATATTTTTAATCATGATTACAGCCGCGAACTCAAGGGGATCGCCCCAGCCACCAAATCCATTATCGGACCGGCGGAGGTCATTTATTTTTATGATTTTCATGATTCACCGGCGGGTAATTTTTATTTAGAGAAAAAGATCGCTTACCTGGATGACCCCAACTCTTTTATAAGTCAGGCTAAAACATCCGATGCATTTTACTGTTTTATCTATGAAAAAGATCTAAAAGCGGTGAATAAATATTTATCGGCCAACAGTTTATCGGTTAAAGCTTCTTTTAAGGCTCTGCGGTTGATTATAAAAGAGAAGCCCCTTCAAAACTCCTAGCGCTTCAAGCCTTTCCGCCCCAAGCTTTTTAATTTTACTTCGTCGCGTCTTTGGCTTATAATTTGAAGCAGGGGTACGGCCATGAAAAAAAAAGCCAAAAAGTTAAAAAAAACATCCAAAAAAATCTCACCCTCCCTTCGAAAGACCGCTAAAAAATTTAAGTCGAAGATAGTTTTTAAGTCATTGAAATATATAAAGATAAAGAAATTTATTGCGCCAATTGTGAAAGAATCCGTCCAGCCGGTGGTGAATTTTTCTCCAAAATTTGAAGGCTTTGAATTACCTATTGCCTACGGAGAAAATAAACTCGTGCTGATGGTCCGGGATCCTTGGTGGTTATATGCTTATTGGGAGGTAACTCCGGAGCGTGAAAGGGAAGTGTTGGATTTCGTTAAAGAGTCGGGCTTTTCGATTGAAACGAAGGTTTTGAGAGTTTATGAGTTGGCCGATAAAGAGTGGACAGGCACCTCTACATTTTTCGACATTGGAATCGGTTTCGCGAATAATTGGTATGTGGATGTGGGAAAACCTGACAGGCATTGGATCGCGGAGTTAGGTTTTCGCGCTCAGGGTGGCCGTTTCTTTGCATTGATCCGGTCGAACATTGTCCGCACGCCGCGTTATGGCGTATCGGATGTGCTGGATGAAGAGTGGCTCTTGCCGGATGAGCTTTATTGGAAAATCTTCGGGCTCTCCGGCGGCCTTGGCAGACCAAAAAGCTCGCTGGATGTACGGGAAGTTTTGGAACGGTATTTAAGAGGCCTCGGCGCGTCTGAAAATTCCGCGCGCATCAGCGTGCGTCCACAACCGGAAAAAGCGGCCGCGCGATCGGTCTAAAACCCCTCCTATGGAAAAAGGTTATCTTTCGATTGTTTTGCACGCACACCTGCCCTATATCCGTCATCCGGAACATCAGCGGTTTTTGGAAGAGGAGTGGTTTTACGAGGCGATCACCGAAACTTATATTCCGCTGATCAAGGCCTTTGATCGATTGACGCGGGACGGCGTGGATTTCCGGATCACGATATCGCTCACGCCGACGCTCCTTTCAATGATGACGGATCCGCTGCTTCAGGATAGGTACGTCCGGCACCTTGACCGCCTCATCGATTTATCGAGAAGAGAAATTGAAAGGACATCCTCTGACGGCGCTTTTAAACCGTTGGCGGAGATGTACCACGGGCTTTTTCTCGAAGCGCGCGGGATCTTTTGCGATCGTTACCATAAAAATCTAACGTTGGCATTCAAAGAGTTTCAGGATCTGGGGAAACTAGAGATCATCACTTGCGCGGCGACGCATGGATTTTTGCCGCTGATGGAAATCCATCAGGAAGCGGTGCGCGCCCAGATCAAAGTGGCCGTAGAAACGCACGAAAAAATCCTGGGCCGCCGGCCGCGTGGCATATGGCTGCCGGAGTGCGGATTTTATCCCGGCGTGGATGAGATCCTCAAATCGGAAGGCCTCCGGTTTTTTATTGTCGACACGCACGGCATTCTGTTCGCAAGCCCACGGCCCAAGTATGGGATTTTCGCGCCGGTGTATTGCCGGTCGGGCGTTGCGGCTTTTGGCAGGGACATGGAATCCTCCAAAAGCGTATGGAGTGCCGAAGAAGGCTATCCCGGCAATACCTGCTATAGGGAATTTTACCGCGACATCGGTTTTGACTTGGATTATGACTATATCAAGCCCTATTTGAATGGGGATGGTTCGCGGATCAATACAGGTATCAAGTATTACCGGATCACCGGCGCGGGCGATCACAAAGAGCCCTATGATGCTGAGCGGGCGCGGAAGATAGCCGCTGAACATGCCGGCAATTTTATGTTTAACCGTGAAAGGCAGGTCGAGTACCTCGAAGGCTTGATGGGGCAGAAGCCTCTGATCGTTTCCCCTTATGACGCGGAGCTTTTCGGGCACTGGTGGTTTGAAGGACCCCTATGGCTTGAATTCCTTTTCCGGAAGATTCACTATGACCAGACGACGGTTAAAACAATCACGCCGATGGAGTATCTGGAACGGCACCCTAGAAATCAGGTGGTGACGCCGTCGATGTCAAGCTGGGGGTACAACGGCTACATGGAGGTCTGGCTCAACGGGGCCAATGACTGGATCTACCGTCATCTTCATAAGGCCTCGGAGCGAATGATCGCGCTGGCTAATGAACGAACTCACGCCGAAGGCGTGGAGCGGAGACTATTGAACCAGATGGCTCGAGAGCTGGTGCTGGCGCAGTCGAGCGACTGGGCGTTTATCATGAAGACCGGGACCCACACCGCCTATGCGGTGAAGCGCACAAAAGATCACCTCGAGCGTTTCACGAATCTTTGGTCTCAAATTACCAAAAAAAATATGGACATCGGATATCTTGAGAGCATAGAATCTACTGATAATATTTTTCCGTGGATGGATTACAGGGTTTACGCAACAACCCAATGAGCGGACTTGCTGGATGATATTGCCTCGATGACTAAAACCCGCACCGAAAAAGACTCGATCGGATCGCGTGAGATCCCTGAGAACGTTTATTATGGTATCCAAACGGACCGCGCCGTTGAAAATTTTCCAATCAGCGGTTTAAAAACCCACCCACGTTTTATAGACGCTTACGTGTATATCAAAAAAGCCGCAGCCATCGCGAATCTCAAAGCGGGAGAATTGCCCAAGGCTTCCGCGGACGCGATCGTGAAAGCCTGCGATGAGATCCTGGCGGGCGGTTTTCGGGATCAGTTTCCCGTCGACGTGTTCCAAATGGGCGCAGGCACCGCGTTCCATATGAACGTCAATGAGGTTATCGCAAACCGCGCCAACGAGATCCTCGGCGGAAAAAAAGGGGCTTATCACCCGATCAATCCCAACGATCACGTGAATATGGGCCAGTCCACGAATGATACCTTCCCAACGGCCGTCCGCATCGCTCTGCGGCTGATCTTGAGAGAGGCGTTGTACGGCCCGCTCGAGGCGCTCGAAAAAGAATTTTTTAATAAAGGCAGGGAGTTTGACGGCATTTTAAAATCCGCTAGGACCCACCTTCAGGACGCTGTGCCCATTCGATTGGGACAGGAATTCGCGGCCTATGGGGAGGCGGTTAAAAAATCCAGGCTGTCGATCGTCGCGGCGGAGAAATCTTTGGCCGAACTTGGCATCGGCGGAAGCGCAGCCGGCACAGGGCTCAATACGGCGCAGGGCACCCGCGAAGAAATTATTAAAGAACTTGAAAAATTTACGAAACTTTCTTTTATTCCTGCGTCCGACATGCGCGAGGCGATGCAAAGCCAGCGGCCGCTCGCCGAGGTGTCCGCGAGCTTAAGAAATCTGGCGCTTGAAATTACAAGGATCGTCAATGACCTTAGGCTCTTGTCCTCAGGGCCGACAACGGGTTTGGCAGAGATCAATCTTCCGGCCATGGCGCCGGGTTCTTCGATCATGCCGGGCAAGGTCAATCCCTCGATCCTCGAGATGGTGAACATGGTCGCGTTTCAGGTGATCGGCTCTGACACGGTTGTCGCGTTCGCGGTGCAGGCGGGCCAGCTCGAGCTCAACGTGATGATGCCGGTCATGGCGTTCAACCTTAATTTTGCCGCCACGATTTTCGGCAACGCATTAAAGGTTCTCCGTGAAAAATGCGTCGCCGGGATCACCGTAAATAAAGAACAGTGCCAGCACTACGCGGAGAGTAGCATGGGCTTGGCGACGGCGCTCAACGCCTCGATCGGCTACGCGAAGGCCGCCGAAGTCGCCAAGGAAGCACTTCAGTCTAAGAAAACAATTATCCAGGTCATCCGTGAGAAAAAAATATTGTCAGAAGCTGAGATTAAAAAGATCATGGACCCGGTTAAAATGACCGAGCCGGGGATTCCCGGCAAATGAGCGATCCCGAAAAATCGGTCAGCGTGAAATTTGTCCCGTGGTATCTTGAATCCCGTTTTGTTCTGTGGATGGTTTTTATTTTTGGGCCGCTCGCGTTGCCGCTGGTTTGGCTGACGCCTAGATTTTCCACGACTTGGAAAATTGTCACGACAATATTATCGGTGGCGATTTCAATTTTTATTTTTAAAACCAGCGCCCAGATGCTTCAATTCCTGACCCGGCATCTAAAAGATATTCAGGACGCCTCGGTGGTGGGGTGATATTGATTTAAAGCAGTTGATTTTATTTTTTACTGATGGCACAATAAGCCATCATTCATTGTGCAACACACTTGATCACCTGAATTTAGGAGAATTGCCTTGCCGGTCAAAGAAGCGGAAACATTGTCAAAAGGCTTGGAAGACGTCGTCGCAGCGGAGAGCTCGATCTGCCAGATCGATGGTAAAAATTCAAAGCTTTTTTATCGCGGTTATGATATTCACGACTTAGCCAAGAACTCGACCTTTGAAGAGACGGCGTATCTTTTGCTTTTCGGCAACCTGCCAACCGAAAGACAGCTCGTTGATTTCGCCAATAAACTGGCCAGCGAACGCGAACTTCCAAAGGGGCTGGTAGAATTTATCCAGAAGTTCCCAAAAACGGTCCACCCGATGGCCGCGCTGCGCACCGGTGTGTCGCTTCTTTCATTTTTTGATCCTGAGGCGGAAGATAAATCGATGGAATCCAACGTACGCAAAGCCATCCGCCTGATCGCCAGAACTCCCGCGATCGTGGCCTATTTCGACCGCGTACGCCGAGGGCAGAGCTTGGTGCATCCCAAAACGGACGCCGCCCATAGCACGGCCGCCAATTTTCTTTATATGCTGAAAGACAAAGAAGCGGCGCCCATCGAGACGCGTACGCTGGATATGTATTTTGTCCTGCTCGCCGAGCATGATCTGAACGCTTCGACGTTCGCGGCGCGTACGACATTTTCCACGCTCTCAGACATTTATTCGGCGATCACCTCGGCGGTCGGGGCTTTAAAAGGGGATTTGCACGGCTCCGCGAACAGCCGTTCGATGGAGAGTTTGATCGAGATCGGGGACGTTCAGAAAGTCGACTCGTTTCTGGACGCCGAGCTGAACAACAAGAAAAAGTTGATGGGTTTTGGACACCGGGTTTACAAGGGGCCGGATCCGCGAGCTGCGGATCTGCGCGTGATGGCCAAAACGTTGGCGGAGACCAATCCCGAACAGGTGAAATGGTATGTCATCTCTGAAAAACTTGAACAGGCTGTCTGGACACGGAAAAAATTAAATTGCAACGTCGACTTTTATTCGGCATCTGTCCTTTACACGATCGGCATCCCGATTGATCTTTTTACGGCGATGTTTGCGATCAGTCGCATGGCAGGTTGGACCGCGCATGTGCTTGAGCAGCTATCGGATAACCGCCTGATCCGTCCGGTGTCGAATTATGTGGGTCCCGCTCCTCGAAGCTATACCTCGCTCAAAGAACGCAAGTAACCGGATATTTTTTAATCATTAGCCCGTGGATTCAAGAATCGCTATGGCGTGTTCAACCCACGGGTCTTGATTTTTAGAAGAGAGGAATAGAAATGGCGGAAGAAACAAAACATGATCTTTATTTAAAACGGATACAGGTGATCCTTGCCATCCTGGGTGGTTTAGCGGCTGTGATCATCGGTTTTTATAACATAAGAAAGAATGTGTTCACCGATAACACCCCGGGGATTCTTGCGGTTTCGGTACGTTCAGACCAAGGCCGGTCTATCGCGGCGGCGCATATCGAGCTTTATGATTCTCAAAATGCGGTGGTGGCGTCTTCAGAGACCTCCGGCAACGGATCGTACACCGATCAGGACATTGTGCCGGGTAGTTATTTGTTAAAAATAACCTCGAGTGGTTATGAACCTCAGGCGGCGACCATCAAGATCGATCCAAAAAAGACCACGCATCTTGATCTGGTCTTGAGAAGTTTCGGCAACACTCAATCTCCCGGGAGTCCGATCAAGTCAGCGCTGGAGGATGTCGGCGCTACATGGATAAAAAAGTTTGGAAAGACCTCCGAGCAGGCACAGAAATAAACTTTTAGCGGAAGTGGCGGAACTGGCATACGCGCAGGTCTCAGAAGCCTGTGCCGCAAGGCTTGAGGGTTCAAATCCCTCCTTCCGCATAGTTTTTACATGAAAAAACTCTATTACCCGCTCTCAGTTTTGATCATTTTCTCCGTCATTTATTGGATGATCCCTTCCTATCTCGCCCAGTCGGAGCCGCTCCAAAAAATAGAGCTCCAAACACGCGATATTTTTTTTAAAATTAGACATCTTTCATCGACGCCTCCTGAGGAACTGCGCGGGATCCTGATCGTTTCGATTGATGAAGAGTCCTGCGAAAAACTCGGCGTGCGGTGGCCATGGCCGCGAAAAATATTCGCCGGGATGATTGACGCTTTGAACAGGGCGGGCGCAAACGTGATAGGGCTGAATGTTTCGTTCAACGGCCTGGAAGGGGAAACTAACGCCTCGAGTCTAGAACTTTCGAGCGCGATGCGCCGTCACGGCAATGTAGTGATCGGGGCCACCTTCGGCAACGAGAACCGGCTTTTAAAGCCAAACCCTCTGATCGCGGAGGCGGTTTCGAGATACGGCTATCTTGAGAAATTGGTCGACGCAGATTTCTTGATCCGTAAATCCTATTTGTTAATGCCCTATTCATTGAAACGTGTTTCGGATAATTTCACTGTTTTCTCAAGCTCCAAGGATCTTTTTGAGAGTTCTTTTCCGCTCCAACTTCTTGCCGCGGCTTCAGGGCCTGCGCCGGCAAATAGCCCCCATTATGACAAAGATCTTGGGCTTGTGACGGTCGGGAACCCGCATCGCGCGATTTATGTAGAATCCGACGGAAGTTATCCGATCAATTATGTCGCGGCTGAGTCAGATTTTAAAAAAATTCCCGCCTGGAAAATCATCCAAAATAAATTCTCGGAGGAGGAGGTGCGAGGCAAGGTGGTGTTGGTGGGACAAACCTCATCGGTATTCGCGGATGTTCACCCCACACCGCTCGGCATGATGTCCGGCATTGCGATCCATGCGAACGAATTGTTATCGGTTGTTTCCGACAGGATCTTGCACTTTGTGCCTGATACGCTGGCCTTTATGATCTCGTGGCTCGCGGCGATTTTCGTTCTAGCCTTGTTTCTCTGTCGGAGGTTTTGGTTCGGCATTTTGGCGTCGATCGTTATGATCTTTGGATTATTTTTAGCGGCGCAGGCCGCTTTCTTGAGGGATTTCGTGACGGAGCCGTTCATTCTGATCCTCGGGCCGTTTTTGGCGACGTGCACCGGCGTTATTGTCAATTCGCTGAACCTTCTTTTGGAGAACCAGGGACTTGAGACGAAGGTCATTCACGATAAATTGACCGGGTTGTACAAGTATGAGTACCTGCGCGAATGTCTTGAGGAGGAGTGGAAGCGTTGTTTACGCTCCAAACTTCCGGTGTCGATCGCGATGACGGATCTCGACCGCTTTAAGAAGATCAATGACACGCTCGGCCACGAGGTGGGGAATGAAATGATCAAGCGCGCGGCGGCGGTGATCAAGGAAAGCGCCAGGCGTTATGACATCGTCTCACGATACGGCGGTGATGAGTTTGTGGTCCTTTTATGGCACACAACGCTTGAGGAAGCGAAGGCCTATCGTGAACGTTTAAGGAATTTGTATCACGCGATGGCCGTTCAACTGGAGCCCGCGCTGAAGGACTCTTCGATCAGCATAGGCGTCGCGTCGTTTGACCCAGCGGTCAACCCCCATTATCCGCCGGAGCCACAGCGGCTCATCGAGGACGCGGACAAGGACCTTTTTACGGATAAAGAAAGCCGCCGCCAAGGCGGGCCGGGCCGTTAAGATTCTTCCGGTGCCTCGGAAAAATCAGGGTCCGCTATTTTTCTTAAGCCGATCACGGCTATCTCATTGTCAGGGTTGATATCAAGTGCGTTTTGAAATGCATCTTTCGCACGATTAAAATCCCCCAAGATCATATAGGACTGCCCCATGCGGGCATAAGCATCGTCATCGTCGGGTTCCGTCAAAAGGATCTCGGAATACACGTCGATCGCGTCTCTAAAGTTATGTCCAGCGATCAGCTTCTCGGCCCGTTCATGAAGATTTTTTATTTGGTTCATGTCGTCCTGCGTGATAGAGGTGAAGCTTTTTTGAGCGGATTCGGCGGCGCGTAATTTCGAAGCGAATAAACCGGCGGCCATCAAAAAAGAAACGGTGAGGAAAAATAAAATTTTAATAAATAACGACTTTTTTTGGTTTGTTGTATGAGACATCGGGCCGACGAGTTGCTTTTAAGCTCAATATACTGCAAAGGTTAGCGCCTGTCAAACCGGCTGGTTCTTGACTTTGTGAGCCTTGAGAGGACCATCGAGTTGTGTTATAGTAACGTTCGTGAAAGAAAAAGCCGAAGATCCGGTGATCACCACGAATCGAGAGGCGCGGCGCGACTATTTTATTCTGGAAACCCTTGAAGCGGGGCTGGTGCTTGGTGGCTGTGAAGTCAAGTCACTGCGGGACAGGCAGGCGAGCCTGGTAGGAAGTTTTGCCAGGGTTCAGGGCGATGAGGCGGTTCTGTACAATCTTTACATCGCACCTTACGCGATGGGTAACCGTGAAAATCTGGAGCCGAAACGCGAACGAAAGCTCCTGCTTCATCGCTCCCAGATCAACAAGCTGAAGGCCAAGACCGTTGAAAAAGGCCTGGTGCTGATCCCGCTTAAGCTTTATTTCAATAATCACGGGATCGCGAAGGTGGAGCTCGCGGTTGCCAAAGGCAAGAAGCTCTACGATAAGCGGTCGGACATTAAAAAAGCGTCCGCCGCCCGCGAAGTCGACCGGGCGATCAAGAATAGAAATAGAAAGTAGGATTGGGGGCGACAGGAATCGATCTAGCCTTTGATCTGATAGTGGCATGTGGAGGTTGTCGGGAGGCCCTCCTTAAACACCTGACACCAAATCAAACGCTAAAAACACGAACTTCGTGCATGTGCCCTTCGCAGGGCCCATGGCGTTACCGCTAGCCGCCTAATAACGGCTACCGTCCGCTCACCCTCGTTTGCGGGGTGAGGTCGGGCGTCGACAGCAGGCTGGTCCAACCCGCGCGCCCTTGGCGGGTTTGACGAGACGCGCAGAGGGCTCACTCTTTGAAATTGTGTCCGCTCAAAGTTTAAAGAGGACATCAAAAACGGACTAAGCATGTAGAGGCTACGGACCTCAACGGTTAGAGACGCGAGTTCGAATCTCGCCGCCTCCACCATTTTAAAGACAAACTGGTTAAAGCCTAAAACCCAGGAGAAATCCTGGGTTTTTGTTTGATTGACCGCGTTTAACGCGAAGAATAGAATGAGACTGTATGAACAGAATATTTCACGACAAAATTTCTCGATATAGCACCCTCTTAGGCGCGGCCATTTTATTCTCAATCGTTTATGCGCTTTTTATTTCCCAGTTCAGCCTGTTTTATTTTTTAGGGACGAAGGTCAATGACACGATGTTCCAGATCCGTTACAATCTGTTAAAAAACTCCCAGCCGGATGACCGGATCGTGGTAGTGGGTGTCGATGACGAATCTTACCAAAGGGTGGACCGCCAATGGCCTTGGGGCCGGGACGTATTCGCACTTTGTTTAAAAAAATTAAGACTGCTTGAGCCAAAAGCGATAGGACTTGATTTTACATTTGTCGGCCGCGGCGCGGACGCCGCTTCGGACACTCTTTTTGCCAACGAGCTCAAAGAATCGGGAAATGTAGTTTTGGCTTCTTATTTTGACGACCAAGGGCATTTTTTCCCGCCGTCGGAGCCATTCCGATCAGCCTCCGCTGCGACCGGTTTTTCTGACAAGCCCGCAGACCGGGATTCAGTGATACGCCGCGTCCGTACCCGATTTGATCTGCCGCAGGAAAGAACATCGGTCGTCTCTTTCTCGGCCAACCTCGCTTATCTATTCATGGGCCTGCCCCCGCTTGAGAACGTTGTCCGAGCGGGCCGTTCCGAAGTCGCATTTTTTTATCCCGGCAAAGAGGATCTGATATCAGCACGCGAAAATCTGACGCTGGATAGCCACGAGAGGATCTGGCTTTCGTATCGTTATAAGAGCAGTGACTTTGTCACGATTCCATTTTGGAAATTAATGGAGGATCAGGTCTCCTCGCCGGAGATCAAAGGAAAAATTGTCATTCTTGGATCGGCGCGGCCTATTTTTCATGATTCTCACGTGACGCCGCTTGGGACTCTCGAGGGTATTTTTATTCAAGCCAACGAGACGGCGATGATTCTGGACAGGGACTTTATCCGGCCGCTTTATCCGGATTCCGCGCTCTGGATGGTATTGCTTTTTTTTGCACTGGCTTGCACGATCCTTTTTGATCTATTTAATTTTGCGGTCAAGTTTCTTTTATTTCTGAGTCTCGAGCTGATGATCTACGGAACGAGTCTTTTTTTGCTGGTTCATAAAAACCTCTTTTTTCAGCCGTTTCACACAATGTTTATTGTCGCCGTAAGTTATACGGCCGTACTTTTTTACGATACCTTCAAAGCCTTTCTTAAGAGCGCCGAACTTCAGAAACAGGCGACCATGGATGACCTGACCGGGCTTTACGGCCACCGGTATCTTGAGTTGAGATTGGCGGCGGAATTCGAGAGGCACGCGGGAATGAATAAAGAATTCTGCTTTGTCATGATCGATGTTGATAAGTTTAAGAAGGTAAATGATACTTACGGTCATGAGCAGGGAAATGTCGTGCTGATCACCGTAGGAGGCGCGATCAAAAGTGGCGTCCGTGGTTATGATATTGTGGCGCGCTACGGCGGAGAGGAATTCAGCATTATTTTAGCGACCTGCGAGTTAAAAGGAGCGATACAGACGGCCGAGCGTATCCGTAAATCCATCGAAGACTTAAAAATTTCAATAGCGTCGGAGAATATATCCGTGACGGTGAGTATGGGAATTTGCTCGAATAAGCAACCGGGTGTCCAAAACGTTCAAGATATGAAGCGCCTGGCTGACCAGGCGCTCTATCAAGCTAAGAATGAGGGGCGTAATCGGGTACGCATTTCTCAAGAAGGTTCAGTAGTGTAATTTCAATGATTAATAGAATAAATATGTAGTCATAGGCTTTTATTAGTCTTATATATCAGGTATACTTTCAATAGAAGATAAGAGAAGTAAATCCGTTCATTGATTTGAGTTAATTTGTAAAGGGCACACTAGGAGCAATCCTGGGCCGCAAAGCTATGGATCCTTTGATTGAGAAGGATCGCCAAGCCGCCAAATAAAAAGTAAAGAATAAACACCGGCCCGTGCTCTTTTAGAGTATGGGCTTTTTTACTGGGTGAGTGTTTGGGGGATTTATGAAACAGACAGTGTATTTCAAAACTAAAATCGTCGCGTGGACGCTCTTATTCTCGTTCTGTTTAGGGAATGGGACGGGGTGGGCGCTATTGCAGGATTCCAGTCAATCAAAAGGCCTTATACCCGCTACCCAGGCACTTCAGCCTGCCAAGTTGGTTGAAATTGATCCCAATCTCAAGTTCTACGATGGAGTTTATTTCCGAGACCTAATTTCTGATATCCAACAATTATTGAGGGGCATGATCAGTCGTAATGTGGAGCGCGAGGGCGGCCCAATGGTAGGCCTGGGTAACAATAAAAATTTTGTGAACTACTGGGCTAAGATGCTCTATAGTATGGCTGTAATGATTTACAAGTATAAAGCACAGAATGCAAACAAAGGCGTTGTTACCCCAGTCGTTAATCCAAATCCTGTTTCTCAAAACTCCAATACAGCAAAGCAGCCTTTATCCAAAGCCGAGGAATCTTTTGTTAATGCATTCACCAAGGCGCTTGTATCCGTGTTCTCAAGACGTGATGTTGCTCAGAACTCAAACTCTGACTTTTTTACGAAAGGTTCTTTTTCCTCTGAGACAGACAAATCGCTTAGTAAAAACTCGCTTGTTTACGATTATAAATCCTCAGACCTAAATAGCTTCTTCGTGACTTTTATGAGGGAGCTGACATCGCCTCGTTTTACCCAAGGATCTAATATCAAAGATTATTCCACGACAGCGGATGTATCCAAGATTTTGAGCTTTGAGGAGGATATTTCCGTCCGGGACGTCCACAGCGACTTATCTCAAGTCAAAATAAACTCAGACGTAAAGAACCTTTCGGGCATAGAAGTCGGTACGGTCTTTAACGAAGGTCAATTAAAGGACATTGCAACTCTGAGAGTCAATGGCGGCGGCTTCTTTTTTACACAAAACATGATCCAGGAGCTTCTTCAAAGGGAGGCCTACCAGGTAAGTGGTGATCAAGTGCATTTGCAAAGCGGCGAAGAACCAAGTTCCACAGTAGATTCGCTCAAGGAAACTAATGTCAAGATCGATTTGATGCGTTCCCTCGGCGGGGCGTACCTGAAAATAACCTCTTTTACGGCTTTAACGGGAGACAGCCCCTCTATAGAAGAGAGTAACCTGGCTGACGAATCTTTGTTGACGAATGATCCCCCCGTTGTCCCCTCCGCGGCCAACACGTTCCGCGAGCTCATCAAAAAATACCCCGGTCTTTCGATCCATGACATGAACGTCAAACTGATCGAAGGCCATCTGGACCTTGACCAGATAGGCGAGGGCTACTTCATAAGCCCCTTGAGCTGGATGGAAACATCGGAACCAGCCCCTATCTCTTCTGCACTCTCCATAGCGGGTTAATCCACCCCAATCGCCTCTGCATTTGTCAAACGGCTTCAACAACATAATATAAATGATTAGTAGAATAAATATTTAGTAATAGTCCTTGATTGACCTTATATATCAGGTATACTTTCAATAGAAGATAAGAGAAGTCAATCCGTTCATTGATTTGAGTTAATTTGTTAAGGGCACACTAGGAGCAATCCTGGGCCGCAAAGCTATGGATCCTTTGATACAGAAGGACCGCCAAGCCGCCAAATAATAAGTAAATAATAAACACCGGCCCGTGCTCTTTTAGAGTATGGGCTTTTTTGCTGGATGAGTGTTTGGGAGATTTATGAAACACACAGTCTATCTTAAAATTAAAATCGTCACTTGGACCCTTTTGTTCTCATTCTGTTTAGGGAATGGGACGGGGTGGGCGCTATTGCCAGATTCCGATCAATCAAAAGGGCTTATGCCCGCTACCCAGGGGCTTCAGCCCGCCAAGTTAGTTGTGCTCACTCCCGAGGAAGTCGATGCAGGTTATCACCTAGTCAAAGGTCCTTTTATGCGTATTATGTTTGAGGGGGTTACTAAAGTCAATTCGACTCAGTGGCAGGCTTTCCAGGCTTTCGTAGTCAAGTATCTTCTTTTCTTCTTTGGAGGTCGCGACCCTTACAATCTAGCCCGTCTTTATAATTTAGACGGAGGAGACAAAAAAGACCAAGGAAAGGACGGAAACAAAGGCGTTGTTACCCCAGTCGTTAATCCAAATCCTGTTTCTCAAAACTCCAATACAGCAAAGCAGCCTTTATCCAAAGCCGAGGAATCTTTTGTTAATGCATTCACCAAGGCGCTTGTATCCGTGTTCTCAAGACGTGATGTTGCTCAGAACTCAAACTCTGACTTTTTTACGAAAGGTTCTTTTTCCTCTGAGACAGACAAATCGCTTAGTAAAAACTCGCTTGTTTACGATTATAAATCCTCAGACCTAAATAGCTTCTTCGTGACTTTTATGAGGGAGCTGACATCGCCTCGTTTTACCCAAGGATCTAATATCAAAGATTATTCCACGACAGCGGATGTATCCAAGATTTTGAGCTTTGAGGAGGATATTTCCGTCCGGGACGTCCACAGCGACTTATCTCAAGTCAAAATAAACTCAGACGTAAAGAACCTTTCGGGCATAGAAGTCGGTACGGTCTTTAACGAAGGTCAATTAAAGGACATTGCAACTCTGAGAGTCAATGGCGGCGGCTTCTTTTTTACACAAAACATGATCCAGGAGCTTCTTCAAAGGGAGGCCTACCAGGTAAGTGGTGATCAAGTGCATTTGCAAAGCGGCGAAGAACCAAGTTCCACAGTAGATTCGCTCAAGGAAACTAATGTCAAGATCGATTTGATGCGTTCCCTCGGCGGGGCGTACCTGAAAATAACCTCTTTTACGGCTTTAACGGGAGACAGCCCCTCTATAGAAGAGAGTAACCTGGCTGACGAATCTTTGTTGACGAATGATCCCCCCGTTGTCCCCTCCGCGGCCAACACGTTCCGCGAGCTCATCAAAAAATACCCCGGTCTTTCGATCCATGACATGAACGTCAAACTGATCGAAGGCCATCTGGACCTTGACCAGATAGGCGAGGGCTACTTCATAAGCCCCTTGAGTTGGATCGAAACATCGGAACCAGCCCCTATCTCTTCTGCACTCTCCATAGCGGGTTAACCCCACCACCTGTTTATTACGATTGCCGCAAGCAATCGGTTTGCTTCGCAGACGAAACAGGTGGTGGGGTAATCCACCGACTTCAAACAGTATAAAGTTCTTTCTCCGCACCACATCCCATTCAGGTCATCAACAGTTAAGCGTTGATGATTTTTTGCTTTTAAAGACCGTTAAAATCGTTGAGACAAGACGGCACTGTTCATGCTAATATCATCCTATTAAGAAGGAGGATCCCATGGCAAAAAAATTAAAAGAACTTCAATTTGAAACTCCGAACAAGATCGGCGTACTTTGTAAGGTGACCTGTGTTCTGAAGGAAGCGGGCGTTAATATCCTGCATGCCTGGGCCTGCGGTGAAGGGCCAAAGGGCCATTTTGGTTTGGTGACCAGCAACAATGCGAAGGCCAAGAAAGCCTTAAAACGCCTTAAAATCTCAGCCAGCGAAAAAGAAGTCTTGGCGATCACGCTTCCGCACAAGACGGGTTCGCTTGAGCGCATCGCTTATAAACTCGCAAAGGCCGGCGTCAGCATCACCTGCCTTTCAGCGACCTCCGCGGGCAACACGGTTACAGTTCTTTTGAATACCAAAAACAACAACAAAGCTCAAAGGCTCGTTTAAGTATGCTATTCTTACTGCCATTTATTGTCTTGTTAGTTGCGTTATCGGTGCGCATTGTCCAGCAATACGAAAACTCGATCGTATTCACGCTGGGGCGGTTCAGCCGCACGTTGACTCCGGGACTGAATTTCATCATCCCTATCCTCGAATGGACGCGTACCGTGGATATGAGAGTCTTGACGAGGGACATCCCCAAACAACAGGTGATCACCAAAGACAATGTGCCGGTGACGATCAATGGCGTGGTTTATTTTCGCGTGTTGAAGGTTGAAACCGCGATCCTCGCGGTTCAAGATTATAATTACGCGATCGGGCAGTATGCTCAAGCGGCGCTCAGAGACGTGGTCGGCGGGATGACATTTGATGAACTGTTGGCTGAACGTCAGCTGATCGGCGAAGAGATCGAAAAGATCGTCTCCAAACAAAGCGCCAACTGGGGATTGGACGTTTCCAATATCAAGATCCAGGACGTGGATGTTCCGGAGGATCTAAAAAAGATGATGTCGCGGCAGGCGTCGGCGGAGCGCGAAAAGCGCGCGACGATCACGAAAGCCGAAGGCGACAAGATGGCGGCTTTGAATCTGGCTGATGCGGCCAGGACGATGCATGTGAGTCCCGGCGCGATGCAGCTTCGCACACTTCAAACGATTGACGGGCTTGGGCCTTCGGCCTCGAACACGGTGGTCTTGGCGGTGCCGGTCGAGCTGATGGAACTCGTAAAAAATATGTCCGATAAATTGCTGGAAAAGAAATCTTAAATAATATAGAAATAATTCTTTGACTCAAAAGCAAAAGAGAACAAATCTTGTTTGGATCGACCTCGAGATGACAGGGCTTGATCCAAAGACCTGCACGATCCTCGAAATAGGCGCGATCATCACCGACGGCCATTTAGATATCGTCGCCGAGGGGCCTTTTGTCGCGATCCACCACAGCGAGAAGATCTTAAGGTCCATGGAGGCCTGGAGCAAATACCACCATAAAAAATCGGGGCTCACCGACGCCTGCCGCGCCTCCAAAATTTCCTTGAAAAAAGCCGAGACCCAGATCCTGAATTTCGTAAGAACCTATTGCCATCAAAAAACGGCCCCGCTTTGCGGGAACACGATCTGGCAGGACCGGCGTTTTCTCGTCAAATACATGCCGCGGCTTGAGTCCTATCTTCATTACCGTGTCATCGATGTGAGCTCTGTCAAAGAACTTGTCGGACGCTGGTACCCGACCGATCACAAGATGCCGCGTCTTAAAAACCAGACTCACCGCGTCACGGAAGATATCCGTGAATCTATCGAAGAACTGAAGTATTACCGCGACAAAGTCTTTACCCCACACCTCAAAAAATAACGTGTCCGTTTACCCCGTCTCTCCGAGAAAGATCGAAGAGCTTGAGAAAAAGATGAAGGAGCTCTCGCTCCGGGAATCTGATTTTGAGGAAAATTTCATCCGGTCAGGCGGCGCTGGCGGCCAAAACGTCAACAAGGTGTCCACGTGCGTTGTCTTGAGGCATTTGCCTACGGGGCTTGCGGTGCGGTGCCAGCGCGAGCGCTCGCAGGGATTGAACCGCTTCTTGGCCAAACGTCTGCTGGTCGAGCGGATCGAGGTCATGCGCCGCGGTGCGGCGAGCGAACGTCAAAAAGAAATCCAAAAGATCCGCCGGCAAAAAAGGAAACGTTCCAAACGCGCGAAAGAAAAAATGCTAGCGGACAAAAAACACCGATCGTTTAAGAAAGATTTCAGAAAAAAGCCCGCGGATTTTTAATGGGATTGGTTTTCTTGGTTTTCGATGACCTGGAGGCCTCGGAGAGCTGTCGGATTTCCAGAATCGAGAGACAGCGATTGCTGAAAAGAAGCTTGGGCGCGGCGTGTATTTCCAAACATCAGACAAATAAATCCTAAATTGGCGTAGGCGTCCGCGTCGTCGGAATTTTCCCGTATCCGGTTCTCATAGAAAGGGATGATCTGGGAGAGATTTTGTGGGTTGATGTGCGCCGCGTTCTGAAACGCCTCTTCGCCTTTTTCAAATTGACCGATTAACACGAGACAATGCCCCATGATCAGGTAGGCCTCATCATCGTTGGGGTCGTTCAGAACGATCTCCTCATAAATTTTGATCGCTTTTCCCATTTCTTTTTTAGCCACGAATTCCAAGGCTCTTTCATGCAGTTTGTTCGTTTCGTCGTTACCTCTCACTTTTGGGCTGGCGCCCTGATATTTTTTCAATGGCGCACGTTCTTTGAAAACGGTCGTTGGGGCCGGTACTGAAAACGCCTTGATCTTTTCAGTCTCAGTTTTGATGGGCATATTTTTTAAAAATTCATTCGCCTGAAGTGATTCGGGTAACATTTTCATGAGTTTTTCATTGTCTTCATCAAGCGCTTTGATTTTGTACTGGAGGTTCAGGAGCTCCCTTTTCATCCGGTCGGAAGACGACAGATTTTCCGCGCGTGACAGAGCGGTAAACTCCGACTCAAACCGCGCGATCATGGACCGGTTGATCGTCAATGATTTCATGGTGTCAAGGCGGATATTTTCTCCTTGGCTCTCAAAGGCCATCGCGGTGTTTAGAAGGAAAAAGGACAACAGCGCGACAGCGCCGATTCGTTGAAAGATAATCATTTTCATGCGTGAATTATATCATTTCAAAATCACGTTGCCAATAGCGTGCGTCCTGGTGTAGAATTACGTACTCATCACTCATAATAAAAAAGAGGCGAAGACAAGTTTATGATCCAAACTGAAGAGCAAAAATTAACGACAAATTCCCACGTGATCCGCTGGGTGAATGAAATGTCTGCGCTTTGCAAGCCCGAACGCGTGTTATGGTGTGACGGCAGCGAGGCGGAGAAACGACGGCTTACCGACGAAGCGGTGACCAGCGGCGAAGTGGAGCTTTTGAACCAGGAAATCCTGCCAGGCTGCATCCATCACCGCACCGCTGAAAATGACGTGGCGAGAACCGAGCATCTGACCTTTATCTGCACGCACACCAAGGATGATGTGGGCCCTACGAACAACTGGATGGATCCGAAAGAAGCTTATCAAAAGGTTAGCGGTATTTTTGATGGTTCAATGAAGGGCCGCACCATGTACGTGATGCCGTTTGTGATGGGTCCCCTAGGATCGCCTTCAAGCAAAGTGGGCGTTCAGTTAACGGATAGTATTTATGTGGTCTTGAATATGCGTATCATGACGCGCATGGGTCTAGGCGCGTTAAAACAGCTCGGACAGAGCAACGATTTTACTCGCTGCTTACACGGCAAGGCGGATCTGAACATCGAAAGAAGGTTTATTTGTCATTTTCCTGAAGACAACACGATCTGGAGCGTCGGGTCGGGCTACGGCGGCAACGCGCTGCTTGGAAAAAAGTGTTTGGCATTGCGGATCGGTAGCTATTTGGGCAGGACACAGGGCTGGATGGCCGAACACATGTTGATTCTGGGAATCCAGAATCCGAAAGGCGAAACACATTATATTACCGCCGCTTTTCCGAGCCAATGCGGCAAGACGAATCTCGCGATGCTGATCCCTCCGGCGGTGCTTAAAGGTTACAAGATCTGGACGGTAGGGGATGATATTGCCTGGCTTCGGGTAGGTCCCGATGGAAGATTATGGGCGATCAACCCGGAAGCCGGTTTTTTTGGTGTGGCGCCCGGCACAAATAAAAGATCCAATCCGAATGCATTGGCTACGGTCCAGAAGAACACGATCTTCACGAACGTCGTCGTGACAAAAAATAAGACCGTTTGGTGGGAAGGCCTCGAGAATCCTCCGGCCGAAGGGATAGACTGGAGAGGCCGGCCTTGGAGATCTGCCTCAGGCGAAAAAGGCGCGCATCCGAACAGCCGTTTTACGGCTCCGGCATCACAGTGTCCCTCGATTTCTTCGGAATGGGAGAACCCGCAGGGCGTTCCGATCTCGGCGATCATTTTCGGAGGACGCCGCGCGAAACTGGCACCGTTAGTTTATGAGTCATTTAATTGGCAGCATGGCGTGTATCTTGGCGCTACGATGGCCTCTGAGACGACGGCCGCAGCCACCGGCGCGGTGGGCGTGGTCCGGCGCGACCCGATGGCGATGCTGCCGTTCTGCGGCTATCATGTCGGGGATTATTTCAAGCATTGGCTTGAGATGGGCAAAAAAGTCGCAAAACCGCCGAAGATCTTTCACGTGAACTGGTTCCGCACCGACGCTAACGGTAAATTCATCTGGCCGGGTTTTGGGGAAAATCTGCGGGTTCTTTTGTGGATCCTCGACCGTGCCCAAGGCAAAGGCGTCGCGCAAAAAACCCCGATCGGTTATGTCCCGACGTCAGAGTCTATTTCAACGGATGGTTTGGAACTCTCTCGTGAGACGCTGCAAAATCTGCTGAGCATTGATCACGCGGAATGGCAAACGGAACTTGACGGCCAGACCGAATTTTTTAACAAAGTCGGCGCTAGGCTTCCGAAGGAAATCCTTGAAGAACAAAAGGCACTGCGCGCGCGATTTTGAGGTGACCCCACCACCTCTTTCAATGCACAAAGTGCATTCGATTCGCTTTCTGCGAATCCTTGCGCCTCAAGAGTTTATTAGTAAAAAAGTAGCTTCGGCGCAATGAAAGAGGTGGTGGGGTGATCACGCGGCAGGAAATCGAGCGGATGATAGTCACGACAATGCCGGACGCCAAGGTCGAGGTGTCGGACATGACCGGTGGTGGGGATCATTTCGAGATACAGGTCATCTCAAAAGTTTTTCAGGGCCTATCGCTGATGGAACAGCATAAAAAGGTTTTTGCGATTCTTGAAAAAGAGATGGACGGCAGGATCCACGCGGTGAAACTAAAGACCCGGTATGAATAACCCGACAATTGAACGGATCGAAAAAGAGATCAAATCTCATAAAGTGGTGCTTTTCGTGAAGGGCACTCCGCAGGCGCCGCTTTGCGGATTTTCGGCGGCGACGATGGAGCTTTTTAAAAAGATGGAAGTGCCGTTCCATACGGTCGACGTGATCACTAACTCCGATATCCGCGCCGCACTTCCCGAGTATTCCCAATGGCCGACATTTCCTCAAATTTTTATCAACGGCAAGCTGATCGGCGGCTGCGATATCGTCCATGAACTGCACGAGAGCGGGGAACTGCAGCAGCTTCTGAAGTAAACCCCCCTACATATTTCTTAATTGCCGTTCCGCGTCCACCAAATCCCGATTTATTTTCTGAAGCGCGATCTTCGCGGTATGTCTTAAATTGTCGCTCACCTGAGGCGCTTGTTTTAGCTGCCGCAGAAGCTGTATCACCATCCGGAAATACCGGATGATCTCTCCTTCGTCGACATCGGTATGCCTGCCCAGGTCCTTGAACGCGCACCCGCCAAGCCACGCCTCAAGCGCGGTCGCCAGATGGAAATGAGGGAGTTTAGTCGCGGGATAAATTTTATAACTGGCTTCTTTTGAATGGACGCGCCTAAGATACGTTAAGGATTTTTTTTCCACACTTTGCAGGTTTGGCGGAAGTTTGGGGCAGTCCTGATTTTTTCTGGGTTCAAACACAAGCGCGGCCAGAAGCGCGGACAAACGTGCCTCGTTCAATGTTTCCAGATAACCGTCTTCCAACATCTCCGACAAAAGAAGCTCGTAACCGTACATCCAAGAGGCGAATTGTCCTTTGACCGTAAGTCCTTCACCGCGGATATGTCCGAGTTCTTTTAAGAGAGCTAATTTTTTTTCGATCGACGCGACACCTTTCTGGCGGCCTCTGCGGTTGGATTGAAAAAAGTGGAATGACTTGGGATAAAGCTCGAGAAGTTTCGAGCCAAACTGCGAGTAGAGATTGAGTAGTGTCGCGTAACAGGAATTGAACTGGCTTTCGATCGGCTCCGGCTGTCCGTAGATGATCCGCATCAGGGCAGGATAGGGCACCTGGTGGGGATTCACGCGCGTATACACATAACCGCAGGTATCCATGCCGCGCCGGCCCGCGCGTCCCGCCATTTGAAAAAAATCCCTAGTTCGTAAATTGGCGAAATGAGTGCCGTAAAATTTTCTTAGCTCGTCAAACGCGACCGTTTTGGCCGGCATGTTGATGCCTAGCGCGAACGTCTCGGTCGTAAAAATTAGTTTGATGAGTTTGGAGGTAAAAAGCTGTTCGATGACTTCTTTCAAGGTTGGCAGCATCCCGGCGTGGTGAAACGCGATGCCGCGTCTAACAAGCCGTTCCATGTCGATAGCGCTCGGCTCGCTTTTTAGATCAAAACGGCCACAAAGTTTATGGTAGATTTCCTCGGCGCTTGTTTTTTCTTCAGGCGTCAAAAAATCGAATTTTTCATGCTCCCATGCGAGCTCTTCGGCCCTTTTTCTTCCAAAGGCGAAATAGAGGCAGGGAAGCCGCTTTTCTTTCACTAGGTGCTTGACGAGCTCTTCCGTACGGTTAGGCCGTGCGCGCAAAAGTTTTTGGTGGTGATGTCCCGAAAAGCGCTGCCCCCTCATTCTTTCCTGCCGGCTTTCGAATCGCCCCGACGGCCAATACTCCTGGTCGAGATAGCCGTCTTTTTTTAGAATTCTCGGATCGCCATAAATATTTCCCTGGCATTGGAACAGTTGAACTAGCGGCACCGGCCGGTGTGTTTCCACGATGACCTCAAGTTGTCGCCCCAATGTCTGCCGCATCCAGTTGGCAAGCTCCTCGATATTTGGCGCCGTCGCGGATAACGCCACAAACCGGACATGGTCGGGGGAAAACATGATCGCTTCTTCCCAAACCGTGCCGCGCTCCAAGTCGTCGAGGTAGTGGACCTCGTCAAAGATCACCCAGGAGGTGTTTTTTAGACGATCGGGGTCCTCAAAGAGCTGGTTTCTGTAAATTTCGGTGGTCATGATCACGATAGGCGCGTGGGCGTTCAGCGTCACGTCACCGGTTAAAAGCCCGACCTTATCGGGATATAGGACAGAAAAATCACGGTACTTTTGGTTGGACAGCGCTTTGATCGGCGCCGTATAGATCACGCGTTCGCCTCGGGAGACGGCCTTGTTGATCGCGAATTCGGCGATCGCCGTTTTGCCGGAGCCGGTAGGAGCGGAGACGAGCACTGATTTCTCCTGCTCGATCGCTTCGATGGCTTTCAATTGAAAAGGATCATAGTTCATGGGGGCATTATACCGAAGAACCTCAAAACGTAAAATGAAAAGAAGGTTCGAAGTGTTTTGAGTTTAACGGCTAAATATGGTATAAAAAGTCGTCACCAAGAGTGATGTCATAATGCTTTACCGACGGAAACGATTTAACTTATGAACCGAGCGATCAAGAACGCTGTTTTAGGAATTTTAGCGGTTTTTCTATGGCACTTTTGTGCCTTGGAAACTTTTGCCCAAAGCAACGCTTCCCCGATTACAATCGACGGCGCAGCCTATTTTTCAATAGATGCTTTATCACGTCAAAAGGGTTTTCAATTCCAATGGGACCCGATCCTTAAAAACGCGGTGGTGATGAGTTCCTCAGGCTTTGTAAAATTTCACGCGGACAGCGAGTATATTTTGGGCCCTCAAGGAGTGGTTAAATTGCGCGACAAGGTGCGCTATTTTCAGGGAGAGATCATGGCGCCGCTATCCGCAACGCCGTACTTTGACCAAATCACTCCCTCGGTGCCGACAGTTTCTTTAGGGGTGCCGTCTCATCGTATCCGGAAGGTCGTGATTGACCCAGGCCACGGTGGCTATGACCTGGGGGCGATAAGCCCCTCCGGCATTAATGAAAAAGAACTTGCTCTTAAAATCGCAAGGATGATCGTTTTGGAAATATCGAAAATGGGTGTTGAGGTTACGATGACGCGTCACAGCGATGTTTTTATCCCGTTGTCCGAGCGGTCAAAGATCGCCAATGAAAAACAGGCGGACCTTTTTATCAGCATCCACGCCAACGCATCGCCGAGCCGGTCCCTCAAAGGCTTTGAAGTGTATTATTTGTCTCAGGCTTCTGATGATATGGCCGTCGCGCTTGAAAACGCCGAGAATGCCACGTCGCTTGGCACGGCTCAGGTCGCCGGCCCAACCAAGGGCGTGAAGGCGATTTATTTGGATCTAGAGGCCTCCGAAAACCGTAGAGAGTCCATTCACGCGGCTCAAGATATCGCTACTGCCGTGCAAGAGTCCGTGGTGATCGGGGCGCGCCGTGTCAAATCGGCACAATTCCATGTTCTAAAATGGACGGAGTGCTCCGCGATCCTTATCGAGATGGGCTATTTGACCAATCCTGAAGATGAAAGACGGTTAAACGACTCGCGTTATCAGGAAGAACTCTCACGGGCGATCGCCAGGGGTTTTTTGAATTATAAAATTGAATTCGAAAAAACGAATGGCTTCACCCAATGACCAAAGACAGCCCGATCGGGGTCTTTGACTCAGGCATCGGAGGCCTGACGGTCTTAAAAGAAATCCGCCGCGAAATCCCTGGTGAAAATATAGTTTATTTCGGCGATACGGCGCATCTGCCTTACGGCACAAAGTCCAAGGAAACGATCACCAAATTTTCGATTGAGAACGTCAATTTTTTAAAAAAATTCAGGACAAAGATCGTCGTTGTGGCCTGCAACACGGCTTCAGCGCTTAGTCTGGACACGTTGAAAAAAGAGTTTTCTTTTCCGGTCATCGGGGTTATTGAGCCGGGCGCCAAACAGGCGCTCACGAAAACAAAGAACGGGCATATCGGCGTGATCGGCACAAAATCCACGATCGGTAGCGGTTCCTATGAGGCGTGCCTTAAAAAATTGGATCCTTCGGTCAAAGTTTATAGCGAGGCATGTCCGCTGTTCGTGCCTTTCGTTGAAGAAGGGTGGCTTGACGGCGCGATTGTCTCAAAAGTGGCGCGTGTCTATCTGACCCAATTAAAATCATTCGGTATCGACACGTTGATCCTTGGGTGCACACATTATCCTTTGTTGTCAGCCGTAATCCAAAAAACGATCGGCCGCCATGTGCAACTTGTCAATTCCGCTGAAGAGACGGCCAGAGAAGCAAAAAGCCTTTTGGAAAAATTAAACCTTGGCTCCAAGAAAAAAACAAATCACCCACAAACCCAATTTTTTGTTTCGGATGAGCCGGAGCAATTCCGCGTTCTCGGAGAGCGCTTTTTAGGCCAGCCCATCCATTCGGTCGCAAAGATAGGCCATTGACCATGTACGAAGTTGAAGTTCAAGATGAATTTTCAGCAGCACATTTTTTAAAGCTTTATGATGGCACATGGGAACGCCGGCATGGCCATAACTGGAAAGTTTCGGTCGTGATGCGTTCTGATAAGCTGGATTCCATGGGTGTGGTGGTGGACTTTGAGGCGTTGAAACCCAGCCTTAAAAAGGTGCTCGCGGAGTTTCATGAACGCTCATTCAATGAGCATCTCGATTTCAAGGACGAGAAATTAAATCCCTCAACTGAGAATATCGCCAAGATGATCTACGAAAGGCTTTCAAAAAATTTCAAATCAAACAACTCAACGATCGTGAAGGTCACCGTTTGGGAAACTCCGGGAGCCAGCGCAAGTTACTATGCTTAATCGGTCTCTTAAGAGCATCAATAAACATTCGGAAACCGAGATCAGTGAGATCTTTTCCTCGCTTCAAGGCGAGGGCCCGTATCTGGGTGTGAGGCAGATCTTCGTGCGGTTTGGCCGCTGCAACATGCACTGTGCCTATTGCGACGAGCTTGAGAAGATGAAAGAGGAAAATTTCACGCTTATCGGCCTTGAGGCACTGCTCCAGTCGGTCCAAACTTTTGAATCTGAAAAAGGACCGCATCATTCCGTATCGCTGACCGGTGGCGAACCCCTTTTTTATACGCCGTTCCTTAAAAATTTCCTGCCGAAACTGAAAGAGCAGGGGTTCGTCACTTATCTGGAAACCAATGGCACGTTGCCACGGGAACTGTCACAGGTGGTGAAGTGGTGCGATATTATCGCGATGGACATGAAACCTTCTTCGAGCACGACGGACAGGGATTTCTATGAAGAGCACCGCGAATTTTTGAAGGTAGCTATCCAAAAAGAGGTGTTTATCAAGGTGGTGATCACGCCTGACACGTGCGCCGGAGAGATCGAGCGATGCGTGAACATCTTAAAGGATATAAATCCCAGCATTCCGTTCATATTTCAACCTTTGAGCGATCTGTTCGGGATCAATTCCCAGTCACTTGAGCTCATCGAGACAAAACTTTTTAATCTTGCCAAAGACAAACTGTCTGATGTCCGCGTCATCCCGCAGATGCACAAAATCTGGGGTGTGCGGTAACGTAAGTCTTTTGTTTACAACGATCAAGCCCACCTTGAGAGGGTCAAAAAACGGCTTGTGATACAACTGTGATACAGTCGGAAACACCCTAGATGCCATTTCACCCCTAAAACTGCGATCGCCCTGCAATAGATAAAAAAATCCCAAAACGAAATCCCGGACAGGCCACCGACCCAGCGTAATACCCTTTTGGCTCAAATATATGGTCCTTAACCACGGCCTCCGTTTTTTGACTTTTTCACTTTTTTTATGATGTTTTTTCCAAGAGATTTTCCTAACGCAATGGGTAAAAAAGGGATAAAATGGGTTAGAATTTTATGGAGACTGAGTATGAGGATACTCTGTAAGCTGACAATTTAGCGGAGCGCTGTGTTAGCGGGCTAAAAAGCCCGTTTTTTTGTTGGTCGCATAGATTAAGCTGATCATTTTTGGAAGGACAAGCAGTAGTAGGTTTTCCTCAGCAAAATTATTGCGAGTGAGTTGCTGGAAGACTTTGTCAAAAAAGGAATTCATGGGTTTCAATATACATTTAGCCAATTTAGTTAGGTGCAGATGACTGACCAGAAAATATCTTACATAGCAGGAGATGACCTCCTAAAAAAACTTGAATCGTTAATGTCAGTAAGCGAAGAAATTCTTGTTGCTATGGCTTTTGTGTCAGCCGGCGGTGTCCAAAAACTAGCAGATCGATTAAGGCCTATTTTAGAAAAAAGAAAAATTTCACTTCGAGTTATTTTGGATCGTAATTTTGCCCCGACCTCCTACCTGCGAAAGTTAGTTTTAGATCAGCTCAAAGACATTGGCGCTGACGTGCGGATTTTAGAAACGCCCGCCATGATGCATACCAAGTTATATATATTTCGTTCTGGCAGTTCGCTGTCGGCTGTCTGCGGATCTGGGAATTTAACCAATGCGGGTTTTGAGCACAATGTAGAGCTCAATAATCTTGTTATCGATTTACCAAATGAGCCCAAACGGCAATTATCTGACTGGTTCGAGGAATTTTGGCTAAAAGCTACCAAAATTACTCAGGCAAATTTAGAAGATATTCTAAAGCCGCCCTTTCATTCGGGGTGCGTTGTTACCGTCCCCGCTCTGGAAAAGTGTGGTGTGATAGTCGATCCACCGACTGGCCAACCATCAAATAAAGATTTTTATTGGGTGAAATTTAGCCCACACGAACTTATAGAAGTTAAAGCTGAATTTCTTCAATTATCAAGAAATTTTACTTTAAGCAAGACGGTTTCCTTACTGATAAGTTATCGGGCTCTGTCCGAATATTCGGATATCATCTCTATAGTCGAAGCGTCTAGAATAATATTTTACCCACATCAGGTTGCTCCTATTTTATCCGCTCTTTCTAGCGATCGCTCTGGACGAGTATTGGTTGCGGATGAAGTTGGGTTAGGTAAGACCATTACGGCGGCTATATTTATTGCAGGCCTAATCGTCAAAAAGAGCATACGCTCCGTGCTAATCATCTGTCCGGGAGGGGGGCTTGAGAGCAAATGGCGTTATGAGCTTTCTCTGAGATTCGGCCTGCCATTTGAAGCGCCTTCCAAAGAACAATTAGTTGGAATGATAGAATCTGGATTTGATCCCGCACTCAAATATTATCATATTGTTAGCCATGAGTTGTTACGAGCAAATATCTCTCTATCCAAGCTCTCAAAGTATCAGCTTGTGGTTATTGACGAAATTCATAAAGGTCGCAACCAGACGACAAACAACTATCAGGCGCTTTCTAATGTAAGCGCCAATGCAAATTTCCTATTGGGTTTAAGTGCCACACCACTTCAAACATCGTCATCAGATCTCGAATCGATTATTAATATTGTAGATCCGATCGCAGCGAATCAATCTATTTCGCTTCAAGAAAGAGTTGCGTTGTGTCGGGCGAGCAGAAAGTTATTGATACAGCCAAATGATGAGGGTTTTGAAAATTTAAGGAGAGAAGTTATTAAGTTAAAAGTTCCGTCGTTGATGTTGGAGAAAATTCAATCGATTGCGTGCAGTATCGATAATATTGAAACCTTATCAAAAGAATTGAACGAGCTCTGTAGTTTGGGGGGTAGAGTATTTCGGACAACAAAAAAAGATTTGGGCCTAAGAATACCGAGGAACATCCATAATATATTTGTCGCGTTGAACAGAGATAAAGAAAAAGAGTATTTCGATGGGAAGCAGCGTTTTGTTGGGCGCTCCAGCTTTGGCGGGTTAATGTGGGAGCGCCTTTATTTATCTAACGAGATAGCCGCGACAAGAAAAATGGCATATCTTTCGGATTTATCCGCGAGCAATTCTGATGTTGATAGTTGGGATGACACAAGTGATTTGTCTGTCGATAGTGATATCTTATCTAGAAAAGAGAAAAAACTACTAAAAGTATTAAATTTTCTCAAGTCTCAGGGTCGCAAAGCAATCATATTTTGTGGATTTGTAGCAACTAGTCGGCGCATTGGTAACATTGTTCAACAGAATGGATTTCATGCGGATCAAATGGATGGCCATACGTTCGTTGAAGTGAGACATCAGTATATAAAAAATTTGCAAGCGGGGCGGTCTGATTTTTTGGTTAGCACGTCAATTGGTCAAGAAGGTTTGGATATGCAATTTATGGACACTATAATTAATTATGACCTTCCATGGAATCCCATGGTTTTGGAGCAGCGTATTGGACGTGTGGATAGACTTGGTCAGAAAGCAAAAGAAATTCATATTTATAATTTCTTTGTATATGCCATCTCAAAAAAAATAGAGACAGTCGATCAAAGGTTGATGAAGATACTACTTCGCAGACTACTTGAAGTTAACTTACATCTTGGGGAAATGGCACCGATATTGGAAATGAAAGATATCCGTTCGAATGAAGAAGATGCGCTTGTCCGATCTATTGGGGCGTTAAAGTATGTCAATGAGTGGCTGCCCGGTTTAAAGATTTCAAACCTAGGAGATATTAATCAATTTTCTCAGCAGTTTGAGAAGTCGCTTTTGAAGGGTGATTGGATACAGAATTTTGTGGGCCTTTTGGCGCCAAGTTTTTTCCCGGGGACTACTGTTAACTCATGCCAGCACTTTATTATTATTAAACCAACACGCGCATTTCTTGCGGCTGCACAGAAACATAATATAGGGCGATTAATGCAGTTTTCATTAAATTTAATAGAAGATAGCTGGTTTTGCACTACCGATAGGATGAAGGCGAATGACATTCCGGAATTCTTGTATTTGGTGCCACAGCATCCAATTGTTCGTGCGCTTGCAGAGCTTTATGTTAAAAGTTTAGAAGCAGGTGAAAGAATCAATATTCCACAGACATCGTTTTCATTTGAGAATAGTAACGGACAGCTCAAAATAAGCTACGATAATGGTTCGCGTGATAGTGATAAAAATAACCAAGCTACGTATTATGATGCGCTGGCATCTTATAAAGATACAATCAATGGAGGGCCATCCGAATGAAACGCTCAAAAAATAAAGTTAGCATTACACCTGATACCAGCATTCTAAAAAGATTGTCAGCAACTAACATGAGGGTTGAGAGGGCGCTGGCGGAGCTTATCGATAATTCCTTGGACTCGTTTTCAATGAACAAGAGCAAACTCAATCGACTAGGCGTTCAACGTCCTACCGTAAAAATATATTTTGGAGACAAGGTCACAATTGCTGATAATTGCTTTGGAATGGATGAGAAGGTGCTCATCGATTCATTTTGTCTGGGAAAGTCTAACAAAGGAAAAATAACGCTCGACCTCATTGGGCGGTATGGTATTGGAATGAAAGCGGCGGCCATGATTCTTGGCAATTGTATAGCCGTAACCACCAGACGCCCGGGAGCGCCGGATTGCATTGAAATGGCTCTTGACGCGGAAACATTCGGAAAAGATGGCTGGAATGTAGACGCACCGAAAACTGTAAAAACCCATTTTGAACACGGCACGCTCGTTGAAATCAGTAAGCTTAGGAGGCAATACAATCAGACAACCAAAGACAAGGTCAAAAACTCCTGTTCTAGGGTGTTTAGACAGTATATTCGCGACAATGAACTGAGCTTATTTATCGATGATGAGCCAATCGCGCCCTATAATGAAGATTTACGCCCCGGAACACATAGGCCGCTTGAGATTGATCTCGGTAGTGAATATGGAAAAGTTTCTGGGTGGGTAGGATTGCTTAAAAAGGGGCAGGGCCATAGTGGCCTGTATGGTTTTTCTCTATTTAGGAATAAAAGAGTTATCGAAGAGCATGTGAAAATAGGCGTTACCAATAATAATTCAGAGGGAAGTATAATAGGAGAGATATTTCTCGGCAACTGGGAGGTTGACTTTACTAAGGCAAGAATTCCGGAAGAATTAGATTGTTACAAAAAATTAGATAAACTTTTAAGAGAGGCAATAAAGCCGGAACTAGTTAAAAATAAGGAAATAGCTCATCCCGGTGAATATGCAAAAAAGGGCGCCGTAGTTAGTGTTTTCGACACACGCGCGCACATGAAAAAAATATTGGAGGATCTGCCCGATTCTGTAGCTAGAACAATTACAGAGTCGTTGAATACAGGTGAAAGACAAAGATCTCTCGGAACAAAAACTATTGAAAAATATCAGGAGGAGTTGAGTGAATTATTAGCCCGGTATCAGGTCGAAGTTGGATTTCGACCATTGGGGAAATCTGCCAGCATAATTCATAGCGTAATGGATGATCAAACAGGTCTTTACAGGGTGACTATCAATGAAGATAGGCCTTTTGTAAAGTCTTTAGATAATCAAGGAAGGCACGCCTTGGCAGCGTTATTCGCCGCGCAGGTAATAACGGAACAAAGTCTTGATGTTAATGAAAAAGAAAATCTCAGATCGATTCAAAACACTTTCCTAAATATTGCGGAGAAAGCCCTTGATAAGAAATAAATTGTTGTTAAAAGATCCATCATTAATTATTGGCGATTCCAGAAGACTAGATAAGCATCTCAAGGGTAAACCGCTTGCTAATGTGGTTATTACCTCACCACCATATTTTCAAATGCTTGATTACGGCACAAAAAATGAAATAGGAAAGGGGTCTGCTGACTATAAGTCTTTCTTAAAAGACCTTGGCTCTGTTTTTAAGGGATGTTTTTTTCACACGACTGACAATGCCTCGCTGTGGGTGATATGTGACAACTTTCGCACCAATGGGCTTCTTATTGATTTACCCGGTGATATCAAGGTGGCGGCAACTAAAGAGGGGTGGAAACTTCGCGATATCATAATTTGGAATAAAGTTAAAACGCGGCCTACGTCAGGACCCAATTTTAGAAATAACATGGAGTTTATCCTCTTTTTTGTAAAGAATCCAAGCGATTTTAAATTTCGAATACATCGAGAGAATTCGCTGCATGGGAGCAACGCTGACTATTTATGGAAGTGGCCGGAGCGATATTCTCCATTGGGGTTAAACCCGGGGAAAATATGGACTATTCCAATAATGAACCAAGGCACGTGGTCATCTGGCGATAAAGAAAGGAGCACTAGGATACATTTTTGCCCCTTTCCCCAGCAGCTTGTATCTAGAATATTAAACATTGCTAGTGACGTAGGAGATATTGTGCTCGATCCTTTTGCGGGATCTGGGACTGTTTTAGCTCAGGCCGAGGTGATGGGGCGCTATGGCATCGGCGTTGAAATGAATCCTAAATTTCGTACTTTTTACAAAGAAATTAGAGGCATCTTTAAAAGCGAGTGGGAGAGTAATGTAAACTCGCGACAGCTAGTTCTAGAAGATCGTATCCGGGAGGCCTTACTAATTAATCGTATGAGAGCGCTGAAAGCGACGAGCATTCTTTTGAATGGCTCAAGTCATGCTCTGAGGTATATAAGGGAAATATGCATTATAGAGCCAACAACAAGTGCAGAAATAGCTGAAAAAGCATTTGCAGAGAAGGCGAACTCCGCTGAAATTGTTATGAACTTTAATTTTCATATATTATGCGATCAATTATCACAGGTTGAAGCGGTTCGTCTAAAGGGTGATTTTGAAAAGGCGATGAGCTCATGTAGCGTAAAAGGCCACGCTAATATTCATTCAGATAGAGGAGTTTGGAAAAAGCAACGTGAACTCTTGAGCGCCAACTGGTGGATCTATGATGGTAGTAAGTCGCTTAGGCCTATGGGGGATGGTTCAAAATTAAAATCCGCTGATCAGAGCAAGTTTCCACTAACAGTATTATGTAATTTTAGTGCACCAGCATATGGAAGTCACGGGTCACCCCTAGAATCAATTTTAAGCAAAGTCCGACAGGCATATATAAAGGAGACCGCTCAGTCAGTTGGTGGCGATGAGAACGAAGTGGCAAATATACTAGGTATTACCAAGGTTGAGGTTCATCGGCACTTGAATGGAAATGGAAACATGAGGAAGGCAAGTCGATCCCGAGAACATGTTGAAAATAGCCAAAGTGTTCTTGATGGTAGTTTAAATTAAAAAAAGCATACGGGTATATTAAGCAGTATTATTGAAGCTCACAGAAGGCGGAGCATCTTTAGGAGTAGCCGAATGACTCGTTTCGTTGCTTTTTTATATCAAATCTTCTATCATTAGTTATATGTCTAAACCACAGCTAAACAATCCACCGCTAATAGAAGCATTGTTTGAGATGCAATGGGGAAGAGATGGTGAAGGCGACCCTAGCTACCCGCTGATTGTTGGTCGTCTTTATGAAACTTTATTTAAAGGTAAATACCCTGAACAGGAAGACTTGCCGGTGTCTGAGATGCCCGCCCGAGTAACCATGCATTTGGTTCGTCATAGATTTAGAAAAGCAAAAAATGGATGGCCTTTGGTTCAGTTGGGTGCTGGCGTATTAACTTACAACGAAACAGAAAATTATGAATGGGGCACATTTAAAAACAATGTGATCGAGGTTGTTAATAATTTTTACAAGTTCTATCCCGGACCAACACCGGTTGCTCCAAATAGTTACCTACTAAGATATATAAATGCTATCGAATATGACGCTTCGGTAAACTTGCAAGAGTTTATTGCCTCTCATTTGAAAATTAGCCAGAATTTACCTGATGCGCTGTTTGCTGGCTTACCTATTGAAAAAAAACCTTTGAATCTTGATATGCATTTTTCATTTCAATCGAAGAAGCCCGAAGGGCTGCTCGATATATTCTTGAGTCAAGGATTTAAGCAAGGCAAGCCAGCGATAATTCTAGATTTGAATCTTCGCTCGACTTCTATTTCGGAAATGCCAACCAACTTTGAAGACTGGATAACAAGCGGGCACACCATCATCGAAGACTGGTTTTTTAAAATGATTGAAGGTCCTTTGCGGGAGAAATTTAATGGCAATCGCAAATAATACTTCAACGGCTGTGCCTGATTCAATTTCGCAGCTCTTAGGTGGCGTTCGCTCAAGCAACTCGATGCTTTTTGAGCGCAACCCGTCGCTTTTAAAGCAGGCCCATAAAAATTTAGCGGCGATTTCCATAGCCGTCACAGTAACAACTTCCGGCTTAATTCAAATCCCTCTATCGAGGCCCTTATTTCCAACCGAATCCAATGAGTTGGTCAAAAAAGATTTTTCTCAAAACGAAGCAAAAAAAAGATTTGCTTTGCTTAAAACGGCCCATTTTAATTCACAAAACAAGGTAATGCGAGTCGCTAAGGCGAAGCAGGCGTTGAGAGCAATAACCCCATTTGATGGGATAGAACAAAAAAATTGGAATGAAATTCTAGAAGACAAAGACTTCTTATCTTAAAATGGTTTTTCCGCTAAATTCCCTACCTGCCAAATCAGATGTTTTTATTGACGCGAATATATTTATCAATGGTGTAGAAAGAAAATCTCAACAATGCTGGAACCTGCTTGACCGTTGCGCCTCCGAAGATGTTTTTGGAATAACATCATTGAATACGCTCATAGAAGTTACGCATAAATTAATGGGTCTTGAAGCTATTAGCAAAAGGATGATTCGCGATAAACAGACGGTAAAACAACTTAATGAAAATCCTGAGATCGTCAAACAGCTGACGGATTATTGGGTAAAGATTAATCAGATTCGATCTATGAATATTTTAATCTTGGATGTGGATGAATCGGCTTTTGATATTGCGCAGGCCCATCGAATTGGCCACGGTTTTTTAACAAACGATTCCCTTATTACGGCTGTCATGGAAAGATTTTCTCTCTCTATGCTCGCCACTCATGATGCCGCTTTTGAAGATTTTTCGAACATTAACTGTTATCGTCCGGACGATATTTAATAGACGGACTTGGCCCCACATAGCTCTACAAAAAGCATCCTTCCTTGCTGAGCTGCGAAATTAGCCATAATTTTTATTACTGATAGACAAGATGGGGCTTACCATGAAAGTGATCTGTTCTTGCTGCAAAAAAATTATGGCCGACAAGGAGCCATTTGATGACCCCTCGGAAACCCATGCCAAATGCGATGATTGTCTAAGGACGCAGGAGAAGGATGGCGCGGTTACGGAGAGTAAGTTTCCGTCTCAGAGATTACTTGAGAAGACGATTCAGTTCTGGCAGCCGTGTTCTCAAGAGAAGCTAACACTAGAGGACGCGCGAGAGATTATCCAAAATACCACTAACTTGATCTATTTATTGGACAAGCTAGATCGTAAATACGGGGAAGCGCCTACCAAAACGAAGCCGCCAGCGTCTAGTCCCTAAACTGTAGAAGTTTCCAGACGGGAATCTTAAAGGCAGAAGCAAGTTTTTGAAGTGTAATGATTGTTGCCTTCTTAGGTGTTTTTCCTTCAAGGTTTTGTAGGTATTTAGTGCTAATGCCTGATCTGCCCGCAAGCTCGTCCTGTGTTAATCTCTGCGTTCTTCTCAGGCGGCGTATTTGATGCGCTAGTTGTAAACGAATGTCTTTGGCCATAAGTCATTATCGGCCTGCTAAACTTGTCTTGAAAACCATCCATGGATGGTGTTATAAATAGAGATATATGGATGAAAAAGAACCCCATTGGTTTATCGTATTTTCTCGCAAGACCAATCTTTATGTCGGCGTGACATGCCTGCTATTTATGTTCTGGTTTCTCAGATTTGGAATTGAAAATATGAGATATGTCTGGCTTTCGGAAGTATTTGGAGGAGAGGAAGCGCGCATAATTCAGGCCGAACGCAAAATGGCCGAAGCGTTGCCAGATTTATTTACGGCTAATTTTTATGAGCTGAATGAAAAGGCCCAATTAGAAAGGGCAGAGGCGTTTTGGAAAAAGGAATTAGCCCCGATCGCAAGACACATGCCTCCCGAGGAACAGGCGGAAGAAAAGGAGAAGATTTTTTCAGCCATACATCGAATGAGTAATCCGATTTCTAATGAGAACTCTGCAAAATACGATGAGCTCATTAGAGTGTTTAAGAGAGCCCACAATCGCGACTCGCAAATAGTTCGCACGCAGCAATAGTTTATTTTCCAAAAAACCCCTTAATACCAATACCCAAGATCACCAAACCCGCTAGAACGAGCGAATATAGCGATTGGTTTATTATGTTTTGTTAACCTCCCGGTTTGGGTAAAATCATACCCAAATATACTCGATGAATATAAACTGGGACATAGATGAAAAAGACCGCACTCCGTATAGCAACTTTCGATGACCCGTCCGTTTGGAAAAAAATTGAAGCCCAGCTTCGTCGTCCCGGCGTCGTAATCCCTGTTAAAAAACCGCCTACCTATAGAAGTAGCGAGCTGATCTACAAGCAGGGCAGCTATGATCTTTCGTTCTATCAGCCAACCAAGAATCTCAAAAAAATAAGACATGACTGGATTGTAGGAAAATGCGCCGAAGTCGGCCTTAGTTATTTCGATCTATTTCGTTATTTCGTATCCTCGGTTGTCGTATTTCCTATGACTAAGTCGAAGGAACCCCTATTGGTATTCAAGTCTTTGGGTAGGGTGCCGGGTGAACTCCGCTTCTCCTTCCTAAATGGCAAGGCGCACATCAATGTATATCCATTTGCAGTCTATTGGAAGGGGGAGTTCCACAAGTCGTGGCCCTTGGAGCTAAAAAGCAAATATCCTGCTATTACGACACCGTTGTTTTGGCAACAGCTTTCCAGACATTCTGAAATTAGTGAGGTTCCGCTGGCGCTCACAAGTAGCGCGGCCTACGGAAAGTCGTTCTCGTTGATCAATAAAACACTAAGATATTTGGGGTTAATATCCGAAAAGCGTGGCGCCTCCCATGAAATGAGCGATCATAACCGGAAGTGTTGTGCCATCGTAATAGCCGAATACGATAGGTTGTGCAGAGCCGATGCTAAATATCGAAAACGAATCCCTGTAAAAAAACTGGCTGACCATTTAGCGGGTAGTAATGTAGACGGCGGGGGAGCTCAAGATTTCCAAACCATTAGACGCTGGATAAAGAAGTATGACAGAGAGGCAACGAAGCGGAATGAGCTCCTAAGAGCTTTTGATAAAAGCGGAGTTATGATATTGTCCGCGCCCAAGATGATCACAGCCGCTCTCCTTGTTGACCTTTCTACCAGTAAATAGCCCTTCTGTAGTCAATTCCGAATCTCCCCGCATTTAGAACTATTACATCAAAAGAATCTTTTATGATGTAAGCCATTGATTTAATTTTTATGGTCTCATATGCCTAGGAGACAACCATGAAAATGAAATCAGATTACTATCGAGTCAAAGACCTCTCAGCCGCCGCTTTTCTATACTCCTCAGGTATGAAGCTCGTCCGACTTGAGAAAGAGGATGGAAAATGCTGGTTCATTTTTGAAAATCACGCCGCCTGTGACGAGCTGGCCAATTCGTATTGGCTAAAAATCCCTACCGTTAATGCCAAAGAGTTTTCAGATTCACTCAAATATCTCAAAGATTTAATTTTTAACAAATAGGGCCTAAGTATATGTCGATGAATGATGTGTTGGATTTTGAAGGGTTGGCACAATTGCTCTTGTCCCAAAGTCGTGATTTGATCTACAAGTTGCTTCCGGGCGGAAAACTTATAGGAGCTGAATATACCTGCGGTTCATTAAGAGGTGAGCCGGGCGACAGTCTCAAAGTCAACATCAACACCGGAAAATGGGCTGATTTCGCCACAAATGAACGCGGCGGAGACTTAATATCACTTTACGCTGCGATCAATGGGCTAGGACAGGGCGAGGCATACCGGCAACTGGCGGGTGAGTATAACTTTGAGAAAAACAGCGCCGGCTTAAAATCTGTCGCTACAATAAAAGAATCCTTTATTATTCAGCCCCCCTTAGACATCGATATTTCGCAACCCCTCAAATTATTTCGTCACCGAGATTACGCAGAACCATCAGCGGTATGGTTTTACCGAAACGCAAATAATGAGATTTTGTTTGCCATTGCTCGATACGATGTAATGGTCTCAAAGGGCGAGTTTGGAAAGCAGATTTTCCCATGGACATGGAATAAGAAAGGTTATTGGAACTGCAAGGGATGGCCCGCTCCGCGCCCGTTGTTCGGCCTTGAACTGCTCGCTCAGCGTCCGGATGCGCCGGTTCTTATCTGTGAGGGCGAAAAAGCGTGTATGGCTGCCCGGGAGCTTGGTGGACACGCCTATATCGTCGTGACATGGCCAAACGGAAGCTCAGCGATCAATGCGGTTGACTGGAGTCCAATTTTTGGGCGCCGCATTTTAATTTGGCCCGATGCCGATGAAACCGGTCTTGAGGCAGGCATGGCTATTGCGGAAATGCTGCAAGTGCATTGTCCAGAAGTAAAGTTGCTGGAGGTGCCCATTGAAAGTTGATTTATCAAAACCGCTTCCAGAAACAGCGGATGCAGCTGACTTTTTGGAGTCCGGTATTACATGGGATGAGTTTAGGGCATGGGCAAAGCCGCTAATCCGGATTTATCAAAAGAAGCCCGAGATAATCACAGCCACAGCGATCGTCGAGACCGAAAAGATAGAAGCAAAGGCGCAGGCCAATGTGGTCAACATCATCAACACGGATGACGCGCCGTTTGCGCTGCGCTCACAGTATGACCTTTGGAAAGAGATGAAGCTCATGCTAACCAAAGGTGACCAGCCGTGCATAAATTACGAGAATGTGGTCCGGGCGCTCAATTTCCACAATCCGCTTAAAGGCATCGTCTGGTTTGACGAGTTTCACGACAAGGTTTACACCCAAGACCCGGAAACGAAAGTCTTTCGTGAATGGAATGATAACGATGACACGGAGTTGTCGATGTATTTTCAAGGCACGCTGGGGCTGGCAAAGATGAGCCGAGATGTCATCCGACCGGCGATTATGGCGTATGCCAAGCGCAACAAAAAGAACGAGCCGAAAGACTGGTTTGAGACTTTAAAGCATGACGGCGAGGACCGGTTAAGCCACTTCTTTGAAAAATACTTCGGAGCGGAATATAACGCCTACACGCATAAAGCTGCCATGAACTTTTGGGTCGGTATGATCGCGCGTGTATATCGCCCCGGCTGCAAGAACGATCATATGGTCGTCCTTGAAGGGCCGCAGGGCGTAGGTAAAAGCCGCGCCATGGAGGTGATAGGCGGGCCATGGTATGCCGAATCAAATGAGAGTGTTCACACAAAAGATTTCTATATGGTTTTGCAGGGGAAAATCCTAATCGAAATTGCCGAACTAGATTCTTTCAATAAAGCCGAGGTTACAAGAATCAAACAGGTAATATCCTGTCCCATGGACAGATATCGAGGGTCATACGACAGAAGGCCAAGCGATCACTATCGCACATGCGTTTTTTGCGGCACCACCAACGAGGGCGAATACCTGCGTGACACCACCGGTGGCCGTAGGTTCTGGCCTATCACGACCAAGCATATTGATATAGAAGCTCTATCCCGTGATAGGGACCAGCTTTTCGCTCAGGCAGTTATACAGTTCAAGCAAGGTGACGACTGGTGGCGGATGCCGGATAAAGAGACTAAGCAGGAACAGGAGTTTCGTCGGCAGGTCGACGAACGAACGCCTCTTGTTGAGAGATATCTTGTTGGAAAAAATCAAACGACAATCCCCGATATTGCCATGGAGTGTCTGGGTATAGACAAAGGGGATATCCCCAAGCATCAGCAGGCGATTGGAAAGATGCTAGCCACCCTCGGTTTTGTTCGTATCAAGAACCCCGTCTCTGATAAGGTTGGCCATCAAATTAGAGTTTGGAATCGAAGCGTGTCATGCGAGTAAAGCGTGTAGTTTATAACTTGCTTAAATTAGAACAGTTAACACGCTTTACACATTATATATATATTTATGAGTTAGGGATAAAAGTAATAAATAGTCCCTATTTATCAGTTCTGCTGGCATATCGCCGAATTTATACGGTGTTTTTTAGGGGGTATAGAAAGCAGGAAAAGCGTGTGAAAGCGTGTGAGAGCGTAAAAAGTATAATTTTGGGCGAGTGCCGAATGACCGGCGTAACTGTGAGAATGGCCATGTGCTATGGAGGAATACTGCGATGGAACGACCGATAACTATAAAAGCGCCTAGCGCGCCTTTGCTGGCGGATCAGCTACTAGTTGATGCAAAACAATTGGCGATCATACTGGGGGTAAAAGAGGGATGGGTTCGCCAAAATATGAGGATTATCCCACACACCAAATTGAAGCGTCTTGTTCGCTTCAATCCGGATGTCGTAAAAGAGCATTTCAAATCAATGATGGTATAATCGGGCTATGCTACTTACTGCATACGAGTGTTCAGTTAAATATCGTTTATCAATTCAGCATATACGACTGTTGATGCGCCGGAAAATCCTATCTGGACGCGCAGCAAGTCTCAGCCGAACTCGTGGCATATGGCTAATAGACGATGACTCCGTGAAGCGATATTTAGCGACAAAACCTCGTCCCGGAAGAAAACCGGTCCTCAGAAGGTCTAGATAGCCCAATTAGTATTTCCTTTTAATATATTCGAACAGGGAATATAATAGTATTAACATAAACAAAGGGAAACTATGGGTTTAATCAGACGCTGTCCCACATGTAAAAAATTAAAACTTCCTTATAGTGCCCAAGGGCTTGAGTGCAAGCACAAGGATGCGAAGTGGGCGATAAAGTATCTTGTTGGTCGTAAGCAAGTCCTCGAGACATTAGGTCAGAACAAGAGGGAAGCCGAAAGACGGCTTATGCAAATAAAAAGCGAACTTGCATCTGGCGGCTCCTATCAAAAGATACGGCCCATTCTTTTTAAAGAGCTTGCCGAAAGATGGCTTAAAAACTACGAGCAGAGTGCCAACCCAAAGCCCGGCACCATTAGCGCCTACGAGACTCGCCTTAGACTTCATATTTTGCCTCTGATGGGCCATATGGTTGTTAATCAGATCGCCGCTCACGATATTGAACTCGTAAAGCAAAAGCTGCGTGAAAAATTAGGCGCAAGATCAACAAATCAAACTCTGGTAGAGATTGGCACAATCCTGAAACACGGATGGACGCTCGAGTTTTGCAAATCGAACCCTGTTCAACTAATCAAAAGATACAGCGTTGAAAGAGGGCCCGGCAGAACACTTTCAAAAGATGAGGCAGCTCTATTATTGAAGCATCTAAATGAACCCGTTCGCACCATAATTTTTTCATTATTATGCACCGGCATGAGGGTTGGCGAGATAACCGGCCTCAAATGGCAAGACATAGACTATAAAAATGAGTTGATCACTATCCGGAGAAATGTGGTCCATGGGGCTATAGGCAAAAATGGAATGGGCGATAAGACATGGATGTTTGGAACGCCCAAATCAAAGGATTCGGCGCGAAGGGTTTTCTTGGTGCCCGCGCTCAAGATGGCTCTGCTGAGGCATAGCGAGCAAAGAGGAGGCAATCCTCACGGACTTGTATTTTGCACGAAGGCAGGAAACCCTTATGACCGCTCGACGATAAGGGAGAGACTTAATGGTGCTGTAAGAGCGGCGCGCCTTGAGCATGTGCGTATCCACGATCTGCGGCACACGCACGCGACTTGGCTTCTGGTTGAGGGTGTTAATTTGGCGTATGTCAGCAAGCATCTAGGCCATAGTGGCGTCGCGATAACAAGCGACATCTATCATCACATAATGCCCAAAGAGCATGAGCGCGGAATGAGACTTCTGGGTAACATCTTTCCCGTTTGTGATACAACTGTGATACAGTCGCTGCCTTCATCAGACGAATCTCCCCGAAATTAGACGAATCGACAATTCAGAGTTTAATTGTCGTAACTCCTCTGAACTCGTATACTAATGCAAGTATGCGAATCTCTCCGAAAATAAACGAAACAAGAAAAATGCCTCGCAGGGACAAGCACAAAATCTGGGGTGTGCGTTAGAAATTTCAAATATGATGAACCGCCAATTGGTGCTTGGCACAAAAAATAAAGATAAACTCCGCGAGTTAAAGCGCCTTTTAGGCGGATCAAAGATCAACGTGCTGTCGCTTTCGGATTTTCAGGGGTGTGAGGATGTCGTCGAGAATGGCAAAACGTTCGAGGCCAATGCCAAGAAAAAAGCGCGTGTTTATTCGCGGCACACGAAGTGTTTGACGCTGGCTGACGATTCGGGGCTGATGGTGTCTGTGCTGAACGGCCGCCCCGGCGTTTATTCCGCGCGGTTCGCCGGGGAAGGTTGTAGGTATCAGGATAACAACCAAAAACTTCTAAAGCTCCTAAAAAAAGTGCCACCTGCCAAGCGCACCGCAAAATTTGTTTGCGTGATGGCGCTCTATGATAATGGAAGATTGATCGACGTTGTCAAAGGTGAGTGCCGCGGAACGATCGCGTTTTCAGAAAAGGGGAGACATGGTTTTGGTTATGACCCCGTGTTCATCCCCAAAGGTTTTTCAAAGACATTCGCCGAACTTTCGCCTGCCGCGAAAAACAGGATCAGCCATCGTGGCAAAGCCCTCCGCAGCGCGAAAAAAGCCATTCTGGATTATTTTAAATAGATTTACACCGCCGCGTTTAAAAGATTTGAGATCCTCTTTCCGATCACACGGCCCATTGGAAGCTCCGCCTTATCATATTTAGGGTCTTTGAGAGTGCCGGAAACACGGTATTGGGAGATAAAATCCCCCGCCTGGCCCACAATGAACGGTGCGAGCCCGCCCGTATCCATCGCGCCCAGCAGCACATTTTTGGAATATTGAATATCCATCAAAAGATCAAGCTTCTGGTCGAATCCGATGGACCCCTTGAGTGACAGGTCCACGGTATCGCTGGAAAGATATAAATTTTGCGTCCAGAATCGTTTATCATGAATGTCAAACGTCATCGTCAGTCCATGAAACGTGACCGAATCCAAACCTTCGACTCTCAGGAACGGAAGTTCCCCCATGGATTTGAAAAGATCCGTCTTCAAGAGTCTGCCGTCGCGAATATTCATCGAACCGCTTCCCGAATACTTCTCTGGTGATTTTAAGGCGCCTTTGATCGCGGCGTGAAAGACTACGGTTCCCGCGAGATCTTTTTCTTTCATCGCAAGGTCATAGGACAGATTATTTAAATTAAGATTATTGACAAAAATTTTAGCTTCAAACGGAATTTCCGGCTTTGAAGGGTCCAGCCATAAATTCGCGCCAAGCGTTCCGTGATAGGATTGTGCACGGAGGTAGGGAATGTGAACGATCCTGTCCTTCATTTGAAGTAAAATTCTCAATCCATCCAGACGGATATTTTTTTTAAAAAATACAGGATCTCCACTCAGGTCAGCGCTTAGGTCCCATCCAATAGGGTTATTCCATAACCCCTTTAACATGAACGGCCCGTTCAACGTTCCATCTAAACCCGTGTCCTTTAGTGAGGGGGCATAAACGGCCAGTAATTTTTTTGTTCGATTTAAAATAATTTCCGTGTTTCCTTCAAGAGTGAGATACGGATCGCTGAGATTCGAGATTCGCCCATGGAATGTGGAGGAGATACCGGAGGTATTGGCGGTGCCTTTTTTAATAAGCAGCGCGCCATTGTCCAACGTGTAAACGGCTTTGAGATTGAAATCTTTGGAATAAACCTCGCAGGTACGGAGCGCATCCGGTGATTTAGGGATGAACGCGTTCAGCGAGTAGATTTTCTCCGCCGCGCTGAATCCACACCGGCTGATCCGGAACCCTGACTTGTCCACCAAGATTTGGGCGCTGATTTTCGAGAGATTGACTTTTTTGTCCGGGCTCACGATGGAACCATCACGTACGAGGATTTTATTCCCCATCTCGAGTGTTTTCGGATTTCTTAAAGTGCCGCGCACGGTGGTTACTGCTTGACAGTTTCCTTGGATCTCGAGTTTGCCGATCAGTTTTTTCTGCTCTTTCGATAAAAGCGCGAGCACTTCGCCGATCTTGGAGTCCGTGTAGATCGTGGCTTCGAGAATCAGCTCTTTAAAATTTCGAAGCGCGCCGTACGCCTTGAACGCAAGATTTTGGTAGCGTCCCGTGATGCCGTCGATCGTGAGTAGATCAGGCTCAAACACGATCTTGCCCGACAGTTTTTTTAGTTCCGGAATTTTTTCCGAGAGGTTTTTCACATCTACATCGATAAAATCGAGATTGCCTTTATAGCGCTTAAAAACCTTTGAATCCATGTCAAACAGGCCCTTGGCGCTGATATTCATACGGCCGGAATATTCAGTGCCGCGCAAATTGATCAGAGAATCATAAAACTGAGTCTGGGATCGGAAAAAAGCTTGCCCATCATTCGTGCTGGATAAATGCGTCTCAAGCAGGAATCGGCCGTTCTTTAAAATAAGAAAATTATTCTTCTGATAGGCGAGGAGCCAGTCAGGGATTTTGTCGCTACGCGTCTGGAGGTAAAATGCATAAACGCCGGTCTTTAGATTCCAGGCACCTTTGAGAGATATCTTGGCATAAGGCAGCTGCCCCAATCTCACGAAGCCGTCAAACAAGAGTTCCGGCGGTTTTTGAAAGGCCATACGGACGTTGATCGAATGGATCTCCTCGATTGGCGGATCACCTGGTTTTCTTCTGATGGCCACAAAACCATTCGCAATTTCTATCTGCTCAAGGTATACATTTTCAGGAAGAAAAAAATCAGGTCCCTCCTCGATCGCCGAGAGACTTATTTTATTTTCGTCAGACGCAATGAGAACCGGAATCTGTCCGGAGATTTGTGTCATGGGAGGTGGAAACGCCATGACGATCTTATTCGGTTCAAGCACCGCGTCATAAACGGGGCTCTCAAGAGCGACGTTCGTGATGATAATTTTCTTTTTCTTAAGAAAAGGGAGCAGGCGCACGTTGACCGAAAGTTTTTTGGCGGAAAAAAGCGGGTGATCAGCCTTGTCTCGGACACTTAGGCCATACAGACTCAAACCGTTGAACGGCAGGATCAAGATTTTATCAAAATCAACCTTGGTGTCGGTGAGGTCGTTGATGGTCCTGACCGCGGTGGGTTTCAGCCGTCCGGGAAAAAGTCCAAAATGAAGGTAAGCGATAAAGAGGGTACTTAGAAGACCAAAGGCCAGAATCCATCGAAATGGAGCTCGGTGTCGCGCTTTCATGATTTAAAAAGTATAACATATCGCTTGATACTGCCAAACGCTTTCACTATAATGCGAATCAGGCAGGGGCGATTCCTCCGATAATCCTCATGAAATCAAAACATACGACAGGAATTTTTCCAGGTACGTTCGATCCGGTGACCTACGGTCATATCGACTTGATCCAGCGTGCGCTTGTGATTTTTGATGAGGTACTTGTCGCGGTTGCTGATCAACGCTCGGAAAAAAAGCCGCTTTTCTCGATCAACCAGCGTTTGGACCTGCTGCGCCAGGCGACTCGCGGCCTTCGGGGCGTTTCGGTTGAAAGTTTTAATGGACTTGTGGTCGACTACGCGAGGAAAAAGGGCGTGAACGCCATGATCCGTGGGATCCGCATGCTGTCAGATTTTGAATATGAATTCCAGATGGCCTTGACGAATCGAAAACTTGCCGGCGATATCGAAACGATTTTTTTAATGCCTCACGAATCCTACGCGTACCTTTCAAGCCGCCTGATTAAGGAAGTGGCTTCACTGCACGGGGACATCAGCGCCTTCGCGCCGGATTTTGTGGTGAAAGCGCTCCAAAAAAAAATCAAGCCATGAAAATCGCCTTAAGCAATCTCAAGGACAATAAGAGCCTGGTCATGGAGGAAGAGATCAATCCCGAAGATCTCGACATCGACATCGGCATGATGCGTTTTCCGGACCCGTTGAGACTTAGGGTCGAGGCGTGGAAATCGGACAACGATCTCACGCTGGACGCGCATATCGAGGGCGAGCGTAATTTCACCTGCTCGCTTTGTCTTGAGGAGTTTAACAATCTATTTGAAAAAGACTTCACCCTTCATTATGATATCAAGGGTCGGGATTCCATCATGATCGACCAAGAGGTTCGGGATGAGATCATCTTGGACCACCCGATCCGTATTCTTTGCAATCCCCAGTGTCGCGGGTTATGCCCTTTTTGCGGGGCTAATTTGAATCATGAGACCTGCGACTGCAAAAAGGATGAGTAAGCCCCGTGGCCGTTAAACAATAAAAGGAAATTTATGCCTAATCCAAAACGTCGTCATTCCAACACCCGCACCCGCAAGCGCCGCACACATGACCGGATGCGCACCCTTCAATCCTCCACGGATCCTCATTGCCCGCTCGGCGCGGATAATTGCGTGCCGCACGCTTCGCACCGCGTCTGCCCTAAATGTGGGTATTACAACGGACGTCCCGTCCTTCAGATCAAGATCAAGGATAAGAAAAAGAAGGCATGAGCCCAGCTCTTAATTCGGGGTCTCTCCGATGAGAATTGCCGTGGACGGCATGGGGGGCGATCTGGCTCCTCAGGCAGTGGTCGAAGGGGCCATTGCTGCCGCTCGCGAATATGACTACCGGATCGTGCTCGTCGGCGACCAGAATCTTTTGCACTCGGAGCTTGAGAAACATAAGGGTGTCCCGAATAGTGTAACGGTTCACCACGCGGGAAGCTTTGTGCGCATGGATGAATCGGCTGCGATCTCTATCCGCAAGAAAAAGGATTCCTCTGTCTCGATCTGCGCGGACCTGGCCAAAGAAGGGATCGTCGACGCGTTTGTAACGGCTGGTCATACCGGCGCGGCTGTGGTAGCCTCGACGCTGAAACTGAGGCTGCTTGAGGGCATCGAGCGGCCAGGGATTGGCATCACGCTACCCAATCTCGGTGACAGTCCCACGCTCCTGATCGACGTGGGCGCTAACATCGATACAAAACCCCTTCATCTTTACCAATACGCCGTGATGGGGGATGTTTATTACAGGTATATTTTAAGGAAAAATAGGCCATCGGTGGGTATTTTGAATATTGGCGAAGAAGAAACCAAAGGCACGGAATACATCAAGGAAGCTCACCAACTTTTAAATAAAAGCCGCCTCCACTTTATCGGAAATGTCGAGGGGCGCGATATTTTTAACGGCAAAGTGGATATCGTGGTTTGCGACGGCTTTGTCGGAAACGTGGTCCTTAAAGTCTCCGAATCCATCGCGGACGTGATCAGTAAACTTTTAAAAGAGGAACTGAAGAAAAGCCCTCTCACAATGCTGGGCGCGCTGCTCGCAAAGCCCGCCTTCAATGCCTTAAAAAAAGAAATCGATTATTCGGAGTACGGCGGCGCGCCGCTTTTGGGAGTGGATGGGCAGTGCATTATCAGCCACGGTTCCTCCAACGACCGCGCGATCAAAAATGCGATCCGTCGCGCCGCGGAGTTTGTGAAGTATGAGATCAACCAGCATATTTTGGAAGCCGTCAGAAATAGCGCTGAATAAGTAGGATCAAGGAATATCAATGAAGAGTAAAAGAGTTGGGATTGCGGGCGTTGGTTTTTATGTTCCGGAAAGGGTGTTGACAAACCGTGATCTCGAAAAAATGGTCGATACGTCGGATGAATGGATCCGTACGCGAACCGGCATCTCCGAGCGGCATATCGCCGAGAAGGGGACTGGCACAAGTGAAATATCAGTCAAGGCCGCGATCGCCGCATTGAAGAACGCAAAAGTAAAACCGGCGGAGATAGACCTGATCATCACAGCCACGTCGACGCCCGACATGCCGCTTCCCTCCTGCGCGTGCCTGGTCCAGGAAAAGATTGGCGCCGTGAACGCTGCGGCGTTTGATTTGGCAGCCGCCTGCGCCGGATTTGTCTATGCGCTTGTCACGGCCGAGCAATTCATCAAGAATGGCACTTACCAAACGATCCTTGTGATCGGAGCCGACCTTATCTCTCCTTTTATTGATTGGACGGACCGGTCGACCTGCGTGCTTTTTGGGGATGGGGCGGGCGCAGTGGTTGTAAGACAGGTATCTTCCGGCGGGATCTTGTCGAGCGTTCTGGGATCGGACGGGCGCCACAAAGATCTTTTGAGGATCTGCGGCGGTGGGTCTAAAATGCCCGCCTCACCGGAGACAATAAAAAATAAGAGCCATTATTTGCAGATGACCGGCTCAGAGGTATTTAAGTTAGCGGTCCGTGGCATGGCCGACTCAGTGACCTTGGCGCTAAAAAAAGCGGGCGTGAAAAAAGAAGACGTCGCGTGTTTTATTCCTCATCAGGCCAACCAACGGATCATCGATGCGGTGACCGAGCGGCTAGGAGTATCGAAGGAAAAAGTTTTTGTAAATCTTCAAAAATATGGCAACACTTCCGCCGCGTCGTGCGTGATCGCGTTCTGCGAGGCTCTCCAGGAGGGGCGGATCAAGAAAAAAGATAAAGTGGTTTTTGCGACGTTCGGAAGTGGCCTAGTATGGGGTTCGCTGGTCATGGAATGGTAGCCCCACCACCTGATCGTAGCGATCGCCAAGCGATCGGCTCGCCGAAGGCGAGCCGATCAGGTGGTGGGGTAGACGTCGCGTTCCTTTTTCCGGGACAAGGATCCCAGTTTACAGGGATGGGGAAAGATCTCTACGATAGCTACCCAGCCGCCAAAAAAATCTTTGACCGGGCTGCAGAGCTTGTTGATTTTGATATCCGTTCGGTTTGTTTTGAAGGACCTCCCGCAAAATTAAGTCAGACGCGTTTCAGTCAGCCCGCGATCTTTGTTGTGAGCATGGCGGCGCTCGCGGTCCTGGACAGCCATCCAAGATCTAAAGAATTTATACCAAAATACGCCGCCGGCCTGAGCCTTGGCGAGGCGACGGCGTTGTGCGCAGCCGGCGCGATATCTTTTGATGATGGTGTACGGTTTGTTCAAGCGCGCGGTCAATATATGGATGAAGCCGCGATGGAATGTCCGGGACTCATGGCTGCTGTTTTGGGCGTGGACCTCTCGGTGGTGGAAGAGGCGTGCAGGATCACCGGAGCGGAAGTGGGAAATTTAAACGCGCCCGGCCAAATTGTGATTTCCGGCAAAAAGAAAAACATGGAGGATGCCATTGAAAAGCTCCGCGAGATGGGCGCGCGGAAGGTTATTCCGCTTGAAGTCAGCGGCGGTTTTCACTCGAGTTGCATGGATTCTGCGTGCCGTAAAATCGAACAGGCCTTGAAAGGCGTAAAAGTTCGGCAAACTAAAATCCCCGTTGTCAGCAATCTCACCGCCGACGTTGAGGAAAACCCTGAAAAAATTAAGCAAAATCTCGTGTGGCAAATGAACCACCGGACGCTGTGGGAAGATTCGATGCGTTGTATCATAGGAAAGGGGATCAGGACATTCATCGAGTTCTCGCCGGGCAAGGTCTTGAAAGGGCTTTTGAAAAAGATCGATCCCGCGGTTGAAACAATTTCTCTGAGTGCTTTGGAGGATTTTCATGCCATTGACTAGAAAATTAGGCGGTAAGGTCGCGATCATCACGGGCGCAAGCCGCGGTATTGGCAAAGAGATTGCGCATCTATTTGCTAAGGAGGGCGCACAACTGGTCTTAACGGCGAGAAACCAGGAGCTTCTGAATGCCGTTGCCACACAGATCCGGCATGCCGGAGGGCTGGAACCTTTTTTATTTCCACTCGATGTGAAAGATGCCGCAAAAATAGATGAATTGGTGGACAAAACCCTTGACAAATATAAGCGAGTTGATATACTCGTCAACAATGCCGGAGTCACACGGGATGGTTTGTTCGTGCGGATGTCGGAAGCTGATTGGGATGAGGTAGTTAACACCAATCTCAAAGGCACGTTTCTCTGCATGCGGGCAGTCTCAAAGGTGATGATGAAACAGCGGTCCGGCAAGATCATCAATATGGCGTCGGTGATCGGGTTAACCGGTAATGCGGGCCAGGCCAATTACGCGGCTAGCAAAGCGGGGATTATTGCTCTGACGAAATCGGTGGCGAAAGAGCTTGGTTCCCGCAATGTACTGGTGAATGCGATCGCCCCCGGGTTTATTGACACTGAGATGACCCAAACGCTCAGTGACGATGTTAAGAAAAATATTTTGAAGTCGATTCCCGTCGGTTTCTTTGGGAAGCCAATGGATGTAGCTAAAACCGCTCTTTATTTAGCGTCGGACGAGAGCAATTTTATCACAGGTCAAGTCATCACAGTCGATGGCGGTATGGTGATGTAACAAGGAGGAACAATGGCCGAAGTTGCACAGAAGGTGAAATCAATTATTGCGGAGCAGTTGGGCGTTAAGATCGAGGAAGTCACAGATTCCGCTTCATTCGTGGATGATCTGGGAGCCGATTCTCTTGACACGGTGGAATTGGTGATGGCGCTGGAAGAAGAGTTCGGCATCGAAATACCGGATGAAGACGCAGAAAAGATGACCAATGTCGGCGAAGCGGTCCGTTACGTCGAAGAAAAGGCTGCAAAAACCTCCAAGTAAATTTTATGCCATATCCGCGCGTGGTGGTGACCGGTCTCGGCGCGGTTACCCCCATCGGTAATAACGTAAACGATTTTTGGCAATCTCTTCTCGCAGGCAAAAGCGGCGTCGATAAGATCAGTGTTTTTGATCCCCAGCCGTTCGATTCCCATATCGCGGCGGAGGTCAAACACTATGACCCCAAGGCGTCCATCCCTTTAAAAGAATCCAAGCGCATGGAGCAGTTTTCCCAATTCGCCGTGACGGCCGCGAAAGAGGCGTTCGCGGATTCCGGTATTGATATGAGCAAGGAAAATCCGTTCGATGTCGGCGTGATCGTTGGTTCCGGCATTGGAAGTCTCCGTATCATCGAGGAAACCCACTCCATTTATCTGACGAAGGGTCCTGATAAATTTTCGCCGTTCATGATCCCTTTGCTTATTATCAATATGGCCGCAGGCTGGATCTCGATTCTTTTGGGGCTCAAAGGCCCCAATTTTGCCGTTGTCACCGCCTGCGCTTCAGGAACCCACGCGATCGGCGAGGCGACCCGTATGATCCAGCATGGACAGGCCAAGGTAATGGTTACCGGTGGCACCGAGAGCTGTATCACGCCGCTTGGTATCGGGGGTTTTTGCGCGTTAAAAGCGTTGTCCAAAAGGAATGACGACCCCAAGGCCGCTTCAAGGCCTTTTGACAAGGAAAGGGATGGTTTTGTCATGGGTGAGGGCGCCGGTATCGTGGTGCTTGAGGAGTTGGAGCACGCGAAGGCGCGCGGGGCCCATATCTATGGCGAAGTGGTGGGATATGGTTTGAATGGCGACGCGTTTCACATGACGGCCCCGAGACCCGATGGTGAGGGTGCGGCTTATTGCATGAATCTCGCGCTAAAAGACGCACGCATGAACCCTGGGGAAATTTCCTATATTAATGCCCACGGCACTTCCACCGAGCTCAATGATAAAGTGGAGACACTGGCCATCAAGGCTGTTTTTAAAGATCATGCGAAAAAAGTACAGATCAGCTCCACAAAATCCATGACGGGGCATACGCTCGGAGCGGCGGGCGGCATCGAGTTCGTCGTTTGCTGTTTATCGCTGAAGCACCAGACGCTTCACCCGACGATCAATCAAACACACTCCGATCCCGAATGCGATCTTGATTATATTCCGAACACGACGCGGAAAACCGTCGTCGAGGCATGTCTTTCCAATTCACTCGGTTTTGGCGGCCATAACACGTCAATCATTGTTAAGAAGTTCAAAGGATAATTCCATGCCAAAATTGTTAGAAGGTAAAAAGGGGATCATTCTCGGCGTCGCAAACAAGCACAGTATCGCTTGGGCCATCGCGCAGAGCGCGTCACGCGAAGGCGCGGAACTCGCATTTACCTATCAGGGTGAGAGGCTTGAGGAGAATGTACGTAACCTAGCGGGCACGCTGCCCAATTCTATTGTTCTACCGTGCGACGTGATGGTCGAATCGCAGGTCGACGCGGTCGTGAAAAAAATAGATGAATCATGGGGCGGGCTGGATTTTCTAGCCCACTGTATTGCGTACGCGAAGAGCGAAGACCTTGAGGGCGGCTATACAAAGACCAAAAAAGACGGCTTTGACACGGCGCTCGGCGTAAGCGCTTATTCACTGACGTCGTTGGTGCACAAGTTCGCGCCGCTCATGGAAAACAGAGGCGGTGGAAGCATCATCACGCTTACGTATCTTGGCGGCACGCGCGTGACCCCGGGGTACAACGTGATGGGCGTCGCCAAGGCCGCGCTTGAGGCGAGCGTCAGATATTTGGCTTATGATCTGGGCGAGAAAAATATCCGCGTCAATGCGATCTCAGCCGGTCCTATCAGCACGCTGGCCGCAAGAGGCATCACAGGCTTTACGGATATATTAAAAATGTGCCGCGAAAAAGCACCGCTTAAGCGCAATACCGAGCCAGCGGAAGTCGGGGACACGGCCTTATTTTTATTCAGTCAGCTCGGTCGCGGGATCACAGGCGAAGTCATTTTTGTCGACTGCGGCTACCATATCCTTGGATTCTAGTTAAGCCCTTCAAATTAAGCAAATTTAAGCGTATTTTAGTCCAAATAAATGTTGGAATATTTCCCCAAAGCCTTCTAAGTTACAAAGCTATTTAGGCCTGCCGTCCCTTGAATTAGCCGTAGTCATCAGGTAAACTTCCTTTAAGTATATTTTTATGGTGAATATCTCTTGTATTTAAAAAATCTTAAAATATCTTATAGATGAAATAAATAAAGGACAAGGTGAATGAATAAAAAATTTCACTCTACGTTACGAGTCATATCCTCGCTTCTTCTAGTCTCATTTTTCTTCCAGGATGTCTCGTTCGCGGCGATAGGTTTAAAGCCCGCGGAATTCAACTTTTTTCAAAAACCGCTTATTAATTTTCAAATCCCCCCATCGGTAGCGACCGTTGAAGATGCCGTCCGTCTGTCAGGCCAAAAAACAATTTTTCTAATTCAGGACGCCCATACCAATGAGTCAGGGCAGTCCAATACCGCCAAAGCCCTTGAGATCATCTTGAAGTCCCGTCAGGATGACGGTGGTATAAAATACGTCTTCCTTGAGGCCGGCACCGGGGATGATTCGCTCACCTTTTTGAGGGACCAAGCGCCGCTGGGGAAAAGAAAAGAGGTTGCAGATTCTTACCTTAAAAAGGGCGTTCTCTCCGGTAGTGAGTATCTGGACCTGACCTCAGACCTTCATTTTGTTCTATGGGGCGTTGAGAACAAGGACCTCTACTGGAAAGCGCTCAGGGCCTACGAGGCGGTGGCGAAGGGCCGTGATAAATTTGAGGACTATTTAAAAAGAATACGGATGAGCGTCGAGACCTTAAAACCCAGAATCTTCAATCCGTCGCTCCAAGCCTTCGATGAGAAACATGAAAAATTCCTCAGAGAAGAAATCTCCCTTACGGATTACTTTGAAGTATTAGCTGCTGAAGCTCAAAAAAGAAATATTCCGCTCGATTACTTCCCTCATTTAAGCGCGTTAAAAGATTTGAAAGCCGTGGAAAAAACCATTGATTTCAAAACTGCCGGAGAGGAACAGCTGAAAGCGCTGCAAGCCGCGTCGCCGGAAGATACCCAGGCGCTTTTGTCGGCCTCACAGCAAACCCATTCACCGTTTCGGTTCTCGAATTCCGACAACAAAGTTGAGAAGGCGTATTACGCACTCTTGGAAGAAATTGTGAGGAAGCAGGAAGCCAAACTCCCCCTAACCCCCTCTTTAAATAAAGAGGGGGAAAGTTCACAAAGCTCCTCTACACTTCTCCCCTCGTTTTTTAAAGAGGGGACTAAGGGGAGTTCAGACAGAACGCTTTACCCCAATCTCATCAAATACTTCTCCTATTTAAAGGAAGCCGAGAAGATCAACCCCAAAGAGATCCTTGCCGAACAGCGGCTCCTGGAAAATCAGATCTACGATTCATTGACCCAGACCGAAGACGAGAAAAATCTTTGCAAGGCCTCCAAAAACTTAAGGGCTCTCAAAAATCTATTTGATCTCACGCTGACACCGGACGAGTTTAAAACCTATCAAGACGACCCGAAAGGTTTTGATACGGCTTTTATGACGGGTTTTCTCAACAAAAAGATCGTCGAGCTCAGGAATTTTTATGAACGCGCCGTGTTCTTGGAAAACGGTTATGAAGATTATGTCAAGCATGCCGAAGATTTTTATGCCCTTACAGTTGACCGGGACCGCGCCTTCGTTGAAAACCTGGCGCGTAAGATGGATTCGGATAACCAAACCGAGGCCGTCCTGATCGCCGGCGGTTATCATACGCCCAATCTCAAGGCCCTATTAAAGGAAGGGAACATCTCCTACGTAGTCGTCACGCCGCAGATCTATCATGAAACGAACCATAAACGGTACGAGAAATTATTATTGAGTCAGTCTCAACGCCCCCTAACCCCCTCTTTTGTTAAAGAGGGGACTAAGGGGAGTTCAGATAAAATGGCTATTATCCCTGATGCGGAAACTTCGATCGGAAGGCAATTAGTCACCGATCTGGGTGTTGGGCCCGAAAAGGTACTCGTGGGTGCGCGACTGGCAAGCGTAACCGAGCTACAAGCTCCCCTTAAGCCTTTACTCCAAACCAATGAAATAAAAACCAACGGAGTTATTATTAAGTTGGAAAGAATCCGTACCGACTTATTCGCCTCCGATACTATCAAAGGGCGCGCTAAAAGCTATATCGACACTCTTAAGGATCCTTCCCAGTCGGAACACCTTGAATACAATCTGGGTGTTGCTGAGAAATTTACCGAATCAAGCATACAATCGATCAATCAGGCGAGCCGGGGAGCGCGGCTGGCGTCTTTATTCAAAGCGCCATCCGTGAAAAAGCAGGTCCAGGAACTGGAGCGCCGCTGGGCGGAAGAAGAAAGATTATACGGTATTAAACGTGATTACACTTGGGAAGACCTGGCGCCGTTCCTTCCGAAGAACCTTCCGTCAGGCCAACGTCCTAAGTCAATGGCGGAAGCGGTTGTCATGATGCGTGGTCCCATGGGTCATCTCCGCGACTATAAAGAAGCGGCAGCTAATGCCCAGCTATTCCGGAAAATTATCTACAGCAAAGACCCTGACGAATTCATTTTTGGTCTGGGCGCATATTCACCCGAGCAAGTTCAATCCATTCTCGATGTCAATCACTACAGGCAGGAGAAAGGCCTTGGCAACAAGCCGCGCTTGTCGGTATACGGCAGCGGATGGGTATTGGCCGCAGTCAAAAATGCGGATAACAATATTTATCCGGACAACCAACTTTATTCAGCTCCAGCCACTCAAATTGCGGCCTCACAAGCGATCAACAATGCGGCTTTTCAAACGGCAAGAAACACGGCCCTCGAAGGAAATCCGCGGTCGGTGGAAGATTCATTGTCGCTCTACGTGATGGACATGGAAGCTCCGTTAGGCCCAATGCATGCATTTAACATGACGATGCAGGCTATCGCGAGCGGTACGGGTGCTTTCCATGCGGAAAGACAGGACCCGTCCCATAAAGTGTGCGGTCACGGAGGAGGCGCTTGCAGCCGCCCGAGCACGAGCCAGAATGAAGTGCTTAAGGCGATGCGGTTGGCGGGTGACGTGGCGAATATTCCGATAGTCGTTATCGGCCGTACAGATGCGGCGCATGAAAAATTCATTATTGCCGATGATCCGCTCGACAGAGAGTTCATTTTGGGCCACACCAACGACGGTCGCGAAATGACCTATGGTGAAGCGGTCAAGGGAGGATTTGCCGGAGAATGGACGGACCGCAAGATCGAACGGGGTCCGCACGGAATTTGGACGCCGGACCGCACGTCAGACAGACTTTACCGCGTACGACCGGGCGTGGAACGCGTTATTCATGATGAGCTTATTATGGCGCCCTATACGGACATGATGTGGTCCGATACGCACGGGATCACTTTCGAAGAGCGCGTGCGGGTTGCTGAAGGAGTCCATAAGGTGTATCCGAACAAACCGTTTGCGGATAATGTCTCACCCAATCTACCCCAAACAAAGTTAACCGAAGCAGAGGTGGAACAATATAAGCAGCTGCCGGCTCATGGGTATAAATATCTATTTATGACTTTAGGTTCCTATCGCAATGTTGCTTATAACACATTCGAGTTTGCCTCGGATATTGCGAATCGGGGAGGCTTAACCGCTCTGAGGGATTTGCAGGTCAATGAACAAAAGGCCGCATCGCGCGGGTATCGTGGGCATTTCAGCCAGCAAATGGCCAGCGGCCGTTTCTGGGACCTCGTGAAAGGTTTGACCGGTGTATCGGGTGAAATGTCCTTTTTGGGCGGATCTACGGAAGAAAGCCAGGCAGTCGCGCGGCCCACCGACGACAAGCTCGGGGCACGGCTGGCGGCAGTGCAGATCAACCCTCAATTACTATCCACAAAGATCACAGTAGGCAGCCAAGAACACACATTGGCGGAACTTTTCGGCGACAAAAATGTCAATGGGCGCACGATTAATGTCGAACAGACGTTGGCGCGGTTTATGCAGGAGTTCGAAGCGGACCGCGAAGGCCTTCTGCCAATGCGTCTAGCCAACCCCGTCACAACATATAACGATCTCGACCGCGTGATCGTTGACGCCAAAGGTAATCAACGCACCGTTCGCTCGATCATTCAAGGCGCCATCGATAATTTTAAAGGTAAAAAAACCGCTGAAGCGTGGCGGCTAAATGAATCGGTTCCGGTCCCCCAAGAATTCTTTAAACCCGGACTTCAGGGAACGGGACCATTTGAAATTGTAACGATGATGATAGGCGCGATGAACGCGGGCAAATATGGCGCCGCTTCATGGATGCCGGACTGGGAAGACGCCGCTCCCGCGAACATGTACAAAGCGTGGCTTAATTTGCAATTACTCGTCAGCGGGCAGCTCGACAATGAAACATTTAAGTCCGCTTCCAAAGAATACAAGCTTGAGCTTCCCCGAAATAAACGCCCGATGATCGTGCATCGCGTTCCCGGACTGCATTTAACGATGCCGCTTGAAGATATGTCTTATAACGAACAGCCGGTTTCGGCGACGATGCTCGGACTTTTGATGCACGCTCTCAACAATTTTGACGCCCAAAAGGATAATGGATCAGGAATTTACTATTATATTCCGAAAATTGAACAGCCCGAGGAAGCGCGTCTTGTCGCGGCGATGCTTTATAAATTGCACGATGCGCTGGGAATTCCTCCTTACGGCACGATCAAAGTCCAGATGCTGAATGAAAGGCCGGAATTTACCCTGCAGCAATTCGAAATTGAATGGATCATGAGAGATTTCCTCGTGAGCACGAATGTCGGAAGATGGGATTACGGCGCGGGCCGCCAAAAAATGCTGCAAAACCTCGCGGAATACGTTTTTCCGGATATGGATAAATTTGCAATGACCGACCCGACGCAGAGAGAATACACGCGTGAAAACGCGATCAAATTACTGCTGGTCAGCGCGAACATCGAGTCGGAAGAACTGACCAATGGAATTCCGGTCGGCGGAATGGACGCGCCGCTCAAGAACCGTCCTTTGCCTAAAGATCCGGAATGGGTACAATCGGAAAAAATCAAGGTTAGTCAGGGAGCGGTCCGGGGTATATTTAAAGGTAAGTTGCGCGAGCGTTTGACGGGCTTGATTGTCTATCACGACAGTGCGGTTGAGCGTTTATATGATACGTATCGCCAAAGTTGGGTGGCAACAACGGAATCAGAATACGTAGAAGCCGGCAAAATACCATTGACGATCGAGTTAGATCGAAACGCCCAATCCCTCGAAGGAAAATTAGCGCCGCTTCAAAATCTCGTCGACGGGCTCACCGAAGCCGAAAGAAAAGAATTTCAAGACCAGGATCTTCTGGATGAACAGGGCAAAATTACTCCTTACGTTTTAACGGACGAAGATTTAACCGTTGAAGGCTGGGTATCTGAAAAAAGATGGCACAGACTTTTCGACCGACCGAAGGGGCCTCGTTCCGAGCGGGGCATGGCTTGGGAAATTTATATGGCATCCGAATACATGTATCAGGCCATTCTCGGTCGGAATGCCGCCGCGATAGAAGACTACAACACCGGAAACGGTTTGGAAGCTATTTTGAACGGAACTTTTACGGGCATCCGCCTCATGAGCGACCATGCGACCAACGAAGGAAATGTTAACAGTCTCATTAACTCAGTGCTTCATTCCGCAACTTTGACCGTAGACGGCGAAACGACCAAGACCGGAGACAAAATCACCCCCGAACTTTTCCTTAAATTGTGGGAAAAAAGGAAACAGGACGTTGACCGGCTTTTTACCCGCCTGGAAAAAGAAGGTGCGGAAGTCCACCGCGATATCGCGGATTTGGACATGGAAATTTTGAAGCGTCTCGTGATCAAGCAGGACTCCTCCGGTCAATGGGTTCCGCAAACGCGTCGGTTCCGCTACGCTTCCAAAATTATCTTTTCGTTCCGTTTCGCCAACCGCGACGAATGGCCGGCCATTATGGACGCGATTTTCGAGAAAGAACGGCCGGAATTGGAAAAAGCCTTCCAAGACGCGGCTGACGCCGACTCCAAACGAATCGCCGAAGCGGCGCTCAAAGCTCATGATTACACGTTGGACAAATTCCAAGGCGCGCGGCTGGCATTGACGAAATCTGCGAAGGAATCTAAAAATCCTCTTGCCCAGCGTTTATCCGATGCGTTTACTGCGTTGGAGAGAGATCAACATATTCAGGCCGGTCTCACTACAGAAGAGCTTTATCAAAGAGCGGTTCAAGGTGAGAAAAACCGCGCGGATCGGTTTATTTCGCAAATTCGGACCGATACAAGTCTCGCCAAAGTACCGCAAGTTCGTGCGCTGAAAGAAGCCCAATATAGACTTCAATTGCAGCATGGTTTTAAAACGGCCTACGGCAGTACTATTTATACAAGTCTAATTACCAATCGTAGCGCGGGGTACACCGAACATCTTGAAATTGACGGTTTCAAAGTAGATACGGATCAGCGGGCTGCCGATCCGGCTTATGCGGAGCGCGTGTTGACTGCGGTGCTCAAGTTTTTAGAAAATAAATCTTTGATCCAAGTGGATCGTTCTGTTGGTCAAAATCCAGAGGATTCGCGTCATTTCCGACTTTTGGTTTCCGGCGATTATGGCCGGCTCGCGCATGAATTAACAGCGCTGCATTATGATCCAAAACCCTCCGCCGCGAATGATGTGCCGGACATTCTCACGATTGATTTGCCCGATTTTGATTTGACGACCCAGGGCCTTGCAGACGGTAAGCCTCATCACCCTTATGTATTGCGTGTTCCTAGCCTAGGTGTGAATTTTATTCTTGGCACTGATTATTTCGGAGAGATCAAAAAATCGGCGTTAACGACAAACGGTTATTTAGCAAAGATAAATGGGGATGTTTCTTTACACGCAGGAAGTAAAATCGTAAAAGTTCGGTTAGCGGATGGACGCATTGCTGAAAGACACGTGATTGCCTCTGGTTTGTCGGGTACCGGCAAAACGACCACACTCGCAGGCGACCAAGGTCTTGGCTTCGAGGATGAGGAAGAGGATTCAGGGCTTCTTCAGGATGACTTTGTCGAGCTACGGTTAATACGAGACCCTGTTCAGTCTCAAATCACTGCGGTGAACGTCAAAGGTCTTGAAGCGGGAATTTATTATAAAACAGAAAGATTAGATCCAGACAAAGAGAAAGCTCTTTTTTATGCGGCACAATATCCCGATACTATCTTGTCTAATGTTTGGATGAAAGAAAGTGCAACCGGATTAGTTCCTGATTATAACAACGTCTCGCTTACGGCGAATGGCCGCGGGGTTGTGACCCGCCAAAGTTTACTGGGGGACAAATACGAACAGTACGCCAACGCTGATATGGTAGGAATTGATACTGTGTTATGGCTTACGCGCAGCGATTCGATTGTACCGCCGGCGGCAATTTTGAATCCGGAACAAGCAGCGGCTTATTGGGTTCTCGGGGAATCTGTCATCACTTCCGCCGCTACGAATGATCCAACGAAAGTCGGGAAACCGGTGCATGAGGCAGGTTTTAGCCCGTTTATTGTCGGGTCAGTATCTCAAGAGGCTAATCTTATACGTGAAATTTCTAGAGCGTTTCCGGACATGAAAGTTGTATTGTTCAATACCGGAAAAGTCGGTGTACGTCGTGACCCGGCTACCGGAAAGGAGCTTTCCACGGGCCGTAAGATCGATGTTCCGGACTCGGCCGCGATCGTAAAACAAATTTACCGGGGTGAGCTGCCTACTAAATTGGATCCATTCTGGGGATATCAAGTAGCGCAGGTAGAGGGTTTTGATCCGGCGTCTTTTTATGCAGAACCAGAATTTGACGCTCTTCAACAAGCATTAAGAATAGATAGAATCAATTGGCTTAACCGTTTTCCTGGACTTGACCCCGCAATTATTGCAGCCATTGAAAACACGGGTAAAGGCGTTCCTCCTGCCGGCGCGCGACTGGCGGCGACTACGCCGTCGAATCAACCCTCCGAAGCTATCGACAGAGAAAAAGCCGCGAAGCTTGTTATGCCCGCACAGATCATCTTAGACTGGCTTTCTCAGAACGATAAGCTTCCGCAGCGTGACAATTCATTGGACCTGATATGGGCGATGGGGTCCGAGTCGTTCAGAACGGCGGTGGAGGCCGCTGAGCGTTGGCAAAAGAATAAGAACGCGCTGGTATTAGTAACTGGTGGTGTCGGAGTGGGGACAAGAAATATTGAAGATCACAAGAGAGGTCACGACCTGAGCGATAATGCGCTTGCGGACAAAATATTTTCCGAGCTTCATCTCTTTTTAAATGAGTTGGCGGATTTGAAAGATAGTAATGCTGAAGCTTTTTGGGCACGAATGTTAAAAGAATTTCAAATCCTTCGCAGCAAGGATCAAGAGCGAAGAGAAAAATATCGTGACAGAAAGACATGGAATCAAACGCTGCAGTTTAAGAAATCCGACCTAGCGGTCAAATCGGTTGAAGAGCTTCTTTTCGACCAATTACTTGATCGTAACCCAGCTGTACGATCAAAAATGAAGGTGCCGGAGGGCATCTTGTATGCCGTGATCTTAAAAGTGCTTGGTGTTTCAAAGGAAAATATAGTTGTTGATGCCGCTTCAACGTCAACGATCGAATTTGTTGAGCACGCCGAAGTTGTTTTTGGAGAGCATGGAGAAAGAAAAGACTTTAAGCCTCGATCCATCGTTTTGATCCACCGGCCATACTCGGCAAAGAAAACGAAAGGCGCCCTCACAAACCTTCTAACGGCGTACCTGCCTAAGTGGGCTAAGACTACCCGGATCTACTTTCATTCGCCTTATGTCTATAAGGATAAGGAATCATTGGCCAGTAAAGTATTCACCGATCCTCGGCGCGTTATTGAGCTGGCTGTGTCGGCTCTGTACGAAATCGATACGATCCACGACGCGATCACGAAGGAAAAGAGCATTCGTCCCATCGAATACCCCGAAGAGATCATCGATGCTTATCAACAAGTCGCTAAAATTTTATATCAAGGTCAGCCGAAAAAACTAAATGGCTATCTCGAACGTTCAAATGAACTTCGCTACTCTCGCATTCCTCCGACCGTCGCGAAGGCTTTCGATGACCTAACGAGAGAAATACAAGCCGCCACGACTCAGGCAAATCAATCGATGGCCGATGAGACCATTGACCGCATCGCCCGCCGCCTTGAAGAGGCCAATTACGTGAGGGCGCTGGAGTTTTTGGATGAATTCCTTGAGGCTCGCCCCTACAAACCGTATTTGGATTTACAAACGCCTAGGGCGTTTCAGGAGGCCATCGTTGCTTGTGTCACTGAAGGGTCATTTATTCGATCTCAGATCAAAGCGCTGCATGAGTTGAATCATAAGATCGGCTTGCTAAAAGACAACGCTCCTCCTCCCAAAGAAGAATCCGATGAATTTGACAAGGATCTTAATCTGTACCTCAAGGCCAAAGAATGGGGTGCGATATGGGAGATCCTCAAAAAATATCACCCTCATATACCTCCTGCTTATTTAAAAGAATACAATGTTCTGATGTCAAATCTAGGCCTTGCGGTTCGCAAAGAGCTTGAAAACACCAAAGAAGCAGAGGCGGCCAGGGTACGCAGTAAGATGGTTTATGATATCAATCGTGAAAGAAGCCGACTCAATAAGCCGATATCTTTGGCACTGCCGACTGTGACTGGTAATCCCGCAACAGACAAGATCCACCCCCCGAAGGTGGAAGATATCAGAATTTTCAGGAAAGATATTAAGTTGTTTAATCGTGATATTCGTCGTTCGATAACGACACTTGCAGGCAAGACGATGGTTGTTTCAGGCGCGGATGAAGCAAAGGCCCTTCAAGCGGCAAGAGATGAAGTAACCGTCATCATGGTCCCCGGCATGGGCGGCCTATCGTTACGAGGCTTCATCTACGCGGATGCCAATGAATGGACGGATACGCTTGGATGGGTGAAGCTTGGTGATCTACGGTTGGCGCAGATGGCTTATGCGGCAACCAAATTCCGCTCTAGTGAACTTGCCATCGCCGAGAGTTATTTCAATCATCACAAGGTCCAAACCATGTTATCCGATGGACGGGCAGATCTAGAGATGTTTCGGGATCATCAAGACATTGCAAGTTCCGTGAGAGTCCGATCAACCGTGACGCCCATTATCTACACCGATAACGGAAAACTCTATCAACCCTACAGCCCGGATGGATTGGGTGTGGCTTCTCATTTGGATATGGTGCTTCAGCCGCTTCTCGGAGGGGTGGTTGGCGACGCGCTGGTCAGTGCGAGAACGGAGGCCCAAACGAGAGCTAAAGAGCAGTTAGAAAGGCTTCCCAAAGAGGAGCGGACAAAGGAAAAATTGAAAGACTTATTTGATCAGTTTTATACTGAAAATAGAAACAGCATTTACTTGGCGACTGCCAACATGAACGTTCCTTTATCGGTGCCTTCCGCGAAGATGATCGGCGACTTTCATTTGCAAAGAAAGAAGATGAGAAAGAACGGTAGTCTACAACAACAAATACCATTCACCGCATTTCAACAGGTGCCGTTAGAGGGTGAGAAAGGCGGTGTTTTGGGCAGGATAGATTTCAATATCAATGGGGTGACTGTTCCAAAGCTTCTTATTGTTGAAGGATTCCTGACGAATCCGGACACGCTCGATTACATTGCGAGGCATACGAACGAGTATGTCGGTTTCAACTCCAACCATGCGGTCATTGCGGTTGGGGATTTTGTGGACTTTCTCTTTAAGGGTACCACCGATATCACCGATGAAGATCTAACCTCGAAAGTGCTCAATGCCAAGGATCAGAAAACTTTCCGCCATGTGCTTGCGGCAATCAATAAACGTATGGTTCCCATCGTGGACAGCGCAACTTTTCTCAGCACCGATTTTAGTCGGGAAATAGGCGTTTTCACCGAGAAGAAAGAGCGTGAAGGCCGAAACGTGGATCAAGTGTCGACGATGCTAAACGCGATGGCCACACTGGGCCCTGGCGCGGTTTTCTATTTGCAGCCCAGAGGAATTGAGGAGGATGAGCTTGAACGGCGCACCTACGGAGAGTACAAGTCTCCCGGGCAAAGCGACAAGCGGTCGGCAATTGCGAAGCTTGATGAGCTAATTAAGACTTTAAAAAGCGATATGGAGAAACTCGAAAAAAAACAAGAGAACAATACACCTGCCTATTTTGCATTAAGAAGTAAACTGCCCCGGACCGAAGCGGATCGTGACAGGATTTTCGGAGAATTTCAAAAGGATCCGCGAAACAACCTCCAACTCACAACGGACTATTTTTCAAAGGCCGGTTTGATCCATTTTAAGATAGATCGCCAGGGCGTTGAAGGTTTTGAAAAACGAGCGATCATAGAAGAGATCCTGCATCGAGTTTCCAATGAACGTTTGAGCCCGAACACAGCCGCTGAGATCATGGTGACGCGGGCATCGCACGGCGCGAGCATCTTTAAAATCGACGCGCCGGTGACTCTCAACAAAATAGCGACCGAACTCTGGAAGAGCACTTATTTACCGGACAAGAGATCAGGAAAATTTGTCACAGAAAAAACTTCGCAGTACGGAAATATTACAATTGAAAATCACCCGACCGTACTTAAAATTTCCATTCAGGAACTTCCCCCCTTAGACACAGGAAAAACAGAAAAATCTGCAGGCGCGCGGTTGGCGGTACCTCAATTAGGTCCTACACGTCCTGAACTTGAACCGGTCTTTATGAAATTGGTTAAAAATAGTACGCCGGCTTATGTGAAAGAGAACCGTTTATTTGACATTCGCGCTAATAAAGAGCGAATGACTATAACCTTAAAACCGGAACATTTGAAGAAATATGACGCGCAGACAAATCCTCAAGGTCTAGGACTGGCAGAATGGCTTGAAGACTACGAAAAAGAAGCGATGGTCGCGACAGCGGGTATTCGGTCCTCGCAAAATGTTTTATATCCTTGGGACACACGCTTTCGAGTGAATCAGGTAGGAGTAGCACTGGCCACACTTGGAAAAGCCCTGGTGGCCAAAGAATTGTATCCCACCGCCAAATTGCAAAAGATGGTCGCCGGTGAAGTGCGCTACAATACGCCAGAATATGTGGAACTGATCGCAAGAATTCAGGCAGCTCAGGGCATCAAGACTTATTTGCCCAGCGAACGCAAGACCACGACGATCTGGATGACTTCTTTCCTCACTTTCATGTATGACCTAGTGGGTGCTGAGTTTGCCACTTCCTCTCACGCCAATAGTTCTTTTATTGCGACTAAAGATATTGATTCTGAGGGAAGCCAGTATCTGCCGGAAGAGTCAGTGCGTTTTGTGGGAAAAATTCGTGAAATATTCGATACGGTTAAAAGAGAAGGGGAATACCGGTTTGAAATTGCCTCGGCGGATGATCCTTTAATTGACGAAGGGTTGATGACGCAGATCAATGACGGTGCCGATCTCTATACACAGTATTTACGTAACGGCGTGGCAACGAATGTGAATTTGGACAGAATTCGTAATGTTAAAAAGAAAATAATTGTCGATAACGTCGGTGGCGCATTACATCGCGCCACAGAGCCGATTTTCGAAAGATTAGGAATCAATTCTTCGTTCAAGTGGCTTCGCACCGAGCAGGATCCATTTTTCCACGGGATCGGTAAGGATATGAAAGGCGAAAAATTTATTGATTTCACTCAGGACACCACGATCATTAAGCGTGATCCAAAAACAGGCGAAGTGGTATCGATCCCGGTCATGGAACGCATGGGCTATGACAGCATTCTGAAGGATGAACCTGTTGGGACAACCCTATTGATGGGCGATCCGGATGGGGACAGGCTTGTGACGGCTCAGATCGAGTCCAGTGACAGAGCCGAATTTTTGAGAAAAGTAGGAATTGATTTCCTGCGTTTGGATGACCAGAGAATCCTCGCGCTCTACAGCCCGAACCAATCCTTCTTTATGACCATGGCGTATCATGCCGAGTCTCTTAGAGCGGCCGGTTTGTGGAACAACCATCCGCGTTTTATGATTATGACAACTGCTTCCTCCGCGGCTTGGAGAGAGTGGGCCGAAAAAAATGGCGTTCAAATCCTCAATGTTCCCGTGGGTTTCAAAGAAATAGCGGCGATGCAAAGAAAGATCGAGTACCAGATCAAGACGAATCCTGATAAACCTGTCATTGTGCGTGATGTGTTTGGGCGAGAAGTGAGTCTGGGTGTCCAACCAAGATTGTTATTTGCCGGAGAAGAATCCGGCGGCGCGGTCATTGGCCCCGAGGAATTGATTAAAAGCAATCATGGCCGCATAGCGATTGGGATGCGAGAGAAGAGTGACGGCGAAATGCTTGTGATACAGGCAGCGATGGCGGCTCATCTAGAAAACCAGAACGTCATGTTTTCCGATTATTTGAACCAACTTTTAGAACAAAACGATATCAAAGGCCGCTTCGATGTTCGCGAAGATGTCGTCTACTACAACCAAAGTGAACCCGATCCCGATAAGCTAAAAGAGGAAAAGACGGCGGGTGAACTTCGAAGAACAGCCAATTATGTGTTTTATCTGAGCATGGCGCTGGCTTATCAAGATGGAAAAATTACACGCCCTCAAATTATTTCGATTCTCAATGACCTTTTCGCGAAAGAGGGTCTCACGTTTGACGATCTTTCAGAAATATATTTTGTTGGTGATGGTGTTTTCTTTCAGTTCCCTAACAAAGTGCTTGAAATACGTCCTTCAGGGACCGATGCCAAATCCAAAGCATACGGAATGGGAGAGGATAAACTCTTACTCGCTCGCTACGCGGCTGCCCTTGGGAATTATAGCGGCGACTTAACGGCTTTGCATCGTGAATATGTGTCGACAGATTATTCCGATGTCGCAAGCGCGATGAAGTTGCAGTGGGATCGCTATCAGGCGTATTACAGAGAAGGCTTACCTCCCAAAACCTATGTGCCTCCGACAGAATATGCCAATGCCGGCGCCCGGCTGGCGGACAATGGCGAAACGTCGCATGAACTGATCCAAAGATTTTTAAATAGCGGCATACGGTACGTCACCTTTATCAGTCGGCCGGGTGCGGGCAAAGGCACGCTGATGAATTATCTTGTGCCCAAACTGAATGAAAATCCTCCTATTTTTAAAACGCGATTTGCTTTGATCAATAGAATTATTGCGGAGTTTTATTCGATCGTTTCTTATCTGAGAAACACATTCCCTTGGTTTAATGAAATATTTCCAAGAAGAGAGTTCAGAATACTGCCGATGGGTGATTATTTCAGGGGGATCAATCAACTTCTTGCAAATGACCGCAAGCCCGCCAGCGAAAAAAATCCTTTAAAAACAGAAGAGAAAAAATACAGGCGTTTCGCGAAACTCGTGACCAATAATGACCTTAAAGATATGGCCGAAGGGAAATTGATGTCGAATGAGACGGCGATCAACATCGTGAACGCGATTTTGGGATTGCCGGAGTATAAAAATGCTTATGGCATCTTTTTTGACGGATTTCCACGCACTCCTGTTCAACAGGAAGCGATCGACCAAGATAAGATCCTGATCCATGAAAAGCCGCTCAAGATGGATTTGACAGTGATTCTGGACGCGGACGAAGAGGTTTTGTTTAATCGCGTCGTAGGCAGAGCCAAAGAAGATCTAAAGCAGGGCACCACCCGCCCAGACGCGCCTTTGGCCGCGACCGGTGAGATCGATCCTATAGCGACACGCGTGATTTTTGATAAACGCATGCGGGATTATAACGAATTTACGTCTCAGGTCGCCGAACACAAGCGGGGATCATCGGATACTTTTCAAGTGTTGGGATATGCGCTTGAAGCGAAAGGCCCCGAAGAAGAAAAAGCGATCGTGCGCGGGCGTTTCTTCAGAGCGCTGGACCAATTCCTTTCTAAAAAGGAAGAGGCGAACGGCGCCCGGCTGGCCCAACTCTTTGAGAACAAAGACCAATTGTTAGAGGCTTTAAAAGGAGTAGTCACTCTGGATTCTTCTTACAACGTCCAGAGCATCGATAACTTCGAAGCCCTGCAAAAACTAGTTCCCGTTCTTTACTACAACTATTCTTACTCCACAGACAAAGACATTATTGCGATCACTCGTAACATCGCCCGTCAAGGCGCTGAGAAGATTGGTACTACACCCGCATCCCTGGCCAATATTTACCAAGAACAGTCCAAAGGCCTAAGGAAGTTCACCATTCCTTCAAACAATGTAAGACTGCTTCCTTTAGAAAGTATTCAAGCTATCCTCCGGGCAGCCAACAAGCTAAACGCAGGCGCTTTCCAGATTGAATTGGCCCGCTCCGAGTATGGATATACCAACATCACTTATGATCAGCTAGTGACAATAGGTCTTTTTGCGGCTTTGGTTGAGAATTACCGTGGACCTATTCACTTTAAACTGGATCACTCCTCAAACACCGAGAAAGATTTACAAGAAGGCTTTAGGACGACATTCAAACTCCAAGAAGAGGCCATCCGCGCAGGAGTCTACAATATTGATATTGATTCCTCGGCTCTGGAAGAACCACAAGTCGATGGCAAACCCAATATGCAAGCCAATATCGATGCGACCGTGAAAGCGGCACTTCATGCCCGCACCACCGGTTGGCAAGTTGCGCCACTTCAGATCGTGACTCTCGGGGGAGAAGCGGGCGGGGTAGGCACCGCTCAGAACACTACTCCGGAGATCATGCAAGAATTCATCACGCGTGTGAATCAAGGATTAAAAACAGCCATTGAGGCATGGATTGGGCAGAACGCTGATAAATATCAAGAGCTTCTTAAAGCTCGCGGTACCCAAGGACTTGACCCAAGAGAATACCAATTAAACATAGCCAGTGGTCAGAATGCCACAGCGCATGGTGGACTTTTTGATACTAAGACCGGTAAAAGATTGGAGAGTGTTCCTCTTGATTTTGGCTTGATGGACAAGATCTCTAAAACGGCCAATGACAATGATGCGGCGGGTTACGAACAACATGGATTCTCGACGGTCCCTATCAGCTACTATCATTTATTGGTGGAACACGGTGTCGCTGAAGTTCACTTGGCCACCGCCTTTATGGAAACAGTCATGGACTTCAATAAGCGCGCAGGTTTTGATCAATTATCCGAAGCAGACCGAGCCGCTTATACCCAAACCCGTGACAAGTTCCAAGCGGCTTATTATGCCACTAAGAACTATGCCGACACGGTCCAAAAACAAGCCGATAAACTCAAGAAAACCATTGCGAAGGATCCAACACTTACTCAAAAATTCCCAACCGAAGAGGCGATCGTAGCCGAAGCCAAGCGTCGCGCCGAGACAGACACTGAACGCCGTCGCATTATGAAGCCCTACAAACAGCTTTGGGATGATGATCTACCAGCCACTGTTAAGAATGCAATCCTGGAAGATCTCGCTAACCAACATCTTCAAATATTCACAGAATTAAATGTCAAAGACACGATGGAGCTTGCTAAACAGCCGGTGTTTAATCAAGCAGGCGCCCGGCTGGCCAGCAAATCATTAAGAAGCGCTCTGTTAGATGCTTTGTCATATCGTGACAATAAAGGAATCAATCGGCTGGTTCAAGAAAATTTAGCAACGATCCCGGCGCTCTTAGCCAGCGGTGGTTTCGATCAAGACGAGTTAAAATTACTGCGAGACGTTCATACAGCAGCGGTGCAATTGAAGACAAAGCATTTAGGAAGGCCATTTCCGGTTTTGGGCGCCAGGCTGGCGGAAAATCTGGACGTGGCGACCAAAGAAATCAGCGCTTGGAAAAAAGCGAACGCCGGTAAGTTCAACGAACCCAGCGCGAATCCGTTCGTAACCAAGCTCCAGGAAAAAGCACAACAAGTGTATAACGAAAAGAAAATCTATAGCCTGAGAATAGGAGAAAGAATAGAATTTGTGAGAAGTATTTACGACCCTGATAATTTTAAAGACGTCGCGACAACCATCGAATCGATCTTTAGAGAGTACGGAAAAGATTTGAATGAACCAACCGCCTCTTTGTCTCCCGCGCAATACAATGAACTGGCAAAGAAATTTTCAGTCTATGAGCAGGAGTATTCCATAAATGATTATCACGATATCCGGGTCGCGGTCAGTTTTCTTTTTGATTTCTTCCGGGATGAAGTCAATATCCTCGAGCAGTTGTCTGTCATTGATGAAATCGACAAAGAACTGAAAAAGCCTGGCTCAGGCAATTTGCAGCAAGTGGCGGCTATTCAGGATTTACACGGCGGCGCCAGACGATTTATGGCTTTGGTGGGTTATGTCTTCGGTCTTCCCGCGGATAGTTATAAAGATATCCAAACACTGGATGACCTTGAGACTCTTTTACTGTCCCATCATATTGATGTTCAAGGCGCCAATTTGCGGGTGGTCGGCCTGGCGGACCAATATGACCGCGGTCCGGATCCGATCGGTGTGGCCGACTTTGTCCGGTGGCTAAGAGACCAGAGAAAAGCTAAATTTTTTATCGGAAACCACGATTTCTGGAGACAGATGGCGGTACTGCAGGTGCACCGGCTATTCGATCCGAAAGTTTATAATGATGATCAAAATAAAAATCATCATATCGCTTCCTGGTCGAGCGAATCTTTTGTCCACACCGGCTGGGGAGACATCGAGCTGGATCAGATCAACCAAAAGCGGTTCAATGAAAAAGTGGTTTTGATCAATAATCTCATCGCTATCTTCAACAACCATTTGCCGCTCGGAAAGAAAATAGAAGAATTTAAAAAATTATCTCTGGATAAAGTCAGAGAGCGTTTTGAAATTGAATTAAAAACAAAGAAAGCCAAAAACCAAGAAATACGAAAATTAAAGCAATCGGATCCCGAGAAGAAAAATGCGGAGATTCAAGCTATGCAAATTGAGGAATTGCCGAATATATTTGAAAATACCTTGGAGGAAGTGACCAACAGTATTGTGGCATACAACAAACGAATCCGCGCGCTGAACGCCGTGTATGTTGACCAGGATCTGAATCTGCCCGAAATTGAATTCAATGTCGTCAATTTAGATAATTATCACAGAGACCCGGAAGTGATCGAGCGGACGCTTTGGGAACTCAAGAATTTCAGGCTTTTTTATGTCGATATCTACGGAAACCTGCATATGCACAATATCCTCCCTTTTAAAAAAATGGGCGGATTCGACGTTTCGTATAAAGGCCGCGAAGGCTTGGAGGCGCTGGAGCTCATGTCGCAGAAGGTGAGAGAATTCTTCCAAGAATGGGATACGATCCCGGACACGGATGTATTTAGAGAAAAAATGTGGAATGAACTGGGGGATATTTTAGAAATTATCAACAGCTGGTATTCCGATAAGCCTGGGTACGTCTATGCCAAGGCGGAGAACGTGAAGGATTTCATCGACAGGGGGGGATTGGAAAGACTCGGAGTGGGAATCTTAGGGCACTCCACGCAAATATTCGCCCCCAGAAAAACCAGGCACGATATCATCTTGGGACACAATGAAAGAGCGAAATTTGAGAAAATAAATGCCCCTTATATTTATCCTTATCCGTCCATCGGCAGCGCCATTATCCATATTGATTATGAAATGTCCCCCGGCTATTCAGACCGTGGAGCGATTTTGACTCGTTTTATGAGAGACGCAAAAACGGGGAAGATCACCGGCCGGCGGGTTTGGGGCTACAAGACAGGGTCGGATGTGATCCAGGATCTTACTTTGGAGGGGATAGACGGATTAGACGACGCCCAGAAACAAATGATCCGCGATCATTCTGACGGTGTTCAATATATGAAATGGTACAAAGCGGAAACATTAAAATTCTTGGCCGATGAACTCAGACAGATGAACCTCCGCGCTGAAAGCCAGAATCGGCCGGATAAAGCCCAGGCATTCCGGACCAGAATGCAGCAAGTCATCGCTGCTTCAACCGAGGGCGCGCGGCTGGCTCAATCCTACGTTCTCTCCGATCGATTGGTCAATATTTCAACGTCCATGTTTTGGTATAAGGATAGGATCGGAACCTTAAACCAAAATAATTTTGCTACCGTTTCCGAACTGGCGCAGACGCAGCAGCAGCTAGGAATACATCCTTTGCTTGTTCAGCTCAATGGTCTTCGCGAACTTGCAATATCTAATGGTAAAAAATTCGTTAATTTCGAACCGGGTACCATTGTGTACGGAAAAAACTTTGTTTTTCTCATCGTGGGCAGGAAAATGGATCATTTTCAAGGTCCTGCGTTGTATTTTGTGAATGGTAACCCTACGTCTTTAAAGTGGTTTTCCGTCCCTGTCGAAGAAAAGGATTTGTTCGAGTCATTCTTAACTTTGAATGAGTTTGGCAAACAGGTTTCTGAAGCAGACTGGACTAGCTTGGTGGAGAATCGAGATATCCGACGGCAAATACGAGCGGCCCGGCGAGCGGGAGTTCCTGACGACGAGCTCAAGGGATTATATGACGGCGGCCAGCCGACTGTTCAAAAGACCTTGGATCGGATCAACCGAGTTCTGCGCCAGACTCAACTCAATTCTGAAGAGCAAGTAGCAGTCAAAGAGCTTAGAAGGCAGGCCAAGGCTTGGGGATGGGAAATCGGGGAAGAAGAATTTAATGCCCTATACAGTAGTCAGGGAAGGGACAATTTACGCAAGGTTATTGACGAAAAAAAAGCCGCGGAGATAAAACGGCTCCAGGATACGGCGCTAAGATGGAAGAATGACACAGGCGCGCGGCTGGCGGCTATCAGAGATTTAGAAAAGAGCACCCATTTATCATCCAAGAGCGTAGAACGATATATTGAAAGCGCGCCACAAGTTGTCATATCCGGCGCCGCTCTCGATGAAAGCAAGGGCATGTCTCGAACACGTTTCTTGGTCTTCGGAGATAAACAATATCTCGAAATAACCATAAAATATAGCGGTAAGGCTGGAATAACTCCGTATGAGATTACCGCCATTCGTAAAAATCGAGCGGACAATGTGAAGCTGCAGGAGATCGCCGGTCTTGATCCGAAAAAATTTCATGATATTTTAACGCATAACCTGCGCGGCGCGCGGCTGGCAAGTAAACCGAATACTGATTTTTTAGCTTACGAGAATCGTTTAGCGGAAAGACAACGAGTTTTCACAAACTTTGATTCAAAACTTGCTGCTGAAATTCTTGAGAAGGCAAAGAGTCAAACAAGATTCAGTCCCGATACCACCATTAAGCCATTTTACGGCTTGACGACTATCGCCTGGGTTCGTCCTGAAAGCGGCTTGCATAAAAAGCTCGTTCAGCTTCAGAAACAGATCGGGGGAGATTTGGCCGCGGAGGGTTTCGACAAAAAGTTTGCCTTTCTTGAGCCATCCTCTTTCCACATGACCATTGCGGACATAGACCCAAGCAAGGTGGAATATCCTCAAACAGACAAACTTATCCCTGGGCAAGTAGCACACAGAATCCGTGACGCCAAAAAAGCTTTCCAAACCATCGGCGCTCCGGGCCAAGTAAAAGCGAATGTCCGTGGTATCGGTTTCACGGGAGTGATCACGGCGCTTGTTCGCTTCAAGCCCAATGAACTCACAAAAGTCCTTCGCATGGAGAGTGCTATACAATCCGCTACAAATACAGAAGTCCGTAAATTTACAGGCCATATTTCTCTCGCCTATTTTGTGGATCCGGATACCACTGAAAATGAACTGCGCCGGATAATTGAGATCCTTAAAAAATATCAGAATAGAAGTCTTGGCGGCTTCACCATCGAGAGTTTTGATCTGACTTCTTTCTCCGATATGAATCATTTTACGCCGCTTGTGACGCGGGATCTCGCTTCTAACGGCGCACCGATGGCCATTCAACAGGTACCACTTGAGAAGCTCAAGCACTTTAAAGCGGTATCAAACTTGCGTGAACTCTTGGCGCTGTATGATAGCATCCGCACAAACGGAGAAGCTAAAGTTGAATCTTTGTTGAACGACAAGGAAATCGTCCAAGGCGCTCCCGATGTCCCATCTTATAGTGTCGTGATGTATTTTGGAGTCGGTGGGAAAGACGATTTCGGGACTGAATTCAGGAATTCAATTTTGTCTTTGATCCAGGCCGCCATTGATTCAGCCGGGCTTCATGATGTTATGGAAGTCTCAAGCGCAGACATCAACGGACCAAGACCACTTCATGTTGCCGATTACTTTATTGTCAGAGATTCGAATAAACCCGTTCCGACTCTCGACGACCCCGCGCTATCGGCCATCCGCGTGGCTTTGGATTCTGTTAAGGAATCTCAAGCGCTTGAGTTTACACGAAAACCCATTTTAACACCGAGTTTTGATGTTATTTTGCCGGGCGTTCCTAAGAGTGAGTCAGCGTTTCAACTAAGAGAAACGTTGGAAACCGAGTTGCAAAAGGTGGGGATTGATCCCACTAGGCAAGGTTTGTTCCACATGACGCTTGCGAGAATCAAACCTAACGTTGTCATTGGCCAAGACAAAGCACCGTTATTCCAGAGGCTTTTGGGCGAGTTGGAAAATGTACAGCTGCAGGTCCAAGGCTTGACAATGAGTCACCTCACTCTTGATTACAACGTAAGTCCACGCCGGTTTGAACCCGATAACCGTGGGACTGTTGATTTTCCTTTAGCTATTCAAGGCGCGCGGCTGGCTAAAAATTTATCATTTTCAAAATTACAAGCAACTTTACCATCGATTATTAAAAAAGCCTCCGATAATGCCGTAGCAATGAAATCCCATGCTATTCGCTTTAACCTTAACGGAAAATTGATCTGGGAATATCCTATAAATTACTACAGCAAAAAAGACAGCAAAAAAGCAATCGTTGAGTCAATATTAGGATTTCTAACCCTACATACGCCGTATAACTCGAGTTCATACAATGTTTCTTTTGGTTACAGGGATGAAGAAAACGAAGTGTGGATCACATCTTCCGGCGCGCGGCTTGGAAAGCAGCTAGAAGCTAAAAGTCCGAAGCTAGAAGCAAGACTAGCTTCCAGCTTCCAGCTTCCAGCCAATGTGGGTGCGCGGTTGGCGGATGCCAAATTGGTCCACTGGCTTGTAGTCGAGGACTTCTTTGCCTACTCGGAAAGACTGGTGAAAGAACTGAAGCAATTGGGCGTAGGAAACATCAATGTTGTAGAAAAGGCCGAAGACGCTTTAGCTCTTATCGAGGCGGCGCCGGACTTCTATTCCGTCATTATTTTGGACCACGAATTAAAAGGCCTCTCCGGAGCATGGTTACTAGATGAATTGAAATCAAAAGGACTGGCGGCCAGAAAAGTTTTGGTGGGTAATTCCAATAGTTCTTTCCACAACGATCAATTCAGATACAAAGGCGCCACGTTTGCTACGAAATTGGGGGAAAAATTCGAAGCAGCAGCTCTTTTAACTAATGTTCAAAAAGCTTTATCCTCGATGCCGGATAATGGCACTTCCGGCGCGAGACTGGCTGCTGCTGATCGTCAATCGATACTAGAATCAGTGAATAATAATTTTGGGCGCTCTGGAATCACAGGATTTTTCAGGAATTTACGAATATCAGAGGTCGCTTCACGTCAAAACTTTACGGCCTCCGAAACGACTGTGAGTTCGGAGGTTAAAAATGTATTTAGCGAGACAGAGATAAAAGATCTTGAAACCGCGATCTTGAAGATCGCTCTGGCGCAGCCTCAAGAGTTGAACAAGCTTTTGGCGATTTTGGCAGATACCGGAATTGTAGAGAAGTTTAGGATACAGAGAATTGTTGGAGAAGCGGCGGAAGGAAGAAAAATCGATAGAGTCACAGCTACGTTGATCGAGTCTAAAGGCAATGTGCCTTTTATTACGATCGATAACGCCCGGCAAAAACTTCAAGCCGTGCATGCCGCTGAGTCCGATGAAAATAGAAATCAATTCACCGTTCAGGAGATGTTCGCGCTTCTAAAAGCCTCGGAGCTCAATGGCCAGATAGCCCTCACGGCGGACACGGCCACGGTGCCTCTGGCGTTGGACAGACCGCTTTCATTATTCAGTAAATTGTCAGACGATGAATTTAAAGTTCAGCTTGAGCTTGCGATCGTTCAAGACATAGAAACGCACGTGCAATTAGCCAGGCAGAGAAAAGAGATGCAGTTTTTCTATAGCGGTAAAAAGCTTTTAACCCCGAGCCAACAGCGTATCGTCGATGAAATCGAACAATGGTTGTTGAAGGGCAAACTGTTTATAAAGGTGGAAGCATCTGCCGGCTTTAAAGGAGTCGTGATAGAAGCCGTCGATATTGAAAATCAAACGAACCCTTTAAAGAACGACGGCACAAAAATCTTTATCCCTGTCGGCGGCGTGAACAATGGGATCCTGTTAGGTTTGACGAGATTGAATCTCATGGCTTATGCGGTCGGCTCGTTCTATAGCCATCACATGAATTCAGGGTTGAGCGTGATTGAATTCGAGAAAGTCGCGCCATCGGACCTTTCAGATGAGATTGTGAGCTTCTATAGCAGGAATTTGAAAGATACTTCCAAGTCACTCGATCATAGGACACTGGCTCAGATTTTTAGCGGAGAAGCTCATCCCGATGTATTGAGACAATTCATTTTTTGGCTGCCTATCGCCGCAAAAATCCCCTTCAACACGCTGTTTCAGGGCGCTCGTATGGCGCTTAAGAATATCGGCATCGCGGCGTAATTTCACGCTCACATTTCATCCAAAGGCGGCTAGCAATGGCCGCCTTTTTTATGAAAAAGCCTTTCTTTTTTCCACAACATATAGTATATTATGAGCTTAGAAACACAAGCATGTTACGGTACAGGCACTATTATTAACTAATTTTAACATAAAAGTGAATGATGGTACCTGCATTAGCGGCGGAAGAAGCGCGTCTTCTTCCGAGGGAGCATACTCGCAGGGACCGAGGGAGATGCGTGCTTCTAGAGCCGCTATCGCACGATCCCCGACAAAAACTTTCGGGGATGACAAACAAAAGGAATAGACGTCCTTGTATTTTAAACGCATAGAACTGATCGGTTTTAAATCCTTCTCTGAAAAGACAATCATTGAATTTCAAGGCGGCGTAACCGCAATTGTCGGGCCTAACGGCTGCGGCAAATCGAATATTTCTGACGCGATTCGCTGGGTGCTCGGCGAACAGAGTGTGAAGTCTCTGCGCGGTGCGACGATGGAAGACGTGATCTTTAACGGCAGCACGCTAAAAGAGCCGCTCAATCTTGCCGAAGTTTCTCTGACCCTCTCCAATGAATCGCGGATCCTTCCGATCGATTATGACGAGGTGACGATCACACGCCGGCTTTACCGCTCCGGGGACAGCGAATATCTGATCAATAAAAATACGGTGCGTCTCAAGGACATCAGCGAGATCCTGATGGGCACCGGCATTGGCACTGAAAATTATTCGATCGTCGAACAAGGTAAGATGGACCTGATCCTTAATTCAAAGCCTGAGGACCGCCGTGCGATTTTTGAGGAAGCGGCCGGGATCACAAAGTTTAAATCGAAGAAAAAAGAGGCACTTCGGAAGCTGGAGCAGACGGACCAAAATCTGTTGCGTGTCAACGACATCATCGAAGAAGTGCGGCGGCAGATCTCGTCAATCGAGCGGCAGGCAAAGAAGGCGGAGAATTATAAGATAGAATTTGAAAAATTGAAATCACTTGAGCTTGATGTCTCCTCGAGGGAATTTTTGATCTTTGGACGGAGGAAAAAAGAACAGGAGGGAAGTCTCGAATCGCTGAAGGCCGAGGAAAACGATATTTTAAAAGTAACCGATACGGTGGAACGTGATCTTGAGGAAAGACGGCACGAGCTTCGTGAAGCCAATCAATCGCTCCAGGACGCCCAGTCAAAAGAAGTCAACACAAGCGCCGAACTTCGCCGGAACCAGGACCGGGTGCTTTTAAACCGTGAACGGGTGGGCGAGCTCATGGAACGGCGGGAGAATTTGGTGAAACAGATCGATCTCTCCAGAAAGCGCGCGGAAGAGTTCGCGTTGGAATTCGAGAATTTAAACCGCGAGTATGAGACGATCCATCGCGAAGAGTCGGACGGGCAGATTTTCCTGAATGCGGTCGAGGCGGATTTTAGCGCGATGGACCAATTTCTTCAAAACGCCGGCCGTGAGTCTGAATCCGTTAAACTCAAGCTTCTGGAACTTGCCAATCAAAGAGCGCACCATCAAACCGAAATGGCTAAAATTCACGCCGAAGGCCACGCGCTGCTCGCCCGTTTAAAGAAGTTGAAAACAGAGGAAGAGTCCGTATTGAAAGAAATACGCGAGGTTGAAGACCGTCTGGGTATCGTTTCGCCCGCGCCCGCCGGCCCCCAGGGATCTTTGGTGTCAGGGCTGCAGTCCAAAATCAAGGAATTTAAAGAAAAGATTTTTGGAATTATCCGCGTGATGATTGAAAAGCAAAGCCCCGGAGGTTCTGCCGAAGAAGCCGCGCTTGATTCGGAAATCAACCATTTCGCCGAAGCGGTGGTAAGAATTCAGGGGAATCTTACAACCCATCAAAGTCGTCAAGAGTATTTCAACGAGACCAGGAAAAAATTACAGGAGCGGCTCGCGCTATTCGCGAGCGAGACGAAAGATTTGTTGGCGGAGCAAAAAACTCTCGAAGACCGGCAAAGACGCGAGGACGCGATAAAAGCATCCATCGCTGAAGAGGAAAAAACGCTGAATGAGTTGCTGTTGTGCTCCGAGGAGTCCTTGAAGGGCAAGGCAAAGGAAAAAGAGACGCTCTTGGTCCGCTTGACCGAGACGCGTTCGCGGCAGAGCCATTGCGCGGCTAAAAGCGAAAAGATCCAGAAAGATAAGCATTGGGTGCTTGAGTCCAAGATGAATGAGGAGCGGCAACTGTTGAGATTTGAGAAAGAGATCGAAGAGACCACCGCCAAAAAAGAGG
>Ga0209726_10000201_pt1 | contig 123205 bp, 125 predicted proteins | sample Subgrocontami54m_FD_187453 | JGI IMG/M metagenome (GOLD analysis project Ga0209726, IMG submission 187453) | Subsurface groundwater microbial communities from S. Glens Falls, New York, USA - GMW46 contaminated, 5.4 m (SPAdes) (version 3) | ecosystem: Environmental > Aquatic > Deep subsurface...
GATCCAACAAGCGGCGAACGCATATGAGCGCCAGGCGCATTACCTCACCGACGTGCTCGCCGACGACGTTCCGCGCGCCACGGCGCTGCTGGGCGGCAAGATCCGGGACCTCGAGAGCTATCTGGCTGCGACCACGCCATCCGCTGGCCCGAGCCCCCAGACGAGTTCCTTTAGATCAGCCTCTCCCCAAGCAGCCGTGGTCGGAGACCAAGCGTTCACGAGTCTGCGGGAAATGGGTGCTGTGTTGTCGGGCGCGGCCGTCGCCCTCGCACATTGGATCGGATCCGAGACCCGGGACGCCCCGGGCTCGAACAACGAAGCGGACGATCCTTCCCGAAATGTCGCTGACCTGCACTTCCGCGAGGTCCAGGTCAGCCCCCGCTGGCGGTCATTCGCACACATCCTCATCGCGATGGGACCACCGGCTGTGATTCAGATCCTGACAACGCGTGAGACTGGCACTAACTCCCAGGACGAGGCGATACCCCCAGATGCTCGATCAGGGGACGCGGAGGACCGCGTCGACGCGGTGCTCGATCCGACTGAGCCACATGTTCTGCTGGAGCTCACGGCGCTCACCCGTGAATTGGGCATGCATGAAGACCATCCATTAGTCTTTCTTTACGACCCAAAGACCGGGCTTGCCGACATCTACAACAGGGCTGGCGATGTCGACGAATGGCGCCTCCGCCGCCGCCAGCTTCCGCTACCGGTCACGCTCATACCGCACGACCAACCCGGAGGACAGAGCGGGTCGTGGGAATTCCCTCTCCTATCGCGATGGGACAGGCTGGGTGAGGGCGCCGGGTCAGACGCGCCCACGAAGGCTAACGATCGCAACAGCTCGTCGAAGGAAGATGGGCGTTGACGAGCCTCGACGAATCAGTCGGTCGCCTGAAGTACGCAATCAAGACGCTTCGGTCGTCGTGGGACGAGGTGACAGAGTTGTGGAACGACCCTGTGCGTCGAGAGTTCGAGCGCGACTACTGGACGCCAATCGAGACCCAGACGCGCGCCACCGAAATAGAGAGGGCACGACTCGCTCGCATCATCGCGGACGCCCGGCGCCACGTGCGCTAGGGTTCAGAGGCTGGCAGCATCACGATCTTCGACGCGGGGTTGGAAATGGACAAACGGGCAACCATGGTGTACTGGAAGGGCGATCATTTTTGGCTGGGCAAACTGCTCGAACATCCGGAGGTCATGACACAAGGCGAGACTCTTGAGGAGCTGGAAGAAAACCTGCGTGACGCCTACCGCATGATGGTCCTGGACGACGTGCCGGAGGAGCACCAGGTCAAAGAAATCGCCCTGTGAAGCGTGACGCGCTCGTTCGTGAGCTCGTGCGGTTCGGATGCCTGCTATCGCGGCACGGCAGTCGCCATGACATTTATCCCAATCCGGCGCCCGGTGACAAGCAACCGGTACCCCGCCACACGGAGATCGACAATGCGCTCGCAAACCATGTCCGAAAGCATCTCGGACTGAAGCGATGAGAGCGCGGCAGACGGCTCAGAGGATCATGCCGGGACACTCAGGCGCCAGCGGTTCGGTGGGTCGTTTGGAATTGACCCGCACCGTTCGCCTCTTCGTCCGCCGCCTCGCCGGTTTGAAGCGACGCACATTTCCCGCTCCCCAAACCATGCTGACTGGCTCCGAGGTTGCAAGCCGTGGCTGAACCCACGCTGGTCGAGGTAGAACGCAGCGTCATCCGCGACGCTCGAGCGGCCAGTCAAGCAATACGCCGAAGCCGTTACCCGGGCCAGCGAGACGCTGAAGCGTGATACCAGCGCGGCCCAGTGGAGCTGAAGCGAGAAGAGGAAGCAATCGATGCTGCCCTTGCGGAGGCCAGACATCGAGCCGACCACGAGCTGGAACAGACAGAGTCCACGCTGAAGGAAGCGACGCGAATTCTCGTCCTCAGGGGACACTCACGTGAAAGGCTTGACCGCATCCTTGATTCTGTCATGCGCACGCCTGCGAAACGCTCGGATGGCAACCACGTCGCCAAACGGATCGGCATGGTGCGGTGGTAGCTTTTTCGACGCCGAGCACATGCGACACGGCAATGTGCCTCGCCTGCGATACGCGTGTCACACCCACAGCTCATCGATCGGAATCTCCAAGCCGGGGAATAGCTCCGGCCGGAATACGTCGCCCGCTCCGTAGGTGCCGATCAGCTCGTATTCACCATTCACGAGACGATACGGCTCGAGCATATGACGGCGCGGGTCGACGATCCAGTAATGGGGAATTCCTGCCGAGGCGTACTTCCGCATCTTGACGCCACGATCACGCCCGCGCGTGCTGGGCGACAATACCTCGACCACGAGGTCTGGCGCCCCCTCGACGCCGCGCTCGCTAATGATGTGAGCGCGTTCTCGGGCAATGAAGAGCATGTCCGGCTCGACGCCTGACTCCGGATCGAGCACCACACCTGTCGGCGCTGTAACGACGTAGCCCAGATTCCGCTCGCGCACTACGTTCCACACGAGCCCGAGCAAATTCGTAAGCCCAAACTGATGGCTCCAGCCTGGCGGGGGCGTCACGTACAACTCGCCATCGATCACCTCGTATCGGTTCCCGTCGTCCGGGGTTTCCCATAGGTAATCTGCTGTGTAGCGAACACCTGACTTGACCACTGCGCTCTCCAGCACTGGTTCGTTGAGGGTGGTGGCACCCCGAGCATTGTCGGCTAAATCATTATCCGTCTATTCGGCGCGGCGTTCATCGGCCGCCCTCGCGCCGCCCGTTCGCTCGGTCTACGAGCTCGGCGGGGTGTCGCCTCGGAGGATCCAGCCCCACTTGTCGCGAGTCTCGCGCTTGTATTCGGGCTCCGGGCCGATCGCGTGGGGGAACTTGTCCAGCCACTCGTACGGCTTGCACGCATCGATCAGCAGCCGCGAGTTGAACCCCTTTTCGTCCGGATGGATCGCCGAATCAAGAGGCCCGCTCCAGGCTCGCTTGATGATGTCCAGCGAACGCTCTGGATCCGATCGCGTGCACACGGCCCACATCACCTCGTCGAGATCCGTCACGTCGATGTCCTCGTCCACGACGATCACGAGGCGGCCCAGATAGGCGCCCGCGCGGCACATCGCCGCAACGTGGAGCGCCTGTCGCGCGTGGCCCGGATAGCGCTGCTTGATCGAGACGACGTTCAACAGCCGCGTCCCGCCGACTCCGTGACACCAGACCGATACAACGTCCGGCACGCCGGCAAGGCGGATCTCGCGGCGTAGGAGCGCGGAGCTGAGGTAGATGCGGTACTTGTGGGCCTCGTACGGCGGCTTTTCCGGGGGTACGCCGAGGATGACAGGGTCATTTCGGTAGTAGATCGCCTTTACGTCAACTATTGGCTCTTCACGCGACTTGCTGGCGTAATAGCCGGTCCACTCGCCGAAAGGGCCCTCCATCAAGGTGTTATTCGGGTAGCAGAACCCCTCGAGCACGATCTCGGCATGGGCCGGAATGGGCAGACCGGTGTACTTGCCCTTGATCACCTCGACCGCCTCTCCGCGGAGGCCACCGATCCATTCCATCTCGTTGATGCCCGGCGCAATCTCGATCCCGGCCGCGATGTAAAAGATGGGATCACCGCCCACGACCAATGCCACAGGCATAGGCTCGCCCTTCGCGAAGTACTTATCACGGTGGATGCGGCCGTGCTTACCAGGAGAGATGTAGAGCCCGACTTGCTTCTCGTTGTGGACCATCACACGATAGGTTCCGCTATTCACCCAGTCGCTATCGGGATCCTTCGTTATATCGACACAGCCGGTGCCGATGTACCGCCCACCATCCTCCGGATGCCAGAAGGGGGCGGGAAACTTCAGCACGTTGACGTCGTCGCCCTCGTCGATGTTCTCCATGACCGGGCCGCTATCCACGTGACGAACCGGAATCGGCCGCATCGAGTTCATCCGGTTCTCGAACCAGTCCATCAGCCCTTCGGTACTGATGTTCGGATCGAGGCCAAGGGTGATTGCCAGGCGGTCGCGCTCTCCGTTCGAGTTCAGGAGGACGCGGAAGCCCTTGGGATAGCCTGGGATCTCGTCGCAAACGACCGCGGGCGCGCCGTCCGTATGGGTCAGCATCTCGGCTATCCGCCCGATGTCTTCCTGCCAGGTGGCGCCCGGCACCCGGCGCAATCCACCGATCGCCTGGACGCGATCGAGCCACTCCCGCATGCCCCTGTAGTTGTTCACGCCTGCTGGTCGCTCGACCAGGTCAACCATGACTCTCTCCTCCCCGGCTCTCGCTCAGCGGGCGTCCGGCATAGTCGGCACGCCCTTGAATCCGCCGAATAGCGCGATGCGGAACTCCCGCCAGAAACAGTCCACTGGGCCAAAGCCAGCCTCTTCGAGCCAGCCCAGGTGCTCGTCCGCGGTGCCGAGGTAGTCACGATAGCCGCGAACGGCCGAGAAGCCCGCGGCTTCGTCGCTGCTTGCGAATCGATAGAGGCCACCCAGCGCTGGGTGCGGCGCACGCACGTAGTCGAGATTCATGAAGAGCCCGCCCGGGTTCATGATCTGTCCGAGCTCTCGGTACATCAGCCGCACCCGAGCGGGGTCTTCGATATTGTGGATAGCGATCGTCGAGACGGCGAGATCCAGAGGACCCGGAACCGCGTCCACCCAGGCGGGTGTTGAGAGGTCAGCTTGCACGAACCGGACGCGCCCACCGAATCGCTTCAATCGGGCCTCTGCCTGCTTCAGCATCGCCGGCGATCCGTCGTGAACGACGGCCTCTGCACGACTGAATCGCTCCAGGAGCCACTCGTCGAGCCAGCCGTCGCCTCCACCAATGTCCATGTAGCGAAACGGCTCGTCGGTCCTTCGAGGAACCAGCGCACGGATCATAGCGAACTGCCGCTCGCGCTCCGGTGCTCGCGCCTTCTGACGGCTAAGCCAGTCGGCTACGAACGCGTCGTCGAACCAGTTCTCTTCTTCGCGGACATAGCCGACCTGCATGCGCAAATACTCCCCAACCGGCTGACACTGGCGGAGGATCCGAGTTGCCCGCTCATCCCGAACCCTATGGATTCATTTTGCCACCCGAGGCACCACCCTCACCCTAACCCTCTCCCAGCGGGAGAGGGGACAGTCAGCGGCGTCCGGCGGCTGCGAGCTGGCTGGACTCCTCGCGAACGATCTCGCGGATCTTGTTCGTGAGCGCCAGAGCCTCAGGATATGGACGCTGCCAGACGTTCCGTCCGAAAATCAGGCCGGTGCAACCGCTCCGGATCGAGAGCCGTGCCTTCGCCAGCACGTCTTCCTCATCCTGGCGCGCGCCACCGGAGACCAACACCGGCGTCCTGCCAGCGGCTGCCACCACTCGTCGCACTGCCTCCTCCTCAGAGAACGACGCCGTGTTGTACGGCTTCGGCGTCTGAGCGGCCTTGTCCGCGTCGAACTCCGGCAGATTGACCTTCACCACGTCAGCGCCGAGCTCTTGCGCCACACGGGCCGCATACTCGATCGCGTACGAGGTGAGCTGGCCACCCTTGGCGTTGACCGACTTGCCCCGCGGATACGACCATACGATAACCGGCATGCCGAAGCGCATCGCATCCTGCCGCACCTGCATGAACTGCTGAAAGTCTTTCTCCTGCGCCGGGGAGCCGACGTACATCGTGTAGCCCACCGCGTCTGCGCCAAGGCGCACGGCATCTTCGACCGACGCGTTGAGCGGGCTCAACGCCTCATCGTCCGGTGGGATCTCGGTCTTGCCGTTGAGCTTTAAGACCAGTGGCACGCGGCCGGCGAACTTGCCCATGTACTTTTCGGCCAGGCCAATCTGGAACACGATCGCGGAGAAGTTGCCCTCCTCGGCGAGGCGCAACTGGAACTCCGGGTCCTGAGAATCAGGATTGTCCCAAAAGTCGCGCGGACCGTGCTCCAGACCTTGGTCGATAGGGAGAAACATCCCCAACCCGTTGCCGGGGCCGTGCTGGTACAGCATTCGGTGCAGTCGGGCGCGCTTGCCCGGCGAAAGCTCGAGATCATCAAGAGAGTAACGCGGCATTGCGATCACCTCCACGCGGTCATTATATGGGCTACTTTTCTGGCCGCTCGGCACTTGTAACGATTCGGCAAACGATGACGAAGGGGAGCTCGGCGCGCTAGTAGCTCAGGACTTTGGAAGCTCCTGCCAAGTCGTCAGCCAGGAAAGCAATCAATCCACGGACGCCGGCCACCGCGGGGAGCAGGTCCTCGCCCGCTACGCCCCAGACGTACAACGAGGAGCTGCAGGCATAGAGCCGCACATCGCCGGCGGCAGCCAGACTTGCCAGGACCGACTCGACGTTCGCCGCGCGCGGGTTGATGCGTATACGCACCTCGGCAAGGCAGATCGCGGGGATGCCCTCATCTCGAAACAACACGCGGACTGAGGCGCCCGCACAGGCGAGAGCCTCGCACTCGGTGGCCATCCTCTCGACCGTAGTCCTGTCGCCGAGCGTGACGACCGCGGCCACCCCAGCATCGGCGTGGCCGCTCTCCTGCATCAGTACCATACCGATCGGACGGTCGGGTCCATCAGAAGCGACGCGAGGTCGTCGTCCGTCGCGCAGATAACGTTCAACCCACACGTCTCCGGGTTCAACGCTGCGACGACTTCAGCGCTCGCCAGCAGTCGCACCCCAAGCGCATTCAAGGCGGTCAGTCGTGACAGATTCCCGCCTGGCCCCTCGACGCAGATGGCTTCGTCGGTCAAGAAGACGCAGACTTCGGCGCCCCGGCGACGGTCCCAGAGGGCGACTCGGAGCAGGTGGGCAGCGGATGGATCCGCGTCGATGTCGTGGCTCACGACGAAGAGACAGCGGGTAGCAGAATCCTCTTGATCGAAGAGCGGTTCCACAGCCGGATCAGGACTCCGACCGGTCCTGAGGTTTCCGCTCCGTAGCGGCAGCGGTCAGTCTCCGTCCGTGCTGTGCTGCAGGCACGAGCTCTTCAGGGGGAACGTCAAGCTCCGTGCCGGGTTCGTCCCGCGGGCTCTCTGCGGGAGTACCGGATTCGTCGACGGCGACCGCCACCGGGGGCTCGTCACGGGGAGCGATAGCAGCCGGGGCGAGTTGGACGTCCATGGGGAGCCCGGGCGTGGGCCCGTCGGCGGCGACCTGCTCTACCATCAAGTCCGGAATCTCCATCTGGACGTCCATCGGTCCTTCGCTGCCTTCGTCGACAGCAACGGCAAGCACGGTGGTTGGCATGTCCTCGATGGCCTCATCCCCCGCAACCGGTGTCCATTCGCGGCCATCCGGGACGGGTGTCTCGGACACTTCTCCTTCTGTGATTTCGATCGGCGCAACACCGATCAGGTCTTTTGCCAGGTGGAGCAGTGACTCCGTGTCGGGCACGTCCGAGTCGCGCTCTCCCACGTAGACGAAGCGAATAACACCGTCACGATCGATCAAGAAGACGGCCGGGCGTGTGACCCCGATCCCGTCCCAGGACAACGCCCGGAACACGCCGAAGTCCTTCGCGGTCTCACGGTGCTCGTCGGCCAGAATGGGGAAAGGGATCGCGTAGGAGGCGAGCCGATCCTGCAGACTCGTCGCGTTCTGCGTGATGAGAACGACCACCTGAACGCCGATTTCACGAAACTGCTCATACACCGCGTTGATCTCGCCTACTTGACGACGAGTCGCGGGTGACCAAGCGCCCGGCGCAAAGATGAGCAACACCCCGCAAATGCCACGGGCATCGGTGAGTCGAACGAGACCGCCATCCAGACCGGGGAGCTCGATCTCCGGTGCGAGGGCGCCGATCCGCAGCGTCGTCGAGGCGAGTCGGGACGTCAAGCGTCCTCACCCGGCTTAAGCGTGATGACGCTCCAGGGACTCGATCTCCGCGTCGAGCGCGGGGACTCCCTCCTGGTCGGCAGCGGACAGCTTGTATCCCCGCTCCACGTAGAGCTGCGCCAGGCGCGCTGCATCCGGATCGGCTCGGCGAGCAGCCTCGATGAGCTCGCTGGTTCGGTAAATCGCGGGGAGATATGCGCCGATGGCGCGCATCTCGGCACAGGTGGACTCGACGAGCGAGGTATCACCACCATCGACCGCATACCGAAGGGTGCCGAGGCGGCGTGCGATTTGCTCCATTCGTTCGTGCTCGGGGAGGACGCTATAGAGGAGAGCCAGCCCCTCGAGGTTGTCGTTCGAGGACTGGGCCGCCAATTGTGGCGCGGGCTCGCGATCGAGGCTCTCTTTGTAGGCGTTGGCATACGCATCCCCAATCTCCGCCACGCGAGTAACAAGAGACGCAGGGTCTGACGCAAACGTGTTGTCCACGAGGATGTCGTCCCCGCGCCGATCGGCGAGACGACGGAGCTGGGCCAATTCGAACTGCTCCGGGACGGGTGGGATCGGGAAGAAAGAGGCCTGTGCCAGCAATCCGCTCGAGCCCAGGCTCGACGCCAAGAGGGGCGGCACATACTTCCCGATGTCGAAGATGACGGGAGGGACCACGATGTACGTCGCCGTCACCTCATTGCCCGAACCAAAGTACAGAAAAGCGTGCCCCACCGGACGCGCCGCATTGCCGCGCTCGTACGTCAAGATTGCCACGGTCGGATTCCCTTCGCGAAACGATCGTCCCGTCGGTATTCTACGCTGTGTCGCGTTCTACGGTGAACTTCCAGAAGACACGACAAAGGAGAGACGACGGCACGTGCCTCTCCAGCGACTCGAACGCGCGCTGAATCGGCACCGGAGCCAGACGGTAAAGGTATGGAGAGAACAGAAAGCACGGTTCGACGCGATCGAGCCGCAACCCGTTGTGAGTGGCAAGCTCCGCCACTTCCCGCGGCGGATGCCGATAGACCATACCGCCCCACTGACGCGCGCCCATTGGCGCCACCGACCGAGGACTCCACGTGTAGGTGTCGAACACGACCGTGCCACCTGGGGCCGTCACCCGCCGCATTTCCCGGAGCAATGAGTCCAACTCGGGCCAGTGGAACGCGAAGCGAAGAGAAACCACGCTCGCGAAGGCCCCGGACGCGAACGGTGTGGAGAATCCATCCCCGATGACGGTCGGTACGCCGAGTGCCGCTGTCTTGCCGGCCATGGGTGGCGAGAAATCGAGGCCCACGACGCGCTGTCCTCGCCGACTGATCGCTTGAGAGAGCCGACCAGTGCCACAGGCGAGATCCAAGATTGGAGCGGCGGTCGGCAACATGCTGAGCGCGATCTCGATCTCGCGCGCATTCACCCGCGCGCCGCTGGCGCCGCCGAACCGCTGTTGGTCGTACGCGTCCGCGACGTCATGCTGGCTGTAGAAGGCCCGTTTGTCCCGGCTGACGCCCGCGGCTCCCAGCGTCGAATCGAGGAGTCGCCTCACGAGACGCTCCAGGCGCCAACGGGAACGCCGGCCAGGGCGGCTTCGTAGACGGCGACGTAGCGGTGAATGAGGTGTTCGCCGCTGAACCGCTCGGCCATCGCGACTCGCTGCGCTTCTTGAAGAGCTTCGCGCTGCTTCCCATTTTTCAGGAGCTCGACGATCTTGCCCGCCAGACTCACCGGGTCGCCGGGCTCGGCGAGAAGCGCGATCCGACCTTCATCCGCGAGCTCGCGAAGCAGCGGGAGATCGGTCGTCACGACGGGCGCGCCCGTCCACATCGCCTCGAGCACCGTGCCTGGATATGCGGCCTGACCGATGGAGAAGCGGTACGGGAGAGCCACGACGTCCGCTGCGGAAAAGAGCTGACCCACGTCAGATCTCCCAAGCTCGATCACCGAATCTCCGATCCCGGCTCGCTGGATGGCTGCTTGAACCTTGGTCCTATGGCCGATGCCGCTCCAAGCGAGCACCAGCCGCGCCCCCGGCATACCGTCACGGACACGACTGAACGCGTCGATGAGCACGTCGTGGCCTTTGACATCGTGGTAGTGGCCGACGAACACGACGAGCGGGTCCGTTTCAGGCAAGTTGAGAGCGCGGCGCGCCTCCACTTTGTCCCACCGCTGCAGCTTCCCCTCGTCGAAGAGGTTCGGAATTACGTCAATTCGCGGCGAGGCGTAGCCGAGGCTCAACAGCTCGCGGCGCTGAAACTCGCTGCTCACGACGTAGCGCCGGCCTCGCTTCAGGGTGACGCGAGCGACGATGCCGTTGTTCACGATGAGACGCGGCCCGTAGAACTCCGGCGCCTGCGTCAGTCTCCGAGCCACGGCAGGGATGTTCGCAAGGTGTGCTTCGAAGCCGACCACCAGGGGTCGCCGCGTCAGGAGCTGCACCAAGTCCGCGAGGATACCGAACGCCGGGGTCGGGACGTTGAAGTGCAGTACGTCGCAGTCACGAGCGCGAGCCGCGATGTCGCTCACGATGCGCCCGATTCGCACGACCTTCGGAGCGAGCGACAGCCCGTCCCCCACGTCTCGGGCCCAGCGTCGCTCGGCGTGCAGCTCCTCAGCTCGGAACGCAGAGACGAGCTCGACCGAGTGGCCGAGCGCTTCCAGGCGGTCGTGGAGCGCGACGAGGCCCTCGATCTGGCCGCTGAGCATGCGTGGATGGACGGAGGCCAGGCAAATCTTCATCCGCGGCTAGCTTCGCGCGCGCCAGTCTTGCGCTTTGGCTGGGCCACCAGCCTTCTCGTCCGCCCGCCAGCGGTCGAACCCACCGCCGCGAAAGTCCAGCCCAGTGACGAGAAGGACGAGGCCAATCGCCACCCAGAGCCAGAAGGTCATCAGACGGGCAATCATCGTGCCGACGAGCGCCGTGGCTGGCACCGCGCCGAACTTCGTGAGCAGCACGGACATGCTCGTCTCGACGACGCCGATGCCTCCGGGAAGCATCGAGAGCCCACCCAGGGCGCCGGATGAGTTCAGGGCGAAGATGCCTGCGAGCGGTGGGAGCTGGATGCCAAGGGCCCACGCGGCCCAGGCGAGGCAGAGGCCATCGCACGTGCGGGCCGCAAGACTCATGATCATCATGCGCGAGAGGAGCGGAGCCCGCATGAGATCCATGCTCCCCGCGAGAGCCAGGACGGCCAGCGACGCGAACTTGCGACCCAGTCGGAACCTGCCCACGATGCGTAGTAGCATGCCCGATAGGTCATCCGGACGCGTGCGCACGAGAATCACGATGGCGGCAATGAGCAAGATTCCCAGGACGATCAGCGAGCGAGCGGCCGTCGAGACCGCGTCCTCGAGGTCCTCCAGAAGCGCCGCCGCGATCACGGCCAGAAGCGAGAAGGCAATCGCATCCATGGCCTTCTCGAAGAGCACGATGGGCGCCGTTCGCGCCATGGGCACGCCCGTCCTTTGCTCGATGAGGTGGCACTTGTACACCTCGCCGACCTTCCCGGGAGTCATCGTGAGGCTGAAGCCGATGAGCTGCGCATGGATGCTCGTCTTGAGAGAGGTGCGCGCACCAGCCGCCTGTAAGAAGGAGTGCCAGCGGAAGGCACGCAGCCCCGCGCTCACGAGCGCAAACCCGGCGGCCGGGAGGAGAAAGACCGGATTGAGCCCGGAGAGTCCGCCGACCTGACCGGCTTGCCACCAGAGCGTCCCTACCGCGAGAGCGAGACTCGCCGCGACCCACAGAGAGGCCGCCAACGCCACCCGCTGGCCGAGACTCCCGTAGATCCGCGTGGAGCCCTGCGGTGGGTTGGTATGCAACCTACAGGCCCCCAGGTCCAGCATCGGGGCGAATAGCGAGGCTGACCCGATTCGCCTGGGCCCAGGCATCCAACCGCCGTTGCAGGACGCGAGCCGTGGCCGGTGCTTCCGTAATCATGTTGCGGGCTTCGGCCCGATCGCTGTTTATGTTGTAGAGCTCCCGCGTGCCGCTTGCCCGATTGACGACCAGTTTCCAACCATCCGCCCCGACGACCGATATCTGAGAATCGTCGCCCAGCACCGTGATGGCCACCCGGTCGGCGCCATCTTCCGTTCCTTCTATGAGCGGGACGATACTCCGCCCCTGGGCCTGGCGTGGGATCGGCAGACGCAGCAGGTCCAGGATCGTCGGCATGACGTCGATGTGCTGGATAGGCGCAGTGATCACCTCGTGGCCGCGTGTGGAGCGCGGATCGTACACGATCAGCGGAACCTGAATCCCCGGAGTGTACACGTCATCACCATGCAGCCAATAGGTACCGTCCGGCCATGACCCGCCACGCTCGCCGAGACTCTCGCCGTGGTCCGCGGTGAGGACGACAATCGTGTTCTCGAGCAATCCTTGGCGACCCAGATAGCCCAGAAGCTGACCGACGTAGTGGTCGGTGTAGCTCACCTCGGATGCATACATCGCGCGAAGAAACTCGACGTCGCGCGGCCCAGGGTTGAAAACACCCGCTCGCATTTCATAGATGAAGCCCATGCCCCCGTCGTACGGACCGTCGTAGTCACGGCCGCCCGGGTAGATCTGGTCCCACGGATCGGTCGGCGTCCAGGGGTAGTGGGGGTCAAAGAAATGCACCCACAAGAAGAACGGCGAGTTCTCGTGGTTGCGCAGCCAGCTAATCGTGGCCGAGGTCGAGATGTCTGCCCGACCGTCGATCTCGGACTCTGTGCCCTGGCGCATCCCGAGCACGGACTCCACTGCGCTACCGAGGGCAACCTGCTCCGTGACGCGGCGGTAGACACCTGCCAGAGCGGCGGTCGCGGGGTTCTTCAACGCGGCGGGCTCGTTCATGACGAACGCCTCGTAGGTCTCGAACCCCTGTTGGAAGCCGGAGAAAGCCGGCTCGAGGCTCGTCCACGGCAAAATGGCTGCCGTCGTCATCCCGCTCCGTTTCAGCTCTTTGGCCAGGGTATCGAACGACTCGGAAAGGCGATCCACCATGTGACGTCGCACGCCGTTCACCACGGGATACGTCGAGGTCATCAGCGAAGCTAGGGCAGGATTCGTCTGAGGCTGCTGGGGGTAGGTGTTGCAGGAGACGACGGCGTGGGCTGCCAACAGATCGATCCAGGGGGTCTTGAACTCCTTGTTGTCGCTGCACACTCCGATGTGATCGGCTCGGAGCGCATCGACTGTGATCAGTAGAACGTTTGGCGAGCCCTGAGGCTTCGATCCTCGTCGGACGAGGTGCATGGCCAGGGCGTTCGTCAGATCGACCGCGGGGTCGATCTGCATGGCATCCACGTCCACAGGCTTGAGCGACTCCACCGTCGACTCCCTCGGACCCATGTGCTCTCGAGCCTCGATGAGCACTTGAGCGGGGAACACGGATCCCACCAGCACCGTGCCGATCATGCCGGCGATAGCAACTCGGCCGGCGGATGCGAGGAGCCTCGTTGCGTATCCGCTTGCCAAGCGGTGAACCAGGTATCCGAGGCCCAGGGCGAACCCGAGGATGATCACGGCCTCAGCCAACGGGACGCCGATGGTTCTGTCCGCCCCGCTAGCGCGGAACGCCCAGACGTACCCGACTGAAACGAGGGTAATGACCGTGGCAAGGGCAACGAACATAGCGTCCCCTGCAGAAGCTGGGATTCGTGGCCCAATCAGGCGCAGGATGACGGCGAGGATCGATCCGCCGAGCGCGCTGAACCCCGCGCAGGCAAGGCCATTCACGACAACGGCATATAGAGCTGCCTCGCTGAGCGCAGCCCGAGCCTGGGGACTATCTCGGAGAATGGAGAGGGCCTCGACCCCGCCCGCCATAAGCCCCCCGATGAGCCCGAGGAGCAGGCCACGAGTCAACCCGACCCAGATGGTGCGAAACACGTGCGTACCGACTACCAGCGATGATTGGCGCGCCGCCAAGCGGCATACCGCGCCCCACCACTGTCTTCCGCGTAATGGCGTTAAGGCTACCAGACCACTTTAAGAGATTGCTAAGTTCAGGCACCAAGAAGGTCAGGAAGAGATCAAGATTCGCAAGTCCCGACCTCGCGGCCCAAAACGTCAGGTTAGGCGGGGAGGCCCCTACCCGCGGCCGACGGCGCGGGGATCTGCGCGGTCATGTCTTCCAGTTCGGCAGCCGTCTCGTCCGGGATCGCGCGGATGGCGTCCAGGTGCACGACGAAGGTCGTGCCCTCCCCAACCTTCGTTTCGACGGTGATGGCGGCTCCGTGCTCTTCGGCAATCCACCGGGCGATGGCCAGACCGAGCCCAGTTCCCCCGCTCGCGCGGCTCGTGGACGACCGATAGAAGCGCTCGAAGATGTGCGGAAGGTCCTCGTCCGCGATTCCCGACCCGGTGTCGTGGACGCGCAGGGTTGCGTCCCCACCGTTGTTGACCAGCCCCACGGTGACTGTGCCTCGTAACGTGTATTTCACGCCGTTCTCCACCAGGATGAGGAGAAGCTGCTTGAGCGCGTCCACGTCGCCCATGACCTGGACGGGGTCGACGCGATCGAGGCGAACTGCCACGGTGTCGGAGAGCGCCTGCGCCTCGCGATGGACCCTACCTATTACGTCATCTAGACGCACGGGGACTCGCTCGAGCGCTTGGCCCGAGTCCGCCCGGGCAAGGGCTAGGAGGCCCTGGACCAGCCGCGCCATGCGGGCCGCCTCACTCGTCACGTCGTCCAGCGCGTCTCGCATCTCGGGTTGGGACACGGCGCCGCTGCGTCGAAGCAGCTCGAGGTTCCCGCGAATCGTCGTGAGCGGCGTGCGGAGCTCGTGGGATGCGTCTGCCACGAAGCGACGCTGTGCTGCGAACCCGTTGTCGATGCGATCCATCATCCGGTTGAACGTCGCAACGAGTCGAGCGATCTCGTCGCGACTTCCCTCCAATGGAAGGCGTCGGTCGAGCTTGCCCGAGAGACTGATGTCCTGCGCGGCTTGTGTGATCCGGCCGATCGGCCGAAGCGAGAGGCCGGCCAGGAACCATCCAACGAGAATGGACACCGAGAGGAGGCCAGCGCCCGCCAGCATCAAGGTGCTGCGCAGGAAGCCCATGGCGTCCTCGAGGGCTTTGAGAGACCGCGCGACCTGGATGTAGCCCAAGAATTCTTCGTCCGCCAAGAGCGGCGCGGTGTAGAGCCGAACGTTTTGGCCCTCGACGGTGAACGTCTCGAAGACCGCTTCGCCGTCGCCCGCGCGGCGCAAAGCCATCTCGTGGATCGGTAGGCTGCGTTCTCCGAGAGATTGGGTTCGCTCCACGATAGCGCCAGAGGGATCCAACACTTGCACGTGGTACGCCGGCGCGGAGAACACGCTGGGTTGTGGAATGAAGCGCTCGCGAGTCCGGGGAGGCAGGCTCGCTTTCGCCTGATAGACCGCGGTCAAGTTGCGCCCTTGCGTTTCCAGGGAGTCGTCGAGATCCTCGGCAAGGCTGCGTGCCTCGATCGCGTAGGTGAGTGTGCTCAGGAGGCAGATTGCGCCGAAGATGACCAGCGCGTTCCAGATACAGAGACGCAGACGGAGGGGCATGGCTAACGCGGCTCCCTCAGGACGTAACCGGCGCCTCGTACCGTTTGGAGCAGTCGAGACTCCGAGACGTCCTCGAGCTTCGTCCGCAAGTAGCCGACGTAGACGTCGACCACGTTCGTGGGGTGATCGAATTCGGTGCCCCAAACAGCCTGGAGGATCGCCTCACGCGAGAGAACGCGCCGTGGATGGCGAAGGAAATACTGCAGGAGCTCGAACTCGGTAGTCGAAAGAGGGATCTCACGGTTGCCGCGCCGTGCCGTGCGCGACCCCGTGTCCAGCGCCACGTCGACAAACCGCAGAATCTCGCCGACCGCGGCCTCGTGGCGACGCAGCAAGACTCGCACGCGCGCCAGGAGCTCTTCCAACGCAAAGGGCTTGACGACGTAGTCGTCGGCGCCGCTATCCAGACCCTTGACTCGATCTGCGACGTCGTCCTTGGCCGTGAGCAGGAGCACCGGCGTGTCTCCCTGGCTGCGGATCCGGCGGCAGACCTCAATGCCATCGATGCCTGGCATGAGGATGTCCAGAATGACCAGATCGGGGCCGCGGAGGCGAACCTCGTCGAGGCCGTCCGCTCCAGAGCTAGCCGTCTGCACGGCATAGCCCTCGAGAGACAGGGCACGCCGGAGGAGCTGTGTAATCTTTGGGTCGTCATCGACGACGAGGATATTTGCCCCCATCTCAGGCGAAGTATACTTGGTTCACCATGAGCATTTTCGCGAGCTACTTCTGGCTCTGGTCCATCGTTGGGCTGCTCTGCTTGCTGTTTGTGTCCTCGTTAGGCGCGGTCATGAACTTCATGGGGTTCGTATCGCCCGCTAAGCGGTTTGGCGCGTGGGTCGACAGCGCACCCATCCCGGTGAAGCTCGGCGTCGTCTGCGGCCTCTTCGGGGTGCTCGCCTACCCCTCCATCATCCACCGGCTGTGGGCAGATGCGACGGCAGCCGAGACACGATTGACTTTTGCCGGGCTGCCCACGCCCCCAGGCGCACAAACTGGCCCGCCATCCGAGCAGATGAACGGTCTCTACGACCCCACGGGAACGGATGGCACCTACATCCTAGGGTGGTACGGCACGTCAGCGAGCTTCGACGAGATCGAGGCGTATTACCGACAGACGCTGGGAAGCCGTGGTTGGGCGCTCCAAGCCAACCGGCGGGCCTCCACCCGGCCGCGCATCGAGTTCCTCGACCATCCTGAAAAGGGCCGGTCCCATTACGAGCTCGTGGTGGCCCAAGCGCCAAACGGCAGTCGCGAAGCCCCCGCGGAGCTCCGCGATGCGCCGACGTTGTTCGCGGTTCGGCTCGGTGTGGTCGATCCTCGCGCCACCACGCAGGTATCGTGGTTCATCGACTGCCTCGTTCAGGGCGCGCCGACGTTCCCGAGCTGCGAGGCCGTCGGCTGGAACCCTATCGGCCGCGCCGCCGTCCCGAAGCCCGCCAGCTAGCGGGTCAGTGCCGCGAATATCGCCATGGGATGCGATGGGAGAGGGACAAGTTGGACGGAGCCCGCCGGCCGCTACTCGACGGCGATCGGCTCTTCCGTAATGGCGCCAGCGGCGTTGATGTGGAAGGCTCGGAGCAGCGGCCGGTCCGGCTCCATCAGCGAGCAGATGAAGCAGAGCGCGCTTTCACCCCACGTGGACTGCCACATGGCTACGTCCGTCGGCGACGGATAGGCCTGCGTGTGGGTGTGGGAGTGGTAGAAGCCGATCAGGTCCATGTCGGCCTTCTCGATGTCCCGGATGGATGTGAAGATGTCGCGCGAGTCCATCTCGAACCGGGTGCGACGGGACTCCGCCGTGTTCCGCGCTCGATAGAGCACTTCGACGTGATTGTCGCGGCCACCGAGGACGCCACACACTTCTTCGCTGGGCGTCTCCTGGGCGTGAGCCACGATTTCGTCGTGTTGCGTCTTGCTCAATTGCACCATGTCAGTCGATTCCTACCACAAGAGCTGCTGGCTGAGATCGTCGCTGGCATCTCCGGCGTCCCTGGTCCAGATCTGCGTACTCAAATACTTCCAGCCACTGTCGGCGAACAGAACCACCACGTCTCCGCGGTCCATCCGCTGACCTACCCGGACAGCGCATGAGAGGGCAGCGCCGGACGATATCCCGGCGAAGATGCCCTCGCGCCAGAGGAGCTCCTGGGTGAAGCGAATGCTACTCTCGCTGCGAACGACCATTTTCCGGTCCAGCAAGGCTCGATCGAAGATGGGCGGAACGAAGCCCTCGTCGAGATTCCTCAGGCCTTGGACAAGGTCTCCGAGGTCCGGTTCGGCCGCGATAACCTGGATCCGCTCGTCGTGCTCTTTGAGGCGGCGGGAGACGCCCATAAGTGTGCCGGCAGTGCCAAGACCCGCCACGAATGCCGAAACGGTTGGAACGGCCTCGAGGATCTCCGGCGCCGTTCCTTCATAGTGGGCCAGCGGGTTCGCGGGATTCCCGTACTGGTAGAGCATCACGTAGTCGGGGTGGTCAGCGGCCATCTTCTGCGCGACCTCGATGGCGCCGTTCGAGCCGCGCGTCCCGTCCGTCAGTACGACCTCGGCCCCGAACCCCCGCAGAAGCTGACGCCGCTCGTCGCTCACGTTCTCTGGCATGACGGCGATGAAGCGATAGCCCCTGATCCGGCAGATCATCGCCAGGGAGATACCTGTATTGCCGCTCGTCGGCTCGATCAGAGTGCAACCTGGGGACAGCCGTCCTTCAGCCTCGGCCTGCTGAACCATGCGCAGAGCGATCCGGTCCTTCACGCTGCCGGTGGGATTCTCACCCTCGAGCTTCGCGAAGATCCGTACGCCGTCTTTCGGGCTGAATTTCCGCAGCTCGATCATCGGCGTGTTGCCGATCGCCTCGAGGAGCGACGCCTTCGGCGCCAGACCGTGGTTCGACAGGCTCATCACGAGCGCAACACTCGCTCACCCTGAGCTTGTCGAAGAGCTCCCTGGGCTTCTCGACGGGTCCCCCGAGCTCGTCGTCGGGCACGCTCAGGGACGGACAAGGACCTAGTTGCCACCGGCGACCGCGGGCAAGATCGCCACCTCGTCGCCATCGGCGACCGCGGTCTGCAACCGATCGAGGTAGCGGATGTCTTCGTCGTTGACGTAGACGTTGACGAACTGGCGCATCTGCCCCTCATCATTCATCACCTCCTGCTTCAAGCCAGGAAACTGACGATCGAGGTCCTCGATGATGCCAGCTACCGTTGTCCCCTCCGCTTGGGCGACACGCACGCCGCCGGTGTGCTTGCGCAGCACCGTTGGGACACGCACCTCCACACTCATTGGCTCACTCCTCAACTCCAACGTCATTCTGAGGCTAAAGCCGAAGAATCCGCGCACGGGCTACGGATTCTTCGGGGTAGCCCTCAGAATGACAGGTACGTCTTAGCTTAGCGCAGTCGCGGCCGCGCCGCCGCAGAACGCCTCGTAGTCGATCAACTCGGTGACTGTCGGCTCGTCGCCGCAGAGTGGGCAGCTCGGGTCACGGTGCAGCTTGACCTGGCGGAACTCCATCTCCAGCGAATCGAAGATGAGCATACGGTTCACCAGCGGCTCACCCTGGCCGAGGATGATCTTGATCGTCTCGAGCGCTTGAATCGACCCGACGATACCTGGCAGCACGCCCAGCACGCCGGCGTCCGCGCAGCTCGGGACCGCGCCTGGAGGCGGCGGCTCCGGGAATACGCAGCGGTAGCATCCACGGCCAGGGATGTAGTCGGTCGCCTGACCCTCGAAGCGGAAGATGCTGCCATCTACCAGCGGCTTCTTTAGGAAATAGCAGGCGTCATTTACCAGATAGCGCGTGGGGAAGTTGTCCGAGCCATTCACGACGACGTCGAACTGCTCGAAGATCCGGAAGGCGTTTTCAGACGAGATTGGCTCGTTGAACGCCTTGATCTTGATGTCCGGATTGATGTCGCGAAGGGTATCCGCCGCCGAGTCGACCTTCGGGCGACCCACGTCGCTGTGACCGTGAAGAACCTGGCGATGCAGGTTCGACACGTCCACGGTGTCGAAGTCGATGATGCCCAGCGTGCCAACGCCCGCCGCGCCGAGATACAGCGCCGCCGGCGACCCGAGCCCACCCGCCCCAACGAGCACCACGCTGGAGTCCAGCAGCTTGCGCTGCCCCACGCTGCCCACCTCGGGCATGATGATCTGCCGCTGATAGCGACGGATCTGGTCTAGCGTTAGCGTCCTGGGCCCGGCCCCATTCGTTCCGTTCGCGCCGTTTGTCTCTGCCATTGTCTTTACCTCTCTTATCGGAAAAAGGAGCCTAGCCCTTCTCGTTAGAACTCGATGCTCAAGTATCGTTCGCCGGTGTCTGGCAAGATGGTCACCACCGTATGGCCCGGTCCGAGCCGCTGAGCCACTTGGCCCGCCGCGTGTACGTTGGCGCCCGCGGAGATCCCAACCATCAGCCCCTCTTCGCGCGTCAGCCGCACGGCCATCTGGAGCGCATCCTGGTCCGACACTTTGACGATCTCGTCGAGGACCGACCGATCAAGCACCTTCGGGACGAAGCTGGCGCCGATCCCCTGGATGCCGTGAGGTCGCGCGCGCCCACCGCTCAGGAGCGGGGACGCCGCCGGCTCGACGGCAATGATCTGCGTTTCTGGTCGCCGACTCTTGAGCACCTGGCCCACGCCGGTTATAGTGCCACCCGTCCCGACTCCCGCTACGAACGCGTCCACACTTCCATCCAACGCCTCGATGATCTCCTCTGCCGTGGTGCGACGATGCGCTTCCGGATTCGCAGGATTCTCGAACTGCTGCGGCATGAAATAGCCGGGGTTCTTACGAACCAACTCCTCGGCCACTCGAACCGCACCGGTCATCCCTTCCATCCGTGGCGTGAGAATGATCTCCACGCCGTACCTGCTGAGCAACTTGCGCCGCTCCAGACTCATGTCGTCCGGCATGGTGAGGATCAGCCGATAGCCCTTCGCCGCCGCTACCATCGCGAGCCCAATGCCGGTATTTCCACTGGTGGACTCAACAATAGTGGCCCCAGCCTGCAGTCGTCCGGACCGCTCGGCCTCCTCCACCATTGCTAACGCAATACGGTCCTTAACACTTCCCGCGGGGTTCATCGATTCCAGCTTCGCGTAGACCGCCGCGCTGTTGGCAGGCACGACGCGACGAAGATGGACCAGGGGCGTGTTGCCGACGAGGTCGAGGACACTCTCTGCAACCAGAGGACGGCCGGAGCGCAGAGGGAAGCCGCCCTCGACTATTTCACACTGCTCGGCTGGCACGTTATGGACGCTGGATCGCTCGTTGTCGGCCACGCCTGCCTGCTCCTGATTTCATTGAGAGAGGGTATTGAGAGAGGGTAATGCAAGGGCTCTAAATGTAATACATGTTCCGCGACTCGCGTTCGCTTTGCCGGTCCGCGAGCGATTCGAAGGTGATGCCGTGCACCATCTTTCGATAACTGTCCGCCAGACCGCACCATACATCCTGGAGGACGCAGGAGGCGGATACCGTACAGGCGCCGGTATCGTCCATACAGCTACTCGGCGTCGTGATGCCTTCGAGCACGTCCAGCACGTCGCCCAAGGTCACGTCAGCGGCAGCACGCGCGAGTTCGTGCCCGCCCGCGGGGCCGCGAACGCTGCGGACCAAGCCCGCCTTTCGGAGGGCGGCCAGCAACTGCTCAAGGTACGACTCCGGGATCCGTTGCCGAGCAGCGATCTCCGCCGTCTGGGTCAGACCCTGACCGTGACGCTGGGCTAGGTCGATCATCGCGCGCGCGCCGTAGTCGGCGCGCATCGAGATGCGCATCATGCGCCCCCGAATGTTGAGTAATTTAGTCTGAATTATAGACTTTGGTCAGGCGCCAGTCAATCGCGGGCGCGCTCATCTGTCGTCGCTCTTTCAACACGACGAGGGAGCGGGCCTCCAGGTTCACGGTCTCCCCGCGGTGAAGGCGCGGCGACGGCTCAGAGTCACCGTCAACGACGGGTCTGCGAGCTGCAGAGTCTTGCCATTAACTGGAGGATCTTGGCAGCGTTATCATTCTCCGGTGTCAGGCGGCCCGTGCTGCGAACATAGTTAAAAACGACAGCGTCCTGAGCAACGCCATTGTCGAACATGGTTCGCGTCGCATCGCTTGACGGGTCGAGCCTGAGCACGTACGGCTTTGGCTTCTGCCGTGCTCCCGCAAGCCCCGTGTAGCGATCGACGGTGCTCGCGAGCGTCGCGCCGCTGCTGCACGCAGTATAGTTTGCAATCTCAAGCGTGACTTGCTCGTCGCTTCCGACGGCTGATGAGCTGCGATCACTGTGCGTCCGCACAACGATCATCGAGGCCGCGGCAATGACCGCTACCAGTCCCATTACTGCAATTCCGGCAGTGCCCAAATTACCCTTTGGCCAAAAGACTAGATATCTTCGAGGTCGTCTCGTTGGCCATTCGGGCTGCCAATTTTCCACGAGCGCCCGATATCGCAGCGCGTAATCACGGGTGTCTCCTCGTGTGCTGACGGGCCGGCTCCGCCACTTAACGCCGCAAACGCGGCAGGTATTGCTATCGTCGAGCGACCCCGACCCACATTTGGGACACGATCTTTGGGTCACTTTCGCACTACTCGGCCAAGTACGGTTGCTTCCCGCGGGCGTTGCTACCAGCCGGCGGGTTCACGGTAACCCCGTTACCGTTCAATGCGATGTCCGGGGCGATGAGTCGCCCATTGATTGCGATGGCTCCTCCACCGAGCTGGATGCAATAGCGATTAGCCAGGCTTCCGGTGGTTCCACAATCGAACTGTGGGAGCCTCGTCCCACCTCCTGAAGTTGGAGCACCCGACGGATATGCGGCCGACCCCGAAGCGCAGCGTGAAGGGAAGGTGGTGTCGCCGGGTGGGACAGGGCTGCTTGAGCATTGATACGGCGAATAAACGCTCCCGTTGTAGGTCTGCGTGCTGTTGTTACCCTGCAAGCTCATCTCATTGATTGGAAAGCTGTTGCTGGACGTGGTCGGCGTTGGACATGTCCAGGCGCCTGCCGCCGGATAAGTCGCCACGGGCCAGGTTGGGAAGATCGTGCGCGAGTCAGCTGCATATGGCGGTTGATACATCGGGCTTTGCCCGGAGTACGAATAGGGCAAGTTGCACCCGCCCAGATGGTACAGAAGAACGTAGTTGCTCATCATGTTCGCGTCGGGCGCGCAGCAATCAAGAGTCAGCCCCCCGTTACCGCCACCGCTGCCACGCGGGCTGAAGGTGATACCCGCGACGATGGAGACACCTCCGCCCGTCGGCACCGGTCCGCTCGTCTGGCTTGCGATGTCCGTGTTGTTTCCGCCGATGAACCCCGTGCTGATCAAGTAGAGGCCAGGCTTGAAGCACACGGTGGCCCGATACGAGCCGCAGTTGGCTGCCACGCTCGATCCGCCGAAACCGCGGCCGTCGATGACGTCATAGTAGCCTGGCTTGGCGATCAACCGGGTACAGGAGGTGCAGTTTGCAGGGTTGCCACTGTTCGGGTCAAAGACGCCAACCTTCTGAAAAATTCCGGGCCCTGTGTCGCCAGGAGAGGCGCCCATCAATTCAACCCCGGCATGGTTTGATGGGTCGAGACTGACCAAGGACCGAGGATTGTAGATCTGCACCGTGCTCTGGGCGGCGCCGCAATTCACGTACACCAACCCGCCGGTGTCGGTTACCTGTAGTGGTGGATCTCCTGTGACGGGACAGGAGAGCAAGTTGTTGTCTCCAGCCTGCGGTGGGTTTGGGCATTGGCCCGCGGGAATACACGTTCTTCCGTCCGTTGGGGGTGCGGTGTATGTTGGTGGGGTTGGCAGGCCATAGTCCGGATCCACGCAGCTTGCGCCCCCAGTGACGTTGCCACCAGATGACGTAGGCTGGCTTCCCCCGTCGAATCCCTGGTTGGCCACCGATTCCCCGTTCACCGTGAAGTTCCCGTTCACCTTGAACTGACCTCGCGTGCAAGCGCTGCCATTGACGATTGCGTTTGCTCCGCCGGAGGAAATCGTGGAGTCGATACCCCCACGGAGCGACATCATGACGAAGTCCGACGGCTTGAATCCACCGGCCACTGCTCTTCCGGAGGCTGGCAGGGACGAGATGCCAAAGATCGGCGCAAAAAAGGTCGGTGAAGGATGGCGGACGATGACCTCGATGAATGTCAGGTCACCCGCGTGTTTCCCGCTCTGCGGCGGGACGCTTGCCACCGGAGTCGCCACCTCCGGCGCATTGTTCCGCACGCAGCTCTTCGCAGCAGCGATGCCGGTCGCCCCCGACGTGTCAGTCGAAAGGCTCTGCGCGCCGACCACAGCGCAAATGGCAGCGATCTTCTGATATCCGCGCTTCACGTTCAGAGCAAAGCTCACGTCCAATGCCAGAGCTGCCATCCCCAGTATGACCGTCAGTACCAGGGCGAAGAGCACGAGGACTTGGCCATGGCTCCGCTGGCTCATCCCCTTCTTCGCGACGGTGCGGCCTCGACGGACCAACGCGGCTATCATCCAGATCACTTGCTCCGTTACTGCGTCTGAGCCGTCGCGAATCCCGTCATCGTGTAGCCCGTGCCGAAATCAAAGGCATAAGCAACGAGCGGCGCGTACAGATAGTGCACGATGACCGAGACCGTATGACCGGCCGGCACATTTTGGCCGCTTACGTAATTGGCCGGGTTCGGCACGTTCACGTCAACGGTGATCCTGGATGCGGAGAGTGTGAGCACGCTGCACGCGACCGTACCCAGGATGGTCTTGGTATCACAACCGGTCAATGGCTGCGCGCCGCCACTCATATTCTGTGGAAGGCCGTAGTTCGAAGCCGGACGATTCAGGACCATCGCACGGCGCACGCCTTCGTTTGCCGCGCTCTGGACGATGCTGTAGCCGAAGATCGCCCAACTGAACTCGATGATCGCAAACACCATCGTGAGAAAGAGGGGGAGAACTAGGGCGAACTCGAGGAGCCCCTGTGCGGCGTGCCTGCAATCACGGCCGGCCTCCATGATGGAGAGTCACAAGCGGCGCCATTCATGACGAGGAAATGCACTCATTGGTGTTCCCAACCTGCTCTACGGATTCCGCGTCGCGGTAATGGTGCTGCTCAGATTCAGGGTTCGGTTTGACCCGATATTCAGGAATGGAGAAATGAACCGAAACGCGTGGTTGACCGTGATGGTAAAAGGTTGTCTTGGCTGCCAGGCGCTCGAACCGGACCACGCGGGACCAGGGGCGCCGGGACCGCCGCCCGGGCCAAGAACGATGTCGGCGTCAGTTATCGTGATCCCGGATGGCGCGTCCTGGATCGCGGTCAACACTTCGATCGTGGCACACGGAATGGGGCACAGGTCGGTGACCCGTTGCCAATCCATGGAGACCAAGCCCCCTGCCTGGACCGCTTCGTGAAGCGCCATCGCCTGATAGAAGGCGCGTCCGAGATCCACGACGCCGACGAGGATCATCGTAAGGACGGGCATGATAAGTGCGAGCTCAACCAGCGACTGGGCTCGCCGCCTCTCAAGCCAAAAGGTGCTTCGCATCGCTTCACCCCCTCGCTCCCTGCGGCGAGCATATCTGACGCATATTCAGGCCGCCGGAGAAATGAGGCTCCGGTTGACCACCTACAGTCTAAACCTATAGAAATCTACAGGAGTATAGAGAGACCGTCAATGCCCCAATGGGGGTAATGTTCCCGCCGAGCGGGTACATCTGGTGTCCACACCCGAAATCGTCTGCCACATTCCTAGCCTGGACCACCGCCAGCGGCTGCTTGTCTCCTCAACCGAAAGGGAGGTGATCGGTAGTCGAGGAGCAAGTTGAAAGCTCAACCAGCGGAATGTTGGCATCGAGCTCAGGCGATATCTCGGAACCCATCAATTGCAGCGACGCTGCTGTGCTAGAGTGAAAATAAGCAGTACCAACGCTGGCTGGTGGCTATGTTTGCAAACGTGCGTCGCCGATCAATCCTCTGTGTCGTTTTGCTTACGGCGGCGTGCGCCCCATCCGTCAGCCAACCCTCCGCCACTCCGTCGGCTGGCCAAACGAGTCAACGGATGGGCGGTACCGTCAACGTTCTCGGGACCTGGGGTGGGGACGAGCAGGACAGCTTCCTTGCAATGGTCAAGCCGTTCGAGGATCGGACGGGCGTCCGGGTTCAGTACGAGGGGACGCGCGACTTGAACGCCATCCTCACGGCGCGGGTGCAGGGAGGCAACCCACCCGATCTCGCGGGGCTTCCTGGTCCGGGGCAGATGGCCGAGCTAGCCAAGGCGAGCAAGCTCGTCGACCTAGGAACCGTCCTCGACATGCCCGCGATGCGCCAGGAGTACTCCGAGGATTGGCTAAAGCTCGGCCAAGTTGAAGGGAAGCAGGTCGGCGTCTTCATCAAGACCGCTGCAAAGGGACTGATCTGGTACGACCCAAAGGCGTTTAGCGCCGCCGGCTATCAGGTTCCAGGCACCTGGGACGACCTCATAGCGCTCGCGCAGCGTATCGCCGATTCCGGCACGACGCCCTGGTGCATCGGTTTGGAATCTGGGGCTGCGAGCGGCTGGCCCGGGACCGACTGGCTCGAAGACATCGTGCTGAGGCAGAGCGGTCCGGACGTGTACGACCAGTGGCACCAGGGAAAAATCAAGTGGAGCTCCCCAGAGATCAAGCGCGCCTGGCAAACCTGGGGCCAGATCGTGGCAGATCAGCGAATGGTGTTCGGCGGCCGACAAGGGATGCTCGCCACCAATTTCGGCGACGCCGGCAACCCAATGTTCACGAGCCCACCTCGTTGCTATCTGCATCACCAAGCGAGCTTTATCACCAGCTTCTTCACCCAAGCCAACCCAAATCTCAAAGCGAAAGACGACTACGACTTCTTCGGGTTCCCCGACATCGATCAGAGACACGCGGGCAGCCTCGAAGGCGCTGGCGACCTGTTCGGAATGTTCAAGGACACACCGCAGGCGCGCGCGCTGATCCAGTACCTCGCAACGCCCGAGGCCCAGGCGATCTGGGTCAAACGGGGCGGCGCCATCTCACCGAACAAGCAGGTCGCGGTGACCGATTACCCCGATCCCCTGTCGATGCAGTCGGCTCAGCTCCTTATTGGTGCGCGAGCGGTTCGGTTCGACGCCTCCGACCTCATGCCGGAGGCGATGAACAGCGCCTTCCTCAAGGCCATTCTCGACTACGTCAATAACCCTGCCGCCCTCGACAGCATCCTCGCGACGCTGGATACCGTCCAAGCCGACGCCTACAAGTAGCCCAACAACGCCGATGGAACGCGTGCTCCAGGCGGTCATCGTCGCCATCGGCATCCCAGCCGCGACCGCTGGCTTCATCGTTCTGGGCGAGCGCTGTCTCGCGCTGTTGCCAGGCCGCTCGAGCAACGCTCTGCGGCCGTGGCTGTGGCTGACGCCGGGCCTAGCGTTCCTGCTGACCTTCCTTCTCTATCCATCGGTAGACACGCTCGTGCTGTCATTCCGCGACGCGCGGTCCACGATGTGGGTCGGGCTGCAGAACTATCGCGTCATCTTTACCGACGCCGCGTTCTTGACCGCGCTGCGCAACAACGCGATATGGGTCGTTGCGTTCCCCGCTGCCACGGTGCTCCTGGGCATCGCAATAGCCATCCTCGTCGACCGCGTCCGCTACGAGAACACCGCCAAAGCCTTGATCTTCCTGCCGATGGCGATCTCATTCGTCGGAGCGGGAGTCATTTGGCGCTTCATGTACGACTACCGGCCTCCGCCGCTCCCACAGACAGGCACGCTGAATGCTTTCCTGACGTGGGCCATCCCAGGCTTCCAGCCACAAGCCTGGCTCGTGAACAATCCGCCATTGAACAACCTCGCCTTGATCGCGGCCGCGGTGTGGCTCTGGACGGGATTCTGCATGGTCGTCATCTCTGCGAGTCTCAAGGGCATCCCGGTGGAGCTGTTCGAGGCCGCGCGTGTGGATGGGGCCTCCGAGGTCCAAGTGCTCCGCCACGTCGTCCTACCGTCGCTGAGCTCAACCGTCGCGGTCGTCTTGACCACGATGATCATCTTCGCGCTCAAGGCGTTCGACATCGTGTACGTCATGACCAACGGCAACTTCGACACCGAGGTTATCGCCAACCGCATGTACAAGGAGCTGTTCAACGTGCGCGACTTCGGACGCGCGAGCGCGATCGCCATCGTGCTGTTGGCGGCCATCGTGCCGGTCATGCTGCTCAACATTCGTCGCTTCCGTCAGCAAGAAGAGACCCGCTGATGGCCAGCACTGCCAGGGTGCCGCAGCATACCGGGTCCATGGCGCACGCGGTCGCGATGCTTCGGCGCTTGCCCTTGAACACCGCCGTCGTCGGGATCACGATTCTCTGGACGGTCCCGACGATCGGGGTGTTGATCAGCTCATTCCGACCACCCGAGCTGGTGTCTACGACCGGGTGGTGGACGGCACTGCAACCACCCTTCGTATTCACGTTGGAAAACTATCGCCGCGTACTTTCCACGAACAACATGGGCCAGAGCTTCGTGAACAGCCTTTTGCTCACGATCCCGGCGACCGTCGTCCCGATTCTCATCGCGGCCTTCGCGGCCTATGCATTCGCCTGGATGGAGTTCCCCGGGCGCACCGTGTTGTTCCTCACGGTGGTCGGGCTCCTCGTCGTTCCCCTGCAGATCACGCTGATTCCAGTCCTGAGGCTCTTCACCGAGCTGGGGTTGACGGGGACGTTACCGGCGATCTGGCTCGCCCACACCGGCTACGGGCTCCCCCTCGCCATCTATTTGCTGCGCAACTTCTTCGGCAGCCTCCCCAAAGAGATGTTGGAGGCCGCCGCCGTCGACGGCGCGTCTCCGGTGGTCACGTTCTTCCGCGTAGTCCTGCCGACGTCGATACCGGCCCTCGCGTCCCTCGCGATCTTCCAATTCCTGTGGGTGTGGAACGATCTCCTCGTGGCGCTGGTCTATCTCGGGGGATCACCCAGCGTGGCGCCCATGACCGTGACGGTGAGCAACCTGGTGAACTCCCTGGGCCAGAACTGGCAGCTCCTCACCGCGGCGGCGTTCCTCTCGATGGCCGTGCCCATGGTGCTCTTCTTGAGCCTGCAGGGGTATTTCGTTCGGGGCATCTTGGCAGGATCGGTCAAGGGCTAGCTGAGGAACTCCTGCGTCCAACGACGGTAGTCCTCATCGCGGGTGAGCCGCTTCACGACCTCCTCCGGAGCAACGCCAGGCACCTTGTTCGGCGGCACGCCGTCCCGTAGGGCCTTCATCGTGTCGTGCACGGCCTGCATCATCGCCATGAACGGCAAGTGCCCCTGCAGCGCTACGCGAACGTTGCGCTGGCTCAGGTAGTCGAGGTCCGCGATCGCGGGCGCCACGCGGGCGAGGAGCAGCGGGAGCTTGACCTCCGCGGCGACCGCGTCGAGCTGGTCGCGCGTGTTGACTCCGGCCAGGAAGACCGCGTCGACGCCAACGGCAGCGTATGCCCGAACGCGGCGGATCGTCTCCTCTACGCCGCCGACCTGCATGGCGCTCGTCCGCGCAGCCACGACGAGCGACGGATCCTGGCGACCCTCCAGAGCGGCACGCATCTTTCCGACGCCTTCTTCTAAAGAGATCAGCCTGGTCTGTCCCACCTCGCCGAACGGCTGGGGAAGCGCGGTGTCTTCAATCGTAAGAGCCGCAACGCCGGCAGTCTCGAGCTCCTCGACGGTCCGCTTCACGTTGAGCGCGTTGCCGTAGCCGTGGTCCGCGTCCACGAGGAGCGGCAACGCGCCCGCTCGATTGATGCGAAGGGCCTGCTCGGCGAGCTCGGTGAGGGTGAGAACGATCAGGTCCGGCGCTCCCAGCACCGCCAGTGAGCCGATGGAACCGGCCAGCATGCCGATCTCGAAGCCAAGATCCTCGGCGATGCGCGCGGAGACGGGATCGAAGACTGACGCCGGATACACGCAGCGATCGCCGGCGAGAACGGCGCGGAAACGCTCGCGCCGAGGGGTCCAATGCATGCTCTTCCTCCGCGCGACGGCCGGATCCGCGCCCGACATGCGCGCCGAGATTATCTCATCATGGATCGCGACCATGGCCAGCCCGAGGAGACGAGCGAGGAGCCTTGGGGCGTACGATCAGTGTGAGCAATGTCACTCACGACAGTAGGGGTAAAATCAAGACCGCGCGCTACAATGGCAGGTAACAACTGGTAACGTCCGGACGGACCATATATCGGTTGCAGAGCAACCTCGCGGGTGAGCGCAACATGTTGACTCGATTGTCGATTCACGGCGTCGCCGTCGTCGCGGCGGCACTTCTGGCCCTCGTTCCAAGCCTCGTAAACGCGGCGCCCCCCAACCCACGGCTCGAACGGGACCTCGTCGCCCTCACCAACGTGGATCGAACGTCAAACGGCCTCGTCTCCCTTATCGAGAACGACCCGCTCATCGGCGTCGCGCGCGAGCGCAGCGACGACATGGTGAACCGGAACTATTTTGCCCATGAGATTCCTCCCGATGGCACACTCGTCTTCGATCTCATGCGGGATCGGACGATCGCCTACCTTGTCGCCGGGGAAAACATCGCGTGGAATACCTCCGCGGAAGCCACAACGGTTCAACGGGCGCAGCAGGACTTCATGAACAGCCCCCTTCACCGCGCGAACATTCTCCGCGATGATTACAACTCCATCGGGGTCGGCGCGGTTCAGGGCAATCCGCGGACGATGTACACGGTGCTCTTCATGAGGGTCGCAGATGGGTAGCGACCGTCGCCGCCGACTGCTCGTTGCCTCCGTCTTTCTTGTTGCCTTGACCCTCTTCGCTTTCACCATCGCCGCCGCCTCAACGCTTCTCGCCGAAACGCGCGCATTTGCCGCCGTGGTTCCGCGTGGACCCGAGGCAAACGTGCAGATGCAGGCGGCCAACAACACGATCGAGACCTCTGACGCTGGATCCCTTGAGTTCGTCGTCAACGGTGTGATCGGTCGCGCACTCAACATCCCCGGAACCTTCTGAGGGAATGCGGCGCTGGAAGCCGCTTCAACCGCAAGAGCCCGTCTGAATTCAGACGTAAAGCGCCCATCGCATAAGCCGTGGACTGGTCCGTAGTATATAAATCAGCGAGGGAACCCGAAGACTCCGCGCTTGGGGGCTCACCTGGCAGCAGCCGCACGTGTTCTGGAAGCAGCGCCCATCCTCGAAGGCAAGGAAATCGGCAAGCGCTACCCCTTCGGCGATGGCTGGACCGATGCGCTGCACGGCGTGAGCTTTGCCATTCGGGAGGGCGAGTTCGTCTCCATCATGGGTCCCAGCGGCTGCGGCAAGAGCACCCTGCTCCACATCGCCGGCGGTCTGATCCCGCCCTCCGATGGCGCGATGTACGTCGCCGGCAGGGACCTCATCACTCTCTCGGACCGTGAGTTGGCCCGCTTCCGTCGCGAGCGGCTGGGCTTCGTATTCCAGTTCTACAACCTGATCCCGACTCTGACCGCCGTCGAGAACATCGGCCTACCCCTCCTGATCGGGGGGGAGTCCCTCGAAGCGCACCGTGATCGCCTGCTGGACCTCGCCGAGCTCTTTGGGCTGCGAGGACGTGAGGAGCATCCGCCTATCCGTCTTTCGGCCGGCGAGCAGCAGCGCGTCGCGCTCGCCCGCGCTCTGGTGATGCGTCCGTCCATCGTCCTTGCGGACGAGCCCACGGGGAACCTCGATTACAACAACAGCCGTGAGATGTTGCAGCTATTGTGGGAGTCATGCGTCAACCTAGGACACACGACGCTGCTGGTCACTCACGACATCCAGGCCGCGCGTTACGCGGACCGGGTCTACTTCATGCGCGACGGGGAGTTCGTGGACGAGCTCGCCCTCGGACGCCAGGAGGTGCACACTGATGTGGGCCCCATTATCGCTCGCTTACAGAAGCTTCATCTCTAGCCCGCTCCGCGGGGCGGTGCTGCTGGCAGCGGTTCTCCTCGGCGTTGCGAGCTTTAGCGCCGTTCAGCTCACGAACGACGCCATCGGTCGTGGCGTCGAGCAGTCTTGGTACGCGACGGTGGGGCGCGCCCACCTCTACGTGCGAGCGTTCAACGCGGCCGGTTTCCCAGACGCGGCCGTCGCCGCCGTGCGCCAGCAGCCCAGCGTCAGAACGGTGGCGCCAACTGCTCGCAAGTGGGTGTTCTACCGCACGACGGACCGGCGCGGGTTCATCGAGCTGATCGCCGTGGATCCCATAGCCGAGCCACTGGTGAGAAGCTATCGCCTCGACGCCGGGCGCTTTCTCTCGTCCGATAGTAGGGGCGTAGTCGTCCGATCGAACTGGGCCGCCCACCACGGACTCCGGGTTGGCGACAGCTTTGAGCTCATTACACGGGAGGGGCTGCGCTCCTTCGACGTCGCTGGACTTCTGAGCGACGACGCGGCGGGCATCGCGAGCTACGGAGACGTCGTCCTCGTGCCAATGAACCTCGGCCACGAGAGTTTTGGCCTGGAGAACCGTGTCGACACCTTCGCGGTGGTGCTCGCCAGCGAGTCGTCGATTCCTCAAGCGCAGCAAACACTCCGCGATCTGTTGCCAGGCGGCCTCTCCGTGGCGACGGCGCCCCAGGTTAGGGCGGATCTCGAGCAGTCCGTCAGGGAGCTGGTAACGAACCTCTCACTGTTTGGGGCGCTCGCCCTATTCGTCGCCCTGTTCCTGATCCTGAACACTGTCGAGATGATGGCCACTAGCCTCATGCAGCAAACGGGTCGCCTTCGCGCGGTGGGCGCCACGCGTCCGCAAATATTCGTGTACTTCCTCAGCAGCGGCCTGCTGCCGGGCGCTGTCGGCGCCGTTCTTGGCGCCCTCGCAGCCTATGGCCTTGCGCTGGGACTGGGGGCGTGGGTAGGCCAGGTCGAACGAGTCCGCATCGCAACCATCGAATTCTCCCCCGGGATCACCGCGGTAGGTATAGCGGCCGGCCTCATCGCCGTCTCCGCGGCGGCCCTCTCGCCTGCGATTCGTGCTGCTCGTACCAACCCACTGGAGCTGGTGACGGCGGAGGGGGACGCGGAGCGCGGCCGCGCGAGCTGGGCGCTCGTCGTCGCGGGCGTCATTCTGGTCGTTACGTCGATGCTGATCATCGTTGGCGCGCCGACGACACGGACTGGTCGATCCTTCCGGATTCTTGCGCTCCTGCCGCTCCTGATCGGGTTGGTCTTCGCCTCCCGTATCGCGATCTGGGCGATGAGTCATGCGCTGGAAGCGATATTTCAGCGCACCCGTGGGGCGACGAATCGATTGGCCGCGCAGAACCTCACGCGCCACCTCACGCGGACGAGTCTGACGGTGAGCGGCTTCGGCGTCAGCCTGTCGCTGATGATCGCGCTCACGGCGGTGGCCGTCGGCTCCGCCAAGACCGGCGAGCGGTGGACTCACGCCCTTATGCCGGGCGCCTACGCCGTCGTGTCCCCCATAGATCAACCGCCGATCTTCGTTGGACGCTTCACCGGGATCGAGGGTGTCACGAGGGCGAGCCCGGTGAGCTTCATCCAGACCTTGAGCCGGGGCGCGCCCATCCAGCTCGCTTCCGTCGAACCGGATGTGTTTGCGCCCGGGCTCGACTACGTGGAGGGGTCGGCCGCCGAGGCAGCGCGCGCCCTCAGCCAGGGCGGCGCGGCCATCATTCCTCGGACGTTCTCTGACGAACGCCGGCTCCGAATCGGCGACGATCTCTCGGTCGATACCGAAACCGGTCCCGAGCTTCTGCGAGTCGTCGCCGTCGTCGCAAACTCATTTCCGTCGGCAGACGGCGCTGGAAGCGTGCTGATCAGCCGCGGTGACGGAGACAGCCTCTTCGGCAACCGATCGTTCCGCATTCTCAACCTTCAGGCTGGACCTGGACTGACGGCAGCCGAGCTCCGAGATGCCGTGACCGAGATGGCGGAGCGGTACGGGATGAAAGCGACAACCGCGCGCGAAGTATCCGACCAGGTGGCCGTGGCGCTGCTTCGGCTGCTGGCGCTCTTCGGGGCGCTTGTGGGGATCGCCGTTATCGTCGCCGCGTTAGGCACGGCCAACACCATGATCATGAACATCGCGGAGCACGCTCGCGAGCTGAGCATCCTTTGGGCGACAGGCATGTCGCGCCGTCAACTCCAGGGGATGGCAGTGACCGAGGCCGCCATGATGGGCTTGATGGGCGGGCTGCTGGGCGCCGGTCTGGGAGCCGTGCTGGCCTGGGTGCTCATCGCCCTCTGGAGCGCCACGGACTTCCAGCCCGAATATAACTTTCCGGTGGAGGCGGCAGTAATCGGCATCATAGTGGCGATCATCGCCTCGGTGCTGGCAGCGATCGCCCCCGCTCGGGCCGCGAGTCGCCTGGACGTAGCTCTGTAGCACACACAACAGGCCCCGGAACGGCCAAAGAGTGGAGAGGAGTCCATGGAACCTAACGCCCAGGCCAGCGCGCTCCGCGACATCGCCGACCGGGCGCGCGGCGCGGTGGGAGCCGACCGCTGCACGATCTACGAGATGGACCGCGCCACGGGCGAGATCTTCAGCCGGGTAGCGCACGGTCTCGCAGAGGGACAGGAGATCCGGTTGCCTCTCACCCGCGGAGTCATCGGCGCGGTGGCGCGCACGGGTCGCACGCTCCGCCTCCGCGACGCATACAACGACCCCCGGTTCGATCCCGCGATCGACCGCCTGACCGGCTACCGCACGCGTAGCATCCTCTGCGTCCCGGTCGTAGATGCGCAGGGAGAGGTCCACGGGGCGATCCAGCTCATCAACAAGCTGGACGGAACGTTCTCCGAGCAGGACGAGGAGACGCTGGGTCCATTGTGTCGGGAGGTCAGAGCGATCCTGGCGCCACCGACAGGGACTGCCCCCTCTCCCTAACCCCCTCCCGGGCAAGGCGGGAGAGGACCGCCCTACCTCCCTCTGCGGGGGGAGCCGAAGCAACCGCCCAAACCGTCACGGGTGCATCCAAGTCTTCATCCGAAGGGCGCGCTGAACTGGTCCCTGTAAACTAGCTGCGGCGTAGCTGAGAGAACGACGATCCAGGGGATGCATGGTCCGCCGAGGGTTCGAGCGGCGGAGTTCCCGCACGGTTGTCCCGTTCCCCGCGCGGGGTCGATCGGCTGGCGGCCAATGGTCGCTCCTGTCTCTTAGCTCGTGGCTGTACTCTTGGCTGTAATGGAAGGGAGCCGCTAAATGGCGGACGAAGAGAGGTGAGCCGACGTCCATCCCGGTGCCGGCCCACTGGTACTTTAGTCCTACTCCCTTGATATTTCGCGGGGTTGCTATACTGGACCGACCTAACAGCTAGGCTCGACGGTTACCCAGAATCGTTCCCTATTCACTGACTTGGAGCGCGCGAGTTCAAATGCGGTTCTTTAGACGAGGCCGATCGCGAGCACAATCGATCGTGGAGTTTGCACTAGTTCTTCCAATTTTCTTTGTCATGCTGTGCACCGCGCTCCAGTTCGGCGCCATCCAATTGCAGGTCTACAGCCTGATGCGCGTGACTCGAGAGACAACCCGATGGCTCGCCATCCATCCAATCACCTTGGATTCCGGCGTCCTTGCCCACGCTCGTGCAAACCCATTGACGCTAAAACCTGCTCGGCTCACCCTTGTTCAGACCGCGCCAGCTTGCACGTCAATTGTTAGCAACCAATGCGTCCCCGACGCAAACAGCGGAGGGCGCGGCCCTAGCAAAGCCATTTCCGTAACGCTGCAATACGACGTTACGGACGTCATTTTCTTTCCCGCGAATATTAGTTTCGGCGGCACCACCGTCGGGATACCCACCGGCCCGCGCACATACAAGGTGACGGTAATGCAGGAATGAAACGTCGCGTTCGGGCCCAAGCACTAGTTGAGTTCGCATTGACGCTGCCTTTGCTGGCATTTTCACTTATCGCCATGTTCCAGTTCATTCTCATCTTCTTTGTGTATCTAAGCGTACTCAATTTGGCGCGGGACGCCGGGCGGTGGGTCGCTGTCCATCCTAACAGGTCGGATAGCACGACGATAAGCGACCTCAGCACGCACCTCCCCAGCAATCTGCAATCTTCGAACATTGACTGGGCCTTTACTCCGCCCTGCAGCACTACTCCTCCTCCTAATTGCCCAAACCGGGCGGCCGGGCAGTCCATTAAGACCACCATAACGTATTATCTCGACAGAACCCCCAACAATGTTGTGTTTCTGCCCACTACTTTTGGGCTTTCGCCGTGGTTTGTCGTGCGAATCCCATCCGGCCCAATCAGATATGAGCTGACGGTGATGGCCGATCCCGATCCGAACGGCTAACTGACCAAAACACCCGCAGTTGCGGTGCAACCAGGGCGAAACAGCTGACTTGTGATGGGAGTAAGTCTCTATGCATATCTTGTCGCAACTATGGTCCCAAACGAGCAACAGGCGCCATTCGGGTCAAATGCTTGTGCTCGCGGTCTTGGCTTTCATGGTCTTTCTCTTCATCGTCGGATCCGGCGTGGACTACGGCTTTATTCTCGTCGAGGACACCAAACTTCAGAACGCCGTAGACTCGGCTAGCCTCGCCGGGGCCCGCGGCATGCGTTACGGAACACCAACCGGAGTGGCTGCGGCTCAGACCGCCGCGGAGTCGTACCTGAACTTACAAGGCTACTCGAGGACCAACCCGGCCGGGACGCCCGACATCATTACATACTCATTCACGACACCGACTCCATCGGGCCAGCTCGACACCATGCAGGTGCAGGTTACACGCAGCAAGCCGACCGTCTTCTGGCGCATTCTCGGCATCAATTCAGTGCCCATCACACGCTCGGCGAGGGCTGTACCAGTCACCTCCAACATCCTCTCGGACGTCGTTCTCGCCTTGGACGAGACGGGCAGCATGAGCTGCTGCGGGGCAGGAACCGACATCGCACAGATGAGAAGCGCCACCCTGAGCCTGATCAACAACCCCAACTTGGGCGTGGCAAATGGTTCAGGGCGGATAGCGCTCGTGCAGTTCAATGGGCTGGAGAACCCGGAGATCCCCTACACATGGGGCCGCGACAATCATGGCCAGAACGGCGACGGCTCCATAAGCGCGGCCGTGGGCGGTAGGACTACACCAACCCAGATCAGTTCCCTGTCCGGCACGTGCATCGTAGCCGCTGGTGGCGCCCATGGCTTGGCGCTCGCTAGCAACGCCGTCTGGTCCTGGGGAGCCAACGGCAGTGGCCAGCTCGGGAGGAGCACCGGTGGCGCGGATACGGGGACCCCTGCCCAGGTTACTGCGCCCGTGGGGCTACCTGGACCAACCTTCCAGACCGTAGATGTCATCTCAGCCGGCGGCCTACACAGCATGGCCATGCAAGGCTCCAACATGTACGTCTGGGGCGCGAACAACAACCACCAGGTGAATAGCAGCGGCACTACAACCATATCAACCCCTATCTCGGTAAGCCTCCCGGGCGGGGCCGTCGCCTCTGGCATCGCAGGCGGGGGCATCCACAGCATGGCGTATTCCGCTGGCACCGTCAGCACCTCCGGCGTGTACACCTGGGGAGGGAACACGAACGGCCAGATTGGCCCCAGCGGCAGCTCGGTCCCCAGCGACCAGACAACCCCTGTCCAAATAACTCTCGGACAGCTTCTAGCCCCCGCGAACGTTGGCGTTACCGCAGTAGCAGCCGGAGGCACCCACAGCATGGCCCTGCTAAGCAATGGCACGGTCAGGACGTGGGGAGAAAACACTGTCGGCCAACTCGGGAACGGCAGCAGCGGGGTTGCAGCGGTAACGGCGGTCCAAACAGTCCCCGGTCTGACCGGCGTGACGGTAACAAAGATCGCGGCCGGTGGCACCCACAGCCTCGCCATGGATAGCCTGGGACGGGTCTGGGCCTGGGGAGAAGGCTCCCAGGGGCAGCTCGGCGATAACACCGCGACGGATCGGCCGTCACCGGTCCAGGTACAGTGGTCATCTGGCTCGCCCACAATGGTCTACATCGAAGCGGGCTGGAACCACAGCCTAGCTATCGACAGCAACGGCCGCGTCTGGGCTTGGGGTTCCAACACCAACGGGCAGATTGGCGACACGACCAACACTCAACGCAACAGGGGTGTCCAACTCTCAAGCTCGAATATTTCGAACATTCAGACCATCGCAGCTGGCGGCAACGCGGCCGACGGAGGTTTCAGCATCGCCACACCCACGTGCCAGCCCGACACCCACATCCTGCTGAACTACACGAGCAACCTCACCACGCTGACGCAGGCAGTCAATGGCCCCTCTGGGGGCTGCCCTGGCCTGCCCGCGCAGCCGCCCTACATACCTCCCACTAGCAATAGCAGCACGTATTACATGTGTCCGCTGGTTTCCCACGGGGGCACGGGCACTTATCACGACAGCCCCCTCCAGGCAGTGTTCAGAGCCGGAGCCTGGAATTACTTCGACACCTCCAACGGCGCACGCGCCGCTGCAAACAAGGTTCTGATCATCGAGACCGACGGATCCTCTCAGGCGCCTGGAATGACAACAACCCAGGGCGAAAACAACTCCATGGCGTCTGCCGCCCGCACCAAGCTCGGCTCGGACGGGATCAACCAGACGGTCGTCGACCCCACCACCCTGAAGGATTCGTGCAATCCGGTGGCGACACCGATACCGTGTGACGACATCCAGATCAGGACGGTCGGCTTCTACGATATAGGCTCGAACGACAGCGCCCTAGATGGCAACGCGGCGAATGGCTACTGGCCGCTCTGTCCGTTCGACAGCTCGCTTTCCAGCCCGTTCGCCGGCACTGCCCCCACCGCGGCCAACCACCCCAACCACCCCGGCAATGGCGCTGGTGTCATTTCCACCACCGACTGGAACAACAACCTGACATCAACTGACAGGATGATGATCCAGATGTCATCCTCGCCCACCAACAGCGCCGGTCTGCACAGTTGCATGTACTATTACCCGTCCAACAAAGGAAACCCGACCGGTCTGCAAACCGCTTTTGACCTCCTTGCCCAGACACTGAATGCCCGTGGTGCGATCATCGACTGATCTAGCCTAAGATCATCCACGAGCCACCGAGGCGAGCAGAACCAGGGTCGGCCCGCCTCGGTGGCTGGTAGCCAAGTAAAGACGGACGAGGGTGGCGAACTGGCATACGCATCCAGCGACTTTGAGGAAGCGCAGACGTAGGGTATCGAGTTCCAAGCGGGCAGCCCCCGACGGCCAGAAGCCAACGTCTGAGGGTGTCGAGCAACCAGTAGGCGGCGCGTGTAGCAGGAGCCGGAACTGTTGGCGGCGAACCGGTGGCTGCTTAACCGGTCAGCGAAACAGGCGTTCTTCAAATCTTTGATCCAGCTCTGGCGCGCCTCGATCCACGTACCTGTTCCCGGGCGAACCGACACCCCTTCGCGAGACCATCGGGCAATCAGCGGCCGTTGGCGGTGCATGATTCAGATGCAGATCCCTACTTGACCTCAGCGAAGGTAGCCGCGTGCCATGACAGTGGTTCCACGGGGTGTCTAGGGTCGACTCCGCAACGCGACTCAGACGAAACTACCCCGAGTTCATGTTGCCCGCCTGCGACCAGGCACCTCTGGCTGGGTCGTACAACTCCGCCGACGACAGATCCCCGTGACCGTCTGGCGAGACGCCGCCGACGATCAGCGCCTTCCCAGACAACAGGCTGATCATGGATGCGTTCGCCCGTCTGACACTCGTCCGGCCGGTCGCCGACCAAGTTCTCGTTTCCGGATTGTAGATTCGTGCGTCGGACGGGACTGTTGAACCGCTCGTGCCGCCGGCCACGAGCACGGTCCGATCGGCTAGACGGACCATAACGAATGCTTGAGTGGCGCCCAGGCCACTTCCTCCCCCGTCCAACCAAGAGTCGGCAGTCGGATCATAGATCATGGAAGCGCCCCCGCTGAGCACGAGAACCGTCCCGTCAGCTAGGAGTATTGCGGCTGAGACCGTTTTCGGCGCACCCAAGATGTCTGACCACGCGTCCGTCGATGGATCGTAGACCTGGGGTGGTTCGTCGCCAGACGTTCCTCCAAGGACAAGAATGCGCGCGTCTCTAAGGAGCAGAGCGGTAAACCCGTCGCCACTGAACGTCGATCTGCTCGCGTTCATGCTGCTGGTCGGCGACCATTGCGCAGTTATCGGGTTGTAGATCTCGGCGGAGGAATTTGACGTACCCCCGACGACTAGGACCCGTCCATCGGCCATGCGCACGGCGGCGTGGCCGCTACGCTGCTCGTTCATCCCGACTGCGCCGGCCCACTGAGCCGTGGTCGGATCGTAAATCTCGATGGCACTCGTCCTTCCACCGGTCACCAAGACCCTCCCGTTCTCGAGAGCGGTCGCGGTGTGATATGCCCTTCTGACTCGCAAGCGGCTCGTCGGAGACCACCCGTTCGTCGCGGGGTCGTAGATTTCGGCGACGTCCGAGGGCTGAACGGATTGGCTCCCCGTCCCGCCTGCGACCAGAATGGTTCCGTCCTGAAGAAGCGTGAGTGTGAATCCAGCGCGTCCCTGACTCTGACCGAACGCTGGGCCAAGGGGGCCCGCGGCTGCGAAACCGAAAACGAGGGCGGCAGGAAGAAGGGCGAACGTGCCGGCCAAGCCCCATGTCCCATCACCACGCGTCCGGCCAGCATTTACGGCCACCATGGCCAACGGCAGAACCATCTCGAGAGTAATCACGAACGCTCGGGAAGCGAGAGTTGCGCGCGAGACAACCGCGGCGACGATGGAACCGATCCAGAACAGCGGAAGCCCAACGAGAAGGGTCAAGACGAGCAAACCGCGCCCGACCCGAGCAAACCCGCTCGCGAACCACAACCCAAGCAACAGAATGAGAATTGGGACCACAACCGCAGAGAAAAGGGCCCCTGCTGCCGAGTCGAAGGACCGGAGCCATGACTCCACCTGCGCCCCGGCTGAGGCGTCGGGACTCATGAGTACCCGGCCGAACGTCCCGATCCCCGCGAGCGAAATGATCCCGAAGAGAACACTGACGGCCAATCCAGCGCCCATGAGAGCGAACGGCGCCCATCGGCGGACGCCGATGGATCGGAGTGCGAGGGCTATCCAGCTCCCAGCTACAATGGCATCCGCCAGGGCGAGGGCGATCACAATGAGATGGGAATCGACCGGGCCGACGGAAGCCGCCGCGATGAGGCGTAAGGCAGCGCCGACGAGTGCTGTGATAGCCATTACGACGAGAACCGGCCGCCAGCCCTGATCAACGGATGGCTCACCGGTGCCCGCTCCCGCGGCACTGGAACCGGTGGGATTACTCACACCGGCTGTTCGTGTCATAGCGATGCCACCAGCGTGCGATGCCTCCTTCGTTAGCCCTGATGTTCTACCATGGGATGTCGCCTACCTTCATTCGCCACGCCGAAATCTCATGGGAAGCAACACCTTCGAGCAGATCGAGGCCACGATCCAGAGGACGGGGAAGACAACACGGCGCGGCGGCTGGCTCGCCTTGCGGCCCGGGGGCTTCACAGGGAGACAGACGCCGAGATGTATCTGGTCATGTCTTGGGGTAGACGATGTGGAACACGCTCGCCGGTCGGGCGATGCTGCTCACGCGCGCTGACCCGCCGGCCCGAGCGGTGGTCGCCGGCGCGTGGGCCACAGTGGACGCGGAGCACGCGGGCGAAGCAACCGGCGTCGAGCGCGTGGTCAGCCGCCGCGCCTCCGACCTTGATCCGAGCGTCAGTCCTAGAGGCTCGAAGAGATCCTGTTCATCAGGTCCCCAATCTTCGGGCCGAGCAGGAAGACCGCCACGATAGCGAGGATGGCGACGCCAGCCAGGATGAGTCCATATTCTGCCATGCCCTGACCCTCCTCTCGCTCGGGCAGCATCCCACGGATCGCTTCACGGACGGACGTAACGACATGCTGGACCATTTGTCTTGATTCCTCCGATCACGATTGACAAAGCGGACAGTAGCCGTGGCACTCTTTCGAGGACCATCGACAAAAGACTCCAGCGATTGTCGCCGCACAACCATGATAGGAGCAATGGGCTGGTACAACAATGGGAGCAGAGTACTACGCCGCGCGTATTGACGGCATGGCCGCACTCTCTCACCTGACTGTTGGTGACGCAGAAGGTGATCAGGGCAAGAGAGCCTGGCCGTCTCGGACTGACGCCACCGCCGGCGCCGGCCTGTCGCGTCACAGCATCCCTTACCGTACGCGCCTCCGCTCGTTAGATAGATAGAGGATTCCAGGATCTGCTTGAGGCGCTGGGCCACGCTCGGCGGCGTATCCAAAATCTCACGGACGATCGCCAGCACCTGGTCGTGTGCTTGAATGACAGGTCGATGCGAGTGGACTCCGCGTCCGCCAGGAGCTCTGGGTCCTTCATCGTGTTCTCCAGCGCCAACCTCAGAGCCGCCACGCGCTCCGCCGGCACGCCAGGCGGGAGAGCCAGCGGCTTCGAGATCGCGAGGGTGCTGCTCGCGGCGCGAATCAGTTGCTTCCGCTCCTCGGTCTGAGGCCATCCTTCGGGGCCGCTGGCCGCTGGCATGATACACTCAGTCCAGGCGCCAATATCAGGAGCAAGCGTATCGTGGCCATCATGTCCCGGCTCACCCTCAAGGAATTTCTTGGCCTGGAAGAGACTGAGCCAGCCAGCGAATACGCGTGTGGGAGGGCGCTCCAGAAGCCGATGCCGAATCGCCACCACGCCGCAATTCAGTTCTTCCTCGCGACGGTGTTGGGCCCCTTTCTCGACCGGACGCGTCTCGGCCAAGCGTTCACTGAGTTCCGCTGCATCTTCGGCCCACCCGGACGGGAGCGGACGTACGTCCCCGACCTAACCTTTGTATCAAACACGCGGCTCACTACTGACCTCCACCTGCACGCGGCCCCCGACCTGGCCATTGAGATTCTGTCACCAGACCAGCACGTGGCGCATTTCTTGGACAAGATCCAGTTTTACCTTCTCTATGGAGTGCGCCTGGTCTGGGTCATCGACCCGGCCACGGCGACCGTGACCGTGCAGGTCCCGGATACAGAGGCGCGCGTTCTTAGCCCTGGTGACACGCTCAACGGCGGCGACGTCTTGCCCGGATTCAGCCTGGCCGTGGACGACATTTTCGCGCGGATGCGAGTCTGAGCCGCGCCAGTGACAGCTCGGCGCGATCTCGTGGCGATCTGTAAATGGGGTGAGCGAATGAAGCTCCCGAAGGATCGAACACGCGTGGGGGAAGTTGCCGTAGAGATCGGGCTGGAGAACACCGTTGATCGTCTTATGGCGCGTCGGGGTCTGCTAAATGAAAATGCGGTTCGCCTCGTGCGATTGCGGGTCATAGCCGGCCGCGGAGCGTTGATGCTCGCCTTGCCACAAGAAGTGGTCGAGGCGGTTGGGATCGACGAAGTTCGCCGAGCGGTGGTCACATATGCTGATAGTCGCAAGGAGGAGCGTGCCGTAGCAGGCCCAGTTACCGTGTCCTACGGCGATCGTTCTGCGACGGTCGACTGTGTTGTGTTACCTCGGGGTAACGAGCCGCTGTTGGGTCAGGTCCCACTGGAACTCATGGATTTGTTGGTGGACTGCGGCCAACGTCAGCTTATTCCCAGACCGGATTCTTCCTCGCTTCCGCTCATCGCCCTGAGGTGATCAGGGCAGGCGATGTCGGCTTCAAGCAGGAGCACACCGGGTCTGGTACGGCAACGGTTACGTGCTGGCGTCCAGGATCTGCTTGAGGCGCTGGGCCACGTTCGGCGGCCTATCCAGGATCTCACGAACGATCTTCCCGTGAAATCATACGCACGTCGATGCACTCTCGGACACCTGCTTCGCTAACGCACTGCCTGGACAGTCTGAAGATCAGCAGCCGCTTGTCGGAAGGCGGCCTGTTTGATGTACGTCTGATAAGGAACTCCCATGGTCGCCGCTGCGCGCTTCACGAAGGCTAGCTGCTCGCGCCCCCAACGAAAATTGACGCGGGCCTCACCAGGCGCCCGGTTGGCCACCTCGCTCTCCGTTTCCTCTTCCATCGCTTCAAGCTCCGCTTCCAGTTCAGGGTCAGAAACCACCGGCTGCATTTCGCGCGCCATACCTTTTCTTACTCTCCTGCCTTGATGCAACTGATGACGTACACTGCTCTGTGCTGCTCGATCCAATTCCAGAACAGCGTGTGCGTCGCGGTCATAGTGACGAAACGGCGGTGGTCGGCATCATAACTGGTGACCCCGCCGAAATACGTAGCGATGGCCTCATCCGCCGTCGTGCCGTGTGCCGCGGTGATGTGCAAATGAGGCGCCGAGCCGGTCTCATGGAAGAAGTGAAACTCGATGCCGCGCTCGGTCGTCTTGACTCGCCGCCTCACACAGGAATTCTAACGCTCTGCAGCGGCATTTCGCCACCCAATTGCCACCAACACCGACCCCTCACAGTGACCGTACGAGCCTCCGCCTTAGATCGAGGATTCCAGGATCTGCTTGAGGCGCTGGGCCACGCTCGGCGGCGTATCCAGAATCTCACGGACGATCGCCAGCACCTGGTCGTGTGGCTTGAATGACAGGTCGGTGCGAGTGGACTCCGCGTCGGCCAGGAGCTCTGGGTCCTTCATGGTATTCTCCAGGGCCAACCTCAGAGCCGCCACGCGCTCCGCCGGCACGCCAGGCGGGAGAGCCAGCGGCTTTGAGATTGCGAGGGTGCTGCTCGCGGCGCGGATCAGTTGCTTCTGCTCCTCCGTCTGCGCGACCTCTTCCGCAATCGGGATATTCGGCAGGTCTGCATGGCGTCCCTTTCCCTGCTGCGCCAGGATAGTCGCAAAGGGCGGGCTACCTGTGAACCAATCCGGGTGCGTGGTCTTGATCGATTCCCAGGGAACGCAGATACCGTTGACCTCACCACTGTCCATGGCCAGGCTGATGTCGGCTGTCCCGGGGTATCCCGATACCGTTCGGATGTTCGCGTTCAGCGCGCCTTTCAATGTAGCTGGGAAATCGTGCGTGTTGGATCCGGGCGCCGTCGTACCGACGATGAACTGCGGGGATCCTGGCTGCAGGAGTTGCTGGAGACTCGAGATGCCCGAGTCGGTCCGCGCCATGCAGAGCTGCGTCTGCACCTGTGTGCTGCCGAGCCAATTGAAGTTGCGTCCGTCGAACTGGACGCCCTCGGCGTTCAGAAGCTGACCCTGGAGCGCAGGCTCCGGAAACATCTCAATCGTGAGGCCATCCTTCGGGGCCGCAGCGTAGACATAGTTGGAAGCCACGATCCCGGTTGCGCCGGGCATGTTTTCGACGACGACGGTTGGGTTCCCCGGGATGTGCTTCGAGAGGTGACGCCCGACGAGGCGCGCGACGACGTCAAAGCCACCGCCTGCCGAGAATCCGACGATCACGCGAACCGTCTTCCCCTGATAGAACTGCGCGGCCGCCGCGGCGGCTGCCGCTGGATCGGGCGTTGCGGCCGGCTGACCAGCCTGTCCCGTCGCCGGTGGCCGCGGCGTGCAGGCGGCGAGCGCCAAACAGAGCAGCAATCCAAGGCCAATAACCTGAAAGCGTGCGCGCACTGTGCGAGCCACCTTGTCCTCCCCGACGAACGATCTCCCATGAATCATACGCACGTCGACACACTCCCGGACGCGTGACGAAAAGCCATGGCATAGTACATCGGCTCCCCGCATTCCACCGCGGGAGCAGCTAGAGTTTGGATGGCGATCAACCCGCGGAGACGACTATGCGACCACGGACGAAGTCCAGCGTGCGGTGGAACCCGGTCCAGTATGACAGCAAGCATGGCTATGTGCCACGGTATGGGGCAGACGTGCTGAAGCTCCTGCAGGCACGGCCTGGCGAGCGGGTGCTGGATGTGGGCTGCGGGACGGGGCATCTCACCGCGCAGATCGCCGAGTCGGGGGCGCGGGTTGTGGGACTCGACGCTTCCGCGGAGATGATCGAGCAGGCACAAATCCTCTATCCGTTGCTCGAGCTCGTCGTGGCCGACGCGGCGAGCTTCTCCTTCGAGGACCCATTTGACGCGGTGTTCTCCAACGCCGCCCTTCATTGGATCAACGCGGACGCCCAAGGAGCCGTTGCCGAGTGCGTCGCGCGAGCCCTCAGGCCTGGCGGCCGCTTCGTCGCCGAGTTCGGGGGGAAGGGGAATATTCGGATCCTGGTCTCGGCCATACGAGAGGCGCTCGCCGATGCGGGCTACCCGGCCGCCGAGGACCCGAACCCCTGGTACAACCCGAGCGTGGGTGAGTACGCATCGTTGTTGGAGCACCATGGACTCGAGGTCACCAGCGCCGAGCTTTTCCACCGCCCCACGTCGCTCGACGGCGGCGAGTCGGGAATCCGCAACTGGATCGACATGTTCGCAACAGACTACCTGCTACACGTGCCGCCCGAGGCCCACGACGCGGTTGTCCAGGGCACCGAGCTTCGCTTGCGGGGCACCATGTACCGTAACCGCACGTGGATCGCCGATTACCGCCGCCTGCGCGTCGTGGCCGTGAGAGAGGACGCCTGAAGGCGTCAGGAGCACGGGATGATGGGGCTCGATGCCTGCGAGGAGTTGAGATGGACCTGGAGCTAAACGGGAAGACCGCGATCGTGACAGGCGGGTCCCGCGGCATCGGCAAGGCGATCGCCCGGGAGCTGGCGCGCGAAGGTGTGGACGTGGCGATCGTGGCGCGCACGGAGGCCACGCTGAAAGCGACCGCAGACGAGCTGGGCAAAGAATCCGGACGACGGATTCTCCCCGTCGCGGCGGACACCGGCTCGGATGAGTCCGTGAAAGCGATGGTGGCCCGGGTGGCCAATGCCTTCGGCCACATCGACATCCTGGTGAACTGCGCCGCCCAACCCGCCGGTCAAGCGCCCCCGCCGAAACTCGCCGAGATCACGGACGACAACTTCTGGGCCGACGTCAACGTCAAGGTCATGGGGTACATCCGCTGCGCGCGTGAGGTGGCGCCCCACATGCAGCGTCAGGGCTGGGGACGCATCATCAGCATCGGAGGCCTCGCCGCCCGCCAGGCGGGGACGCCGATCACCAGCATCCGCAACGCGGCGGTCGTGGCGATGACGAAGAGCCTGGCCGACGCCCTCGGCGAGTACGGAATCAACGCGACGGTGGTGCATCCTTCCACCACCCGCACGGAGGCGACACCGGGCGTCGTGGAGGCGCGGGCCACGGCTCAGGACATCTCTCTCGAGGAGGCGGAGAAGCAGCTCTCGTCCAGCCTGATCGGCCGAATGGTCGACGCACGCGAGATCGCCTACGTCGTTGCCTTCCTCGCATCGCCCAAAGCCGTTGCCATTAACGGCGACGTCATCCCCACCGGCGGCGGCGTCAAAGGTCCGATCTACTATTAGAGATCATGTGATACGAGTACTTGGCAGTGCTCACACAATCGGGCAAACTGGAGCGTTGCGAGCCCGGCCGCCTGGCAGCCGTGGCCGATGAGCGCCCCTGAGTGGAGGAGGGAACCATGTGCGCGGTGACCGCGATCGGTAACGAAGAGATTCTGATTTCGGCGGACTCCCACGTGTCGGAGGACCCGGATTTCTGGGTGAACCAGCTTCCGAGCGCCTATCGCGACCAAGCGCCAAAGTTCCCGCCCCGACAGCTCGGGCAGGGCTTTCAAGCTCAGCCCGGTGGTTGGGACCCGAACGAGCGCATCAAGGAGATGTCGACCGACGGCGTCAGCGCCGAGGTCCTGTTCCCGACCCTGGGGCTCAGCCTGTTCGGGTTGGACGACGCCGGCCTGCAGGAGGCGTGCTTCCGCGCCTACAACGATTGGCTCATCGACTACTGCAGCACCGCGCCAGATCGACTGGTCGGCATCGCCTGTATCGCCATCTACGACGCCGACCACGCGGTCAAGGAGCTGGAGCGCTGCAAGAAGGCCGGCATGCGGGGCGGCATGATCTGGCAGGCGCCCCATCCCGACCTGCCCTTCCATTCCGAGCACTACAACACGTTCTGGGACGCGGCCCAGTCACTCGAGATGCCGATCAGCCTGCACATCCTCACGGGCCACAACTACAGCAAGGGCGGTCTCGAGCGTCGCGGGCCGGGCGTGGAGCACTACCGCGGCAGCGTAAACCTAAAGACGGCGGAGATCGCGAACGCACTGTTCGACTTCATCTTCTACGGGATCCTGGAGCGCCACCCGGGCCTGAAGCTTTCGATCGTGGAGAACGAGATCGGCTGGATCCCGTTCTTCCTGCAGCAGTGGGACTACTACTATCGGCGGTTCCAGAAGACGAACCCGCTGCCGATCACCCAGGAGCCGAGCGCCTACTTCCGCCGCCAGATCTTTGCGACCTTCTTCAACGATGCGGTGGGCGGCCACAACCTGGAATGGTGGGGCGCGGACAACTGCATGTGGTCCAACGACTTCCCCCACCCGAACTCGACGTGGCCCAACTCGCGCCAGGTCATCGAGCGCGACCTCGGTGATCTGCCAGCCGACACGCGAGCGAAGCTGGTGCGCGAGAACGTGGCTGGCCTCTACGGTCTCCAGGTCGCCGCGGCGGTCTAAAACAAACCGCAAAGAAGGGGGGGCTGCATTGTCGTGCGGCCCCCTCTTCTTTGCGTCAGTTAGGAGCTACTCGCCGAAGAACTTGCCCGGGACCGGCACGCCGGTGATGTGCTTGTTCGCGGCGGACTCGCCCGGCAGCGGATCACCCTTCGGGTCGATGCGGCTGTCGCCCGTGTGGCCGGGCAGATTCGCGCCGCATCGCAGCAGGACCAAATTGCGGTCGCCGGTGCTCTGGAACCAATAGTAGGCGCCGCGAGGAATCGTAATCCCCTCGTACTGCTTCACCACGGTCTTGTTGTCGTTCTCGTCGAAGAACGTCGCCTCGCCTTCGAGGATGATGAAGGCATGATCCTCGGCGAGATGCGTGTGGCGCATTCTCCCCGCCCTCGGCGTACACCTTTATGGCGATGGACATGAGGTCCGTGCGCGAGACGAATTCGGTTGTCCGTCCTTCGGACAGGAGCGGCGTCTTCAGCGAGAAAACCTGCGCCTTCGGTCGAGTCCCAACAGCGGCCATACCAGCATCTCCTTAGCTCAATGAAGCCCAGTGTAGACCGCGACCAAGACCCCGTCAATCGCGTTTGCAACGGTCTGAGCTATGCGGCGGAGCGACGCACGAGGCGCTGCAGCTTCGTGGTCAGAGCCACGACCCTCGATCGGTAGTCAAATTGGCCAGCCTGTCCCTGCGACGGCTCGTCCAGAAGACTGTTGATCACCGACAGCAGGTCCGTGACCTCGAACGGCTTGGCAATGTAGGCGTCGGCGCCTGCCTGCTCGGCAGCTCTGCGCGGGTGGCCGTCGCCGCTTGCGAGGACCGTCGGAATGTAGAACCCGCGATTCCTCAGCTCCGCGATCAGCTCGCGCGCTTCAGCGACGGTGGGGGCCGTGTCGCACAGCATGACGTCAGGCTTGAACCCAGCGCTCACGACGCGCAGGGCGGCGAGCGCATCGGGCGCCACGTGGGCGCGGTAGCCCGCCAGACGAAAGACATCGCGCAGCTCCTCGCGAAGCACACCATCGTCATCCACGATGAGGATCCCCCGACGCAACAGCTCCATCGGCGTCAGGCCGCGGCTCGTTGGTTCGAGTGACCACCGCGTAGAAGCCATGTCTTGACACGAGCCCGTAGATGAGCTGGGGCGAACGGCTTCGTCAGCAAATCGTCCGCCCCCTCTTTGAATGTGAGCTCTGCGTCCTCATCACCACGCTCGGCGAGCGCGATGATGGGCACGTCGAAAGTCACGTCGCAGCAGCGAAGCAGCTTGATGACCTCGTGACCATCCATCCCCGGCATAGTCAGGTCGAGAAGGACCAAATCCGGACCCTCGTGCATCGCCTCTGCGAGCGCCTCCACTCCGTTGCTGGCCGTGACGACATCGTGATGATCATGGCATAGGATGGTCCGTATCGCCTCGCGCACTCGCACATCGTCGTCGACAACCAGAATCGTGAAATGACGGGCCATCGACACCACCCCGCGTGAGGTCCCCTCAACCTTTTATCAACGTCCAGGGTACTGGCGCCATTGCGCCCGGTTGCGTGCGGGTAGACAGACCGCCCAGTGGCGTAAACGACACGGTGTCAGTCCTTCGGCCTCACGAAATGAAGACAAGGCCTCCGCGCTATGAGTGGCGCGGAGGCCTTGTCTTCGATTGACTCAACCCCAGGGGCCGAGAAAGGACTCGCCGCCGAAGGTGTCGCAGAGGGGCTGGACTGTGTCTGGCCAGGCGTTCGGGTCAACGGAGCGGCGCTCCGCCCGGGTGCGGGTGCGCCCGTCCCAACCCACCTGCTCCATGTAGTAGTAGAGCTGGATGCAGTGGCCATCAGGGTCGAAGCAGTGCGCCGAGTAGTCGATGCCCGGATAGAGCTCCGGCGGAATGAGGTTGGTCTCGACCCGCACGCCGTGCTCCCGGAGGAATGCGACGGCGTCTTTGAGTTGCTGGTAGTTGGCGACCTGGACGCCGAACGACATTGACGACGTGTGGTCGCTCAGGCCAAGGCGGTCGCGCCAGCTTCGCGGGAAGAGCGCCAGTGAGTGGTGCTCCGTGTTGCAGCGAAGAAAGACGCACTTCTCCCCCTGCCACGTCACTTCCTCAGTCACCACGAAGCCGACGTTGTCGATATAGAAGTCGCGCGACCGCGCGACGTCCTCGACGAAGATGTTGACCGGTCCGTGCTTCACCATTCGAAAGGGTCGCCCCAGCATGATGCCGCCGAGGTTGTAGATCGCCGGCATGTTGTCGACGTATCGGAAGCCGGAGTTGGTCGCGACGCCGGTCGTTTCTAGGGACTCGTTGACTTCCTCGAACTCCGACTTGCGGGGCAGGTCGATCTTGCCCGCCTCCGGCCGTCGGTATTCGGCGGGCTTCGAGCGGCCGTCCCAGCCGATCTGCTCGATCCCGTAGTACAGCTCGTTCGTATGACCATCTGGATCGAGGAAGTAGGTCGCCCAGTTCGAGCCAGCTCCGTCGCGGCCAATGCGCCCGATCTGAATGCCGCGCTCGATGAGATAGTCGATCGCATCGACGGGCTCGCTCAGGCTCTGCGTCTGCCACGTGATTTGGTTGATCGTGTTGTCGGGCTTCATGTGCCGAGCAGCGTTCGGGTTGGCCCGGGCGCGGGCTTCGACTGCGTCTTTGCTGAACATGGCGAACGCATGGTGGTCGCCGCCGAAGCGCATGAAGTAGCCAGCGCCCATCGGGCCCTCGTCCGAGATCTTGAACCCCAGGAGATCGGTATAGAACCGCGTGCACTCCTCGACCTTGCTGACGTTGAAGCCGAAGTGGCCCAATCGCCGCACTTTGAAGGGACGGTCCAGGAGGACCCCACCGACGTTGTACTTTGTCGCGACCTGAATGGCCATCGTCTCGCTGCCTCCTGCGCCTATTTCGCTACAGGATAGTGCCGGATGGGGTTTTTCGCCATTTCGTGCGCGCTCGCCCTATTGGGACGCCCAAACGCGGATGATTCCTGCGATGTTGAGCGGAAGCGAACTCTCGAAATTCTCCCACGTTCCGTACCTGGGCGCCAGCTCCGCGCGAGCGGCCGCGACCATTTCGTCCGTGTTGTCGCCAAGTCCTCGGGCGCGCGCGGAACGGATCGCGCTGCCAAGGTCGAGCACGAAATTCCGAAATGCCGTCACGCTGGTCTTGTCGCCGAGCTCGCCGTGGCCGGGGATGAAAACATCGAAGTCGAAACCTTCCACCCATGCGATCTGGTTGACCCAGGCGTCGACGTTGACCACGCTCTGGAGGTCCCGAAAGGCCATCTCCCGGACCGGAATGAAGTCGGCCGCGTGCATGATCCCTCGCGCGGGGTAGTAGACGATCAGGTGGTCGTCCGCGTAACCCACGCCGGCGTTGTACAGATGGACGATGGCGCCTCCGAGCTGGATCTGCTGATGGTCAGTGACGAGCATCGTCGGGACCGGGTGTCGCGGGCTGTTGAGCGCAGCGAGCTTCTCAGCCGCACGCGGGGTCCCGACGAGCGTCGCAGTGTCTGCAAAGGTGTCGCCACCGAAGGCGTGATCCGAGTTCCCGTGGGTGTTGACCAGGTACACAACCGGCTGGTCTGTCACCGACTTGATCACCGCCTTGAGCAGCTCAGGCTCGCGCGGATCAGGCTGACCGATCGGGTCGGCGAGGATGACTCCCTCACTGGTGACGATGAACATCGTCGTGTAACCGCCGTACTGCCACGCGTACGTGTCCTCCGCGAGGCGGGTGAGCTGCGCCAATGGCGACGGAATGACGGCTGGTCGCTGCTGGGCAAGGGAGGACGTCGCAGCAGTGGCGCCAAGAAGTACCAGGCTCAAAAGAAACGATGCGATCAGAGATCCGATTGGGCGAGGCAAGGGTTTCCTCCACAACTGAGTTGCGTGCGAGGGTGACGGCTCATCATACGACGAGGGATCCCCCTCCGAAAGCGCCAGGCCCGGGGCACGTGAGTCGGGGCGGGCTCTGCGCTTGGACGGCAACGCAGCAGCACCAAGTTCAACGCTTCGCATGCCGAGTAGAATGGATGCTTGCCGAAATCAACCCAGGATCGCCAGAGGATCCTACACGTACGCGAGCACAGGAGGAACGACCATGGCAGCCCTGCAGGTTGGAGATGCAGCGCCAGAGTTTGAAGCGCTGAACGACAAGAACGAGACCGTGAAGCTGAGCGACCTTCGTGGAAAACGCGTCGTCCTCTACTTCTACCCGAAGGACAACACGCCTGGCTGCACCGCCCAGGCTTGCGGCTTTCGCGACAGCTACCCAGCGATTAGCGAGAAGAATGCGGTCGTGTTCGGCGTCAGCCCGGACAGCGCCGCGTCCCACACCAAGTTCCGCGACAAGTTCGAACTGCCGTTTCCGTTGCTCGTGGACAAGGACCACGCACTTTGCGAGGCCTATGGCGTCTGGCAGTTGAAGTCGATGATGGGCAAGAAGTACATGGGCGTCGTTCGGAGTCATTTCGTCATCGACGAGAACGGCCGCCTAGCGGACGTCCGCTACAACGTAAAGGCGACAGACAGCCCGACCAAGGCGCTAGAAGCTCTGGGATGAATGTGCCCTCCGAGAGCATCGGGTGTTGGACCTAAAGCCGCTCGCCTAGCCCACTGGGTTGCGGGTTGGTCATAGATTTGTAAGAATGCCCGCCGTTGTTGCTCTTAGAGTGTATGCTGGTAGAAGGCGGGAGGGTGAGAGCTGTTGTGCCTGCTTCGTAACGTTGTCGCCTTCGTTCTTGCCGCGAGCGTCGGCTTATCGAGCACAGCGGTTCTTGCGCAGCTCAACAGCGCCACGAGCTCCGGGCTTGCTCCTTCTGGAGCGCTTCGCGTCGCCCTCCCGACCAACGACGGCATCGTCTCCGGCGATGCCTCCGGCGGCCAGCCGATCGGTATCGGCGTCGAGCTCGGCCGCGCACTCGCCGAGCAGATCGGCGTCCCCGCGGTCTTCAACCGAGTCACGCCTCTGCAGATGGCCGCGAGCCCCGGGAGTTGGGACGTTGGCTTCCTGTCTGCCGCGGTAGCGACGACCGAGCGACTGCCCATGACGAATCCATACATGTATTACGACCTGACCTATTTGGCGCGCGCTGGCGCCGCTGTGCAAACCGCGGCCGAGGCCGATCGGGCAGGCGTGCGGATCGCTGCCGTGGCCGGCAGCGCCGAAGCGCAGTACCTGTCCCGTCAGCTTCAGAACGCCACGCTTGTCAGTGCCGAATCGTCAACTGCCGCCTTTAGCCTGCTCGCCGTCGGGTCTGCAGACGTGCTCGCCACCAGCCGTCCGTTGGCGCTGCGGTTTTCTTCGGCCCTCGTCGACTCACGAGTGCTAACGGACGCGTTTATGCCGGTCGCCCAGTCGATGGTCTTGCCAGCCACCAACGCCGTGTGGATTGCCAACGTCAATCAGTTCGTCGAGCAGGCAAAGGCGTCAGGACTGGTCCAGAGGTCGATTGCACGCGCGGGCATCAACGGCGTGAGCATCCCGGCCTCACTCAATACGTCTAGCTCCGCGGGCACCTCTGGGAGACTCGGGCAGTTCCTGATCTTCGCCGATCCAGCTCCAACTCTGGCAACAACCACCGCGACCCCCACACGCACCACCATCGCCCAGGGCGGCATGCCAACGAACAACACGCCGACGCGCACCAACCCTATCCAGGGCAGCATCCCAACGAGCACTCTGGTTCCTGTGCCGACCCGACAGTTCTTCTCCCACGGCGGTGGCGGCGCCCCGACACTGACACCCACGCTCTCGCCGACGATCACCAACACACCGACGATCACCAATACGCCAACGATTACGCGGACCCCGACCCCAAGCTCCACGCCCGGCCCACTGACGCCGACGGCTACAATTGGCCCGTCGGTTGCACCAACCCAGACGCCCATCTCCGCCACGACACCGACGGCGACGAGCACCCCGGCCATCGCGCCAACCGCGACGACGACGAACACCCCGGCCATCGCACCAACCGCGACGTCCACGTCGACCGTGCCGCCGCCAACAGCCACGGCGCCCGCAACGCCAACGCCGACGGTGGCTGCATCGCCAACGGCGACTGCAACTCCATCGCCCACGCAAGCCGCGACTCCAACCACGGGGCCGACGGTCAATCCGTCTCAAATCGGACCGCGCGGCATCACCGTGGGGCCCGATGGCAATCTCTGGTTCGCTCAGTCCACTGCCAATAGGATCGGGCGCCGCAATCCCACAAGTGGTGTCACGACCAGCTTTACCATCCCAAGTGCAAGCAGCTCACCGCAGTACATCACTACCGGACCTGATGGCAATCTTTGGTTTACTGAAGGTAGCGGACGACGAATCGGCCGGATCACCCCTGCCGGTGTCATTACGGAGTTTCCAATCCCCTCTTCGGGCAGTCCCACAGGCATCGTGTCCGGACCGGATGGCAATGTCTATTTCACGATTTCAAACTCGAATGCCCTCGGCCGTATCGACACCACAGGCAACATCACGGAGATTCCGGTTCCCCACCCGAACAGCTTCCCGAACTCCATCACGGTGGGGCCGGACCAGGCCCTGTGGTACACGGAGATCGGCGGCAACCGCATCGGGCGAATGCCTACGAACGCAACACCCGCAAACCCGCAAATCACTGTGTTCGACATTCCGTCCGCAAACGCGCAGCCGACGAGCATCACGAGCGGGCCGGACGGAAACCTGTGGTTCGTCGCGGCGGGACTGAACCGGATCATCCGGATGACGCCTAGTGGCGAGTTCACCCAGTTCGGAATTCCAACCGCGAACTCAGGTGCGCAGGACATCACCGTAGGCCCCGATAACCAGCTCTGGTTCACCGAGCGGACCGCGGAGAGGCTCGCGCGAAGCGACCTCAACGGCCAGATCGTTGAGCAACCGCTCCCCGCGGGCTCGGGCCCCCACGGCATCGTCGCAGGTCCGCCAGGCGACCAGGCATTGTGGTACACCGCGTTCACCGGCGGTAGGATCGGACGCATCTCGACGGACATGAGCCAGGTATCAGAGTTCCCGATACCATAGGCGGAGAACAGCTTTCGGGGCGCACCGGCGGGATTCGGTAATCAGTCGAGCCTAGCGCAGCCGGTATGCCATACTTCCATGCCGCCAGAATACCGCGTAGACCTAACTTCACTGTGCATGGACTGATCCTTGGTGCCGATCGGCCTCGTCCATAGTCTGTCCACGTCCACGCCAGACTACGTCATCGGCGCCTTGCTCCTCATGGTAGCGGGGATGGTGGTCCTCGCCGTCGGGCTGGTGCGATATCGTAGGGCCTTTCTGAATCGCGTGTCGGCCGTTGTCTTCGTCGAGCTCAGCGCATTTGCCATGTGGCCCCTCTCCGAACCGACGGTTCCCGCGTTGTTCCGTTGGGTCGCGATGGCTCTGGCCGCGGGTGCCCTTGTGACGTACATCCTGCAGAATCGGAACGATGCCACGGAGCCTGGGGACGAGCCGGGCCGAGACGGACGGATCCCGCTCATCTACGCCGGCACCGCCATAATCCTCGCCGCGGTCCTGCTTTTCCACGACCTCGGCGGCTACTCGGGCCCCCTCGTGCTGACTTGGGAGTCGCCCGTGCTCACCGATGGCTTTGCGAAGGCCTTCAACGCGGGAGAAAACCCGCTCAGCTACACCGCAAAGCGTCTCCTCTGGGACGACGGGATCCTGAGCGCCGGACACACCAGCCTATTCTTCGGCGCGCCGGCGTACGCACTCATGACCACCACGGGCTTTTCCCCATGGAACATGCGCGTCTCTGCCGTCCTGGCAACACTGATCAGCATCTACGTCGTGTATCGGTTCAGTCGGCGCTTCTTTGGTCCGACGGTCGCAGGAGCGCTCGCGGTCCTGCTCGGGCTGAACGTCTGCATCCTGTACTACGGCCGCTACGGCAGCTCACCCGCGGGCACAGTGCTCGCGACGCTCCTCGCCTTATGGACCGTGTGGATCTTCCTGGACGCCAGGGAGCCCAGGTGGTGGATGGCTCCCGTATGCGCGCTGTCGCTGTACGTTGCCACCCTCCAGTACTCGCCGGCTCGGCTCGTGGTACTGATCTTCCTGGGCTTCCTCTTCGCGGTAGCGGCAATCCAGTGGAAACAACTGCGCGGGCCACGTATCGCTGGACTCGCCGTCATCGCGCTCGCCGCCTTCGTCGTATGGCAGGTCGAGGGGCACTTCAACGCCCAGAGCTCCCTTCTCGCCGCGCGCGGGGAGCAGTACTTCAGCTTCTTGAAGCAGCCGGAAAACGTCGACTCATTGTTCGGACGTAGAATGCTCTCGCGACCCATGCGCGCGGACGAGATGAAGCTCGAGGATAAGATCGAGTTGCTCATTCAAGTCGTCCGAACGACCATTCCGCAATATTTGTCGGTCGTCGGACCGTCTCTCCGCCCGACGGCGCACGGGGCGGTCGTTGGCGATGATCCGCCACGGCTGCAGCTCTACTTCGCACCCGTCGTGCTCTTCATCGCGTGGGGCCTCGCCCATTCGCTGCGGCGCGTACGCTCATGGAAGCATCTCAGTCTCCTTGCATGGGTGGTGGGAGCCACGGTGCCCCTGCTGCTCACCAACCGAGTCGACTCACACCGGGCCGTGCTCCTCACGATACCCCTAATGATCTGGGCAGCGCTGGGAATTTGGGAAGCCGCGCGCGTCATGCGAGCGGCGGGCGTCTCTCCCGCCATCCAGCACGTGTTCGCCGTCAGTCTCGCGCTGACGCTGGTCTACAGCAACATCAACATTCTCTACTACACGCAAGTGCCGCAGGCGGAAGCGGGCAAAACGCTCGACGAGGTGGCACTCGCTGAGCCGGGTCCGATCGCGGTCGGCGCCCTGATGAACCATCGCGAAGTTGCCTGGGCGGACTTTGCCCTGCTCGAGCGCCAACGACAGGACCCAAACAAGCGGCATCAGATCCTTTCGGAGGGGGTCCGCAACACCCTCTCCGACGACAATCCGACCGCCGAGGGTTACGCGCGGCAGATGCTGCGTCTGCTCGAAAACACGACGCTCTTCCTCGCGCCGGCGGAAAGATTCAGGCGGGCGGCTGGCGGCTTCCGGGCGGAAGGTGCGCGGGTCGCAGAGGTAGGAACACCCGCGTTCCGCATCCTCCGCGTGGACGCTGGCGAGGCGGCGACCGGCGTATCGGATTCGCGGCTCTCCGCCGCACAGGCCGCGGCCGCGTCTCCGGCTTCACTCCGATTGGACGACGGACCCCAAGTCTCCCTCAGCGAGCTCACACCATTCGACGTGGAGTACGGCTTTTCTGCCCCGAGGATCGACAAAGCCTGGGAAGATTCGCCAATCCTGATGGGGACCGTGCGCTACGAGCGAGGCATTGGCGTCCACGCATGGGCCCGGTTGCGCTACACGGTCCCGGAGGGGGCGAGGGCCTTGCAGTCCGTCATTGGCCTCCAGGACGACGTGCGTGGGTGCGCAGTGGCGTCGGTGACCTTCGAGGTGCGCGACGAGCAGGGGCAGATCCTCTTCAACAGTGGGCTGGTCACGAACAACAACCCCGTCCGCGCCATGCAAGCCGATCTGCGCGGCGCGCAGACGATCACTCTGGAAGTGACGGAGGGCGGGAACGGACGAGACTGCGACCACGGGAACTGGGCGCTTCCCTCCTTCCTTCTGTCAACCCCGGCTCTCAACTCCGTCGACAACGCCGAGTGACTTCGCGCTGATCAGCTCGCGCGGAGCGTCTCTCAGCGATGCGCTCGTGGGGAGCGTCAGCCCGACCGCGCGGATGTGGTGCGTCGAAGGCTCGGCGCCTGGTGGCGTGTCTCCGCCCTGAAGGCCCTTGACCGCCTCGATCAAGTAGTTGCGGATCATGGTGATCGCGAGGTCGCTGGAGCCCAGGTGCTCGCGGGATCGATCGTGGATCGCACCCTGGCTCTCCTGGATCCCGCTGTCCTGCATCGCCAGGCCTTTGATGCCAGTGAACGATCTACCGCTGCGCTGGAGCCCTCGGTCGATGTTGTAGTCGTTGCCTTTGTTCAGGACCGTGCGGTCGGTCCCAGGGACCACCTCAGCGTGAATGTCGTCCCAACTCAAGTTGTGCGCCAGCTCCGCCTCCGTGAGGGGGCGCTCTGGATGCCAGTCGATGCTGTAGACCATGCAGCTCTCGTCGTCGATGGGCACCCAGCCGTGAAAGCCGATCGACCCATCCTCACAGCGGGGCGTGATCATCTTGTAGAAGGGCATAACGAGCTGGTTGACGCGCCAGGTGGTGTGGCCGTCGGCGAGCTCGCGGCCGTGGCCGATGCTCATGCCGAAGTCGTTGGGCGCCATCTCCATCTTCTGGGAGGCGGCGCCAGGAACCGCGGTCATCCCCCGATGGAGGAACGAGAGGTGGCTCGGATCGAAGCCGCCCTCCAACGCCTGGAGCCAGTTGCTCTCCTGACGGCGCCGACTCACGAATCGATGAGACTCGGGAACGACGGTCCACTCGAACTGCGGCAGGCCCTGCTGCATCTCGGGCGGGCCAAGGTATGCCCAGACGATTCCGCCGCGGTCGCCGCACGGGTATGCAGTGGTCTTGATCTTCTGCTTGAAGTTGCTCTCGGCGGGCTCGTTCGGCATGTCGACGCACTGGCCGGTCGCGTCGAACTTCCAGCCGTGGTACACGCAGCGGAGGCCCGCCTCCTCGTTTCGCCCGAAGAACAGCGATGCGCCACGATGCGGGCAATGCTCGCCGAGCAACCCCGGGCGTCCTTCGCTATCGCGAAACGCGATCAGCCGCTCCCCGAGCAGAGTTACGCGTAGGGGGGCACAATCCGGCTCGGGTAGCTGCTCCGAGAGCAGAATTGGCACCCAATAGCGCCGTATCAGCTCGCCCATCGCCGTGCCTGGGCCCGTCTGCGTCAGGAGCTTGTCGGCTTCGTGTTCGGTCATCCCGCACCACCTACGTCGTCAGGCCTATTAGGTACTCCATACAGCTCTCTGACGCAAGTCGCGCTCCGCCGACACAGCCGCGCAGAGGTAGGCTGAGAGCACCCGATCTACCGAAGCGCTACTCCAACACCCAAGCCCAAATCGCAAGAGGTCTTGAAGCTTTCAGCGCGAGGCAGCTCCGAAAGGGATTACTCTGTTTGAATTCAAAGCGTCGGGCAATCGCGGCGTCCAGCAGTCTCCGTGTACAATCCGCCCCGCAAACGCCACTCGCATGGAGGTACCGGTCGATGGAACCGAAGGAGCTCTTTCACACGAGCAACAACATCATGAAGCGGCAGTTGGAAAGCATCTGCGGCGACCTCACCGACGAGCAGGTCCGCTATACCCACGAGGCCGTGGACGATCGCGGTCTCAGCAACGTGGTCGTCCATCTCTACTGGTCCATCGGTAACCGATCGCGGGCGCTCGTCGGGCTCGATCGGGAAGCCCCACCCGATCCCCCACAGACAACGGCCGAGCTTCTCGCCTTCATCGACACAGCGCACAAGCGCGCGGCTCAGTACATCGATCAGATCACCGAGGACCACCTGAGGGCCGTCGTGACGCTGCCCTACGCGGAGATGCCAGGCGCCACCGCGATGCTGGACGGATTCGCCCACGCGTTCCGCCACGTTGGTAACGTCCTAGATGCACGGCACCTTGGCGGCTTCGAGACTCACGCGCTCGGCTAAACCGAAGATGCAGTCAGCCTTTCAAGGCCACGCAGAGCTCCCAGGCGTTCGCCTCTGGTACACGGATACCGGCGGCGCTGGGGTGCCGGTCGTGTTCCTCCACGCCAATACGGGCAACAGCGAGAGCTGGGAGAAGAACACGCCGGCGTTCATCGCTGCTGGTTACCGGGCGATCGCGTTCGACCGGCGCGGATGGGGCCATAGCGTCGCGGACCGCGCGAGCGGACCGCAGCCGGGCTCCATTGCTGGTGACCTCAACGCCCTCGTGGATTTCCTGGGCTTGGACCGATTTCACCTCGTGGGTATCGCTGGGGGCGGGTACGCAGCGTACGACTACGTGCTGTGGCATCCGGAGCGGCTCCGGAGCCTCGTCGTCGCGGCCACCGGCGGAGGCATCAGCGAGGAGGAGTACGGCGGACGGGTGCGTATTCCCGGCTTTACCGCCTTGCCGCCGGAGTATCGCGAGGTCAGCCTGAGCTACATCGCGACCAACGCCGACGGCCTCGAGCGATGGCTCCACATCCACCACCACTCCCAGCAGGAGGGAGCCCCCTCGCAACCGCTCCATGGCGAGATCACATTCGCGAAGTTGGAGACCATCACGATGCCCACGCTGATGCTGCCGGGCGGCTGCGACCTGACCACACCCCCGTACATCATGCGGGCACAGAAGGCTCACATGCCGAACGCGCAGTTCATGGTGGTCCCGGAAGCCGCGCACTCCGTGAACTGGGAGCAACCCGAAGTCTTCAACCGGACCGTGCTCGACTTTATCGCCAAGCACTAGCCGGTCCCGCTAACAGCCGCCGGCACGCCTACAGCGAAAGCACGTCAAAGATGTCCTGAACCGCGATGGTGAAGCCAGGCAAGGCATCGCCGAGGTCCAAATTGTCCGCTCCCGCGAGCACGATTGGGACTCGGTCGGGGCGAAAGACCAGGACGGATTCGGGCGACGGATCCACGAGCAGCGCGACCTTCACCCCATGGCTGACGAACCAAAGACACCGCTGGACCAATTGATTGACGCTCTGCCCGGGGGAGACGATCTCGACTGCGATGTCGGGGGGGGCGCGGAAATCGTTGGCGATCTTTCCGTCCGAGTCGCGCGGAATCCGTTCCCACTGGTAGACGGCCACGTCTGGCACCCGCGACAACCCAGCATAGGTCGTGCGCAGCTCCGTGAACGCCAGTGCGACCTTGTTTGGCTCCGAAAACCGGTCGAAAATCTTGCCAATCGAAAGCTGAAGTCGCGCATGCTTGCCTTGCGGAGGCACTTTCTGGGTCACCATCCCGTCTTCGAACTCGAGCGCCGGTTCTTCCTCGGGGAGCTCCAAGAACTCCTCGAGGGTCAAGCGCCGCTGCTGTATCGCCATCCGGGTCCATCCTCGGCTTCAACCACATGCCAGCGGGCTAAGCCCCGTGTCCTGGGCAGGTTCTCCAACGAACATCGTACATCCTTCGTCCAAATGATCGGCTATTTTTTCTGGCGCAGCACAACAGCGGATCGGTGATCCTGTGCGAGGAAACGATGAACCTCTCAGGCAGGACCTTACAAGCGGAACACATCGTGATGAGGCAGAGGCGGCGAACCAGTCAATCGAGCAGGCCTACCCTCCGAGGTTCGAGCGACCTGGCCACACGCAGAGCGTCTTCGTGACTCCCGTAACGTTGGTCCCACTCAGCGTGGCAACCGCATAGCAGGTGGGAATACCACTCGTGTCGTCGGTCGCCGTCGTGGTATTCGCAGCCAGGTCAACACGGCGGAGGGGGGCGCCGTTCATCGGCTGGGCGAATAGCACCAGACTTGTGGCGCCTCCAGGCGCGGTCCAGCGAAGCGTTGTCGTCGTGGATTGGTTGAGCTGAACGCGGAACTGCGCTGCCGCGCTCGTTCCTCCGCCTGTGTTGGGGAACAGGCACAGCGCGTCTGAGTTGCCCAGGACACCGCTGGCGCCCTGCGCGAACACTGCGTAACAGTAGACGGGATCGGGGAGCGCGTCGTTGTCGCTAAAGGACACGGCATTGGCGGAGACCGAGGCGCCACCAGTGGGGGTGCTGAACCCGCTCGTCAGCGAGAGGCGCAGAATCGAGTACCCCGTTTGGAGCGTCCCTCCGAGCCAGGTCAGATCGACGGAGCCGGTCCCCAGGGTCAAGCCGCGACCACCGATGGTCGACGTTCCTGGCTGAGTCGCAGTCGGCAGCGCTGTAGGAGTCGGACCGCCGCTCGCTGGATTGACCGTGATCGTGCCGACCATCCCCAGGCTCGAGTGGAACGCGCAGAAATAGTTGAATACCCCAGGATTCGCGAAGGTGAAGGAGAAGGACCCTCCTTGCGGCAGAGAGCCGTTCCACACACCCGAATCGCTCGTCGCCGTGTGCTCGACGCCTGACGAGTTGGTCCACGTCACCGTGTCCCCAGCGTTGATCGTCAGGGTGGCAGGGCTGAAGAAGTAATTTTGCGCAGCAACCGTGAAGGTGGCAGCGTCGGCAGTGCCGGAGCGCCAAACTGACGCCAAGGCGACTGCGACGAACGCGACGACGACCGCGACGGTCCAAAGAACGGGACGGATCATGACGTCCTCCTTCAACGGCGCTCCGCGTGCTGCCGCGGAGGTGGCTTCACCCGACCGCTATACGTCGTCCGCCGCGTTCCGGATGCGCCTTAGGCAGTACCCACGAGCTCGACGTCGAAGATCAAGGTCGAATCACCGGGGATGGGACCGCTGCCAGACGCGCCGTACCCCAGATCCGGGGGGATGATCAGTCGGCGCTTACCGCCGATCTTCATCGTGCTGAGACCTTCGTCCCAGCCGCGGATGACCTGCCCATGTCCGAGAGGGAAGATAATAGGCGTGCCACGGTCGAACGAGCTGTCGAACTTCTCCCGGTTGCTCGCCAGCCAGCCCGTGTAGTGAACCATGATGTTTTGACCGGGAAGTGGAGTCGCCCCAGTCCCCTCGGAAATCTCGATGTAGCGAAGGCCGCTGGCGGTCGTCACCTCCGGCCCCGTCACGTCGGGCATCGGAATCGTAATGGTCGGGCCCGGTGTGGGCACGCCCGCCGTTGGGCCTACGGTCCTCGGGACACGATACCCCGAGTTATCGCGCCCTCCGCTGCACGCAACGGCGAAGACAGCAAAAGCGCTCAAGAGAGCGACAGCACAAACGAAGGTCCGCATTCAGTCTCCTCGGAAAGGTTCGGGGCGATTCACGACCCATTGGTGTTAGGTCCGCCGAGCCGCTAGCCCTCGGGGATGGCCTCTTCAGCAGGCACCGTACTGGACGGTGGAAGCTCGCCCAAACGACCGTTCGCGCGCCGCAGCCGCTGGGTGAGGAGAGCCAGTAGTCGCATACAAACGGCGCTGGAGCTCTCGAGAAGGTCGAGGAACGGGTCGCTGGGAATGAAGTACGCAGTGCACATATTGATGGATATGGCGGTGCCAGAGCGCCGCTCGCCGTCGAGCACGCCCATCTCACCCAGAACTTCGTTCATCTTGACGACGGCCAGGAACGTCTCGCCATCTTCTCCCGAGGCAGCCACACGCGCCGCACCGGCTGTAATCAGGTAGAGACCGTCGGGTTCATCTCCTTCACGGAAGATCACCTCTCCCGGAAGGAACCGCGACTCGTGACCCGCGGAGAGCGCCGGGCGCAGAATGTCGAGACCTACGCCGGAGAACAACCAGTGATCGTGCGGAGCGAGAACACTTTCAGCCATAGAGCCGCATTTTCGCCCCGGGATCAGCCGATGTCAAGGAAAAACCCTGTTGGGATCGTACGTAATTCGGAAATGAGCGGCAAGGACTATAATTTGCAACCTTAACCCCCTGCGGGTGCGGCCATCGGGCAACTAAGCGCCACTCTCCGTGAACGCGGCCACCGCCTCACGCTCCAGCGCGAGATCATTCTTGACGCCCTGGAGTCGATCTCGGGCCACATCGCAGTGGACGACGTTTACCAGCTCATACACGCCCGCTTCCCCCAGGTCAACGTCTCCACGGTGTATCGCACCCTCGAGCTCCTGGAGCAAGAAGGGCTCGTCGCCCACACCCACATCCACGACGGCGTCGCCAAGTGGCACCGCGCCGAAGAGGCGCAGCACCAACACCTCGTCTGCGAGCGCTGCGGCTCCGAGATGAACTTGGATCTTTCCATCCTCGAGCCCCTGGCGAGCGAGTTACGCGACCGCTACGGCTTCCACGCCCACTTTTCGCACTTCGCGATCATCGGCTTGTGCCGCTCTTGCCAGGAGACGAAGTCGCCCTGAGCATGCCCGGCGATTTGTCACCCGCTACGCTGACCGACTAGACTCAGCGCCGATGGTCAACACTTCTGAAGTCGTTCTCCTCATGGGGCACGGCACGCGCGACGCCGAGGGAGTCGGACACTTCGTTCACCTGCACCGTGCGATCTGCGCAGCCGCGGTGGGCCGCCGCGTCGAGGCTGGGTTCCTGGAATTCGGTGGGAGCCCGATCCCCTTCATTCACGACGTGATCGATCGATGCGTTGATGAGGGGATCCAGCGGATCCTCACGGTGCCGATCCTTCTGCACGATGCGGGCCACAGCAACCACGACATGCCTGCGCAAGTGGACGGGGCGCGGGCACGACACCCCGCGCTCGACGTAGAGATGGCCGAGGCGTTGGGGATCAACCCTTCGCTCCTGCAGATCCTCGAGGAGCGCATCGCCGATGTCGACACCTGTCTAGGAATGCGCGCGCCGCAAGATACTTCCATCCTCCTCGTCGGCCGTGGCACGACGAACGACAGCGCCAACGGCGACTTCTTCAAGGTTGGCCGCCTGCTGTGGGAGCGGAACCGGTTCGGCCTGGTGGAGTGCGCTTTCGTGAGCCTGACCGAGCCGTCGGTGCCCATGGGAGTAGAGCGCTGCGCGCGCCTCGGAGCAAAGCGGCTCATCGTGGTTCCGTACTTCCTCCACACCGGTGTGCTGGTGAAGCGCATAGCCGATCAGGCGCGTGACACCGCGACGCGCTTTCCCGATCTTCAGCTTGGCTTGGCCGATCCCATGGGTGTGCATCCGAACCTCGTTCGGCTTATCCTGGATCGGATCACGGGTCGGTGCAGATAGTTCCCGTGCTCGGTCCCAGGGGACGCGGTGCAAGGCGATGAGTCGAGATGCCAGGACGCTCGTCGAGCGACACGCACTCCCACCGGACGAGATCGAGGCGCTGAGCATACGACGGCTCGAAGCAGCGGCCGGCGGTCTCGACCGATGGACGACGGACGAGCGAGTGGTTGCACTGCGCATGATGTGGGCCGCGGGCGACGCGGGAATCGCGGAACGGATCCGGATCCACCCGGAAGCAATCGAGCGCGGGCTGGCAACCCTGCGCGCGGGATGCGCGGTGTGCGTCGACGTTCGCATGGTGGAGATCGCGCTCGACCGTGGGTCGCTGGCGCGACTCGATTGCGCGGTGCACTGCCGCATCGACGCACCCGCGGTCGTGGCTGAGGCAAAAGCGAGCGGGCTCCCTCGGGCGGTGATGGCGATGCGGGCTTTGGCCGCACAGGTCGACGGCGGGATAGCCGTGATAGGCACGGCGCCGACAGCCCTGCTCGCGTTGCTGGACATGCTGGACGCGGGAACGGTCCATCCCGCGCTGGTGATCGGGACACCGGTGGGGTTCGTCGCGGCCGCCGAGGCCAAGGCCGAGTTGATGGACCGCGCGGTGCCATTCATTACCATTGAGGGAACGCGGGGCGGCGCAGCCATGGCCTCGGCGGCGACCAATGCCCTGCTCCAACTGGCAATCGCCCCGACGCGGCGCGAAACGTGAAGAGGGAAACTTGGCAGAGCCTGCACTGGTCGAGGACGAAGAGTATCGGGCGCCTAACCGCCGCGGCATGCGCACGGGGTTCACAACAGGAGCCTGCGCCACAGCCGCCGCGAAAGCCGCGACCCAATCCCTCCTCACAGGCACGGCGGTCAGCGAGGTGACGATCCACCTGCCCGCCGGCGTAGATGCCACGTTCGCGATTCATCGTTGTGAGCTCGCCGAAGATGCATGTCAATGCTCGGTCATCAAGGACGCGGGCGACGATCCGGACGTTACCCACGGCGCTGAGATCTGCGCGGAGGTGCGCTGGCGCCCCGAGCCCGGCCTGGACCTCCGCGGTGGTGAAGGCGTGGGTGTGGTGACGCTCCGTGGTATCGGTATCGAGGTCGGCGGACCGGCCATCAATCCCGTGCCACGTCGCATGATTCGCGAGGCCGTCGCAGACGCCGCCGGAGACGCGCTGACCCAACGAGGTCTCGAGGTCGTCATCTCGGTGCCGCGAGGCGCTGAGCTAGCGAAGAAGACGCTCAACGCCCGCCTCGGCATCCTGGGCGGCATCTCGATCCTCGGGACGACGGGCATTGTGCACCCATGGTCGACGGCCGCTTGGCGCGCAAGCGTAGAAGAAGCGATCGACGTGGCAGCCGCCAACGGTCAGCAGCACGTCGTGCTCACAACGGGCGGCCGCAGCGAGAAGTACGCGATGGCCGTCCTGGACCTCCCCGAGGTGGCGTTTGTGGAGATGGGGATCTTCACCGGACGTGCCCTGAGACGGTGCGTAGAGCGCGGCGTAGAAGCCACCTCGCTCGCCGGGATGATCGGGAAGTTCTCCAAGCTAGCCCAGGGGCATTTCCAGACCCACGTGGCAGGGAACCAGGTTGATCCGCCCTTTCTCGCCAACGTGGCCGCGACGTGCGGTGCGTCGGACGAGCTACAGGAACAAATTCGTGGGGCGAACACGGCGCGGCACGTGCAGGAGCTGGTCCAAGCCGCTGGACTCGACACGTTTTTCGATCGAATTGCCGACGTCGTGGCTGAACGCAGCTTCGACGAAGCGGGCGGCAAGCTCTCCGTGGACGCATTCCTCTTCGACTTCAACGGCCGACTCCTCGGCCGCGGCCACCGCGCAACCGCGGAGCGACGCGATGAGTAATGGCCACGTCGCCGTCGTCGGGATCACGGACCAAGGTCCGACGAGCCTTATGCCGGTCGCTCTTTCGCTTGTCGCGGAGGCCCAGGTATTGTGCGGCGGAGAACGACACCTCGCATTCTTTCCAGAGCATCCGGCCGAGCGAGTCGTGATCAAGCGAGACGTGAGCACGCTGGTCGAGCGGTTGCGGTGGGAGACGCGACCCACGGTCGTGCTGGCCTCTGGAGACCCTTCTTGCTATGGGATCGGCCCACTCCTGACGGACCGGCTCGGGAGTAATCGTGTGAGCATCCTGCCGAACGTCGGGGCGGTGCAACTCGCATTCGCACGGCTCGGGGTCGCTTGGCACGACGCGGCGATCCTCAGCGCCCACGGGCGCCCATTGAACAGCATCCTCCCTGCCGCGCTCATCGCCCGAAAGGCTGCGATCCTGACCGATGCGTTGAGCACCCCGGCCGCCATCGCCCGCGCGCTCCTGGCCGCGGACGATGAGGACGCGCAGACCGACGTCTTCGAACACCTCGGAGGCGAGACCGAGCGGCACGTCTCGGGCCGCCTGAGCGAGCTCGTGGATCAAGAGTTCGCTCCTCTCAACATCATGATCGTCCGCCGCGATCAGCCGCCACGACCGTGGCCGCTGGGGCTACCAGAAGGCGCCTTTGCGCACCGGTCAGGCATGATCACGAAGGCGGAGGTCCGGGCCGTCACCCTCGCGGCCCTTCGACTGCACGAGCGCGCGGTGCTCTGGGACATCGGCGCGGGGTGCGGGTCAGTCTCGATCGAGGCGGCCGCCCTCCTTCGCAACGGGCGGGTGTGCGCCGTGGAGCGCGATGCCGAGCAGCTCGCGCACCTGGAGGCGAATCGTGGGCGGTTTGGCGCCGGCAACGTGTGCGTTGTGGCCGGTGAGGCGCCGCAGGCGCTTCTGGACTTACCCGATCCAGACGCGGTTTTCATTGGCGGCAGCGGGGGCCACCTCAAGGAGATTCTCGACGCGAGCGCACGCCGACTCCGACCAGGCGGTCGCGTCGTGCTGAATCTGGTTGCGCTGGAGCACGTGGCCCAGACGAACGAATGGGCTCGGGATCAAGCGTGGCGATTTAGTGCGTCGCACGTTAGCATCTCTCGCTCCGTGGCCACGGCGGGATTGACGCGCATGGAAGCGTTGAACCCCGTGTTCGTCATCACGCTGCAATCCCAAGGTGGCGCGGAAGCATGATTCGAGCTGGAACGCTCTACGGCATCGGCGTGGGGCCCGGTGATCCCGAGCTGTTGACGCTCAAGGGCTTGCGGCTGCTACGGGAAGTTCCGGTCGTGTATGTGCCGATCGCCCGTGCGGGGGGCGACAGCTACGCTCGATCGATCGTTGCAGAGCATCTGGACCCCACGCGCCAACACATCGTGGAGCTGGCCTTTGCTATGCGCAGCGACATCACAGCACGAGCCAGCCGTTGGCGCGAGGGCGCGCGCATCATTGCCGAGCATCTGCGAACTGGCGCCGACGCGGCATTTGTGACCGAGGGCGACCCGATGCTCTACAGCACGTTCGGGCACATCCGCGGGGCGCTCGCCGACGAGATGCCCGCGGCGGGCGTCGTCGTCGTGCCTGGCATCTCGTCCGTGCAGGCGGCAGCCGCGGCTGCACAGTTCCCGCTGGGCGACGGCGACGAGCGCCTAGCCATCTTGCCAACGTGCTACGAGGGCGATGACCTCCGGTCGACGCTGAAGGCGTTCGATACCGTTGCTTTGCTCAAGATCGCGAGCTGCTTCGACCGGACCGTGGACTCACTCGAAGAGCTCGGCCTCGCGGATCACGCGGTGTTCGTGTCGCGCTGCGGTACGGCCCAGGAGGAGATCATTCGGAACGTACGCTCGCTGCGCGGCAAACCGCTGGACTATTTCTCCCTACTCCTCGTGCGACGGGAGTCGTGAGGTGGCAGCCGTGAGGGAGGGACGCGTGTACTTCATCGGCGCTGGGCCCGGCGCACCTGACCTGATTACCGTGCGTGGACACGATCTCATCGCGGAAGCCGACCTGGTGATCTTTGCCGATTCATTGGTCGATGCCCGCGTCTGCTCCAATGCCCGACCCGAGGCCGAGGTGCTCGGGAGCTCGACCATGACCCTCGAGGAGATGACTCAGCGGATGATCGACGCGGCACGCGACGGCAAGATCGTTGCGCGCCTCCAGAGCGGCGACCCGGCGATCTACGGGGCGGTGCACGAGCAGATGGCTCGTCTGGACGACGCTGGCGTTCCTTGGACGGTAGTGCCGGGCGTCAGCTCCGCTTTTGCCGCGGCAGCAGCGCTGGGGGTCGAGCTTACAGTGCCACGAGTCGCACAGAGCGTCATCATGACCCGCATCTCGGGCCGCGCCAGCCCCGTCCCCGAAGGCGAGGACCTAAGAGGCCTTGCCGCCCACGGTACGAGCTTGGTGCTATTCCTCAGCATCGCGCACATGACGCGCGTCGTGAAGGAGCTGCTCGCAGGCGGCTATGCGCCGAACACGCCCGTCGCTGGCGTGTACCGTGTGAGCTGGCCCGACGAAGAGGTCATTCGCGGAACGCTCGCGGACATCCGTGCCAAGGTGCGAGCGGCGAAATGGACCCGCCAAGCGTTGATTCTCGTCGGCCCAGCGCTCGCACAAGACGAACAGGATGGGCAGCGCTCGCGGCTGTACTCCGGTGACTACACACACCTCTTCCGAAAGGCGCAGAAGCGCCGCCCGCGAGCGACGGCAACCAGCGAAGCAGCAGCAGACGCCCACGGATCCAACAAATCGGTTTCGCCCACAAGCCGCAGCGGCGCGCCCGAGCCCAACGGTGTGGGCTGAGCCGTAGAAGACTCCCAGAAGCACGATGCGTGGATGAGTGCCATGCCCAAACCGACGCGTGACGGCCTCGCGATATTTGCGGTGAGCCACCGTGGCTCACTTCTCGGGCGCCGAATCCAGGCACGGCTCGACGGCGAGCTCCGGATCCCCGAGCGCTTGCTGCTGCCGCCCGAGGGCACACCGCACAACGACTCCTCGGGGTTGCGCCCTCACCCTAACCCTCTCCCAGAGGGAGAGGGGACCAGAGATGAGGTTCTCCCAGAGGGAGAGGGGACAGGTCCATGTCTGTTCGGCCAAGACCCGGCAGAGACTTCGGGCGACGGGCGCAGGTCTGTCGTTCCTTATCCCGAGGGTGGCATTCGTGGCGCGCTAGGCGACGCCTTCGTCACCCGCAAGGGGCTGGTCTTGATACTGCCGGTCGGCGCGGCGGTCCGCCTCATCGCGCCGCTGCTCGTCGATAAGCACTCGGATCCGGCTGTGGTCGCGGTCGACGAGGCGGGCGCGTATGCCGTCTCGCTCGTCTCGGGCCACGAGGGGGGCGCGAATGAGCTCGCGCGGAGAGTCGCCGCGGCGATCGACGCGGAGCCCGTCATCACAACCGCGGCCGAGGCGCTCGACACGCTGGCCCTGGACCTGCTTGGGAAAGACTGGGGCTGGTCTATCGAGAACCATGACGGGCTCACAGCGGCGAGCCTAGCGGTCATAGACGGCGAGCCGGTCGGTGTTTTTCAAGACGCGGGCGAAGAGGACTGGTGGGACCAGGCACCTACCAACGTGGTGCGATACGACTCGCTTGACGAGCTGCATGCAGCTCCCCTTGCAGCGCGCCTCGTCATTTCCGATCGGCTGCACACTGATTCGACAGTGGTCCAGGGACCATGTGTGGTGTACCGCCCGCGGACGCTGGTGATCGGAGTAGGCTGCGTTCGGGGAGCCACTAGACAGGAGATCGAAGCTCTCGTAGGCGAGACATTGACCGGGAACGATCTCTCTCCCGCAAGCGTCGTCGGGCTCGCAACGATCGACGTCAAACAGGACGAGCCGGGGATCCTCGAAGTCTCGGAGCGCCGAGGCTGGCCGCTCCGATTCTTTGGCTCCGTGGAGCTTGCCGCTATCGAGCTACCCTCTGGGATATCGGAGGCTGTTGAGCGGGCCGTGGGCGCGCCAGGGGTGTGCGAGCCGGCGGCGCTATTGGCGGCCGGGCCCGGCGCTGCGATGGTTGTGCCCAAGGTACGCACTTCGAGGGTAACTGTCGCCGTAGCCCGTGCAGCGTCACGTCGTTATCCTGACGATCTTGCCGCGTCGCAACGCGGCGCCATCAGTGCCGCCCTTTCCGCCAGCCACACCCGTGGCCAAGGACAGGGGTTGCTAAGCGTTGTTGGGATCGGACCGGGGGCCGTGCAGGAGCTGACGGATCGCGCGCGCAAGACGTTGGAAGAAGCCGAAGCGATCGTCGGGTACAACGGCTACCTCGACTACGTGCGCCCGTGGCTGCCGACGAAGACGTACTACGGTAGCCCCATCGGCGATGAGATTGAACGCTGTCGCCTGGCGATCTCGCTGTCGCGACACGGCCAGCCTGTGGCACTCGTTTCGAGCGGCGATGCCGGGATCTATGGTACGGCGGGCATCGTGTTCGAACTGCTCGCCGAGGACCGCGCGGAAGAGGAAGCCGATCGGGTCCAGGTGGTGGCAGGGATCTCCGCGGCAAGCACCGCGGCTGCTCTCCTCGGCGCACCGTTGATGAGCGACTTCGCCGCGATCAGTCTGAGCGACCTCTTGACGCCGCGAGAAACGATCGCGCGGCGTGTCGAGGCAATCGCGGCCAGCGACATGGTCGTCGCGCTCTACAACCCTGCGAGCACGCGTCGGCGGGAGCCCCTCGCCGCAGCCTACGAGGTCTTGTGTCGGTACCGATCGCCAGACACGCCGGTTGGCATCGTGCGCAACGCCTCACGGCCTGGCCAGCAAGTCACGATCACCGACTTGGGCCACCTTGAAGATCATCCCATCGACATGCTGACGATCATCGTGGTTGGAAACAGCGCAACCGTTCGCGTTGGCAATCGCATGACAACACGTCGAGGTTATCAGGTCACTCCCGAACATTCGGTAGAAGCCGGGGCGCGGTCAAAGCCATGAGGAGCATCGTCGTCGGAGGGGTGAGCAGCGGCGTCGGAAAGACGACGATAGCCTGCGCCCTGATGGCCGCTTACCGGCGACGGGGACACCGCGTGCAGCCGTTCAAGGCAGGGCCCGACTACATCGATCCAAGCCATCACTCGGTCGCAGCGGGCACAGAATCGCGCAACCTCGACAGCGTGCTCGTCCCGCCCGCCAACCTGCGCACGCTCTTCGCGCGATCGGCAGGATTGGCGGACATCGCCATCATCGAAGGAGTGATGGGCCTATTCGATGGACGGAATGACCGAGGCGAAGAGGGCTCGACGGCCCAGATCGCGAAGCTCGTCGGCGCGCCGGTCGTCGTCGTTATCGACGTGGCCCGAACGGCTCGAAGCGCGGGCGCCATCGCCCTCGGCTGTGTACGCTTCGACCCAACGGTTCGGATTGTCGGATTCATCCTCAACCGAGTCGCAAGCTCCGCGCACGCTCGATCCGCGAGCGAAGCGATCGAGTCCGCGACAGGTCTCCCCGTCTTGGGCAGCTTCCCGCGAGATGCCGGGTTCACGCTGCCCGAGCGACACCTCGGCCTCGTACCGACGGCCGAGTCGGTCCCAGGGAGCGAGTTCATCGGCCGGCTGGTTGACACTGCCGAACAGCATCTGGATCTCGATCGCATCTGGGCGCTCGCGAATCGCGCTGTCCCAGCCACCGTGAATGACCAGGACACCCTCCTCCGCTCGGCCACAGGTTCGCCCGAGCAGGGCGCTCGCCCGGATTTCGTCGGCCTTACCTGGGACACGCCCGACCTCTTCCCGACCGAGCGGGTTTCGCGCCACGCCACCATTGCCGTGGCGCAAGACGCCGCCTTCAATTTTTATTACGCCGACAATCTCGACCTGCTTCGGGCATGGGGTGCCGAGCTCGCCCCCTTCAGCCCGCTCGATGACGCTCGACTCCCCGACGGGACCCAGGGCGTGTACCTGGGCGGTGGATTTCCTGAGGTCTACGCCGAGCAGCTCGCCAACAACGCGGTGATGCGCGCATCGCTGTGCGATGCAGCCGCGGCTGGCCTGCCGATCTATGGGGAGTGCGGCGGGCTCATGTACTTGGGAGACACTCTCACCGACTTCAACGGGAAGCGGCACGAAATGGCTGGCGTGCTTCCGCTCAACTCCATCATGCAGCGACGGCGGGCCACACTCGGATACCGCTCTGCCACCGCCTTGCGTCCGAGCCCACTGCTGCCGTCCGGAGCCCAGACCATGGGCCATGAGTTCCACTACTCGGAGCTCTTGGCCCCCGTAGCGACGGGCCGTGCTGCCTACAGACTCACAGAGAGGGATGGAGCCGAAGAGGGGTACGCCAGAGGAAACATCCTGGCCTCATACGTGCACCTACACTTCGGCAGCGACCCGGCCATCGTCCAGCGCTTCATTGCCGCCTGCGCCCGCCAGCAACCAACGGTCTGAGAAATCCGCTCAGGGTAGTTAAATGTGACCACAGAATCCAGACGGTGATTTCGAATGACGCCGAATACCAGCGTGCCCTTGAGCGCGTGCCGCGGTCTGGATAGTCTTAAGCGGCGGATCAACTCAGCCCTCGCCCTCGCTGGCGTCAAACAGGTAAACTCAGGCATGACGCTCGCATTCAAGCACCTCATCACTGCATCGGACGGCGACGCCGAGATCGCCGGCAAGGGACTTCGCGTCTACACCGTGCTCGGCCTGTACGAGATGGGGGATAGCGCGGAGTCCATCGCCGAGAACTATGACGTGCCGATAGCGGCCGTGTATGAAGCCCTCGCGTACGCCGCCGATCATTCCGACGAAATGGAGGCCATCACGCGAGCCGACCTAGAGGCCGAGCAACGGATGCTGGCTCGCATGCCTGAGCATGTTCGGAGGATGGCTGAAGAGGGGATACAGGAGGGCGAGCAGGCTCGTCAGCAGGCAATTCGAGGGGCGAACGAGGCCCGCCGTGGTGCCGCTATATCTTGATGACTGTTTCATCGACAAGCGAGTGGTCCGTCAGCTTCGAGCGGCGGGCCACTCGGTTTATGTTACATCGGAGCTTGGTGTCTACGGACAGGACGACGAGCCCCACTTGGCGAACGCAACGCGCCTGGGGGCCGTCCTCGTAAGCCAGAATCGAAAGCATTTCGAGCCGCTCCACTATCGCTGGGAAACGGAAGGACGGCGCCATACCGGCATCCTCGTTACGCGCCAGTTGCCGGTTGGCCAAAAGTTCCAGTGGGTGGAGCGAGCTGGACGTTTGCTGACGCCTGATCTCGCCGACAACCAGTTGATAGACCTCGCCATGTTCTCCACCGAGGAGAAGGGCCTCACGTTCGTTGTCAGCCTCGCTCCGTAGGGTCCGCACTCCGCAGGTCTACAGCCGCTGTAGACCAGATCCCCAGCGTGGCCGCAACCCCCGTGGCCCCTGCCGCCATAGGTCAACCGACGATTCGGGCGCACCGTCGCGGGCGCTCGGGCGTGCCGTGGACCCAGGAGCAGTCCTACGCGGTCGAACCTGGTAGGAGGTGAATCTTGCCCTCGCCCGCGACAACCCCGAAGTCGCGCAAATCCAGCGTCATGACACGGCCACCGCTCCGTTCGGCGCAGGCGACGACGGACGCGTCAGCGAATCCGAGCGGAAGGTTGTCGTAGCGTCGAACGAGCGCACGAATCCGTGGAAGGTCATGCTCTCCGCAATCGACGGTGTACGCGCCGGTCTCCAAATCGCCAAGGAAGAGATCGAGCACGCGTTGACCGAGCCGCTGCTCGACGAGGTAGGCGATCTCCGCCAGAATGCCCGACGGCACTACGTATGGGCCACGGTCCAACAAGAGCGCGGCCCGTACACGTTCGTGGTCGGGATCGCGCCGATTGAGGAGAGCAAACAGCGCCGAGGTGTCCAGAACGATCACCGCGGAGCCCAGTGCTCCTTGAGCCAGGCCTCCGAATCGCGTGCCGCCAACTCGCTGTCTTCTCCGGTGCCGATCGACTGAGGCATCGGACGATCCTGCACCAAGAGGTATGCCTCCAGGGCTTCCCGAACGATCTCGGCTTGGGGAACGCCGGTCCGTCGCGCCACGCCTCGAAGGCTCTCGTGAAGATCATCGGATAAGTAGAGTGTCGTTTTTCTCATGGCCAGCCCACCCTGCGGATCACTTTCGCTGATTACCATATACCATATACCATATATGGCATCGAGGCACAATTCCGGGGGCGAACGCGAGAGGCGGGCTGGTGCTAAAGCGAAAAGCGCTCCGGAACCAACTGCCGTAGCGTGGGGTTGTTCTTATCACGGTCCGAAAGGATCGGATCCTGAATCGGCCAGGGGACGGCCAGGTCCGGGTCATTCCACATCACGGCTTTCGTGTCGGAGCCGTCGTAGTATTTCGTGACCTGGTAGACGTAGTCTGCCTCGTCGCTGAGAACGCAGAAGCCGTGGGCCACCGCGGGCGGGAGAAAAAGCTTCAGACGATTCGACTCACCAAGGGTGAAGACGTCGACCTGGCCGAAGGTCGGAGAATCGGGCCGCACGTCGGCTACGGCAGTGAATACCTCACCGCGTGGCACGTAGATGAGCTTCTGCCAATTCTCGGCGTGGAGGCCGCGGAGCGCGCCCCGGCGCGAGCGGGAGTGGTTCTCTTGGACGAAGGCTGGGGTATCGCCGCCGAGCGCCTCTACGAGCTCGCTCATGCGGAACGATTCCCGAAAGAAGCCTCGATCGTCCTCGATAGTGGGACGCTCGATCACGAAAAGCCCGTCAATGTTGCCGCGTGAAACGGCCATATCGCTCCTAGGATGAGAGTGGGGACTGGGGTGCGACCGCGCCCCAACGGCTGTTATACCCGCTCGGATCAGCCCCTGGTAGAATCGCTCGTGCGTGTCCTCCCAGACTCCCTCCCGCGGCTCGTAGGCCACCAGTGGGCTCTCGATGCGATTGCTCGGCAAGCCGTCTCCCAAAGGCGGGCCCATGCCTACCTCGTGACCGGACCGCCCCACGTCGGCAAGTTCACCACCGGCCTGGAGATCGCACGGCTGTTCCTCTGCGCGGAGACACCGGCGTGCGGCGACTGCCGCCACTGCCGGCTCGCGGCGCGGCGTGCGCATCCTGACCTCCGGATCCTCGAGATCCCCGCGGATCGCAAGACGATCCCCATCAAAGACGTGCACGACTTCATGCAGGGGATCGCACTGAAGCCGCTCGAGGCCGCACTGAAGGTGTATGTCATTCGAGGAGCCGAGGATCTCTCGGAGGAAGGCGCCAACGCGCTCCTCAAGACGATCGAAGAGCCGCCACCGGGCGTCACGCTCGTTCTGACAGCGCCGAGTGCATCGGCCTTGCTCCCAACCATCGTTTCCCGTTGCCAGACGATCAACCTGCGCCGCGTACCGCAACAGGACATCGCGGAGCACCTGATCGCAGTGCATCAAATGGAGCCCGAGCAGGCACGGGTTCTGGCCGCGGCAAGTCAGGGACTCCCCGGTTGGGCCATCATCGCAACTGACAAGCAGGAGCTCCTGGAGGAACGGCACGATCGAGCCCGCGACCTCCTCCGCCTCCTGAGCGCCGACCGTCTGGAGCGCATCCGATACGCCGACGATCTCGGTGACGAATGGAGCAACCACGCTGACGACGTTCGCGACGTCCTGGAGACCTGGACGGACGTCTGGCGGGCGGCCCTCTTGGCCCAAGGCGGTCTCGGGAGCCGCGCCGTCGCGGTCACAGGCCGCGAGGACCTCGGGGCTGCCGCGAGCATCCTCGAGCCCGAGGCCGTTCAATCTGCGTTGGCCAGCACACTCGAGCTGTCGGAGTCACTGGATCGCAACGCGCACCCGCGACTGGCCCTCGAGGCCTATGTCCTGCACCTGCCGCGCCTGCCGGCCGCCCAACGTGTCTGACACTGGCGGCGCCGACCATCTGGGGCGGATCGTCGGCGTCCGACGATCGCGCGGCGGCAACGTCATCTTCATCGACGCCGCTGGTCAATCTATTGCAGTCGGTCAGGTCGTCGTCGTCGAACTGACGGCTGCTCCCGAAGCCGAGCCAATGCTCGCCACGGTTGTCATTGGGTCCGGCCAACTCATCGAGGACGAAGTTGGAATCGAGCCAACGGGACGATTGCTCCGCGTAGCGTCATATGCGGACATCGACCGGCTGCCTGCGACCGACTGGGAGGGAACCGTACCCGCATTTGCCTCTGCCGCTGGCATGCCAGCGGGCTGGGACGATTGGCTCGCACCACCGGGCGCCGAGCCGGCAGTACGCACCCGTCATACGGAGCCGGAAGTTCCAATCGTGGGCGATTTCATTCGACGCGCGTTCCCAAATCCTCCCCCTCCGAGACCAGATCGAGGTCGAAAGGGGAAACATACGAACTGAACTGATGGGTAGCGGCGCCGTCGACGTGGTAAGGTAGCCCCTGAATTCTCCGTATCCCCGGAGGGCCACATGCTGACCACCGAAGAAAATGAGCGCCTAACGCACGTCGGCCCCGGGACCCCCATGGGGAACCTCCTCCGCCGGTACTGGCATCCGGTCGCGACTACCGCGGACCTTGACCAGGAGCCGGTCCGCGCTGTTCGGCTGCTTGGAGAGGACCTCGCTCTCTACCGAAACGATGCCGGCGACCTCGGGCTCGTACGCGAGCGCTGCGCTCATCGCGGCGCTTCTCTCGCCTATGGCATCCCCGAGCGCAGCGGCCTACGGTGCCCGTACCACGGCTGGCTCTACGACAAAGAGGGGCGCTGCGTCGAACAGCCCTCGGAATCGTCGCTCCTGCCGCTCCGCATTCCGGGATACCCGGTTCAAGAGCTCGGCGGCCTCATCTGGGCGTATATGGGCCCCGCTCCCGCGCCGCTCCTGCCACGCTGGGACCTCCTGGTGCGCGAGGACTGCAATCGCACCATCGGCGTTACACGACTTCCCTGCAACTGGCTCCAGCCGATGGAGAACTCGATGGATCCGATCCACTTCGAGTTCCTCCACAACCGCTACGGCCGCTACGTGCTCCAGCGCCGAGGCAAGCCCGTCATGCCTGAGATGTCACGCACCGTGAAGGTCGATTTCGAAGTCTTCGAGTACGGCATCGTCAAGCGCCGCCTCATGGAAGGTCAGACCGAGCAGGCAGACGACTGGCGAATCGGCCACCCCGTCCTGTTCCCCAACATCCTCACGCTCACCGACCTGGGCCGACCGTCGTTCCAGATCCGCGTGCCTGCGGACGACCGCACGACGATGCACTTCTGGTATCTGACCACACCGATCGAGCCGGGTAAGTCACAGCAGACGACATTTCAAGAGTTCCCGTATCAGCACGATGACGGCCGCCTGATCGTCGAGACGACAAAGGGCCAGGACATGATGGCCTGGATCACTCAGGGCGAGATCTCCGATCGAACGACCGAACACCCCGTCACCTCCGATCGCGGCGTGCTGCTCTACCGGAAGCTGCTGCTGGAGAACATCGAAAAAGTCGAGCGGGGCGAAGATCCATTGGGCACCGTCCGTGACCCGTCGATCAACGAGCCGATGATCGAGATCGATCGCGAGCACACCGTTGCCCGCGTTCCCGGCAGCGGTCTGGCCGACGTGGCCCGCCCTCTCATAGAAATGCTCTCAACGCCCGTCGGCGGCTAGCGAAGAGGCGGCTCAGGCTCGACGGGCGACCCAGAAGCTCATGCCGAGCAGGATGAGCGCGATCGCGCCCAGCACGAAACCGACGAGCCGCAGCGCGGACGGTCCCGGGGTTTGCAACGCCTGCGATTGAGCCGCCGCGTCCTGCGCCGAAGCAGCGCTCACGTTCCGTGACCTCGAGGGATTGGCCTCGATCGTAGGCGCCGTGGAAGACACCGCATCCTGCCGAGCCTTTGAAGCGTCAGACAGCGAAGGCGCGATCGCGCCGACGGAGGGCGATTCCGGCTCTGCGCGCTCGGATGGAGCGCGGAGCGCCGGAGCCCCTGCAAGCCCTTGTGCGGCCCCACCTGCTACGCTTCCTGCTCCCGCGGACTCCGAAGCCGCCGACGGCGCCACCGGGGCTGAGAGCGCCGAGGCGGGAGCTTCCGCGGCCGGCGGCCCGGAGGCTCGCGCATCCGTGGCGGAGTCCAGTCGCTGGGATTGCGACGGGGCTATGGTTAGCGCGCTCCCTCCTGGTGCGGGCCTCAACGCCGTGGTGGTGAGGAAGTCCGATGCGAACACCACGACCATCAGCGCCGCCGCTACTCCGGCCATCGCGCGGAGCCATAGAGGACGGACGGCGACGGCGTACGCGCGGCGATCCGCTCGCAACGGAACCCTGTCGTTGGTGGGAAGACGGAACGAGCGAGGCACCGGCTGCGCGGGCATGGACCTGAGGAGGTCCACGGTCTCCCGCAGCTCGTCTAACTCTTGCTGGCAGATGGGACATTCATGGAGATGCGTCTCCGCGGCGGCCCTTTCCGCTTCGGAAAGCCTTCCGTCCAGGCGCGCGGAGAGCTGCTCTGTACTCAGATGGTTAGAATCCACGCCGAACTCCCCGCCCGCGGCATGCGCATGCTCGTGCTCTACTGATATGACGCTCTTGGCTCATACAGAGTTCCCTATGGCCCGAAGCTCGTCTCGCGCCCGTGCCCGCCCGCGCGCGAGACGGGATCGCACGGTGCCAACAGCACACCCCAGTGCCTCGGCCGCCTCCTCGTAGCTAAAGCCCTGCATGTCCACCAACACGAGCGTGAGCCGCTGTTCCTCGGGAAGCGCTTCGAGCGCGCGCTCGATGGCCAACCGCGTCTCCGAGGACATCAGGACCGCCTCCGGGTCTGGAGCTCGCTCGTCCGCCCAAGAACCCTCACCGGCGTCCTCCACCAGGCCATCCAGCGACGTGACGGGCCTGCGTCTGTCATAGCGACGCAGGTCGTAGCAGGCGTTCACGACGATGCGCGTGAGCCAGGCCTTGAAGGAGGCGCCACGGAAGGTGCTGATCGCACGGAAGGCCGAGATGAAGGCTTCCTGCGTGGCGTCGGCCGCGTCGTCTGGATGACCCAGCGTCCTAAGGGCGACGGTGTAGGCGGCGGTTTGGTACGCGTCCACGAGGGAGTTGAAGGCGGAGACGTCTCCTCGCTGGGCCGCGCGGACCCAACGCTCCTCCTCGCTAATCAAATGTGAAAGGTGGGGGCTCTGGCTCACGAACGGCGGCGGCGGGCGCGGCGCATGGCATCCAGGCGCCCAGCAAACTCGGAGGGCCGGATGATCGGAATACCTCGCCAGGGCGACATCGTGAGGAGATCGCCGTCCTCCGACACGATAAGAATCGAACCGCTGGCCAGCGCGAGCTCAAGAATGCGGTTGTCTTCGTAGTCCGGGCAATCGTCCACGTGGGTTTCCGGTTCGATGATGCCACCACCCGAGCTGTCGGCGATGTCACGCAGGACCTGGAGATATTCAAGCGCCCTGTCGCGGGACCAATCCAGCTCAGCAAGAACCCGCAGAAGGTTCGACATCACGTCCGGGCTGAGCCAAAGGCCGAACTCCACCGCGTCGTTGACAACCCCGAGGCAATTCGCGGCCACGTTGCCAACTAGTGGAGGCGGGCTTGGCCAGGCCCAGAACGCGTGCGGTCCTCCGGACACTACGGCCACAAAGACGTTGACGTCGAAGGTGACCGGCTGCGCCGGCGCTGGAGTCATGTCTTCCGGGCGCTCGAGAGCGCCTGCTTCACGAGCTGTGGGATGTCCTCGGGCGAAAGGCCTCTGGCAGCGAGGCGCTCGGCGCCGTACCGCGACAGCTCATCGAGCCGCTCCGCTCGCTCCAGGACTTCCATGTGCTTCATGGCGGCGCGTAAGAATGCGCTGCGGTTGCCCTGGCCGAAACGCTCTACGAGGCGCTCGAGTCGCGCCTCATCCTCTTTGAGAATCGAGAAACCGACCGTGATTGATGCCACGTCGAGACCCTCCACAACAACTGCAGTCATATTGTAGGTGACATGCAAGAGCATTGAGTGGACGGCAGCCTTCCTGGCAGGGGGCAAGCCGATTGGGCGGGCTAGACTACAGGCAAACTCGCAGGCAAGACGGCGCACTGCTCAAGGCCGCTCAAATGTGAAAGGGGGGCTCCTCGACCCACTGAAAACCCTTCTGACGAAGGATCACCGCGAGCTGCAGCGGCTCGCCACAAGTCGGCACGCCGATCTCGAAGGTGGAGAAGGAGATCGTGGTGCGCAGGACGTACTTGGCAAAATCGATCGCATCTTGAATGGGCATCGAGTCGAAGATTACGGGGGACTGAAACTGAAAGCAGGTCTGCTCGACCACCGCGCGATCAAGACCTAGAGCCACGAGCTGGTCGATCACGCGCGGGTCAGAGCCGAAGTGGAGCCGTGAGAACGGGAGCTCGATACCCCGCCAGTTGGCTCCGAAATCCTCAGGCTCACGGACGATCTGCGTTCGGTGGGTTTGGCCTGGCACGGACGGGAACCGCACCTCCCAGAGCTCGGGGAGGGGCAGGCCGACCGAGTAGCCGCCTATCAGAAATCCAAGCTGCGGGCGTGCCTCCTCGGCGACAGAAGAGAACGCTTCCTCGTAGAGCGGCCTGACGAATCTCTCCAGACCGTTCGAGGCCTCTTCAACCGACGCCGGTGGCGAGACCAACGTCTCGGCGTAGTCCAGGACGATACCACCGATGGACCGGTTGCCGACGTTGCCGCTGCCCCAGGTCGCAGCAGCCATCTGCCAGTCCCCAATGCGGAAGAGCTTGGTCGCGTTGGCATAGGCCTTGAGGAACTGGGGCGCCGTGGCGCCCGGCTGGATTCCAAGCACTTGGGTCATGCTGTCGGTACCGAGGACAAGGCCGTCTCGTGACTTGACGGCGGCGACAATGGTCATGGGCGCGCCAGCTCCGTGAATTGCGGCTGGGAGTTGTGCTGGCTCGTGCCAGGCCCGCGATTATACTCACGGCTAGGGACCTCCCCTCGCGCGTCGCCGACAGGAGCGTGGTGAATGGTCGCCAGGTATTGGATACCGCCGCTCACGCTGGTCGTGATCCTCTACCTTGCCCGCGAGGTCCTGGCCCCGTTCGTCATCGCAGCCGCCCTCGCCTACGTGTTCAGTCCGCTGGTCACCGAGATATCGGAGCGCCTCCGCCTGCGGCGTCTGCTGGTACTGGCAGTCCTCTACGTCGTGGCCCTCTCCATCATCGGAGCTGGCATCTACTTGCTCGGCGAGCGGTTGGTTCGCGAGATTCGCTTGCTGGGCCTGGCGGGGCCGGACATCGTCGACGTCGCAGTTGTGCGACTCCTCGGCAGCGACGCGCTCTACATCATGGGTCAGCGGATCGACCCACACACGGTTGCCGACTGGATCAATCTCCGATTCGCGAGCGCAGTCACCGCTCCGTCCGATGCGATCCATTTCGTCGAGCAGGCGTTCGACACCGTGCTGAAGACCTGCTTCGTACTGATCGCGCTGTTCTACTTTCTCCTGGATGGCCACAAGCTGGGTCCCTACATTGCACGCTTTATCCCTCCAGGCCATCGGGATCGAGTTCGTGACATCGGCAGGCACGTCCACCTCGCCCTGGGTCGCTACGTTCGCGGGCAGCTCTTCCTGATCGTGTTCATGTCAACACTGACCTACATCGTGCTGACGTGGGTCTTCCACCTCCACTACGCCCTTCCCCTCGCCATCATGACCGGAGTGCTCGAAGTCATCCCGATCGTCGGGCCGATCGTGGCGGCCTCGATCGCCGGGACGGTGGGGCTGGTGCAGGGTGGGACGCACACGATGATCTGGGTCTTCGTGGCGTACACGGTCTTGCGTCAGATGGAGGATCAGCTCGTCATTCCGATCGTCTTGGGCCGAGCGGTGCACCTGCACCCATTGATCACGATCTTCGCCGTGCTGACGGGTGCAGAATCCTTTGGCGTGCTCGGAGCTCTGCTAGCGATCCCGGCGGCAGCCGCCGTCCGCATCATCATCGACGACATCATCTCGGACCCCAATGCGGCACCGGAGGTTGCGCCAACCGACGCTCCCGCGAGACCGCCAGAGGTCTCCAGGCGGAAAAGCGTGCCACAGACACTGGACTAGCTGCCGCGGGTGGCGGACTTGGGCCGGAGGGCACTTGGTATGATCTCCGTACCAGCTCACAGTCTTCGCAGCCCCGCCCAGGGAGAATGCATCCATGCAGTCAACCGCGGCCATCGACGAACACACCCACTGGACAGAAGCACTCGCGGCCATCGGGTTGGGCGAAGATGTCTCTGCCCCAGCGCCCGATCTGAGCCTCTTCTTTGCGAGCCCCGCCTACGAGGACACCGAAGCACTCGTCGCGCAGGCCTATAGCCGCACCGCCGCGTCGGTGCTCATCGGTTGCAGCGGACAGGGGATCGTCGGACCGAGCCGCGAGGTGGAGGGAAAAGCAGCCATCTCCGTCTTGAATCTCATGCTCCCCCGTGCGGAGCTGTATCCCAAGCGAGTGGAGGTCGACGACGTCGAAGCGCTCCACACGCCGGAGGACTGGCGGAAGTGGGCTGGGGCGCCCGCCGACAACGTGAACGCGTGGATCGTGTTCGCCGACCCGTTCAGCTTCAACGCGGAAGAGCTGATCGCCGGCCTCGCCGAAGCATACCCGGGGACGACCATCGCAGGCGGCCTCGCCTCTGGGCTGGATAACCGGGGGACCCAGGTCTTCCTCAACGGCCAGGTCTATACCAACGGCGCCGTCGTCCTGGGAGTCGGTGGCGCGTACACAATTCGATCTGTCGTGGCCCAGGGGGCCGCTCCCATCGGCGAACCGTGGACTATCACCTCGGTCGAGCGCAATGTGCTCAAGAAGATCGGCAATCGCCCCGCCCTCGAGGTCCTCCGCGAAACGCTGACCGGCCTCTCCGAAGAGATGCGCGCTCGGGCTGCGCGCAATCTGCTGGTCGGCCTCGCCATGAACGAGTACCGCGATACGTTCGAGCAGGGTGATTTCTTGATCCGTAACCTGCTGGGCGTCGATCCGGAGACCGGCGCCCTGGCGATCGGGGCGATGCCGCAAGTCGGGCAGACGATCCAGTTCCAAGTGCGCGACGCCGAGGCGGCGGACTTCGACCTCAAGCGTCAGTTGGAGGGAGCTCGGTCGGACGTCGATCCGGATCTCATCGCGGGCGCGCTGCTCTGCACCTGCAATGGGCGAGGTGTGGGACTCTTCGGTGGGCCCGACCACGACGCTCGCACGTTCTCAGAAGAGTTCGGGCCCGTACCGCTCGCGGGGTTCTTCTGCAACGGGGAGATCGGGCCCGTCGGCGGCCAGACCTACCTGCACGGCTTCACCGCGAGTCTGGCCCTCTTCGTTCCAAAGGAGCCATGACTCCACCGCTCTACCCGAGCTGATTTAACAGCGTGGGTTGAGCGGGATGGTCCCTACACTTCACTGACTACGACTTCCCGTCGCTCGTCGGATGAGCGGTGGATCGCATCCATCACACGCTGGACGGCGAGGCCATCGGCGAAGGTGGTGAAGGGTAACCCGTCGACGCCGTTGATCCGATCGACGACACGCTGGGCCAGCTCTACGAACGGCCCGACGCGAGGATCCTCGAGCCGTCCCTGGTCTCTTGCTTCCGGTTTCACTTCCTCGACGTCTGTGCCATGGGCGCGGAAGAGACGGGCGCCGTCCTCGATAAAGAGCGAGCCTTGGCTGCCGAAGATCTCGATCCGACGACGGCCGCCCTGTGCGCAGACGCTGAGGTCGATCTGGCCGCTGATACCGTTCTCGAGTCGGAAGGCTATCGCGGCAGTGTCATCGGCGGTGACGCGCTCGGAGCCCGTGCCGTCCTCCCATCGCCTCTCGGGAATGACCGCCCGCAGATCGGCGCTCACCGAGGTGATAGGGCTCACCCACCAACCCACCGCATCGATGTAGTGCGCGCCGATGGCCTGGAGCAAGCCGCCACCACGGGTGCGGTCGAACCACCAACCGTAGCGCTGGTCAGTCCGCGCCAGGGTCAGATCGGCAATTCGCACCAGAAATGGCTCTCCGATCTCGCCCGCCTCCAGTAGGCGTTTCATGGCCGCTCGAACCGGTACGAAACGGAACTCGAAGTCGACCGCATGGACGAGCCCCGATCGCTGCCCACGCTGGAGCATCTCTGAGGCCTCTGCGACGTTCATGGCAAAGGGCTTGTCACACAAAACGTGGGCACCGGCATCCAGCGCCGCAAGGGTCATCTCGTGATGGAGATGAGGCGGGGAGGTCACGCAAACCAGGTCGAGGGGCACCCTGCGGAGCATCTCGCGATAGTCGTCGAACGCGTGCGAGAGGCCGAACTCACTCGCGACGGCTCGAGCACGCTCGAGACGGGCGCTCGTGATCGCCACCAACTCGGCCCCATTGATGCACCGAAAGCCTGGCGCTTGGACGCTCGCACCGAATCCTGTCCCGATGATCCCAACGCGAACCGCGCACATGGCTTTCCCCCACCTACCTGACTGCACGGGCACGAACTGCCGCGGGCGGATTATACGAAGGCCACTTCTTCGAATCGACGGGCTGGGCGATCGGCGGTTCGGACCCAGAGTCGGCCGCGCTCTGGTGCGAAGAGCGTGCTGTAAAGCGTGGAAGGATTCAACAACACACAATCCTCGGTGGACTCCGAGGTTCGCCGCTGGACGTCTGCGAGGAAGCTTGCGGCCCCGTCAAGACTAGTCAGGCCACCCGCGGTGCAGAGGTCACTCAGACGATCGAACCGTTCGAACGAGTTTCGATAGGGCGAGAGGCCTCGAGACCGGCTCATGCACGGGTCGTTGAAGTGATTGGTCGCAGCGACCCAGCCGTCCTGAGCCGGGCGCGTCGCCATGCCCCATGGGGTGTATTCCACCACAGCCGCTTTGCCTTCAGTGCCCGAGCCGATCAGCACGTTGTTCGCCTGCGTTCGCTTGGCCCGTGTGAGAATATCGACTCCTTCGCCCAGCGTGCTCGCGCGCTCCATGATGTGCCGATAGAGGAATGGCGAAGGCGTGGCCATGGCCCAGTTCCATCGACTGGCAATAGTCATGGAGCCGACCACCATTTGGTTGCGGCTCATCGCAGTGACCGTTCCCACGAAGCCCGGCCAGCCGACAGAAATGAACTCCGCTCCGTCCCTCGGCGCGAACTCGATGACGGCGACGTGCTCCTTCATGTAGTTCGTCGCGGCCCAGACGTCGTCGCCTCTGGCGCTCTGAACGAAGTAGTCCAGGTTGCGCCCGCAGATTAGCTCGCCCTCATCCGTACGCTCGGGCAGGAGCGCGAAGGTCGAGCATCCGAGCCGACCGAAGACCTCGCCGAGAAGACGCAGGTTTGCGAGAACGTCGTCGAAACAGCTCAGCAAGAGGATGTCGGCGTACGGGACGTCCGCTCCTCGGGCGACGCCGGCAATCTCTTGGCGATATCGCTTCGGGATAAAGGGCTCCATGAACCGTGTGGTGGTGCGGACTAACCCGCGGCTGCCCCAGCCGACGACACCGGGCTGCCCGTTGAGTACGTGGTGATAGGTGGCGTCGAGGAGCCCGCGGATCTCATCCCGCAGTTGCTCGCCGTGCTGAAGGCCCATCTCGTATGGGCCGCCGGCAACACGGATCTGCAGAAATCCATCCCGCCGAATGGGACCCGTATCGACCGACGAGGTCTGCAGCTCAGGGATGGGGAGGCCGCCATGGGCGGCGGTCGGAGCAGTCAAGGATGCTTCCATGTCTTCGCTGAGGGTACCTCGAAGACCGTGCCTGCATCCAATGGCCCCCGCCGCCCTGGCGGCTCTACGCGGCGATGGAGCGAGGGGGCTCCGCCTGGGACCGACGGGGTGAATCCGCTCCATCTGCGTTGCGCGCGATGGTGGGAATGCCCGACGCGCCATCGTTGCCTTCGGGGGGAGGGTTGGAATCCACCCCCGTTGCCCCAGCGGCGGCCCAAAGCCACAGTGGGTCTGGACGCTGATCCCAACCGAGACCGTACGCGCTCGGCAGAGTGCCGGCGACGGCGACGATTTCTGAACCGACGACGTCGTGGCTAACTTCGTCCATAGGGGACCGGCCGACGCAATGCCCGCCGGGTTGAAGCAGGCATCGCATGAGCCACGCTCCGGTGTTATGGGAGAAACGGGTCGCCGTTGCAATTGTGCTGCGAATCTTCACGGAACTCCTCCTGCTTGTGACCTAAAAGTCTAGGCGGAGGGGTCTGTTTAGCGTTACGGTCAAATGGCCGATCTTTGCCCTTAGCCGACTGGCTAGTATGACTAAACCTACGAGAGTTGATTATGCCGGGACCGTACCGGCAGGAAGATCTGCCATACCGTGCTGAGCCGCGTACGAGGCGAGCTGGACGCGATTGCCCATGCCCAGCTTGCGAAGGATCCGGGCGAGATGGGCTTTTACTGTGTGTTCGGTGATGCACAACGCACCGGCGATCTGCTGGTTGGTCTGGCCTCGAGCAACAAGGGGGAGCAGGTCGAGCTCTCGCCTGGTGAGCCCTGCGTTGGGACCCGCAGAGAGGCCGCGCACCGCGGGATCCGTGAGAGCCGCGGACAGCACGAGCTCCCCCGAGTACACCCTTTCGATTCCTTGAGCCAACTCCTCGACGCCGCATTGCTTGTTCAAATATCCACGCGCGCCATCGTGCAATGCACGAGCGACCAACCCTGGCTCGCCCTCCTGGGTGAGCACGAGGATCGCAGCGTCGGGCATCTCCGCACACAGTTCTCCAACGATGCTGGCGCCAGGATTCCCGATTCGGGGATCCACCACGATGACGTCCGGTGCCGCGGCACGGGCTGCGGCGAGCGCCTCGGATCCTGTTTCCGCCTCTCCGACGATCCGCAACCGTCGGCGTCGTCCCAGCACCTGGGCAAGGCAGTGGCGGAGGAGACGGGGGCTATCCACAAGCAACACGCGAATCGGATCTGACACGTGGAACTCCCGTGGAGACGGACCGCCCGGTCCGTCACTCTTCCTGGCCGAGGTTAGACGTGATGTTGCGGCCAAGTCACCGGTTTACCACATCCACGGACTAACGGAGCGAAACGACTCGTAAGTTTTCTACAAAAAGAAGCACAAGGACGCGAATCGTTGCGTCATCGTGACGCCGTGCGCATCTGGATGTCTCGCCAAGCAGCTTCGACCTGCTGACGCAGGTCATCCAACGAGCCGTCGTTTCGAAGCACGACGTCCGCCACGCGCACCTTGTCTTCCTCGGGGTTCTGCGCATCGACCCGGCGGGCCGCGTCATCCAGCGTCATCCCGCGGTCGTTGACCAGCCGGTGGATGCGGACGTCCCGTGGAGCCGTGACAACCCAGATGCTGTCGACGTGGTCGACGAGCGGGCCCTCCAGCAGCTTGATCGCCTCGATGACTACGACGGGCGCGGCCGAACGCTCGGCTTGGTCGATGATCTTGCGGCGCGTGGCCGGATGCACGATCGCCTCCAGGTCCGCAAGGGCCACTGGGTCGGAGAAGGCGACTCGACCCAACGCTGCGCGATCGATCGAGCCGTCTTCATGGAGCACCTCATTGCCGAAACGACCGGCGACGATCGCCGTCTCCTCGGTGCCGGCATCGAGAATGTTGCGAGCCACCGCATCCGCGTCGATGACTTCGGCGCCGCGCTCAGCCAGCATGCGGGTCACGACACTCTTGCCGCTTCCAATGTTTCCCGTGAGGCCGATCACGAATGGAGGCAACGTGGTTCTCCGGTCGTAGGATGGTCCGCCCAGTGGGACCGACGAGCAGGGAGCGACAATACCGTATGGTATAGTCCGCATGCGAAAAGTTGCATTAGGGCTGCCATGGTCCGCTTTAAACCCCTCAGTGACAACTCCATCTTGATCAAATCGCCGCGTGAGATCCAAGCCATGCAGGAGTCAGCCCGTCGGCTGAAGCTCGTCATGAAGGATCTCGTCGCCTTCACGAAGCCCGGGGTGACCGCCAAAGAGGTGGATACCTTCGCCGGTCAGAAGTGCAAGGAGTACGAGCTCAAGTCAGGTGCGTACGGCTACGGGGCCCCCTCCAATCGCTTTCCCGGGTTCATCTGCGTCTCCATCAACGAGGTCGTGGTCCACGGCATCCCAGGCCCGCGAAAGATCGAAGACGGCGACATCGTGTCCCTCGACGTGGCGGCGAGTCACAAGGGCTATTTTGCCGACACGTGCGTCACCCTCCCCATGGGCGAGATCTCCGAGGACAAGAGGCGTCTGCTCGAGGTTTGCCGCGACGCTCTTTACGCAGGCATTGCCCAGGCTAAGCCTGGCAACCGCCTCACCGACGTGTCCCACGCGATCCAGGAACACGCGGAAGCCCATGGTATGAACGTCGTGCGTGATTTCGTCGGCCATGGCATCGGCAAGGCGATGCACGAGCCTCCGCAGGTCCCCCACTGGGGCCCGGCGGGCCGAGGCCCGATGTTGCGCCCTGGCATGGTCATCTGCATCGAGCCACAGATCACTCTAGGCTCGCCCGCCGTGGAGTTCCTCTCCGACGGCTGGACCGCCGTAACGGTCGACGGCTCGCTCTCAGCTCACTTCGAGCACACGGTCGCCATCACCCCCGATGGCCCGAAGGTCCTCACCGACTGGGGCCTGAACTAGCCTCTCCGCGTCAAGCTTCTAGCGTCCGAGAACGGTATCGATCCCTGCCTGCGACGAAGCACGTCCATTCCGACGGCGGCAAGCGCCGGATCGAGTTGAGAGTCCAACGAGTCGTAAACGTCGTTGAGGGCTGCGGTGACGGAGTCAGGATCGTGGCGCGCTAAGTACTCTTTAAGCGCTTCAGCGTAGAGCTGGCTGCGAGACTTGCCCAACTCCCGGGTGAGGCGCTCTGCTTCACGGAATACGTCGTTCGGTATGGAAACGGCAGTTTTCATACCCTGAGTATAACTGGGAACCTAAGGCGCGGGCGGCGCGGTGCGAACGATGTAGTCTCTCACAACTGCGAGCGACTCGGGGGTGATCTGGTGGCCCATGCGGAACTCGTGGTATTCGGGTTTCAGGCCGCCCGCCTCGAGGATCTCGCGGACTCGGCGTCCGCGATCGATGGTGAGCGTAGGGTCCTCTGTGCCATGCACCATGAGGACGCTGCGATCACGGCGCTCCGGGAGGATGGGGATTAGCGCCTCTGCAGCAGGCAGATGGCCGCTCATAACCACGACGCCAGCGAACGGCTTCTCCGAGCTGAGGCCAACGTGCATCGCCATGACCGATCCCTGTGAAAAGCCCAAGATGATCGACTTCTCGCGTGGAGCGTTGAGCTCGGCGAGGACATAGTCGACGAATGTTGCAAGCTTGTCCCGGCTGTCGACGACTGTCTCCGCTTGGTGCTCGTCGAGCTCGTACCATGCCCAGCCCATGTAGCCCATACCCACATTCACGGGGCGCGGCCCCTGCGGAAGGATCCAGCGGTACTGCTCGGGGCCGATCTCCTGAGCGAGGCTCGCGAGGTCCGTCGCATCCGCCCCGCGCCCATGGATCGCGATGATGACCGGTGTGTCCGTCGACGCCTCGTCGGGATCGACCTGCACGTACTTGAGGCCAGCGGCCTCTTCCCAGAACCCCTTCACCACCCCTCCACACATGCGCTGCCCATGCCCGAATTAGCGATCGCCGCCGTGCCCTTGAGCCATGATAGTCCCATGCTGATCGCTCGCGCGATGCATGATGAGCCCTGTTCGGCGGACGAAGCCAAAACGCGGGGTTATCATCCTTCCGCATGGTGAAGGCGCCACGGAGCGAACCTGGATGACGATTGCCGCGCTCCCCGCGCGAGTGTGGCGACAGCCGCGCCGTTTTCTAATTATGCTGGTCGTGTTGGTGGCCCTCGGGGCCGCGGGAGCGCCGATCACCGTGCGCTACCTGCGCAGCGTGGAGGGCAACGATCTCCGGAACTGGCTCATCGCCGTCTACTCCACCGTCACCGAGCGGACACCTAGGGAGACCGCGAACGCCGTGCCGCTGCGGTACACGGTGAGCAACCCACTGGGCGTGAACACGTTTCTCGAGCAAGAGGTCGACCTGGAGAAGCGCCGCCGAACGATGGAGATGGCGCGGAACGCCGGGTTCCATTGGCTACGTCAGCAATTCCCGTGGGCTGACATCGAGCCTGACGAGAAAGGTGTATTCGTCGGAAAGTTCGGGGAGAACACGTGGGACAAGTACGACCAGATCGTCGCACTCGCCAACGAGCTGGGGCTCGAGCTCATTGTCCGGCTCGACACCTCGCCGAAGTGGGCGCGTCCCGGCAACCCGCACGTGGCGACGCCACCGACCGACCTAACGAATTACGGAGACTACGTCGATGCGGTCGTGTCGCATTTTCGTGGGCGCGTGCGGTACTACCAGATCTGGAACGAGCCCAACCTCGGGGTCGAATGGGGTATGGCGCCTGTGGATCCGGTCGCGGCGACGGAGCTCCTCCGCGTAGGCTACACGCGAGCCAAGCGAGCGGACCCGAACGCAGTCATTCTCGCCCCCGCGCTAGCGCCGACGATAGCAGATGAACCACTGGCCCAGAACGAGCTGACGTTCCTGCAAGCGATGTATGACGCTGGCGCTGCCGCGTACTTCGACATCAGCTCCGTCCAGGCTTACGGCCTGCGCAACGGTCCGGACGACCGGCGCCTGCGTCCGCAAGACGTGAACTTCTCACGCCCTGTCCTCTTCCGAGAGGTCATGGTCCGGAACGGCGACGCGGTGAAACCCATCTGGGCATCGGAAGTCGGCTGGAACGTCCCCCCGCCTGGCAACCACGAGTCGTATGACTGGGGCCAGGTCACCGAAGACCAGCAGGCGCGCTACACCGTCCGCGCAATCGAGCGAGCGAGGCAAGAGTGGCCATGGATGGGCGTAATGAACGTCTGGTACCTGAAGCGCGCCGACGACACAGACATACGCATGCTGCTCGCGGGGTTCCGCCTCCTGGATCCGGACTTCACGCCCCGACCCGTGTATTCCGCACTGCAACGCTATGCTCGTGATTCGGGCTACGTCCCAAAACCCTGAGGCACCGTAACGCCTACTTGATGGGTGAGAACGACGTCGGCGTCAGCATCGAGTTCACGACGCGGTCCACCAGCGGGCCGTCCTTCTCGCTCTCCGCAAAGACGCGCGTCCGCTCAGGATCCGCACGAAACTCCGCGAACTGCTTCTTCCGCTCCTCATGGCTCTTCCAGGCGAGCATGTAGACGAGCTGCTGATCGTGACTGCCAAACATCGGCGTCCAGAACCCGACCTGACGAAAGCCATACTTGCCGAAGCACTCGCTGGTGAAGCTGCCGAAGCGATGCACCAGGGCTGAGATCTTGCCTGGCGCGGCGTCGTACTCCCGCAGCTCGAAGAGGAACGGATCGTGCTGCTTGTCGCCTCCGTCATACGGGACGCCCCGATCGATCGGCGAGAAGTCAGTCGGCTGGAGCAGCGAGTTGTTCACGCGGCGCACCAGGGGGCCATTCTTTTCTGTCTCGGCGAACTTCTGGATGCGCTCCGGGCTGTTGCGCCAGACAGGCATCTTCTTCTGGCGCTCCTCGACGCTCTCCCAGCCCCACATGTAGACGAGCAGATTACTGGGTCCGCCGAATTCAGGCGTCCAGAAGCCTACGAGGTTGAACCCGTACTCCTTCCACTTGCCGACGGTGAAATTCTCGAACCGGTCGAGAAGAGCAGGCGTCTTGCCTGGCATGACTTCGTACCTGCGCAGCTCGTAGAGCACGTCGCGCCTCCAACAGGGTGTGGTGTGACATGGTATCCCACCAGCCTCGCCCGCAGTGTCGGGAACCCGGTCAGCACGGACGGAGCGTGGTGGCTCCGATCGACCAGTTCTCATTGCCCTGGAGCTGCCACGCGGTCGCTACCGACAGCAAGCCGCCCCGGCTGCTTCCTCCGCCAACAGCGTCACCGCCCCCGCTCCCCGTCTGGTTGTTCCAGCGCTCCGTTTGGCCCGCCGCCGGACTGATTGGCAGTGCATTCCCCGTCGTGGCAACGGTATCGACGATGACCTGCCCAAGAGATGCCACGATCACGGAGGCAGTGCCACCCCGACCCGATGCCGCCGTGAATCCACCGACTGATGCCACATCGGTGAAGGACGCCGCTCCGCCGACAGTTCGCCGGTTGCCCGTCGCGGCGACCTGAATTGTGTTGGTCCCGGGGGTCGGGTCCAGAAGCCACCACATGTCTACCGTATTGCCGTTGGCACTCTCGGTTCCGAGGTGGTTCATCGCCACGCCCGCGTAGCTAACCGACGTAACGATGGCCGCCCCATTGATGGACAGGCCGACGATGAGCACGCGGGCGCCGCCGGATCCCACCGTGTGTGGCCACTGAATGGAGCCCAGGCCGGACGTGCTGCTCGAAGAATCGAACTGGATTCCGTTGCACGTTGGAGGCACGGTCGGGATCGGCGTAACAGTCGACGTCAACGTCGGAGTGAGTGTCGGCGTGTTCGTCGGTACGGGCGTTGCGGTTGGGACCTCTGTCGCTGTCGGGATCGGAGTATCAGTAGGCACAGGCGTCGGCGAAAGGGTTGGCGTGGCTGTTGGCGGCAAAGGTGTGAACGTCGGCGTCGAGGTCGACATGGGTGTAGGCACTGGAGTCATGGTCAATGTCGGCGTCTGGGTTGCGGTCTCCGTAGATGTCGGAATCGGGCTGAACGTGTTCGTCGGAGTTGCGGTTGACGTGGGGATCGGCGTGGCCGTTGCGGTCGGCAGCGGTGTCGCCGTGTGGGTTGGCGTCGAGAGGGCCGTTGCGGTGGGCAGCGGCGTCGCGGTTGGCAGTGGCGTGTCGGTTGGCGTTGACGTCGTGGTCGCTGTTGCCGTGTGCGTGAACGTTGGACTCACCGTCACCGTCTGGGTAGGAGTCGCCGTTTCCGTCGGCGTAGATGTCTCGGTAGCCGTCGCGGTTGGCGTGAACGTCAGCGTTGGAGCTACTGACGCCGTCGGAGTCGGTGTGGCTGTGGGGAGCAACGTACCCGTTGGCGTGACAGTGGCGGTTCCCGTCGCGGACGGAGTCGACGTTGGAATCGGCGTCGGTGAACGGGTCGGCGAAGGCGCTGCCGTAGGTGTCGCGATCAGGGTCGGCGTTGACGTCTGGCTCGGCGTGACGGAAGCCGTGTTGGTCGGCGGGGGCAGAGTGGCAGAAGGCGGAGGGGGCGCGGGGGTGACTGTTCCCGGCAGTACCGTCCCAGTCGGTACGGTTGGATTTGGAGCGATGGTGGCAGTCCGCAACGGAGTCGAGGTCGGGATCGTCGTCGTATGGGTAGCGGTCGCAGACGCGACCGTCGTATGCGTCGCGGTCGCCGTCCCAGTGCGACTTGGCGTCGGCGTGGGCGTCGCGCTCGATGAGGGGCTGGGCGATATCGCCGCCTCGGGAGACGGTGTCGTCGTGAGTGGCGTTGGCGTGCTGGTATCCAGCGGAATGCTGGTCCGGGAGGGCTCGGGGGCCAGACCTGCCGCTCCGCCGCCACCGCGGCTGGGCGGTCGTACGATAATCGGGGGTATGGGTCCAGTCGTCGACTGCGGAGTAACAGCCGCGGCCGGGGTGGAACCGGGCGTCCCACCTGGCGTCCGCGTGCCCCCGAAGGGCAGACCAGTCCTTGTTGGCTGCCCTGGCGTCAGTCCGGGCGTTGTTGTCGAGGTCGATGGGTTCGCGCTACGGGTCGGCGAAGCGAGCGACCCACTCGTGGAAGCTGGCGCCACCACCGTTGGCTCTGCCACAAGGGAGCTCGGGGTGGAAGTCGCGTCGTTTCCAACACCAGCAAGCGTGACCGTCGGTGCCAGTCCAGTGCTCGTCGGCAGGGCTGCGACCGGGAGCGTCGAGGTTCCACCAAGCCCCGGCGAGATCGATGTAGCGCCGGCCGTTACGGTCGCGACGGCGGTGCCCGACAGGACGCTGGGGGTTGGCGATGCCGCGGGTTGCTGCGGAACAGTTGGGGAAGCAGCGCCCGGCTGGCCGGCGTTGGACAGAACCGAAGTCGCAGTCGTTGCCGGAACAGGCGTGCCAATCAACGGCTGCTGATCGAGTGCCGTTTGCCCGGCAGACTGAAGGCCTGTCGCTCCGCCAGTGTCCGCGACCCCAGACAACAAGGCCGTGGAAGTGGGAGTCGTGCCGAGCAAACCAGACACGATGGCCGGAGTTGCCGACGTTGCCGCGCGCGCTAGTGACGGCCCGCCATCTGCTGCAGCGACGAACGTAACGACATCGCCGGCGATCTGGGTTGTCGAGCCGACGACGATCGATCGCTCCCCTACCTCCCGGAGTGCCTCATCCACCATCCGATAGTCCTCGATCGCCACGACGATGATTTCAGGCCGTAGCCTCGCCATGGGGCCATCGGGGGTCATCAATGCGGCGTTGACCGAGCCATCGTCCCCACCGAAAGTGATTACGGACAGCGTCGTTCTGCCGCCGTCCCGCGAATAGTCGGCGAAGAACTCACGGTTCAAGAGGGTGCCAGGATACGTGGTCGGGGTCTCGAAGGCGACAGCCGCGCGGTGCGTCACGATGGCGAATATAGCAATGGCCGTCCCGATAAGGGTGACGAACGAGAAGTAGAGAACCGTGCGGAGGGCTTGTTGCGCGTCGCGAGGACGCCGACGCCTCTCGGTAGATTGTTCCGTCGCGTCAGGCGCCGTGAGGCCCGAGACGAACAGGAGCAACGCACCGAGACCGATCAACAGCGCCGAGCGAAGACCAAACGAACCGAATGGGGCTCGAGGGAGCGATTGGACCGGCTGCGGCGATATCAGGTCCGGGTGCCGCGCCTGCACGGCGGAGAGACGATCCCTCAACCCGTCGAGCTCGCGCTCCTTTGCCGTGACGAAGTCGCTCGCGAGCATGGCTGAGCGAAGACGGAGGATCGAGGTCGCGGGCCGATCTACAATGCCTGTCGCGGCGGAGGAACCCGACGGAGATGTGAGGTTCTGGAGCTCGGCCTCCCGCCGAGCGATCAGCTCACGAAGACTCTCGTGCTCCGCGCGCACGCCATCTCGACTATTGGATCGAGATGCTGTTTTCACCGGCTCAGAGCGGCTCGAGCAGCTCGGACGCGGGCTTCCGCGAGCGCGTCATATGCGCGACGACGATCGGGCGAAACCGCCCCTTTGCGACCCAGAATCGGGTACACGAGAGTGTCGCGGGTATGGCCGCGCAACCTGATGCTCCAGGGCTCTCCGACTTCCACGGCATCCCTGGCTTGCTCATACGTCCGGTCGCTCATAAGAAGGTCCCAGCCGAACTCCTTGCACAGCTCCTCGATCCGTTGGGCTGTGTTTACGGCGTCGGAGATGATCGTGTACTCCATGCGCGCCGCGGCGCCGATGTTGCCAACCACAGCCTCGCCGGTATTGACGCCGATGCCCATTCGCACCGGTGGTTGTCCCTCACGGCGAAGCTCGTAATTCATTCGCTCGCACGCCTCGATCATCTCGATCATGGCGAGGACCGCTCGTCGCGCATGGTCGGGGTACCATTCTGTTGCACCGAACTTGGCCAACACGGCATCGCCCATGTACTTGTCGACCTCGCCGTCGTATTTCGAGATGGGCGCGACGATGTTCTCGAAGTAGCGGTTGAGGAAGTCGACAAGGGCTTCGGGCTGCATCTTCTCCGAGAGGCTCGTGAAATCGCGGATGTCGGTCTTGAACACCGTGATCTCACGGCTAACCCCACCCATCTTCAGCTCCCCCCGCTGGATCAAGTCGTAGACCTTCGGGCTCATGTAGCGCTGGATCGCGTCCCTGGATCGTTCGCGCTCTTTCAACCCCCCGCGCATCTCGTTGAAGGTGGCCGCGAGGATCCCGAGCTCGTCCTCGGATTGAACGGGAACCTCAAAGTCCAGCTCGTTGCGGCGCACGTGCTGGGTGGCCTCCACAAGAGGGTTGATGGAGCGCGTCGTGATTCGTCGAGCGATGTAGATCCCGATAGCCAAGACGATGAGGAGCGCCGCGCAGGCGACGGCGATCATGATCTGCCGTGTGAGCGCGCCTTGCTCCTCAATGATGTTGATAAGGTCCCCCGCTCCCAGGATAAGGAGTGACTCGTGCCGAACGGCGAGAACGCCGAGGACCTCTACATAGAGCACGTCCCCCACGGCCGAGCGACGAACGACGACCTGCTTTCCGTTCAGGATGTCGTCCCGCTTGTCCGTCGAGAGCTGAAGCGCCTTCTCGAGCGTTGCGCTCGACGCACGTATCGTGCTCGCGATGGGCGCTCCGTCCATCGTGTAGAGAGTGATGCCCTTTGACCCAGCCTCCTGGCTAAGCCGCTTCGTCACCTCTTCGATGGGAACACCAACCGCGATGACCCCAACCACCCGTTGATCGATCCAGACCGGGGATGCGCTCACGAAGAGCCGTCCCCAGGGCACGTCCACGAAGGCCGCGTGTTTGTCTCCGAACTCGTCCGTTAGGCCATCAAGGGAGAGGCGCACGGGCCCCCATTCGCTCGCATTAGGGTCGATGAGGCTCGGAGCACTGGAGGTGAAACTGCCCGGACGGAACGCAAGCACGGGCGCCCCATCGGCCATGAAAACGTCGACGTAGGCGACGCGGCTGTTCGCAGCGATTGGAGCCAGCAGCTCCTGCAGCGAGGCGGTATCGGCAGTCGCCACGGCGGTGTCGACCCCCTCGGTAAAGATCATCTGACGGAGGACGGATAAGTTCTGGCCCTCCAACAGCACCATCGCCTCGTTGGCAGAGCGACCCGCACCAGCAAGCTCTGCGCGGAACTTCTCTTCGAGCGAGCCGGTCACGAGGTTGACGGCGATAGTGGCTAACACCATTACGAGAATGCAGACGAGAAGGAAGTATGGAAGAATGATCTTCCCGGCGATGCGGCGAGTAAAAAGACCGCGCACCGTAGCAACGAAAGCGCCGAAACGCAACATCGCTCCGGATTCCCGTCGACGGGAGACCCGCCCTGGACCGACGCCGGTTATCTGGCTCGTAATGGCCTCCCTTGGCCCGATGTAGCAATCGAGCTCACAGGCATTCCCGAGGTGCGCTCTGTTCCACATCGCGGCTAGTGCCAATGCGCACGTTGCCGAGCGCACTAGGCTTCTAGTCTAACCTCAAGAGACCATTATGTATCAGTCCTGATCATTGTCTCTGTTAACTACCTAACAGCGCTGCTAACAGTGTTGCATCAATTTCTCCGTACTACGCCGCAAACTGCACGGTTGGATCTACGTTCGTGACCGCGGAGCGACGGACTGACACCTGAACTTGGCTGGATTCTGCTTCTCGTCACGACGGTGCTTGGCGGCGCGCTCAACGCAGTAGCCGGCGGCGGGACGTTTCTCACGTTCCCGGCACTCATCTTTCTTGGAGTGCCACCGGTCAACGCCAACGCGACGAGCACGGTGGCCCTTTGGCCGGGCCAATGGGCAAGCGTCGCCGCCTATCGGCGCGAGCTCGTGAGACACGAGCGATCGCTCGTGGTCGTGCTTGCCACGGCGAGCATGTCGGGAGGGCTCGCCGGCTCCCTACTCCTGCTCAACACGCCGCAGACGACGTTCCTCCGACTGATCCCCTACCTGCTACTCGCCGCGACGCTGCTCTTCGCTTTCGGGCGAAACGTCACCGTCTTGGTTATGGCTCGAGCGCGCACACAGCACACGACCCACGACAAGCCCCTCTTGGCGATCTGGATCGCCCAGTTCTTCATGGCGGTGTACGGAGGCTACTTCGGGGCGGGGCTCGGGATTCTCATGCTCGCTGCCTTCGTCGCCCTGGGCATAGACGATCTGCAGGAAGCGAATGCCCTGAAGACGTTGCTCGCCGCGTGCATCAATGGCGTGGCGGTCGTAGTGTTCGTCGTGTCGGGAATCGTCTACTGGCCGCAGGCGATCGTGATGCTTATAGGCGCGATCGTCGGCGGCTACGGAGCCGCGTCGATGGCCCGCCGCATCGACCCGAAATGGCTCCGGGCATTCGTCATCGCGGTCGGACTGTCCATGACGGTCGCGTTCTTTCTCAGGACCTAAGCGTTTCCGTGATTACCGCGACGGAGTTGGAGTGGGTGTTGCCTCGGGAGTCGGGAGTGTCACCTGGACGGGCTCGCCACCTGGCGTGAGCACCATCGAGAACGGCATTCCCGAGCTCGATGGTGCGATCGGGGGGCTCGACTCCACTGAAGCTGGTGCATTCGCCGCCCTCGCCGCCAACTGGCTCATCTGTGCCATGACGTTCTGGAGCGCGGCCATGTCAATCACTTGCTCTAAACTCGATGTGACCACGGATGGGACCGCTACCGAAGCGGTGGCCGAGTCCCCAGTCTGAGATGATGCATCTGGGCTGACGGGGGAATTAGCCGCGGTCGCTCCCGAAGAACTTGCCGCACCGGCAGATCCCGCGAGCGGAACGGGGGCGCCGACCGCTGCGGTGCCCGAGGACTCAGAGCCTGACTCTGGGACGGTGTCTTGCGACTCTGCCCCGATCGACTCCTGGTCCACAGGTTCGATGGCCGCCTGCGAGGCGTCGTTCGCGAGCTCGACCTCTAGAATCGCGGGCCTCGGACTGACCTGCACGACTTCGGGCTTGGTGCTCTGGCAGCCTGCCAATGCTAGGGAGGCAAAGAGCGCGCAGGGGCCGATCCAGCGGAGGCTCGATTGAATGTGCATCCGTTCCATTTTTATGCGTCTTCCTGTGTCCAAGAGTTCTCTTGAGTGTAACTGCTGACTCCTACTTAACGCTCCGTCGCACGACACATGACAGGGTGACTCTCTTCACAGGTCGGGGTCGTGAATTCGACCGAAGATCGGTTCCTTGACCCACGTCGCCCAGCGTTCCTAAAGTACCGACATGAACAGCCCAAGGCCGCGCCCCACGGTGTCCCTTGTGGTCACCGTTCTTAACGAAGCTTCATGCCTCCCCGGGCTGCTGACGTCGATCGAAATGCAGACCATTCCGCCCGATGAAGTCGTCGTGGTGGACGGAGGATCGCACGACGGCACCTGGGAGATGCTGGTCGACTGGGCTGCGGGTCGACCGACCACGCAGGTGTCACAGCTCCACGGTGCGAACATCAGCCAAGGCCGAAATCGGGCGATCGAGCAAGCTTCCGGCGAAATCATCGCCGTCACGGACGCGGGCGTGGAGTTGGAACCGACGTGGCTCGGCCAGCTCGTGCGGCCACTCGCCGACGATCCCGACGTTGCCGTGTCCTCCGGGTTCTTCGTTGCGGACCCACGATCCGTATTCGAGCGCGCGATGGGCGCGACGGTCCTGCCCGCGGTCAACGAGATAGACCCTGCACGATTCCTACCCTCGAGCCGCTCCGTGGCGTTCCGGCGCGAGGCGTGGGAGAGGGTTCGGGGTTACCCAGAGTGGCTGGACTATTGCGAGGATGTCGTCTTCGACCAATCACTCCACGCCGCAGGCTACAAATTCGCCTGGGCGCCCGATGCCCTTGTGCGATTTCGTCCACGCGGGGATTTCGACGGGTTCTTCCGTCAGTACTATCGCTACGCGCGTGGAGACGGGAAAGCCGATCTCTGGCGCGGTCGGCACGCGATGAGATACGCGGCCTACGCGGTCGGCGTCGCGCTCCTCTGGCGATCCCGCTCGAGTCCATTGGCGCTCGCCGTGCTCACGGCTGGCGGCGGAATCTACCTGCGTCGGCCGCTCCAGCGCTTGCTGGCTAGCCCGAGCGACGCGACCTCGGCCGCGAACCTGGCACAGACGGCCGCCTTGGTCCCGATGATCCGCCTCGTGGGCGACGTTGCCAAGATGCTGGGCTATCCAGCGGGCGTGGCGTGGAGGTTGTCCGACCCACGCCACCTCGCGCCGCCGAGTCGCAACCAGCCTGAATCTGCCGATCTTCGGAGGGGCTCAACGACCTGTGATCTTTCCGTAATCATCGTCAACTACAACACCCGCGAGCGTCTCAAGGGGTGCTTGGCGTCGCTTCGGCAGAGCCGCGGCGTGGGAGACATCGAGACGTTCGTCGTGGACAACGCATCGGACGATGGCAGCGCAGAGATGGTGGCCTCCGAGTTTCCCTGGGTGCGACTCATCCGCAGCGACGTCAACGGAGGGTACGCATACGCGAACAACCTGGCCCTCCGCGAGACATCGGGCCGCAAGATCCTGCTCCTGAACCCAGACACCGAGCTCGGTGAGACCGCCCTCAGCGAACTGGTATCGTACCTCGACGCGCATCCGGAGACCGGCGCGGTGGGCCCGAAGCTCGTCCGTGGCGATGGCAGTCTCGATCTGGCGTGCCGTCGAAGCTTTCCGACGCCCTCCGTCGCCTTCTACCGGATGGCGGGACTGTCACGTCTCTTTCCGAAGAGTCGCCGCTTCGGCCGATACAACCTCACCTATTTGGACAGCGATGAGGAGACGGAGGTCGACGCCCTCACCGGTGCCTGCATGCTGGTCCGGCGGGAGGCCATCGAGGATGTGGGCCTGCTCGATGAGCGTTTCTTTATGTACGGCGAGGACTTGGATTGGGCGTACCGGATCAAGTCTCTGGGGTGGACCATCCGTTACAATCCGAAAGTAGTTGTCCTCCACTACAAAGGAGAAGCCAGCCGCCAGTCGAGTGAGCGCGCGACGGTTGCGTTCTATCGCGCGATGCATCTCTTCTACGCGAAGCACTACCGGGGAAAATCGTTTCCCGGTGTAGACTGGGCGATCCTGGCCGGCATCTATGGACGCATGGCATGGTCACTCGCGAAGAATGCGCTCCGCCCCCCGGAGCAACGCCGGGTCGCGACGTGATGGCTCCCTCCTCCCAGGCGCTGTTGCCATCGAGGCGGGCAACCTCGGAATGAGTTGAACGTGGCTAACGACTCGGCGCGAATGCAGCGGGGCAACATGACCTTGATCGATGCTCCGCAGCTCGCGGACCGCGTCCGCCCAGCTAGCCCACCGCCAGCCCCCGGCCGCGCACCGCGCCACGTGGTGCAGGCGGCTTGCATCGTCGCCCTCGTCGTAAGTGACACCGTGGCCATCGCTCTCGCCTTCCTCGCGGCGTACCAGATCCGTGCCACCATGGAGCAGCGACCGACACGGATCATGCCGCTCACCGAATACCTACCGACCTTGGCGTTCGAAATCGTCGTGCTGCTGCTCACCTTCGCCCTGATGCGCTTGTACCTCCCGCGACGCGGCACGTCCCACTCGGACCAGCTTGGCGCCATCTTTTTGGCGGTCACCGTCGGAAACGTCATGGCAATGGCGGCTGCGGCGTTCAGCCTCCGCGGACTGGACGTTCCGCGCGACCTGCTCATTTACGCCTGGGCGCTCTCGATCCTCTTTGTCTGGGCGAGCCGCTCCGTGGTGGAGCACTTTCTCAGGATGGCGAGACGCGCCGGGCTGGATACCGAGCAGGTTCTCATCGTAGGTACCGGCGACGACGGGCGCACAATTCTCCACAAGATCCTTTCAGCGCCGAATCTCGGGTACACGGTGATCGGTTTCGTCGAGACCACGACCCCCAATTCCGAACCCGGCGCCAGCCCGTCTCGATCAAGTACCCGTCAAGCGGGTGGGGACAAGACGGTTTCTCTACCGCTGTGGACTGGCGAATCGGTCGCCGAACGCGATCCTGCCATCCCGCCCGTTCTCGGTACGCTCGCGGACCTGCCACGACTGCTTCGCGAGAGCGGCGCCCGCGAGATCATCGTCGCCGATTCGACACTTTCACATGCCGAAGTGTTGGACATCGTCGCAGCCTGCGACCGCGCTCGAGTGAACGTGAAGGTCTTCCCAGACCTCTTCCACCTGGTCGTGCGCGAAGTCGGCGTCAGCGAGCTGGCCGGGCTGCCGATGCTGCGCGTGCGGGACGTCAACCTGCGAGGCTGGAATCTGCTGGTGAAGCGGGCGCTGGACATCGTGCTCTCGGCGCTTCTGATCGTCTTCCTTTCCCCGCTCATGATCCTGGTCGCTCTGGCGGTGAAGCTCACGTCCGCCGGGCCTGTCTTCTTCATTCAAGAGCGCGTGGGAGTGGACGGCCGTCCCTTCGCCTGCGTCAAGTACCGCTCGATGTACGTCGACGCGGAAGCGAAGACTGGTCCGGTGTGGGCCCTACCAGGGGACGACCGGACGACCTGGCTGGGCCGCTGGCTCCGCCGATACTCGATCGATGAGCTGCCACAGCTCGTAAACGTCCTGATCGGCGATATGAGCCTCGTCGGACCACGGCCCGAGCGACCATACTTTGTCGAGCAGTTCCGCCGCTTTATTCCTCGCTACGAGAAGCGGCACCAGGAAAAGGCTGGCGTCACCGGCTGGGCGCAGGTCAACGGTTTGCGTGGGCAATCGCCGATCGAAGAGCGAACGCTGTACGATTTGTTTTATGTCGAGCACTGGTCTCCCGCTTTCGACCTGAAGATCCTGCTCCAGACGATCGCGGCCGTTATTCGCGGTCGCAACGCCTACTAGATCCTACCCGCACCGGCTCGTCACAACCCACACGGGTCCTTTGTCGTTTCGCGCGCTTCCGAAATGGAGGCTGCGGAAATCCGGCTCCTCCCGTTCGGGAAGAGCCAGGAGGGGGTGAGTCCCTCTCGTTGAGCGCTTGGAAGCTAGTCAGATCCCTTTTCGGCCTGCATGACAAGGAACAAGTGAGCAAACTGATCGTTGGCCTGGGAAACCCGGGCCCGCGCTACCACCACACGCGGCACAACGTCGGGTTCGCGGTCGTCGCCGAGCTCGGGCGGAGCCACGGCGTGCGCGCGGTGAGCCGTGGCGCCGCCATCGTGGGCGAGGGCACGATCGCGGGTCAGCGCGTCGCGCTCGCGGAGCCGACGACCATGATGAACGACAGCGGCCGAGCCGTGGCGCAGCTCCGCAAACGACACAACGTCTGGACCCCGTCCGATCTGTTGATCGTCTACGACGAGCTTGATCTGCCCTTGGGAACCGTGCGGGTCCGCTCTAGCGGCAGTGCAGGCGGACACAACGGGATGAAGTCCATCATCCAGGCCATCGGCGGGCAGGACTTCCCTCGTGTACGAGTCGGCATCGGTCGCCCTCCCCCGGGGCAGGATCCTGTCGAATACGTCCTGGGCAGGTTCAAGCCCGACGAACGGCCGATCATCGACGAGGCGATCTCCACGGCGGCCGATGCGATCGAGAGCTGGCTCGAGAATGGAATCGAAGAGACGATGAATCGCTTCAACGGCGCGGCACGCGGCAACGCATGAACGGCCTACACACCGATCGCCACGCGGTGCCCAGCGAGGTGGTCCGTCATGCGTCTCTCTAGCCTCCTTCCTTCCGTTCGGCAGGACGACGGCTACACAGAGCTCGTGCGGCGTCTCGATTCACAACCCTCATCGACGTTCTCGATCCTGGACGCGGCAAAACCCGCGCTTCTCGCTGCCCTGCACGGTGAATCGGACCGCCCTGTGATCCTGCTGGTGAGCCGACAAGCACGGGCACGGCAGCTCGCTCAAGAGCTGCAAGTCTGGTCCAACGCGCCCGATTCGATCCATCTGTTCCCAGATCTCGACGCACTCCCATACGAGCGTCTTCCCACGGGGCCTGAGCACCTGTACGACCGGCTGGAAGCAATGCTGGCTCTGGCAACCGTATCCGAGTCGTCGGGTCCGAAGCCGCTGGTCGTCGTGACGGCACGGGCCGCGATGGATCGCATCATGGCCGCGGACGTATGCCGAGGCACCCTTTGGAAAGTCCGTGTTGGAGATCGGATCCGGCCGGACCAGCTCATCAGGGAGTGGGTTCAGGCGGGATACGAGCCAGTCTCGGTCGTCGAAGGGCCCGGCGAGTTCGCGCGGCGCGGTGGCATCATCGACATCTATCCGCTCGGGCCGCAGCGCGGCGGACCAGTGGTGGACGCGCCCCACCCAGCCTTTCGGATCGAGCTCTGGGGGAACGACGTGGACTCGATCCGCGTCCTAGATCCGGCGACCCAGCGCTCCGGCGAACCTGTTGAACAAGTTCTGATCGGGCCGGCCCACGAGGTGCTGCTCGGCAGGACTGCCGTCGACGAGGAGCTAAGAGAGGCGCTTGATCTGAGCCACGCTCGACCTCGCGTGCGCGACGAGATCGAGAACGAGCTCCGAATGCTGGGCGAAGGTCAGCCATTCCCCCTCCTTGAATGGTATCGGGGTGTCCTCGGTACTGCGTCGATCCTCGATTACTTGCCCGGCAACGGATTGCTCGTCGTGGACGAACCCGGTGCAGTGGCCTCGACAGCCCGATCGCTTCAGCGTCAGGCCGAAGAGCTGGCCGTGGAGCTACTCGATCGAGGCGAAGCCCCTGGCCGCGTGCCCCGCCCTTATTGGACCTGGGAAGAGCTCACCGACCGACGGCGCAGCGGCACCAGCGACTCCACGCGGCAGCTCGATCTGACGCTCGATCCCGATGCCCTCGAGGGCTCGTTCGTTCCGGCGTCTACGTACCACGGAGCCCTCCAGCAACTCATCGACAGCGTCAAGACTCCCTCTCTTGCCGCAGCGGTCCCTTCCCCGAAAACCTTGGTCGTCAGCCAACAATCGGCACGCATTGGCGAGATGCTCACAGAACAAGGCGTTCGGTTCGTTGACGTCACTGACGGGTTGCCCTCACCCTCGCCCTCTCCCTCTCCCGCTGCGGCAAGAGAGGGAGTGATGTTGGCCGCGGCCTCTGCCGCTGCGGCAGGAGAGGCAGTGATGCTGGCCCATGGGATCCTGGGCGAAGGGTGGGCCAACACGGCGAGCGGCCTGACCGTCCTCACCGACCGAGAAATCTTCGGCTGGGCCAAGGTTCGGCGACACGGTCGACGGCTAAGCGTGGCTGCTCGAGATCGATTTCTCAGCGACTTGGAACCGGGCGAGATGGTGGTCCACGTGGATCACGGCATCGGTCGGTACCGCGGCCTCGTTCGCATCTCCGATCGCGAGAGCGGGCTGGAGCGCGAGTACTTGGACATCGAGTACGGCGAGAACGGCCGTCTGCGGGTGCCGGTCGAGCACGCGGACCGCATTTCGCCGTACGTGGGTGCGGGCGAGGCATTGCCAACCCTCACCAAGCTCGGAAGCGGCGAATGGCAGCGCGCCAAGCATCGCATTCGGGCAGCGGTCCAGCGCATCGCCAAGGAGCTCGTCGAGCTGTACGCCCGCCGCGAATTGGCCGAGGCTGTCGCCCTTGGTCCTGATACTCCCTGGCAAATGGAGCTAGAGGCATCCTTTCCATACGTAGAGACGGCGGACCAGCTCCAGGCGACAGCCGAGGTGAAACAGGACATGGAACGGCCGCGCCCGATGGATCGCCTGCTCGTCGGCGACGTCGGCTACGGCAAGACGGAGGTTGCTCTGCGCGCCGCCTTCAAAGCCGTGAACTACGGCAAGCAGGTAGCGATGCTGGTCCCGACCACGGTACTCGCGCAGCAGCACCTACAGACTTTCCGCGAGCGGCTCGCGCCGTTCCCCGTGCGGGTCGAGATGCTCTCGCGTTTCTTGACGGATCGACAGGCACGAGAGGTCGTCGAGGCAGTTGCGGAGGGGAAAGTCGACATCGTCATCGGCACACATCGGCTGCTGCAGAAAGACGTCGGGTTCAAGGAGCTGGGACTTGTAATTATCGACGAGGAGCAGCGCTTTGGCGTTTCCCACAAGGAGCGCTTCAAGGAGCTTCGGACCGAGGTGCACGTCCTGAGCCTTTCGGCCACGCCGATCCCGCGGACCCTGCACCTGTCACTGGTCGGCGTCCGCGATCTGAGCATGATCCAGACGCCGCCGGAAGAGCGCCTTCCGATTCGAACGTCGGTGGCCGAGCAAGAAGAAGGCCAAATCCGCGAAGCCATCCTCCGTGAGCTGGATCGAGGTGGCCAGGTGTTCTACGTGTCGAATCGCGTGCACTCGATCGGCTCGGTCGCGGCGCGGCTCTCTGCGCTGGTACCGGAGGCGCGCATCTCTATCGGACACGGCCAGATGGGCGACGACGAGCTCGAGGAGGCGATGCTCACATTCGCCAACGGCGACGCTGACGTGCTCGTGTGCACGACGATCATCGAGGCGGGGCTTGACCTGCCCAACGTGAACACGATCATCGTGACGAATGCCGACCAGTTCGGCCTGTCGCAGCTCTACCAGCTCCGTGGACGGGTAGGCCGCGCATCGAACCGTGCCTACGCCTACTTTCTCTATCCACGGGACCGCCAACTGACAGAGATCGCAGAGAAGCGACTGCGCGCGATCTTCGAAGCCACGGAGCTGGGCGCTGGCTACCGGATCGCCTTGAAAGACCTGGAGATCCGCGGAGCGGGCAACCTGCTCGGCGTGGAGCAGCACGGCCACATCAGCGCGGTCGGTTTCTATCTGTATTGCCGCCTGCTCGCGGAGGCCGTCGACCAGCTCAAGAAGCTGCGCGACCAAGCGCTCGAGCCCCATGCCGCCTCTATGAACGGAGAGCTGCAGATGGACCGCGTCCTTTCGGGCGCGGCGATCGAGATCACCACGGCGAGCATCAACCTTCCGCTGAACGCCTCGCTTCCCAATGACTACGTCCAGGATGAATCAGCGCGGCTCAACCTCTATCAGCGCCTCGCGTCGGTACGAGAAGGCCCGGCTCTGGGCGAGCTGATGAGCGAGATCGAGGACCGCTTCGGCCCGCCGCCCGAGCCGGCGATGAACCTCTTCTATCTGCTCAGCCTGCGCATCGCGGCCACCGAGGCCGACGTGGAAGAGATCCTCGTCGATAGCGACCAGATCGTTGTGCGCTTCAAGTCCTCGCGCCCACTCAACGCCGCGCAGCTAGGTCGGGCGGCTGGAGTGGTCGTGGAAGCCCGCAGCAACCAAGTTCGAATCCCGTTGGGGCGGGGAATGGCCTGGATGCCGCACGTGCGCGACCTCGTGGAGGCATTACAAGCCGTCAAGCAAGTAGTATGATGGATCATCATACTACTTGGAATCATTTGATGACAGCCGCCAAGGTGGCAGTGACCATTGAGACCGACCTTTTGAATGAGGTAGACGAGTGGGTCGCTTCAGGAGAGTTTCCCAATCGGAGCCGGGCGGTACAGGCAGGACTCATGAAACTTCGAGAGGAGCGCTCGAAGCAACGGGGTCTGCTTCGCGAGCTTGCCAAGCTGGATCCCGCGGAGGAGCGCGCCCTGGCGGAAGAATGGCTCGCGGATGAATCGCCGTGGCCCCGGTAGCGCGGGGCGAGATCTACTGGGCCGACCTCGATCCGGCTCGGGGCCATGAACAGGGTGGCTCGCGCCCAATCCTCGTCGTCAGCCACAACGTGTTCAATGACCGGTCGGGCACCGTGGTCGCGATGGCCATTACGAGCCAACCGCAACGCGCGGGCTTTCCACTCAGCTACCGGCTACCGCCCGGCGCACTGCCCAGAGACTCTTGGGTCAAGCCATCTCAAGTACGCACCATTTCCGCGGAGCGACTCGACAGGCGGCTCGGGAAGCTGGATGAGACCGAAGTCGATCGGGTCGTAAGTGGCCTACTGCAGCTCATCGGTTAACCTCCGCCTCGATGGCTGGCTCACATCCAGACCATGATTTCGGTTCGACTATACTCCTGGCCAATGAGGCGTCAAGCGTGACCGAGACTCCGACCGCGCAGGACATCGTGCTCACGGGCACAACGGCGTCCGGCCTCGGCAAAGCGACCGGCTTCACGCAGCTCGGCTGGGTCCAGCGGCAATTCGAGAGGAAGCTGGGATTCCGCACGTGGCCCGGGACGTTCAACGTGCGCGTGGGCGACGGCGCGAGGGCCCAATGGGAGTCCGTCATGAACCGCGACGGGATCTCGATCGAGCCGCCGAACGCCAGTGGCTGCGTGGCGACGTGCTACCCGGTCGTCATTGCGGAAACGGTGCGAGGAGCCATCATCCTGCCCCACGTGGCCGACTACCCGCCTGACCAGATCGAGATCCTCGCGCCGGAAAACGTGCGCCAGCGCCTGAGGCTCGCCGACGGGGATCCCGTAGCCTTGCGGATCCCGCGGCCATACGAGGAATGATGCAACCCACCGACACGGTGAGCCCTGATACGTTGAGAGCGCAGGCCCTGCAGTACCTGGCCGACCACAACACTGTTTCTTTGGCGACCATGGGCAGCGAGGGGCTCTGGGCATCGACCGTCTTTTACGCGAACGTGGACTTCACGCTGTACTTCCTCTCCGAGCCGAAGACGGTCCACATCCGCAACGTCGTCGAAAATCCATTCATCGCCGCGACGGTGAACGAAGACTACAAGAATTGGCAGCAGATCAAGGGCATTCAGATGTCGGCGACCTGCGGTGAGGTGACGGGGAAGCGTGAGCTTGCCCGCGCGCTGGCGATCTACCTCAAGAAGTACCCTTTTGTCGCCCAATTCCTTTCTCCCGGCCAGTTCCTGAAGGGCGTGCAGGTGGCAGGACACGCGTTGGACGTTCGCCTCTACCGTCTCACGCCGACGAGCCTCCTCTTCTTGGACAATGAGAGGGGCTTCAGCAACCGGCAGGAGATCTCACTGGAGTTGAAGCGATGATCAGCCGCCTCGACCACGTCGCTATCTCTGTGGCGGACCTTGATCGCTCGATCGACTTCTACCAGACCCATTTTGGCCTGGACCCGTACTTCGTCGAGCGGAACCGGACCCGCGGCCCGCAGGCGATCGCATACCTCCGCTCGCCGCAAGGTGTGGTGGAGCTGATGCACATTCCCGATCACCCCATGGGCCAGGGCTTCCACTTCTGCTTCGTGTCCGATGATTTCGATGAGACCTATGCGCGCCTCGTCGGCGAGGGTGTACCGGTGAAGGCGGCGCCGCACCACACGGCCGCACGTGTCCCCGAGGAGAAGAGCTGGCTTCGGTGCGTCTTCAGCGGGCCAGATGGTGAGGAAGTCGAGCTGCGCGGGCCGAGCGCGGAAGGTGCGCCCTGACAGCCCGCGCCGAGACTGAGAATCGAGAATCGCCCGGTGTGGCACTACAATTGCGCAGTCAGAGTCTTCGAGGTTGCGCTTCATGGTTAATGGGAACGCTATTACTCCAATAAGCCCCGCAAACTGGGCCGCACTCATTGGAGCTTGGGCCTTCGATGGTAAGAGCGCTCGCTATTTAGGGCCGGCCGGAACCAGGCGGAACGGTCACTCTGACGCGACCACAACAGCCTCACATGAGGCGCCGTTGGGGTCGCCTTACGGCATTGCCGTGGGCGACATCCGTCTGACCGACGGAACCATCCGATCTGTAATAACCTTCACCGCCTTGGACGAGGCGGAGCAAACAACCGGCGGAATCGTACTCGGATACGAGTCTCAGAATGAAAGCTACATTATCGTGCAGCTTGGGGCATACAATGCCGGCTACGCGATCTCCGAGTTCGTTCCCGGCTCCGGATGGAGAGCACTAGCCCGAGCTGGATCGATACAGAACCTTTCTACAAGTCACCCATACGCTCTGGAATTGACGCAGATCGGCCAAGAATTGACAATGCGTGTTGATGGCGTTCGAGTGTTTCGACACATCCTTCCAAAGCCACCGGCAGGCGACCAAGTTGGCTTGTTCGGTTGGGGAACGAAGGAAATCGAGTTCAGTGGATTGTCAATCGAGCAAGAGTTGCCGCGAGCATTCGTTGCAATGCAGTTTGGTCCACCGCACGACACCATCTATGAAGAGCTCATTAGGCCTGTGACAGAATCGGCTAAATTTGAAGTGATTCGAGCAGACGAGCTTAGGGGACCTGGAATTATCTTCGAGGACGTGAAGCGTGAGATCACTCAGGCGAAGGTCGTTATCGCGGAAATCACGCCCGCGAACCCGAATGTCTTCTACGAACTCGGGTACGCACATGCTCTGAACAAGTCCACGATCTTGCTGGCAAGATCAGAACGAGATCCTCTTCCGTTCGATATTGCCAGCTATAGGGTGATTTTCTACGAAGACACCATTCGCGGGAAGCCGGTTGTCGAGAAGAGTCTGCGGAAGCATTTGGCTTCAATACTGGGAGACTCTTCTGCAAACTCGTGAACCGGCCAAGCTACAAGTTTGAGACTCACCCTGTCTTGTGGACATAGCGACCGAACGGGAGCCATCCTCACGGGGTTCGTGAAACCCGAGGGGATAGATCTCGACATCCTTCCGGCGCGACCCGGCTCGTCCATGGGCACGCCCGAGGCCGACGTGTACGAGATGCCCATCGTCGCCCACATCATCTACAGGACGCGGATCCACACCCACACGGGCATCGCGGCTATCACGAAGCGGAACTTCTTTCAGCAGCTCGTGATCACCCACCGGGACTCAGCGATCCGCACGCTCGAGGACCTCCGAGGAAAGCGTGTCGCACAGATGGGCTGGTACCAGCACTCGATGGCGGTTTGGCTTCGCGGTCATCTTAGCGACCGGTTCGGGATCGACCCTTCCGAGATTAGCTGGTTCACCGAGCGGCCGTCTCTCTACGACCTCGACGAAAGCGCCAAGGCGCCGATCACCGTCGTCCAAGATGGGCGCTCACACCTGCAGCTCCTCCTAGATGGTGACGTGGACGCCCTCATCCATGAGGCAGCGCACCAGTACGTCACGCGCCACCTGGAGCTTCGGCGTGTGCTCTCGAACTACAAAGAAGAAGAGACGACCTACTTCCGAGAGACGGACTGCTTCCCTCTCAACCATGCCCTCGTCATTCGGCGCGAGATCGTCGACGAGCACCCCTGGGTCGCCGGCAGCCTTCTGCGCGCCTTCGACGAGGCACAGCAGCTCGCGATCGAGGGCATGGAGCACAACAACGCAACGGTGAGCTCGCCGTGGATGGATGGCCTTCTCGAAGAGGTCGCGGCCCTGAGCGACAACCTCTTCCCAAACGGCCGCGAGCGCACCCGCCCGCAGATCGAGCGCCTCGTCCGCCACCTCCACGAGCAGCGCCTGATCCCTCGCCGCATCCCTGTCGAAGAGCTCTTCGCCGACGACTCGCTCGTGAATCTCCCAGGGGACTGAGGCGGACTCACGTTCCGATACCGTCCGTCCGCTTGACGGCCGGGAAGGCGCGGAGTAATTAGCCTCAGGAAGCTGGACGACACGTCAGTCAGCGCGGAGGGATCGTGAATCAGGCGACAGCTTTCTGGATGGTTTTCGCGATCGTTATCGCTTCTTGTGCCCCTGCGGGGCCCACCGAGGCGCCTTCAACTGGCGCTCAATCGGCAGCCCGATCAGTCACGCCCAAGCGCATCTTGGCTTCCGTCATGTCCGCCCTGCCGTCGGCGCGGTCGCAGCTCAATCGGGCTACCGCGGGGACGCTGCCGGGGGCTCGGGAGCTGGAGCAGCTCATCCACGCCGGCCTAACGGTCGAGGATGAGTCGGGGAACCTCCGTCCCCAGCTCGCCGACGCGGCGCCCACCGTGGAGAACGGGCTCTGGAAGCTCTTCCCGGACGGCCGCATGGAGACGACGTGGCGAATCAAGCCGAACGCCATGTGGCACGATGGCACGCCCCTCACGTCCGAGGACATCGTTTTCACCGCACGGGTTGCCCAGGACAAGGATCTCGCCCTCTTCGGTCAGCTCGCGTACGATTCCGTCGAGTCCGTTGAAGCAGTCGACGCCCACACCGTCACGGTCAAGTGGCACCGACCGTTCATCGAGGCTGACACGATGTTCTCCGGCGTGGGCAACTTTCAGCCGCTGCCTTTGCCAAAGCATCTACTGGAGCAGCATTTCACCGAGAACAAGACGGGGTTCCTGAATCAACCCTACTGGGCCGAGGCCTACGTAGGAGCAGGACCGTTCAAGATTCGCGACTGGGCACAGGGCAGTTACGTCAAGCTCGAAGCGTTCGATCGCTACGTCTCGGGCCGCCCCAAGATCGACGAGATCGAGATCAAGTTCATCCCGGACCCCACAACGCTCGTAGCGAACATTCTCGCCGGCTCGGTGGAGCTGCCGCTCGGGCGAGGACTCTCTCTGGAGCAGACCCTCGAGGTACGGGAGCGGTGGCAAGAGGGCACCGTCATCTTCGGACCTGGAGGCGCGATCAAGGTCTGGCCGCAGTTCCGCTATGCCACGGTCCCGCAAGTGGCCGACCTCCGATTCCGTCGCGCCATGTACCACGGCCTCGATCGCCAACAGATGGCGGACACGCTCATGCGCGGCCTGTCCAGCGTTTCGCACAGCGTACTGATTCCGACGGACAGGGAGTTCGCGGCGCTCGACCCGAGCGTGGTGCGCTACGACTTCGACCAGCGCCGCGCGGTGGCATTACTGGAGGAGATGGGCTTGACCCGTGGCGCCGATGGGTACTTCAGAGATGCGAGCGGCCAGCGCATCACCGTCGAGGTGCGCGCCACCGTGATCGACATCCTGCAGAAGACGGCGCTCGCCATCTCGGACGACTGGCAGAAGATTGGCATCGCCGTCGAGCCGCACACGATCACTCCGGGTCGCCAGAACGATCGCGAGTACCGTGCCAGCTTCGCCGCGTTCGATCTCTCTCGCGGCAACAACAGCGTCGAGACCTTCAAGACGTTCTTCAGCTCGGAGTCCCGCGGACCTGAGAACCGCTACTCAGGTGCCAACTATCCGAACTACCAGAACGCCGAGCTGGACGTCCTGATCAACCGCTTCCTGGTCTCGGTTCCCATGGAGGAGCGCATGGACGCGGGACGGCAGATCGTCCGCCACCTCTCCGAGAACCTGGTGGTCATGCCCGCCTTTCACGATGTGGTGGGCGGGATGACCGCAAACCGGATCTTGAACGTGCCAGCCAAGCCTTCGCAGAATCAAACCACAACGTGGAATGCCCACGAGTGGGACTCACTCTAGCGCCTCGGGAACATGTCTGCGGGCGTCTGGCGCGGGCCCAGGCTCTCCCAGTAGTCGCCGGTCTCGGGGTCGTACCGGCCCTGGTTGAACTCGCCCCCCTTGGCGCTGCGGATGATCACCGCTACGGAGCGATCGTCTTCCAGAAGCTCGCGGTGGATCTCGTAGGGCTTGACGAGATCAATCTCGCCGGGACCCACATAGACGTCGCTCGCCTTCCGGATCTCTGCGCGGGCCGGATCCGAGCGGTCGTCCAGACGATCCCACCGCTCGATCCGCTCGTGCCCATCCAAAACACCGTAAAGCGTGTAGATGTGCGCGTGATCGTGGATGCGCGAGTTCCCGCCGCGCCGCGCCTCACCCTTGATGAGACCATTGATGGCGAAACCGAAGTCCGGATCTTGGTAGAAGAGCAGGTTTTCCGCTCGACCGTCGAGCGGCACGCAGTCCGGCCAGCTCTTGGATGCCTCTAGGACCTCTGGGTCGGCCAGCAGCTCCGCGAGGGCGGGGCGCAGCAGCTCCCATCGCTTCTCCGGATCGGGCTCCTCGGCGAAGAGATCACGGGTCTTTGCGATGAATCGCTCCAGCGCATTCTGGGTCTTGGTTTCGATAGCCATGGAAACCTCCCTACCTCACCGCTGCCGGCTCGCCCACCGCGTACAGGCGGGCGCAGTTGTCCCATAGGATCTTGCGCTTGGCGTCATCCGAGAATGGCAGCTCCAGAAAACCGTTCACCGCCTCGGGATACTTGGAGTCGCCGTGCGGATAGTCCGTTGAGAACACGATGTTATCAGCGCCAAAGTCTTCGATCACGTGTCGCGCGGGCGTCTCGTCAGGCTCGACGGATACCCAGCACTGCCGCTTGAAGTACTCGCTTGGCAGCATCGTGAGATCCGGCATTGCGACGTCGCCCTCGCGCTCGTATCCCTCGTCCATGCGCCAGAGGAGCCACGGGAGCCAGGAGCAATTGGCCTCCAGAAACGCGACCTTGAGCTTCGGGTGCCGCGCGAGGATGCCACCGCCGAGAAAATGGCCCATGCCGAGCATCTGCCCCATTGGCTGGCCGTACACACGTCGGAGTCCGAAGTTCGGGTCGAACTGCTGCCCGGTCACGCTGGATCCCGAGGCCTCGTGGAAGCCGAGCGGAATCTCCAATTTCTCGAGGGTGTCCCACAGCGGCTCGAAATACGGATCGTGCCACGGCTTGCCATCGCCGATGTTGGATCGCAGGAAAACCGTCTTGAAGCCGAGCTCTTCGACCGCACGATGGGTTTCTTCAACAGCGTCGCCGATGTCCCGCACGGAGATCATCCCGGCCCCGTACAGTCGCGATGGATCCATGCTGCAGAAATCGGCGAGCCAATCGTTGTACGCCCGCGCGATAGCCGCGGCGAATCGCCGGTCGAGATCCGACCCCAACAGAACGCTCAGCCCGCGAGTCGGGAAGAGGGTGGCGACGTCGATCCCCTCGACCTCCATGGCCTCGAGCTGGCAGTCGGCCGTCCAACCGCGCTGCGAGTGGTCTCGGTAGAGGCCCTGGTTCCGATCGAAGTTACGGCCACCATTCGGCGAATTTGGTGTGCGCGGTCGCGAAGGGGCATTGGGGAACGAAACTCGTAGATCGCGAACGTTGTCGGACGTCAGGCCACGAGGAGCCTGGGACCGGAACTCGGGATCGATGTACCGCGCCCATAAGTCCGGCGGCTCCATGATGTGCATGTCGCTGTCGAATACGCGAAATCCATTCCTCGCCATGTACGCTCCTAATGCATCGTGTCCCAGGCTTTCCTCTCAAATACAAGATCAGCGCAAGCTTCGCAAGTCCTCATTTTCGAATTGACACCCCGTGGACCCTGGGGTATAAGGCGCACTGAACTGGACGACCAGGTCGCGAGCTGGAGGGCAATATGGCGGAGATCATCCTCGGACTCGGCGCGTCTCATGGGCCACCGGTGACGATGCCGGCGAGCCAGTGGCCGCTCCTTCGTGAGAAGGATATTCACGACAAGCGGATGGACTACAACGCCCTCCTGAAGACGGCCAAGCCGAACATCGACGAGGAGTGGACCGAGGAGCGCATGCAAGCCCGCTCCGACAAAGCGCAGGCGGCCCTGGGCACGTTGCGCGAAGAGCTGCTCAAGGCAGCGCCCGACGTGATCGTGATCGTCGGCGACGACCAGAACGAGCAATTCGGAGACCAGGTCATGCCCGCGTTCTGCGTCTACCGCGGCGAGTCGGTCGAGGTGAAGCGGCGCACCGGCGGCGGTGGTGGCCAGTGGGGAAACATGGCCTGGGCGCAGGCGTTCAAGTCGGAGGTGAGCGAAAAGCCCACCGTGTACCCCGCTGCGAACGATCTGGCCGACCACGTGGTGCAGAGCTTGATCGACGACGAGTTCGACGTGTCCGCCTCTTCCGAGCTGCGCGATGAAGTCGGACTCGGTCACGCCTTCAACTTTCTCTATCGCACGATCTTGCCCGAGGGCAACATCCCTCTCCTCCCAGTCATGATCAACACGATGTACAAACCCAACTACCCGACGCCGCGCCGCTGCTACAAGTTCGGGCAGGCACTGCGCCGGGCGATCGAGTCCTGGGACCCGAGCAAGCGCGTTGCGATCATGGCGTCCGGCGGGTTGAGCCACGTGATCATCGACGAGGAGCTCGACCAGATCGTGATCGACGCGATGGCCGAAAAAGACGCCGAGGCCCTCAGCTCGCTGCCGCTCGATCGGCTCCACCGCGCGGCCGGAACGACCGAGATCCGCAACTGGATTGCCGTTTCCGGCGCCATGGGACCGCTGGATATGACGCTGGTTAGCTACGAGCCCTGCTACCGGTCGCCCGCCGGCACCGGACTGGGCATGGCTTTCGCCTACTGGAACTAGGATGCTTCCCAGACTCGCGCGGGCCGCTGGTGCGCCAGCGGCTTGGTTCATCGTCGCCATCACGCTTGTAGGGTGCGCTTCGCAGCCAGCCTCGCCAACCACAACGCAGGGCGGATCCGCTGCGTCGAGCGCGCCCGCCACTCCGAAGCGCGTCGTCGCGGCCGTGATGAGCGACCCGTACACGCTCAGTCAGAAGCTCAACATCGCCGGACTTACCGCCGGCATCGACTCCCTCGAAGAGGTCGTGAGCGCCGGGCTGACCGCGACGGACAACACCGGTCGGCGCTTCGCACAGCTCGCCGAAGCCTCGCCCACGCTCGAGAACGGATTGTGGAAGGTGTTGCCCGACGGTCAGATGGAGACGACCTGGAAAATCAGGTCAAATGCGAAGTGGCACGATGGGCAGCCAGTCACATCCGACGACCTCGTTTTCACCCTCACCGTCGGCCTCGATAGGGAGCTCGCGGCGTTCAGGGACCCGACGCTCGATCTGGTGACGGGCATCGAAGCGATCGACGCACAGACCGCCACGGTCCGTTGGACCAAGCCGTACATCTACGCCGACTCGCTCTTCACGCGGCAGATCGCCTTGCCAATCCCGAAGCACCTACTAGCCAAGACCTATGCCGAAGAAAAGACGACCTTGACCGAGCTCCCGTTCTGGACGTCCGAGTTCATTGGGAATGGGCCGTTCAAGCTCCACGAGTGGCAACGGGGCAGCTACGCGATCTTTCGCGCCTTCGATGACTACGTTCTCGGGCGCCCCAAGATCGACGAGATGGAAGTCCGCTTCATCCCCGAACACAACACGCTGATGTCCAACCTCCTCGCTGGGGCTGTTCAGCTCACCATCGGTCGGAACCTCTCATTGGACCAGGCGATGCAGGTCCGGGATCAGTGGCGCGACGGCAAACCGGAGATCGGCCTCGGTAACTGGATCGTCATCTATCCCCAGCACCTCAACCCGAATCCCGCGGTTGTGGGGAACGTCGAGTTCCGTCGTGCCCTTGTGCACGCCATCGATCGGGGCCAGCTTGCCGACACGCTCATGGGTGGTCAGACTTCCGTTGGGCACAGCTTCGTAAGTCCCGACGAGCCCGAGTACAAGGATGTGCAGAAGGACGTCGTGCGGTACGAGTACGATCCGCGCCGCACTGTGCAGATCATCGACAGCCTCGGCTACGCGAAGGGAGCGGATGGAACGTATCGGGACGCGACGTCCCGGCCACTGACCCTCGAGTTCCGCACCGTGGACAACAATCAGATCCACATGCCGTCAGTGCTCGCTGTGTCAGATTACTGGCGAAGCATAGGGATTGAGATCGAGAACGTCGCCATTCCGCAGCAGCGAGCGAACGAGCGAGAGTACCGCACGACCTTCCCCGCCGTGGAGCTGCTCCAGAACCCGAACGATCTCATGGGGGTCAGTCGCTGGCACAGCACGCGGACCGCGCTCCCGGAGAACAACTACCAGGTCTTCGGCAACAACGCGCGATACATGAACGCTGAGCTGGATGTGCTGCTCGATCGGTACTATGCGACGATCCCGCGGCCCGAGCGAACCCAGGTCGTCGGCCAGATGGTGCACCACATAACCGACCAAGTGGCCCATATGGGCTTGTTCTACGTTGCGATCCCGACTATGGTGAACCACCGTGTCAAGAACGTCACCGCCCGATCAAACGGCTCGCCCGGTAGCTGGAATGCCGAGGCGTGGGACCTGATCCAGTAGGAGGAGCGAAGCATGTTGACGCAGGAAGAGAACGAGCTGTTGACGAGAGTCGGTCCCGGCACGCCTGCCGGCGAGCTGATGCGGCGGTACTGGCAGCCGGCCGCGTTATCTGCGGAGCTTCCACCCGGTGGGGCACCGATCCCCGTCCGCCTGTTCGGCGAGGATCTCGTGCTCTTCCGCGACGACGAGGGCAAGCCCGGTTTGCTAGGACTCCACTGCTCCCACCGCGGCGCCGACCTCAGCTACGGGCGCGTTGAAGACGGAGGGCTCCGCTGCATCTACCACGGCTGGCTCTACGACCGAAACGGGCGGTGCCTGGAGCAGCCGGGTGAGCCCGCGGGAAGCACCTTCCACGAGCGTATTCGGCAAACGGCCTACCCATGCGTCGAGATGGGCGGGATCGTCCTCGCCTACATGGGACCCGGTGAGCCGCCGCTGGTCCCAGCCTACGACTTCCTCACCGCGCCCGACGAGAACCGCTTCGTGACGAAGCTCTACCAGCAGTGCAGCTACCTGCAGGGCAACGAGGGGAACCAGGACCCGATTCACCTGTCGTTCCTGCACCGCGTCACGCGGGGGATTCCGGACGATCGAGCCCTCCAGCAGAACCGATTGGCCGACGACATCAACCCGCGGATCGACCTCGAGGTCACCGATTGGGGTGTGCGGATCTACGCCATCCGAGACGCTGGAACCGACAGCCAGTACGTCCGTCTCACCAACACGGTTCTGCCGAATTTCACCTGCTTCCGCGGAAGCGAGGGCGAGAAGAGCGACGGATACAGCGTGAACTGGCACGTCTCGATCGACGACACACACCACTGGAAGTACACGTTCATGTTCCGCGGCGACAAGCCGATCGATCAGAGCTCGGTGTCAGGCGCACGAGCCGACGCGACTCCTGACTACCACATGATCCGCAACAGGCAGAACCGATACCTGCAAGATCGCGAAGAGATGAAGACGTCGAGCTTTATCGGAATGGGCATGGCGTTCCAGGTGCACGATACATGCGCCACAGAGGGCCCCGGCCCGATCCAGGATCGGACCCAAGAGCACTTGACGCCCGGCGACATCTGCATCGTTACCGCCCGAAAGGTCCTGATGCAGGCCATCCGGGACATGCAGGCGGGCCGCGAGCCGCGGAACGTCGTGCGAGATCCCGCGGCCAATCACTTTCCGGACATGGTCATCCGGTCCGACGTCATCCCGAACGACGAGAACCATCGCACGTTCTGGAAGAAGTACGCCAAGGGCGTCTCGGAACCAGCACTCGTTTAGTTGAAGAAGGAGGATCTGACCATGGCGGCGACAACCAGGCAGCTCCGTGTGGGATTCGCGGGACTTGGAGTGGCGAGCACTCAAGTCCTGCCCTCATTCCAGTTTCTCCCGAACTTGAAGGCGGCTGCCGCCGCCGACCTTCGTCCCGAAGCGTTGGACAAGTTCACTGAGGATTTTGGCGGTGAGGGGTTCCACAGCATCGAGGACATGTGCAAGAGCCCGAACGTCGACATCATCTTCGTCTCCACGCCCAACCACTTCCACGCCGAGCACGTCATCATGGCAGCCGACCATAAGAAGAACGTCATCGTCGAGAAGCCGATGGCTCTCACGGTTGCCGAGTGCCAGTCCATGGTCGACGCAGCGAAGCGGAACGGTGTGCGCCTCATGCAGGGCCACACCAAGATGCAAGAAGCGCCGATCCGCGTTATGGGCGAGATCGTGCGTAGCGGTGAGTTGGGCAAGCTCGGCATGATCCACACCTGGGACTACACAGACCTGATCTACCGACCTCGCATGCCGCACGAGCTTCCAACGGCGACGGGTGGTGGCTCGGTGTACCTGCAGGCGCCCCACCAGGTGGACATCCTTCGATACATTGGCGGTGGCATGGTTCGGAGCGTGCGCGGGATGATCGGCGACTGGGTGCCCAGCCGCCCGACGGACGGGGCCTACACCGCGTACCTCGAGTTCGAAGACGGCACGCCGGCGACCGCGGTGTACAACGGGTACTCCCATTTCGACACAGCGGAGTTCCACTTCTGGGTCGGTGAAGGCGGGACGCCCCGTGACCCCGAAACGAACGTGAAGGCCCGCCGTGAGATCGCCCAGGCCGATATCGACAAGAACGAGGCCGACCTCAAGTCCGCGATGCGGTACGCGGGGAAGTCCGAGGGGGCATACGCCCACTTCGACGTGGAATCCGAGCGGAAGCAGCCGTTCTTCGGCATCACCATCGTGAGCTGCGAGAAGGGCGACATCCGCCAGTCACCCGACGGCCTGATCATCTACGGCGACGACGGCAAGCGTGAGATCTCACTGAAGGGCGCCCAGCGGGGACGCATCGCCGAGCTGAACGAGATGTACAACGCCATCATCGAGGATCGCGACGTCTTCCCGAGCGGCGAGTGGGGCATGGCCACCCTCGAGGTGACGGTCGGAATCATCGAGTCCGCCCGCCAGCGGAAGGAGCTCACCATGTCCCATCAGAGCCCGGTCCGCGTCTGAGCCGATCGTTGAGAGTGCAACACATCGCGGCATGCCTCGCGGCCATCGTCTTGGCCGCGGGGTGTGCCTCGTCACCGCCACGGAGTGGAGCGGACGCCCAACGACCGGAGGCCGCCGGCTCGTCAACGCAGGGCGCGCCGAAGCGCCTCATCGCCGCGATCATCAGCGATCCGCCGGCGATGTATCAGCCGCTCAACCCCGCCGCATCACGGGGCGGCTCGGAGTCGCTCCAGGACTTGGTCCACGCCGGTCTGTCGATTGTCGACAACCAGGGCGGTCTCCGCCCGCAGCTCGCAGAAGCCGTTCCCTCCCTAGAGAATGGCCTCTGGAAGGTGCTGCCCAACGGGCGCATGGAGACGACCTGGATGATTCGCGATGGGGCACGCTGGCAGGACGGCAAGCCCTTCACGGCCGAGGATCTGGTGTTCACGATTCGGGTCGGGCAAGATCCCGAGCTCGCGGAGTTCGATAGCCTCGCCTACCGGTCGCTGGACCGCGCCGAAGCCATCGACGCGAAGACCGTCAAGCTGACCTGGAATCGAACCTACATCGATGCCGACTCGATGTTCACTCGCGGATTGATCCCACCGCTACCACGCCACATCCTCGAGGGGCCGCTCGCCGACAGCAAAGCCGGTTTCAATCAGCTCGCGTACTGGGGCGAGGAGTTCGTCGGCGCAGGTCCGTACCGCATCCGCGAATGGGTGCGCGGCAGTCACGTCACCCTGGTGGCGACGAATGACTACCTGCATGGGCGCCCGAAGATCGAACAGATCGAGGTGCGGTTCGTCTCGGATTTGAATGCCCTCGCCGCCAACGTCCTGGCCGGGGAGATCGAGGTCACACTCGGCAAGAGCCTCTCCCTCGAACCTGCGCTGGCTGTGCAGGCACGATGGACCTCGGGACGCATGGAGGTCACGCCGGCGAACCCAATCCAGATCCATCCGCAGTTCCTCAACCCCGATCCAGCCATCGTTGGGGATGTGCGATTCCGCAGAGCCCTGTACCAGGCCATCGATCGGCAGGAGCTGATCGATGCGCTGTTGGCGGGGCAATCGGTCGTCGCCCATAGCTGGCTCAGCCCCATCGACCCGCCGCAGTACAAGCCCATCGAAGCCAGCATCGTCCGGTACACGTACGATCCGCAGTCCTCGGTTCGAGCCATCGAGGGCCTCGGGTATACGCGGGGGCCCGAGGGCCAGTTCCGCGATGCGAGCGGCCAAGAGCTAGCGCTGGAATACCGAACGGTCGCCGCGGACATCAACGAGAAGATCCTGCTCTCGGTGTCGCATGGCTGGCGGGGCATCGGGGTAGGCGTAGATCCCATCATCGTTCCGCCCCAGCGGCTCACCGAAATGCCGTATCGCGCGATATTTCCCGCCCTCGAGATGACCCGTGGATCAGGGGACCTGGGCACGCTCGGCTGGATCCACAGCAAGGCTGCCCGAACGGCGGAGAACAACTATCGAGGGTCCGGCGGTACGAATTACCCGCGGTACATGAACCCCGAGTTCGATGCGCTCATCGACGCGTTCTCGATCGCGATCCCGCTGGACGAGCGCATTCGACTGGGCGGCCAGATCGTCCACCATATGACGGACCAGCTCATCGAGATGCCGCTGTTCTACGACACAGAGCCAACGCTCATTCGCAACAACCTGAAGAACATCACCGCACGCCAACTCCGGTCCAGCCACGCGTGGAACGGCCACGAGTGGGACAAAGATTGACCCCAACGTAAGGAGAGCCCCAAATGACAGCAGTTCGCGTGGTCGTTCAGTTCACGGCAGACAGCGCCGCAACGGCAGATCAGCAAGTCCAGAACCTCGCCGAGCGCTCGAAGGGCGTCCAGCAGGAACCCGGATGCCTGCAGTTCGAAGTATTCCGCAGCCAGACCAACCCGCAGAAATGGTCCCTCATCGAGCTGTGGGAGAGTCAGCAGGTCCTGGACGACCGCAACAAGTCACGCGGCGGCCCGCCTCCGGTTCCCCCAGGCATCACGCGAACCATCGAGCACTACGAGCACCACGTCTGAGGAGATCGCAAGCTCGTTGCTGCCACGGAGTCAAGCAGCTATCCTCTCCGCAGGAGTAGCGATGCTCACGAGGTATCTCGAAGCGGCAATGCAGGGCGCTCAATATGAGCAGCTTGCGGATGGGTCCTGGTGGGGCAACATCCCAGGCTTCAGCGGGCTCTGGTCAGATGGGGAGAGTCAGGAGAGCTGCCGCGACGAGCTGAGAGATGCCCTCGAGGACTGGGTACTCTTTAGTCTCCAGAGAGGCCGTACGCTACCGGTCATGGACGGCATCGATCTGACAATCACCGAAGTGGCCTAGTGCCCCGGGTCGGGCCGATCAAGCGACAGGACCTCATACGGTACCTACGTCGACTCGGATTCGACGGCCCCTTCGCCGGCGGCCACCATGAGTTCATGGAGCGGAGCGAGGTCCGGCTCGTGCTCCCGAACTCCCACCGTGGCGACATTGCGGCCGAGTTCGTCGCGCGGCTGCTCCGAGAAGCCGAAGTCACGCGCGAGGAGTGGGAAGCGCTGTAACGCCCAACCTCAGCGGTTAGTCGATCAACCTAGCGGTCATTTGGAGCAAGATGCCCCTACCTCTTAGAGCAATAGCCGTTCTATCCATAGTTGCGTTTCTGGTTTGGCTTCCCGTTCACGCACAGGATGACCCATGCAGCACGGTGTATCAGCAGCAGTCCGCGGCATGGTTCAGTTTCCTGACTGATGTCGCGGCTCCACAGCCCGAGCTACCGAACGTTCAAGACTCATGCTTCCCGGTTATGGCTCAAGCGCTGCAGGACGCACTGTCGGCGTGGAACGCCAACCGAATAGCGGCGGCAGCGGCAACGCCGCAGCCAGCAGCGGCGTTAGCGACGCCGACGGCCCCTGTACTGACGCCTACCATCGGGCGGCCCGTCGTAACAGCAGGGGTACCCGCCGTTGCGACACCCTCACACAGCCAGACGGTTCCGGATTCTTGTACCCGCCCGCAGTTCACGGTCGCTCCGACCAGCGCTAGAGCGGGCGAGACGGTGATCATGGTCATCAACGGGTTCGCGCCCGGCTCAGCCATCAAGATCGG